>Ga0134122_10003120_pt1 | contig 12242 bp, 9 predicted proteins | sample KB302_FD_96461 | JGI IMG/M metagenome (GOLD analysis project Ga0134122, IMG submission 96461) | Terrestrial soil microbial communities without Nitrogen fertilizer from Kellogg Biological Station, Michigan, USA - KB3-0-2 | ecosystem: Environmental > Terrestrial > Soil > Unclassified ...
GGGAATGACACGATAGGTTAGGTCTGTTCTATACGCCGGCAGTTTACCCATGACCGAGAACCCGGAAGCCTCGGTACTCACTGCCAGAAGAGCCCCGCAGCATGTTAGGCTCTTTTCGGCTGACGACGCTTACGAACATTTGTGTATTCTGACCCTGCTACCAAGCCTAGCCCCTCTCCACCTTATGCTGGCAGATACCCGTGGCCTCACGGTTTCGGTGCCACTCTTGCGAGTGTGGGTCCATTGTCCGAGGGCTTCGAACGGTCTGTTGCCTCGCCGCTCCAACCTCGTAGGCTACGTGCGATGGGACGCACAGTCTGATCAATTTCCTCCTTGCCAGACAATCATTCCAACAGCTTTCAGGTCGCAGTCCGGGTGACCGACCATCCACCCACGATCGCGAAGGTGCGGGATGCACGTCCGGAAGCATTCGCGGTGAGTGCCGTCTCATTCCCAAGCCCCGCCGCTGGTACGCGTCGGTGCTACCGCTCGGCGTGTTTTGCATGCACAATGGCGTGTTTTGCATAGCAGAGCGGTTAAATGACGTCTAAATTAGAACCCATGCACAGCGAGTGAGTCCATGAACAAGCACTTTCGCTTTTCCGGCAGCACTTTTCGCAGGTTGGAAGAACTGGGGGTCTCGGCCTCTGCGGTCCTTCGACGGGCCGGACTACCTCAGGCATACGTAGACCAGGTGCGGGTGTTGCTTAAGACGGAGGAACTATTCGCGTTTTGGCGTGCCGTTGGCGAGGTCAGCCCCAGCCCCGCGATCGGCCTGCTGCTCGGTACCGAAAACAAGACCGAACGATTCCTTCTCACGGGGCTTGCCGCCCTCTCGTCCGAAAGCTTCGGGGCAGCCGTAGACCAAATGGCTCGCTATAAACAGCTCACCTGTCCGGAGAAGATTCTCCAGAAGAAGCACGCAGGGGAGTGGAGCATTCAGTTCCGCTGGCTTCTGGCGAACGAAGTCGAACCCCCCGTGCTCATTGAATGCGCCTTCTCCTGGATGCTCTCGATTGCGCGCCATGGTACGGGCACAAGACTTTCACCACTACGCGTGGAGTTCTTACAACCTCGCGCGCACGCCAAGGCCATTGAACGTCACTTCGGCTGCGAGGCTGTGTGTGGAGCTCCTCGCAATGCGATGGTATTTCGGACCGTGGACGCAAATCGTCCCTTCGTAACGCGCAATGCCGAGCTTTTATCGGTGCTCGCGCCTCAGTTCGAGAAAGAGCTGAAGGAGGAAGACGGAGCAGACGAGAACTTCATCGAGCACGTCCGCATAGCCATTCAGCAGAAGCTCACTGGCCGGCGGCCGACCATCGAAGATATTGCCGATTTGTTACACATGAGTTCCCGCACGCTGCAGCGGCGGTTGCAAGATGAAGGGGCTAGCTTCCAGGCCCTCTTAGAAGAATCTCGCCACCAACTTGCTCGCCAATATCTCAACAATCCAGTCCTCGAGTTGAATGAGGCCGCCTACCTCCTCGGATATGTGAATGGAAATTCCTTTGTCCGGGCTTTTCGCACTTGGGAGGGAGTTCCCCCAGCGCGATGGCGGGAACAACAACGTGCACGGGCGGCATCGTAACTGGGCCAAATTTAATTTGTGAGGAGACGCAATGAAACGACGCAAGCTAGGAAAGACTGATCTGGAAGTGTCGGCTATCGGACTCGGGTGCATGGGGCTGAGTTTTGGCTATGGTCCTGCCGTAGACCAGCAGCAAGGGATCTCGCTAATCAGAGCAGCCGTCGAACGCGGCGTAACTTTCTTCGATACGGCTGAAGTTTATGGTCCATTCATAAATGAAGAATTGGTGGGCGAAGCGCTGGCTCCATTTCGTGACCAGGTGGTGATCGCCACTAAGTTCGGGTTCAAGATTGAGAATGGCAAACAGGCTGGCTTGGACAGTCGCCCCGAGCACATCAAAGAAGTGGCCGATGCATCGCTGAGGCGGCTCAAGACTGATCGGATTGACCTGTTGTATCAGCATCGCGTCGATCCCAATGTACCGATCGAAGATGTCGCCGGAGCTGTGAAGGACCTGATCCATCAAGGCAAGGTGAAGCATTTCGGACTCTCGGAAGCAGGAGTGAAAACGATCCGTCGCGCGCATGCGGTTCAGTCCGTAGCGGCACTTCAAAGCGAGTATTCGCTGTGGTGGAGAGAGCCTGAAGCGGAAGTACTTCCGACCCTCGAAGAACTCGGAATCGGGTTTGTACCATTTAGCCCGCTGGGGAAGGGCTTCCTCACCGGCAAGATCAGCGAAGATACGCAATTCGATAAAAGCGATTTTCGCAATGTGGTGCCTCGCTTTACGCCCGAGAACCGAAGAGCAAATCAGGCCGTCGTCGATCTGATCGGCAGATTCGCCCAGCAGAAGAAGGCGACACCTGCGCAGATCGCGCTTGCCTGGCTGCTTGCACAGAAGCCGTGGATCGTTCCCATTCCGGGCACAACGAAGCTACATCGGCTGGAAGAGAACCTCGGAGCAGTTAGCGTAGAACTCTCGCCCGACGATCTTCGGCAATTGGAAGCGGCTGCCGCAAAAATCCAGCTTCAAGGCGCTCGGTATCCCGAGGAACTGCAGAAATTAGTAGGCCGCTGAATAACCCGGTTTTGGATTGAAGGCGTTTCAGAACATTTCATTTGTTTCATCCATGAATGGCTGAATCGGGAGGACGAGATGAAACTGCTCGCCGCAACAGTCACGGCGTTTTCTTTATTGTTCGCTTCGCAGGCCAGCTTCGCTCAAGCGGGAGGTCCGCCAGCCCCTGTCGCCCCCGAGGTGCACAGCTCGCAGACGGTCGAAATCACGCGGAGTGGCTCGCAGCCCTCTGCTAAGGGACCAGCGGAACACTTCACCGGTTCGGCGCGCATTGATCCCCTCTTCAGAGACCACCTGCCCTCGCACACTTCTGGGGGCCGCGTCACCTTCGAACCTGGAGCTCGCACAGCATGGCACAACCATCCTCTGGGTCAAACTTTGATCGTCACCGCGGGTACGGGTTGGATTCAGCAATGGGGCAGTCAGGTCGAGGAACTGCGGCAAGGTGACGTCGTCTGGATTCCTGCAGGCGTGAAACATTGGCACGGAGCTACGACAAGCGCGAGCATGACTCATATTGCTATTCAGGAAAGTCTCCATGGCAAAACTGTCGAATGGATGGAAAAGGTGAGCGACCAAGAATACAGGAATTCTCAGTCGACATCAGGAGGAATTACAGGCATGACTAAGGGGCCATCTGCAGCACAGAAACTGATCGGCGACTTCGATCCCAAGTTGGCCGAGTTAACAGACAACGTACTATTCGGCGATGTCTGGGAACGTCCAGGACTCTCGAAGCGAGATCGTAGCCTCATCACAGTCGCCGCCTTGATTGCTTTAAATCGGCCGGAGCAGCTGCGATCTCACCTTCAACGGGCACGCGAGAATGGCGTAACCAAAGATGAGGTGGTCGAGGTAATCACGCATTTGGCCTTTTACACAGGATGGCCCAACGCGATAAACGCTGTCCCGATCGCCAGAGAGACGTTCAAGTAAGGACGTCCCCGGTCCCGTGCAGCAGAATCTTAGGAAGTTGTCAGACCAAAAAGGATTGAGAACCTTTTCCGGCCTATACGCCAGGAACTGTAAGCTCGGATAGTTATTTTTCGCAATCGGCAGATTGGAGTAAGATTTGCAGCTGCTTTCACAATTTCATCCGCTTCTCGCCTTAACGGAGGTGTTCCGATGATTTCTTTCAGCGTGAACCGACAGCACGTAAACCTCGATGTCGATCCCTCAACTCCTCTGCTATGGGTCTTGCGGGATAACCTTGGTTTGACGGGAACCAAGTACGGCTGTGGCATGGCGCAATGTGGTGCCTGTACCGTCCACCTAAACGGTCAGGCGGTGCGGTCCTGCGTCGCGCCGGTGTCACGCGCAGCCGGCATGGAAGTGATAACCATAGAGGGCCTATCGCCCGACGTGAGCCATCCCTTGCAGCGCGCCTGGATTGCCGAAGACGTACCACAGTGCGGCTATTGTCAGTCGGGACAATTGATGAGCGCGGCGGTACTGCTTCGCGAAAAGCCACGACCAAACGATGACGATATCGATCAGGCAATGACGGGCAACATCTGTCGCTGCGGCACTTATCCCCGGATTCGAAAGGCGATTCATAGGGCTGCCGACATGATGTCCATAGGAGGAGCAAAATGAGCACTCTCCAGATGGAACGACGCGAATTCCTGAGATTTTCAGTTGCGGCCAGCGGAGGTTTGCTGATCGGTTTGTATCTTCCCGGCGCGAGTAGGTTGGCGGCCGCGGACGAGCGACCAGTGAGTGTCTTCATGCCGAATGCCTTCCTGCGCATCGGCACCGACGAACGAGTCACCGTGATTGTGAACCACTCGGAGATGGGCCAGGGTGTTTATACGGCATTGCCAATGCTTCTTGCAGAAGAGTTGGATGCGGATTGGGACAAGATTGCCTATGAATCGGCGCCGGTCGATCCAAAGTACAACCACCCGGTCTTTGGGATGCAAATTACTGGCGGGAGTTCAAGCGTATGGTCTGGGTTTGAGCAATATCGCAATGCGGGCGCGGCCGCCCGCGCCATGCTAATCGCGGCCGCGGCGCAGCAATGGAATGCTGATCCGGCGACCCTGCGGACGGAGTCCGGCGCCGTACTCGACGGCACGAAACGGAAGTTAAGTTACGGTCAGCTCACCGAAGCCGCGGCAAAGATGACGCCACCTGCAAAGGTCACCCTGAAAGACCCAAAGGCGTTCAAGCTGATTGGAAAACCGATAAAGCGCCTCGATACTCCCGAAAAGATAAGTGGCAAAGCCGTCTTCGGGATCGACATTAAGAATCCGGGCATGCTTACCGCAGTCGTAGCCCGTGCTCCTGTCTTTGGGGCAAAAGTGAAGAGTTTCGATGACTCTCGCGCCCGCAATATGCAAGGCGTGCACAAGATCGTGGCAGTGCCGTCAGGCGTGGCTGTGGTTGCGGACACCTTTTGGCAAGCCAAAGTGGCGCGAGATGCGGTTCGTATCGAGTGGGACGAAGGCGAGATGGTTTCTTTCAGCACGAGCCAGATGATGCAAAAATTTCGAGAACAAGCCAACTCACCGGGAACGAGTGTACGCCGCGATGGCGATCCAGATGCTGCGCTCGCGAAGGCTGCTCAAAAAATCGAAGCTGTTTACGAGGTACCTTACCTCTCCCATCTCATGATGGAGCCTCTCAACTGTGCCGTGGATCTGCGGGCAGACTCTTGCGAGATTTGGACTGGAACACAATTCCAGACAGTGGACCGTGCCGCCGCGGCCAAGGCCGCCGGCCTTCCGAATGAGAAAGTCCAAATCCACACCACATATCTGGGCGGTGGATTCGGCCGTCGAGCCACGCCGCAATCCGACTTCGTGGTCGAAGCCGTTTATGTGGCCAAGGCTGCGGGAGTTCCAGTAAAGGCCGTCTGGACCCGCGAAGACGATATGCAAGGCGGCTGGTATCGCCCGGCTTTCCTCCATGCCATTGTCGGTGGTGTAGATGCGAGCGGCAACCCAGTCAGTTGGAGATCGCGGCTGGTAGGTCAATCGATCATGTCGGGGACAATGTTCGAGGCCATGATGATGAAGGGAAAGGCATACGATCCCGCATCGGTCGAGGGCGTTGACGATCTTCCTTATGAGATTCCGAACCTGTCGGTCGAATCTCACCAGGCCCAAGTCGGCGTGCCGGTTCAATGGTGGCGGTCGGTGGGACACTCGCACACTGGCTTCGCTACTGAGTGTTTCATTGACGAACTCGCCGCCCTCGGGAGCAAGGATCCGTACGAGTTCCGGCGTGCTTTGCTGATGAAGCATCCGCGGCATCTCGCGGTACTTGATCTTGCCGCTCAAAAAGCAGGTTGGGGTAAGCCCTTGCCGAAAGGCCGTGGGCGGGGTATTGCAGTGCACTTTGCATTTGGGAGCTATAACGCACAAGTGGCTGAAGTCTCCGTCACGGACGGCAAGGTCCGGGTGCATCGGATAGTGAGCGTCGTAGATTGCGGCCATTATGTGAACCCAGGGATCATCGCAGCCCAGTTGGAGGGCGGCGCAATCTTCGGTGCCTCGGCCGCGCTCTATCAGGAGCTCACATTCGAGAACGGTCGCTTGCAGCAGACGAATTTCCATACCTTTCCCGTGATGCGTATGAATGAGTGTCCGGAAATTGAAACCCATATTGTGGAGAGCAATGAGAAATCAGGCGGCATTGGAGAGCCGGGAGTTCCGTGCACGGCCCCGGCTATCGCGAATGCCGTGTTCGGCGCAACCGGGAAGCGGGTCCGCAAGCTGCCGATCCGTTTGATGGAGGCGGTATGAAGCACTCGCAAACTGCAGTCCTCTTACCTGTCGCTGTTCTGTTCTTCGCCGTAGGGATTTCGGTCTCTCGACCGATCAGCGCGGCGGAACGGCCTGCGGCTAAAGCTATGGCTCCCGCAACTCCGGCGGCAAGCGGCGGAGCCGTCTTTGCCGAATTTGTGTCAGTTTTGCGCCATCCGCGTTGCATGAACTGCCATTCGCAGGGTGACTTCCCCCGCCAAGGAGCCGATGGTCATCCACACAGCATGAACGTGCGACGGGGGCCGGAAGGTCATGGGGTGACCGCTGAAAAGTGCACCACCTGCCATCAGGACCACAATCTAGCGGGCGCACACATGCCCCCCGGCGCGCCGAACTGGGGTCTTCCCTCACCGAACATGCCGATGATCTGGCAGGGCCTCACGGACGGACAGATTTGCCGTGCGATTAAGGACCGGAAACAAAATAAGAACCGTAATCTCGATCAACTCGTCGAGCACCTCACGGAAGACAAATTGGTGGCGTGGGGCTGGAATCCTGGTGAAGGCCGGGACCCTATTCCGATGTCGCACGACGAATTTGCAGCGAAGGTGAAAGAGTGGCAGGCGGCCGGCGCGCCCTGCCCCGCCGATCACGGTGAGAAGGCGGCCATCGTGACCTCTCGTACGGAGAGCGTGCAAAATGCCTTCGGCAACAGTAAACAAAGGGAGAAGACGTTGCTCCATCACTAGCAAGCTTTCGAGGGCCGGTGATGTCGACACGATCATGTCTGACTATGCTCCCCACAGCGAATGACCGTCGCCACAATTGTCGTCCCTTCATTGTCAGTCCCCTAACAGAGGTAGAGTGTGTCTCCCGGCAAGAACTAACTCCACATTCCGAGCGGATTGCGGGCAACCCGGAATCGGTTCGTCCGTAGGATTAGTGCCCACGAACCTGCTTCTCTGCACTTTAAAGTTCAGCGCCAGATTGCCCCGTCTCAACAACCCAGCCCCGGCGGTCGAAGCAGCCCGGAACTCGCCATCAATTCGCCATCAAAACTAGGTATTTCTGAGGGTGTTCTTTTGGGCCTTGGAACGCGGAAAAGCTAGCTAGGGAAAGGGTTTTGGATTGCTGAACTCAAAATTGACACGGCAGAGGTCGGCTCCGCCAAAACCCTGGTGAAATCGTAGCGGGAGTCTACTCGGCCTGGGGCTTCACGATCGTTAGTTGTACCGCTGTGCGGTCGTGTTCGGACAGCGTGACGATCTGTGGGTCCGACCGGAGCGTATTGCTTCCAGGTGATGCTGGATACCTCGCAAGTACACGATACGTGCCCGGGGCCAGACCCGTAAGCGAGAAATGGCCGCTCTGGTCTGTCCTCACGCTGTGTGAACGAGATCGATTGTAGGGTGTCTCGGGCTCGGGCGCTACCCGAACGTGCGCGCCGATCACCGCACCATCATGGTCGCTGACAGAACCGTCCAATTGCGCGCTCGCTGAACTGACAACCACCTCAAGTCTGCCACCCGAGCCACCTTTCTCGAGTTGCAATCCCTTTTCGAGGATCTCGTCCCCGCCGAGGCGCACTGACTTGACGTACCAGTTGTTCTCAAGCCCCCACACGGAGATTGCATAGTTACCATCGTTGACCGACTTGATCTCGAACGTTCCATCTTTCTTCACACGACCATTCCCGCCTAGCTGCTCGCCTTCATCGATTCCGGAAAAGCTGATGCCAATCCGATCCAATGCAGGTGAGCCCCCGCCAGCAACTGTGACTCGACCTTGAAAGCTAGTGCCACCGCCAAGGGAGATGGTAAGAGAGTCAATGTTCTCGCCACTAACTTCGACCTTCTCCTGTCCACGTGGCTCATAAACGTCTTCCCCTTCATCTCTTTGGTACGCTGCGATGACGTAGCTACCCGGCGGCACGCCTTTCAGTCTGAAGGTGCCCTTCTCATCGGTTGTATCTTGGCGATCGATACCAGAGTCGTCCGCTCCGGGCTGTGTGAGAAGCACCCAGGTATTTTTGGCAGGGCCGTCCCGGCCAATCACGTGTCCAGCAATCTCCACGGTCTTGACGCGCTGCATAAAAACGTCGGCCTGCACCTCGGTGGCAGCTTTTACAGAGACCACCTGAGCCTGACTCGCTTGCACTACGTCGGGAAAGTACACGGGTGCGTATTCGCTACCCAGGAACTGCTGCACCCAATAACCTTCATCCACCGCTGTATTCCGATCGGGTTCAAATGAATCCGTCACCTTTATGTAGTATTCGCCGGGTTTGAGTCCGAAAATGCGATATTGGCCGCGATCGTCGGTTTGCGCCGAAGAGACGGCCCGCAGGGTCCGCTTCCGGGAAGTGAACGATGCTTCGTCTTCTATCTCGTCCTCGTTTGGCCCGCGCAGGGCTACGACCTGTACACGAATCATCGCTTCACCATCTTCGTTGGTCACGCGTCCGGTAACGACCCCAGAGACGGTCATGCGGAACAGGACATCGCTGACCGTCTCTCCGGGATTAAGCGACAACACGGCCCCATCATCGTTTCCCTTCGCCTGGTACTGCTGGTTCACAAAACCCGCGCGAGTAGCAAAAAACTGGTAGCGGCCGGGCACAACGTCCTTGAGAAGAAAATGGCCATCGCTGTCGGAAGTTGTCGCATATATCTGTCTCTTGAATTCCGAATGCTCCGGCACTAGCGAGACGCGAGCCGATTTCAGTGGACTACCTTCCGCCGCTGTGACCACGCGACCACCGACAATGCAAGCAGACGCGGGATGTCCCTCTGGTTTGCCAGGCGAGGGAGACGTTTGTGCCAGCAGACTCAAGGTCAAGACGATCACAGCAGGTGCGGATAGAAAGCGCCGCATTCGTACCTCTTGATCCTCGGAAGCAGGCTTCCGCGAGGCGAGGAGAAAATCATACGCCATGGGAAACTCGTCATCAATTTGCCATTAAAACTAGTTGTTTTGGAAGTGTCTTCTAGTGCCGAAAAATGCAGACAAGCTAGATGAGAAAAGGGTTTTAGGTTGTTGACCTCAAAATTGACACGGAGAGTTGCGAACTCAACGAGTGTAATTGCCGGTTTTCAGCAACCTGACTCCTGAGATACAGTAATCGGCGAAAAAAGGGAGACCGCCGAACCAAGGGCAAGCAAACGCTCCGGCTTAACAATCAAAGGAGACGCCCATGCATTCCAGATTAGAGATCTGTATAGTCTTAATCGCCGGTTGTGCTTTGTTGGCATCCCCGCCCAGCCTGCCGCGCAGGGCAATCAAGAGCACCACCCCATCGTGTCTTTCGCGCCCGGAGAAACGAGCCGTATGCTCCCTCAGGTCTCCTTGGGTCGTACCGCAGCCAGTTGCACACTGGCGGGACGACCCTGTAACCCCAAATACTCCATCTGTTGCCGGGGCTTGAGGTGCGTGTTTCGAGGAGGATCGACGAGGGTTGGTTATCAGTGCTTTCGGGCAGGATCGGCAAATGCCTCGACAAGCTCATTCTGGGAGAGGTTGAGCGTGAACAAACTTGACCATGATGACCTGGCTGAAGTCCTTTGGTAGACCAGTCAGCCGCCGAGTACAACTAAGCAGACTGCGCTGTATTATAGACGGAAACTTCTGGATCGACGGCGAATTGAAAACTGAACTGAAAGACTACCTTCCGCGATTCTGTCAATTAGACTTGCCTTTGTGGGTGCCCTCGACTTCATCGCAGACCTGATCGAAAAAGACATCGTCCTGGCACGCCTGGGATGTTCCGCAATTGCCATCGCATCGCGTGTCAGGTATGAGCAGGCGGCCCGTGCGGATGCCGACTTTTCCTTTACCAACTTGACAGCCAGTCTCTTGCGTTTCACCTGCTTGGTTGTCGATGTGTCATGCAGTTCAGGCACATGTCGAAGAGATCGTCACACTCGCAATGTCATCGGAGCCAGTTTTCCGGTTTCCACTTCTGATCCTCGATTGTCATCGTTGACGCGAAGTCCGCCGGAATCTGCTGTGCTAAACTTCGCCCCCACGGAGCAAGCCATGCTAATGGTTTCCAAACTGCCCAAACTCGTTGGAGTTGGCCTTTTATTTGCATCCCTAGGCGCTGCCCAACCCGCTCCCTCTTCGGACCTTCAAGCCAAGATCGACGTCATCGCTCGTAAAGCCCTCACCAGCACGGGCGTCCCCAGTGCCTCCATCGCCATCGTGCAGGATGGAAAGATTACCTACCTCCAAGCCTACGGTAAGGCCCGGCTAGACCCGTCCACGCCAGCGCAGCCCGAGATGCGGTACAGCATCGGCTCCATCAGCAAACAATTTACTGCTGCCGCTATCCTTCTTCTTGCTGAGCAAGGCAAACTCTCGCTCGATGATCCCGTCTCCCGGTTCGTTCCCAACCTCACGCGAGGCGACGAAGTAACGATTCGCCATATCCTTTCTCATACCTCGGGCTATCAGGATTATTGGCCGCAGGACTATGTTCCACCTTTCATGCTGCAGCCGATCACTGCCGAGAAGATCCTCGATCGTTGGGCCCGCAAGCCGCTCGACTTCGACCCGGGCACACAATGGCAATACAGCAACACCAACTTCGTGATTGCCGGCCTCATCGTGGAGAAGGCCAGCGGCATGCCGCTGCTCGAATTCCTCAGCAGGTACATTTTCTCGCGTCTAAAGATGCAGGGTGTAATGAATATCGACCAGGACCGTCTTACAGAAACCGATCCCGCCGGCTACCTGCGCTACGCGCTGGGCCCGCCGCGAGTGGCTCCCAAGGAAGGCAAGGGCTGGCTCTTCGCGGCCGGTGAACTTGCGATGCCGGCGCAGGATCTCGCCGAATGGGACATAAGCATCATCAACCAGACCGTGCTGAAGCCCGCCTCCTATCGCGAAATGGAAACCGAGGTCGTGCTGAAGAACGGTCTGGGCACGCGTTATGGGCTGGGCGTCTCGGTTCGACAGGAATCCGGGCGCCGCGCCATTGAACATGGAGGAGAGGTCTCTGGTTTCACGGCTGACAATATGGTCTTCCCCGATGAGGGAGTTGCCGTGGTCGTGCTCACCAACCAGGACTCCGTGGATGCCTCCGCCGCCATCGCCCGCAAAATCGCGCCCTTGCTCTTCAAGCATGACGATGCCAGCAAAGAAGAACAGCAGTCCCGCGCCGTCTTCGAAGGGTTGCAACAGGGGAAGATCAACCGTTCGCTGCTTACCGACAACGCGAGCAGTTACTTCACCGGGCAAGCGCTGCAAGACTTCGCCAGCAGCCTAGGCCCGCTCGGCGCACCGCAGGAGTACTCCCAAACCATGCGCCAGGAACGCGGCGGCATGACCTTCCGGCTTTTCGAAGCGCACTTTCCGCAGAAGACCTTGGAAATCTGGGAACGCATCATGCCGGATGGAAAGATCGAGCAGTATCAGGTGGCGGCCAAAGACTAGTCTTCATCTGATTGGTGGTGCCAAAAGACTTTTGGTGTATGGCGGGCAGGTGCGGACCCGAACGCAAGGCCTGTACCCTCTCGAGGGCATTCTTACTTTGCCTGAAGGCAGACCATGGTCTTTTACGATCTGGCCGGTGCGGTTCGCCCACCCGGCACAACGCCGCTCACGCCGTGGAACGCAGTCATGGAATGGCAGGAGCGTGGTTGATTTAGCCACCGACCTTTGGGTTATGAGAATGCCGGAGGTTGTTAACTACATGACAGACAAGGCCTAGACGGGCTTGTTCAAACTCACAAAAACACCGTAAGGAACATCGGGAACCGAGAAGTGTGAGCGAGTGTGAGCGCGTTTTTGATGCTCTTCCATTTACTCAGTTTTCATCTCCAATAGTTCGCCGTCCCCTTTGATACACCGATTGGGGCGTTCCCGATGCCGCGGCTGAGTCTGGCCCGCCGTCCTACAGCGAAAACTGTATTTATCAAATCCC
>Ga0134122_10003121_pt1 | contig 12240 bp, 10 predicted proteins | sample KB302_FD_96461 | JGI IMG/M metagenome (GOLD analysis project Ga0134122, IMG submission 96461) | Terrestrial soil microbial communities without Nitrogen fertilizer from Kellogg Biological Station, Michigan, USA - KB3-0-2 | ecosystem: Environmental > Terrestrial > Soil > Unclassified ...
ATCAACGCGCTGGAGGACCTCACCTCCCAGGTGGGCGAGGTGACGCGCGCGGTGGAGGTGGTGGCCGATCGCTCCAACGTGCTGGCGCTCAACGCCGCCATCGAAGCCGCCACCGCCGGCGACCGCGGCCGGGGCTTCCAGGTGGTGGCGCAGGAGATCCGCGCCCTGGCGGACGAATCCCTCCAGTCCACCGCCCGGGTGACCTCGCCCACCTGGGAGGTGAGGTCCTCCAGCGCGTTGATCCGCCGGCCGATCTCCTCCACGTGGGCGCGGAACTCCGCCAGCCCCGCCAGGCTCTTGCCGATGGCCTCGTCACCCAGCCGCCCCAGCGACTCCGAGCGGTCGGCGCGCACCAGCACCTCCTGCACGCGGGAGAGCGCCAGCTCCGAGCTGCGCCGGATCTCCTCGGTGGTCACCCGGAGCTGCTCCACGCTCACCGCCTGGCGCGCCACCGTGTCGTGCTGCACCTTGGCGGCCTGGGTGAGGTCCACGCCCGCGTCCGACATCAGCCGCGCCGAGGTGGAGAGCGCCCCCAAGAGCTCGCGCAGCTTGCGCGCCAGCGAGGACACGGAGCTCTCCAGCTCCACCAGGTCCGCGCCGCCCTGGAAGTCCAGCGCCTTCAGCTCCCCGGTGCGCGCGAAGTCCGCCGCCGCGGAGGCGATCTGGCGCAGGCGCCCGGCGCGGCGGGAGGTGACCCAGCGCATGAGGAAGAAGGTGGCGCCGGCCCCGGCCACGTAAAGGACCATCAGCAGCCGGTCCGCCCAGGGTTCCGGGACCAGCCGGTCCACGATGGAGTCCAGCACGCCCATGCCGAGCATGGCCGCGGCGCCGGCGAGGCCCAGGCGCGTTCCCAGCGAGGTGGAGCTCCACGTCTTCGCGTTCTTCGCGTCAGCCAAGCGGGCGCATCGTACCGCGAGCGCGCGCCGTATGATGACTTCCCGGCACAACGTGAGCGCCTCCACCCCCATCGGCCTGGTGGCCGGCAACGGCCTCCTCCCGCTCCTGGTGGCCCAGGGCGCCGCCCGCCGGGGTCTCCCCGTGGTGGCGGCCGCCCACCTGGGCGAGACCGACCGGGCCCTGGAGGGCGCGGTGTCCCGGCTGCTGTGGGTGCGGCTGGGTCAGGTGGACCGGATCGTCCGCTTCCTGCGCTCGGAGGGGGCCCGGTCCGTGGTGATGGCCGGCGGCATCGGCCGGGTGCGCGCCTTCACCTCCGCCCGCCCGGACCTGGGCGCGGTGCGCATCATCGCCCGCCTGCGGAGCTTCCGGGACGACCACCTCCTGCGCGCGGTGGCGGATTACCTGGCGCAGAAGGGCCTGCCCGTCGTCTCCCCCGCCGACTACCTGGAGGGGGCCATGGCGCCCGAGGGCGTCCTCTGCGGCGGACCGCTGGGCGCCGAGGCGGAGCGGGACGCGAGGCTGGGCTGGGAGGTGGCGGAGCTGCTGGGGAAGGCGGACGTGGGCCAGACGGTGGTGGTGAAGGGCGGCCACGTGCTGGCGCTGGAGGCCATCGAGGGCACCGACGAGTGCATCCGCCGCGCGGGCGCGCTCTCCGGGCGCCGGGGCGGGAAGGGCGGCGCGCCGGACGGCGTGGTGGTCAAGCGGTGCAAGCCGCAGCAGGACCCGAGGTTCGACCTCCCGGCGGTGGGCCCCGGCACCGTGCGCGCCATGGCGGAGGCCGGCCTGCGCGCACTGGTGGTGGAGGCGGGGTCCACCTTGCTGCTTGACGCCGCCGGCCTGGTGTCCGCAGCCCGCGAGGCCGGCATCACCGTCGTAGGCCGGAGCGGGCGCGGCGTGGGGTAGGCTACGGGTCCTGGGATGAACCAACCACCCAAACCAGTCCCCCTGTCTCCCGCCTTCGCGGCGAAGGAGTACAACGGGGCCGACCTGCTCAAGGAGCTTCAGCACCTGCGCGACGCGGTGGTGAACCAGAAGCACCTCAACGACTGCGCGCTCGCCGTCCGCAACCTGCCCAACAAGGGGCTGCTGGAGGCGATGATGGAGATCAAGCAGCTGGCCATGGCCCGCTTCCAGGGGCAGCCGGAGCTGGCGCGCCTGCTGGTCACCTGGGCGGCGCAGGTGAAGGGCCCCAAGGACTTCATGGAGATGTGCGGTCACTTCCAGCGGCTGGCGATGACCTCGGCGCTGCTGGCCGCCATGTACCGGGGCGCGTCCCGCCTCCCCAACGCCCAGAAGAAGAAATGAGCACCGGCGTGACCAACGGGCGCCGCCGCGACGCGGCCGACATGGAGACGATGGACGGCGACGACGACGCCGAGTCCGAGGAGCACACTCCGCCGCTCCAGCACGCCCCCACCGAGGAGGAGCTGGCGTACCGGACGGACCTCATCACCATCGAGGCCCAGCAGCACCTCGACGGCTGGGACGAGGACGACCTCCAGCTCTTCCTCGAGCTGCTGGAGGACGCCGGCACCGAGCTGCAGCGGGAGATGCTCAACCGCGCGGTCGCCATGGGGCACAGCCCCACCGAGCTGCACTCCTTCGGCGACAGCATCCGCGGCATCACCGACGAGCAGCTGTTCCAGCAGTGCACCCCGCCGGCGGACATGCCGGTGCGCACGTCCGCGCAGATGGAGCTGCGGCTGCGCGCCGAGGCGGATCCGTTCCTCGCCTTCCAGATCAACCGCGCGCCGAAGACCGCGCCGCCGCCGCCGGGCCAGGAGCCGAAGACCGTCCCCCAGTCGGAGGTGGTGCAGCAGGCGGTGCAGCAGACGGCGAAGGCCGGGCTGAAGGTCCAGTTCAGCCTCTCCCAGTCGTACGACGGGTCCCGGCCCATCGGCGGCCCCCCGGAGCCCACCGGGTTGCTCCCGGTGCAGCATCCGCCCCCCGCCGCGCCCAAGGGCGACCCGGCCAGCGACTCCGTCCTCCGCCCCCGCGCGACGCAGCAGGGGATGCGCCTCCCCGCGGCGCTGGAGGCCAAGGCCCCCGCCGCGGCGCCGCCGCCGGCCGCTTCTCCAGCGCCGGCTGGTGCGCGCCCACCGATGCCGGGGCTGGGCACGGGCGCGCCGCCGGTCTCCGCTCCGCGCGGGACGCCCGCGGGCCAGGCGGTGACGCAGCCCTCGCCGATCGCCCGGGCGCCAGGTCCCGCTCCGGCTTCTGCTCCGCCGCCGGCCGCTCCCGCCGCCGCTGCGGCCGCCCCGCCACCGCCCGCGCCCAAGAAGGAGGAGCGCAAGGGCTTCGCCGACGACCTGTTCAACGACGCCCTCAAGCCCTTCGGCCTGACCCTCGACGAGCACGTCCTCGACGACGAGAAGCTCACCGTGGAGAAGGTGCTGGCGGCCGCGACGGAGTCGCTGCTCAAGGGGCTGCCGGTGCCGGTGGTGCTGGGGAGCGCGAAGGGCGACCACCGCCGCTACGCGCTGATGCTCCAGGTGGTGATGTCCCCCCAGGGTCGCAGCTTCCAGGTGCACGACCCGTTCGCCCAGGAGACCGTGTGGATCAACGACACCGATTTTCTCGGGCTGTCCCAGCTGGGCTTCTCCGAGAAGACGCACAAGCGGATCACCGCCATCGCGCTCGCCAAGGCGCTCTCCGGCAAGCTGGCCTGACGCGGCGTCGGGCGGCCGCGCTGGCCCTGCTGGGGTGCGCGCTGGCCGGTTCGGCGCGCGCGGACGCCATCGACGTGAAGCTCCACAACCGGGAGCTGTTCGGCAAGGGCGTGCCGCGGATCGACATCCGCATCCTGGAGCCCATCGCCGGCTTCGAGGTGAAGCTGACCCGCAGCGACGGCAAGGCGCTGGACACCAAGGGCGGCGGCCCGCCCGGGGTGATGCGCACCGTCACCCTGGACCAGCCGGAGGGGAAGTTCGGCTGGGAGGGCGTGCTGATCGTCAACTTCCCCAACGGCGGCCAGGGCGAGCTCCCGCTCAAGTTCGAGACGGAGCTGCTGGGCCCTTTGCGGATGACGTTCCTCAAGGAGAAGCTGGACCTGGGCGCGCGCCGGGCGGCGATCAGCCTCTCCCGCCCGGCGAAGAAGGCCACCATCCAGGTGACCATGGACACCGGCGTGCAGGTGCAGAACGACGCGGACTTCAAAGGCGAGGAGGCGAACACGCCGCTCCCGCTCACCTGGCCCCAGGCGTCCGGGAGCGTGATGACCATCAGCATCACCGCCTACGACACCGCCGGCTTCTGGACCGGCGTGGAGCTGCACCCGTGGCAGGTGGACATCCCGCACGAGGAGGTGCAGTTCGACACCGGGAGCGCGGAGATCCGCAAGGACCAGCAGGCCAAGCTGGACGCGTCGTACGAGAAGCTGGCGGAGGTGGCCGCGAAGTACTCGAAGATCGCCAACGTGCGCCTGTTCATCGCCGGGCACACCGACACCGTGGGCGACAAGGCGCAGAACCGCGAGCTGTCGCGCGCGCGGGCCCGCTCCATCGGCGCGTACTTCCGCAAGAAGGGCGCGCGGATCCCCATCCTGTACGAGGGCTTCGGCGAGGAGGCGCTCAGCGTCCAGACCAAGGACGAGACGCCGGAGGAGAAGAACCGCTTCGCCGAGTACATCGTCGCCATCGACGACCCGGTGCTGAAGAGCCCGCCGTTCCCGCCGCAGTGGCACAAGCTGTGACGGACGGCGCCCGGCCCCCGCGGCGGTACCGGCGGCGGCTGGTGGCGTTCATCCTCGCCGCCGGCCTGGTGCCGCTGGGCGCGTGGGGCGTGGCGAGCGAGGGCGCGCTGCGCGGGCTGCTGGACATCTCGCTGGCGCCGCTGGAGCAGGTGATGGACGAGGCGGACGCCGCGCTCTCCGGGAAGGGTGGCCCCCAGGAGGCGGCGAAGGTCCGCGAGCGGCTCTCCGGCGCCCGGCTGGCGCTGGCGGAGCTGGAGCTGGCGCGGCGGTCCTTGGCGCGGCTGGAGCCGCGGCTGTTCTGGGCCGCCCTGGCGCTGACCGCGGCGGTGTTCGGGGCGATGGCGGTGGCGGTGAGCCGCGCGTTCACCCGGCCCATCGACCAGCTCACCGCGGGCATGGCGGCGGTGGCGCGCGGGGAGCTGGGCCACGTCATCCCGGCCGAGCGCGGGCCGCCGCGCGACGAGCTGTCGTACCTGGTGGACCGGTTCAACAAGATGGCCGCGGAGCTGCTGGCCCAGCGGGAGCGGCTGCGGACGACGGAGCAGCTGGCGGCGTGGCGGGACGTGGCGCGCGCGCTGGCCCACGAGCTGAAGAACCCGCTCACGGCAATGAAGATGTCGCTCGCGCGTCTCACCCGGGCGTCCCCGTCCCCGTCCCCGGACGCGGATCGGCAGCGCGAGCCCTTGGCGCTGCTGGACGAGGAGGTCTCGGTGTTGATGCGGATGACCCAGGCCTTCTCGGAGTTCGCCCGGCTGCCGGCGGCCGCGCCCCCGTGCTGGACGTGGCGGCGGTGGCGCGCGAGGTGGCGGCGCTGTACGGCGCGGTGCAGGTGGATGCGCCGGAGGAGGCGCGCGCGCTGGCGGACCCGGACCAGCTGCGGCGCGCGCTGGGCAACCTGGCGAAGAACGCGGTGGAGGCGGCGGCCGGCGCCGAGGTGCGCGTGGAGGTGCGGCCGGAGGCGGCGGCGGTGGTGGTGCGGGTGATGGACCGGGGGCCGGGGATCGGGTCGGTGGTGGAGGGGGCGGCGCTCTTGGCCGGGCTGTCCTCTACCAAGGCCGGCGGCTCCGGGCTGGGGTTGCCCATCTCTCACCGGATCGTCGCCGAGCACGGCGGGACGCTGCGGCTGGAGCCCCGCGAGGGCGGCGGGACGGTCGCCACCGTGCGGCTGCCGAGGGTGCTGGCGTGAGCGCCCTGGTCCTCGTGGTGGACGACGACGCCGCCGTGCGCCGGGCGGTGGGCGGGCTGCTGCGGGACGAGGGCTACCGGGTGGAGGAGGCGGAGACGGCGGCGCGGGCGTTCGAGGCGCTCACGGCCGAGCGCGCGGCGTTCTCCGCGGTGGTGCTGGACATCCGGATGCCCGGGGAGACGGGCCTGCAGCTCTTGGCGCGGCTGCCGCGTCCGCTGCCCGCGCCGGTGATCGTCCTCTCCGGCGAGGCGTCCGCGGGCGAGGCGGTGGAGGCGCTGCGGCTGGGCGCCACCGACTTCGTGGAGAAGCCGCCCACCGCGGAGCGGCTGCTCACCGCGCTGCGGAACGCGCTCCAGCTGTCGGAGCTGCACGCGGAGCGGGAGCGGCTGGTCGCGGCGCTCGCCAGGCCGGGGAGCCTGGTGGGCGAGAGCGCGGCGATGGGGCAGCTGCGCGAGGTCATCGCGAAGGTCGGGACGTCGGATGCGCTGGTGCTCATCCAGGGCGAGACGGGCGCCGGGAAGGAGCGGGTGGCGCGCGCGCTCCACGAGGCGTCGGGGCGGCGCGGGCGGCTGGTGGCGGTCAACTGCGCCGCGATTCCCCTGAACCTCCTGGAGTCGGAGCTGTTCGGGCACGAGCGCGGCGCGTTCTCCGGCGCCACCGCCCGGCACCTGGGCCGGTTCGAGCAGGCCCAGGGCGGCACGCTGCTGCTGGACGAGATCGGCGACATGCCGCTGGAGCTGCAGAGCAAGCTCTTGCGGGTGCTGGAGGCGCGGGAGGTAGAGCGGCTGGGCGGGACGGCGCCGGTGAAGCTGGACGTGCGCGTGCTGGCCGCCACCCACCAGGACCTCCAGGCGCGGGTGAAGGACGGGCGCTTCCGGCAGGACCTCTACTTCCGGCTGTCGGTGTTCCCCCTGCGCGTGCCGCCGCTGCGCGACCGGCCGGAGGACGTGCTCCCGCTGGCGCGCGCCTTCGCCGCCGAGCTGCGCGGGCCGGGCGCGTCGCTGGAGGTGGACGCGGCGGCGATGGAGGCGCTGCGGCGGCACCGCTGGCCGGGCAACGTGCGCGAGCTGCGCAACTTCGTGGAGCGGGTGTCGCTGCTGCAGCGGGAGGGGCCGCTGCGGGTCGGCGCGGAGGAGGCGCGGCTGCTGGAGGCGGCGCCGGCGGAGGCGGGTGGGGTCCCGGGCCTGGGGGAGCTGGGGTACCGCGAGCTGGTGGAGGACTTCGAGCGCGCGCTGGTGAAGGCGGCGCTGGCGCGGTGCGACGGGAACGTGGCGGCGGCGGCGCGGCTATTGAAGGTGGATCGAGGGAACCTGTTTCGGCGGATCCGCGCCCTGGGGCTGCAAGAGGGCGCCGATCCGGGCCCGGCGTGACGTAGCATCCCGGCGTCATGCTCGGCCGTCACGACATCGAGGCTGCCCGCACCGTGGTGCGCGCGCACTTTCCACCCACGCCGCTCATCCTCGCGCCGCGCCTGTCCGAGGCGCTGGAGTGCGAGGTGTGGCTGAAGCTGGACACGGTCACGCCCATCCGGACGTTCAAGATCCGCGGCGCGCTGGTGAAGCTGCACGCGCTGGAGCTGGAGGGCCACGAGGGCGGGGTGGTGACCGCGAGCGCCGGCAACCACGGGCTGGCGGTGGCGTGGGCCGCGCGCGCGCACCGGCGGCCGGCGGTGGTTTGCCTCCCGGAGCAGGCGAACCCGCAGAAGGTGGCGCTCATCCAGGCGCAGGGCGCGGAGATCCAGCGGCGCGGGAGCGACTTCCAGGACGCGTACCAGCTGGCGCAGCGGCTGGTGCAGGAGCGCGGGCTGGCCATGGTCCACCCGTACGACGACGTGCCGGTGATCGCCGGGCAGGCGACGCTGGGGCTGGAGGTGCTGGAGAGCGGCGTGGACTGCGACGCCATCCTGGTGGGCGTGGGCGGCGGCGGGCTGATCGCCGGCATCGCGGAGGCGGTCGCGGTGTCCAGGCGGAGCGTCAAGGTCCACGGCGCCCAGCCGCGCGGCGCGGACTCCATGGTCCGGTCGCTGGAGCGCGGCGAGGTGACGGCGCTGGAGAAGACCAGCACCATCGCGGACGGGTTGAACGCGAGGATCGCCGGGACGATCGCGTTTCCGATCATCCGCGACCATACGGCCGGCGTGACGCGGGTCACCGACGAGGAGCTGCTCGCCGCGGGGCGGCTGCTGCTGGACCGGGAGCGGATGATCGCCGAGCCGGCGGGGCTGGCCGGGCTCGCCCTGCTGATGGCCATGGGCGAGTCGAACCGGCCTCGCAGACCGGTGGTGGTGATGAGCGGGGCCAACATCTCCGACGCGATGTTCGAGGAGATGACCCGGAAGCGGTGATGTGCCGGTGACGACGAGCGGATGTGGAGATGACATCCGCGCGGCTGTTCGCCATCAGTCGATTCGCGGGGTTGCGGCGGGAGATGGGTGGAATGCGGCATGCTCTTCCGGCCCCGCATGAATTCGGGAATCCGACTGGCCGTGATGCTGGTGGTGGTGGGCCTTCCGGGCGCGGCGCACGGGCGCGCGAAGACGAACGACGGGTGCGTGGACGCGGCGCCGGAGTCGTCCGACCTGGGTGACGAATCCGTGGACGACGGGTCCGACGGGTCCGAGGACGGATCGGACGACGGCACCAGCGACGCCGCGACGTCCCGCACCGCCGCCGCGGCCGACTCCGCCGGCGCGGAAGCACAGGCCGCCTCGTCGATGCGCGTGGCCGTCTCCGGGAAGGAGCGGCCGATCACCGCCGTCCGTTTGCACGGGCTCAAGGCGCTCACCGAGGAGAAGGTGTGGCGGCTCGTCGGCGAGCGCCCCGCCGGGCAGATCTCCTCCGACCATGCCACCGAGATCGTCTCCCGGATGATGGCGAGCGGGCTCTTCGCGTCCGTGACGCCCACGCTGGACGTGGTGGGAGACGCGGCGGTCCTCGACATCTCGCTGGAGGAGTATCCGGTCGTCTCGCGGATCGTCATCGAGGGCCTCACGGAGGTCCGAGCCGAGGAATTGCTGGAGGCCATCCTCGACGGCGCGCCGCTGGAGGACGACGCGGTCCAGGACGGCGACGCCGTGAAGAGCAATGACGACGGCGACGGCGATGATGATGACGACGATCAGGAAGAGCGCGCGCCGAAGCGCGACAAGGACTCCAGGCACGCCAAGCGCGAGGCGAAGCATTCCAAGCGCTCCGAGCACACCTGCGCCGCCCGCCGCCCGACGCCGCCGAAGAGCTGGGTGGCGCACGCGGGCGCGGCCGGGCAGGTGGCGCCGGGGATCGTCTGGCAGGGCCTGAGGGCGGCGCTCGACCGGGGCTTGCAGAAGCTGTTCGACCACGGCTACGCGATGGCGTCGATGGAGGGCGAGCTGTCCACGGACGGCACGCTCACCGTCCACGTGGACGAGGGGCACCTGGAGGGGCTGGACCTGCAGGGGGTGGAGCCGGCGGTGGAGCCGGAGGTGCGGAAGATCCTCGGCATCAAGCCGGGCGACGTGTTCCTGCTGGACGACGTGCGCCAGGGCGTGAAGCGGGTGCGGCGGACGCTGCGGTTCCTGGAGCCGGAGAGCGACGGGGAGCGCCAGCGTTCGATGCCGCAGATCGCCGAGGAGCGGCTGGAGGGCGGCCGGCTGAAGTACCGGACCGTGGAGGGCGCGTCGAGGAAGGCCCGGAAGCACCGCGGCGGCAGCGTCGAGGTGCACGACCGCACGCTGTCGTGGAGCTTCGACAAGGACCACACCGGTTCGGTGACGCTGCCGTTCCCCATCTCGATGGACCAGCCGCCGTACGTGCACATCCAGGGGCGGCGGGCGACGGTGCGGTTCCAGCCGCGGCTGGCGGCGGCGGACTGGGACTGGGCGGAGCTGCTCCACCACACGCAGGTGCAGGGCTTCGCGCCGGGCGCGCTGCTGTCGGTGGCGCTGCTGGACCAGGAGAACCGCGGGCACCTCACCCTCGACGGCGGGCTGTGGATCAACACCGCCCGCCCCGCCGAGCGGATCGACTACCTGGTGGGCGCGCGGCTCTCGATTCCATGGCTGCGGGTGGCGGAGGTCGGCGCCCAGCGGTACTCGCTCACCGACACCGACGACGGGTGGCGGGCCACGGACGTGTCGTCGTACCTCGGCTCGATGCTCTTCAACCGCCCGGACCGCGAGTACTACCGGCGCGACGGCTTCACCGGGCTGGTGACGTTCCACTTCGGCGACCGGCTGACCGTGGGCGCGGAGTACCGCAACGAGCTGCAGCGCTCGATGGACGCCACCGCCACGCCGCAGACGCTGTTCAACCGGAGCGAGGCGCCGTGGGTGAACGCGCCCATCGACGAGGGCCGGGTGGCGTCCGCGGTGGGGCGGCTGGAGTGGTCCAGCGAGCCGGTGCTGATGAAGGACATCGGCCGGCCGCTGCGCTCGCTGGAGCAGAGCCTTTCGCGGGAGGAGATGGACGACGACGTCACCGGGTGGCGGACCGTCAACACGGTGGAGGTGGCGGACGAGCGGCTGGGGAGCGACTTCCACTACACCCGGTTGAGCAGCGACACCTCGTACCATCTGAAGACGGGCGGCTGGGGGATGCTGCGGGCGCGGCTGCGCGTCGCGGGCGGGGTGGGGCTGCTGCCGGTGCAGAAGATGGAGTCGCTGGGCGGCTGGACGGGGTTGCGCGGCTACGACTTCAAGGAATTCCAGGGCAACGCGTCCGTGCTGGGGACGGCGGAGTACCAGTGGACGGTGTTCTCGGCGTTCGTGGACGTGGGGTCGGTGCGCGTCGCGGGCGGGGTGTGGAGCCCGGCCAGGGTGGGGATCGGGGCGGCGTTCAACCTGGGTGGGGTGTCGCTGGCGGCGGCCTGGCGGACGGACGACCGCGCGCGCGCGGCGCCCGAGGTCCGGCTGATCTTCCAGCGGACCTACTGATCGCATGGGCCCCTCGAGCTCCGCTCGCCGGCAGTGGATGGTGCTGGCGCTGATGGTGGTGCTGCTCTCCGCGGGGAGCGCCTTCGCGGACGGGCCGCGGTCGCCGCTGGCGCGGTGCTCGGCGCTGCTGGCGAACGGGAGGACGCTGGTGGACGTGGCGGCGGACCACTTGTTGTCCGACGACCTGGTGCGCCTGGTCCGGCTGGGGATGACGGGGCGGCTGCAGGTGGAGGTGACGGTGATCCGACGCCAGCCGTTCTGGTTCGACGCGGTGGTGCTGGAGGAGCGGCGCGAGCTGGTGGTGACGGCGCTGGCGGAGGGGTCGGGGTTGTTATTGGACGGGACGCGGGTGCTGCGCGACGTGGACCGGCTGGAGCTGGATCGCCTCGCGCTCCGGCCGCGGCCGGAGGTGCTGCCCGAGGAGGTGGACCGCTACCGGGTGGAGGTGAAGCTGCGGTTCCAGGTGATCACGGCCGGTTCGCTGCGGCAGGTGGCGCGGTGGATCACCTCCGGCGACGGCGAGGAGCAGGGCGCGGTGTCCCGGCGGTTGCTGGACGCGGTGGCCAGCGATCTCACCCGCGAGGCGAGCGCGCGCTGCGACGTGGAGCTGAGCCAGCGTCCGGCAGCGCGCGCCCCGTAGGGATGCCTCAGTACCCGAACAGGCCGGCCACCGGAGGTCGGGGCGCGGCGGCGGCGAAGGAGCTCTGGTAGATGGACGGGTTCACCGGGGCGGCGCCTCCCGCCGGGCCTGCGCCTCCCACGGGGACGCGCGCGGCGGCCTGGCTCTGGAGGAGTTGCCGGTAGATCCTCGCTTCGCCCTGGCTGATGGTCACCGGGCCTGCCTGGAGCTGGGCGATTCGCTGGTTGTAGAAGCTCAGGCTGTCCTGCTTCTGCGCGCGGAGCTCCGGCTCCCGCTGCGGGACGGTGGCGATCAGCTGATCGTCCTTCGCCAGCGTGTCCGCCTTGCGCTGGATGTCGCGCTGCTGGACCCCGGTCCAGAAGTCGGGATTGGACGGGATGAAGTCGGTGTCCGCCTTGATCGCGAAGTCGGCGGAGGATTCGTCCGACTGGCGCTGCTGCTGCAGCTTGGTCGTCTCGTCGGCGATGAACTGATCGGACGGCTTGGCGAGATCCTTCTGGATGGAGTCGCGGTTGTTGGTCGCGACCTGGAGCATCGCGCCCTGGATCTTCTCCTGCTCGCCCGGCTGGAGCTGCGCCGGCTGGCTGTCCGGGTCCGGGGGTAGAGGCCGAGGAGAGGGAGCACTGGGAGAAATGGTAGGCATGTGGGAGAACCTCAAGTAGGGTGGTTTGTATGCGGCGGCCAACCCACATTGCAGCTTCCATTCCTACCCATCGTCTCGTGTAACTGGTTGATTTGGCGCGAGCCATCCGTGGGGTGGACAGCGCACACCCGCTCCCATTGTATGCTTCAGCTGACGCTTGACTACCTGCCGTCGAGGAAGTCGGCGATGTTCCTCGCCAGCCAGTTGGGGCGCTCGTTCTGAATCGAGTGCCCGGTGTCGTGGAGGAAGAAGGCCTTCCCGGGCGTCTTGGTCA
>Ga0134122_10003122_pt1 | contig 12239 bp, 8 predicted proteins | sample KB302_FD_96461 | JGI IMG/M metagenome (GOLD analysis project Ga0134122, IMG submission 96461) | Terrestrial soil microbial communities without Nitrogen fertilizer from Kellogg Biological Station, Michigan, USA - KB3-0-2 | ecosystem: Environmental > Terrestrial > Soil > Unclassified ...
CGGGCAACCTGGCGATGGTGCTGTCGAACCGGTCCTGGTCGCGGGGCCTCTGGGCGACGATTCAAGAGCCGAACCGGGCGATGGCGATCCTGTTCTCGGCGGCCCTGGGCCTGCTGGGGCTGACGCTCTACGTTCCCTTCCTGGCGCGGCTGTTCCACTTCGAGGCGCTGAGCGCGGCGGAGATCGCGCTCGCGGCCGCCGGAAGCCTGCTGGCCCTCGCGTGGTGCGAACTGCTCAAGCGAGTCCGCTCGGCGATCGCGTCCTGAGGCAGGTCAGAGCACCTTCTGCCGCTTCAGGTCCTTCAGGATCGCAACGGCGTAGAGGAACACGGCCAGGCCGAAGGATCCCTGGCCGGCGATCATGAAGAGCGTGAAGAGCAGGGGGGTCGCGCCGATGAAATGCGCGAGCGAGAAGGCGATCCCCAGCAGGGCCATCACGCAGGCGGCGGTCACCAGCCGCACCGGGCCGCGCGGCGGCGGAGGAGTCGGAGCAGGAGCGTCGCTCATGGCTTCTTCCTCGGATGGGGGGCGGCGTGGCACTCGAAGCAGGAGAGTTCGCCCGTCAGGATCTTCGGCTTCATCTCCGCGTCGACGTGCTGCTCGATCTTCAGGTACTTCGCCGATTCGCCGTGGCAATGCAGGCAGGTGTCGACGGGGAAGGGGCTGTGGATCTTGATCTCCTTGGGCACGCCGGTGAAGTACTCATGGGTGACGTGCGACAGCCCGCTGATCTTCGCCTTCACGTTGCCCGACAGGCCGTAGCCGGTATGGCAGGTGTAGCACTGATCGTCGGGAATCCAGCGGTTCTGGTAGTGCTTCGAGGCCAGCGTCGTGCTCTTGGGATCCTTCAGGTCGGCGACCCAGGGGTCCATCGTGTGGCACTGCGTGCAGGAGTTCTTCACCTTGTGGAACCCGACGACGTTGCCGGAGAGCATCGTCATCGCCGGCAGGACCAGGAGGCCGACCAGCAGCGCCCACTTCGCGGCGGCCGTGACGCGCCACTCGGGCTTCCGGACGAGCACGAAGATCATGATCGCCGCGGACGCCAGTCCGAGCACGATCCCGGCGCCGGCGACCCAGCGCATCACGTTTTCCGTGCTGCCCGAGAACAGGCCCTCCTGGGTCAAGTCACTTGCCTCCGTGCGGGTGGTCGCAGTCGTGGTTGAACTTCAGCTTGGGCACCTCATGGGTGTCCTTGCCGATCTTTTCCGCGAAGTTGAACGCCACGTAGGTCGGGCTCTTGTCGTTGTGGCAGCTCTGGCAATTCTTGGCGTCCGCGTGGACGGCGCCCAGCTTGACCAGCTCGGCCCACTTGTACTCCTTGTTGTCCTTCTTGTAGGGCGAATACTTCTCGCCGGGACCGTGGCAGGATTCGCAGCCCACGCCCTGCATCAGGGGGGCGCGCAGCTTCTCCTCCTCCGTCCACTCCTTGCCGACCTCGGGATAGCCGCCGGGCTTTCCGTAGCCGGTCACGTGGCAGGCGATGCAGCCGGCCTCCTTGGTGTAGTCTTTCGCCGGGTCGAGGTTCGCCTTCTTCCGCGCCTCGAGGGCCTGGTTGGGCTGGAGAGAGGTGAAGGCCTGGGCCATCTTCGTCTTCTGCCAGGAGGAGTACTCCTTGAAGTGGCACTTCTGGCAGGTCTTCGAGCCCACGTACTTCGGTTCGTCCGCGCGGGGGCAGACGGCCGCCTCAGCGGACGCTCCGGGCCGCCGGAACGCGATCCCTCCCAGGGCCGCGGCCGCGACGGCCGCCAGCAGCGCGATTCTCATGGCGTTGATTCCTCCCTCATTCCTCAGTAGGGGACGTACGGAGATCCGATGGTCGTTCCCTTGATCGCATTGTACGACGATTGCAGGAGGTTCACCGCATATCCGGTGTTGTGGATTCCCTCGCTCCGGTCATTGGTGACGAAGACCCAATTATAGGCGGCTCCGTAGAGCGCGTCCCAGGCGGCCTTGTCCGTCGCCGGATTGCTCCAGAGGATGTCCGGATTTTCGCTCAGGGGGACGCCCGGACCGGGGAAGGTCCGGACCAAGGGGCCCGCGATCGTGTACTTGATCCGGCCGCTCCCCGGCGTGAAGGTGGCGGGCGATCCCACCAGCACGGTGAGCTTCGCTTCGATCTCGTTCTTGAGAGTGGCCAGGAGGCTGTCGATCTTGACCTGGACCGATTCATTCGTCAGGCTTCCGTTCCAGTCGCCCCGGGCGGCGAACTGGAAGTCCAGCGCGGCCGGATGGCACTGCGAGCAGCTGCCAACGTTGAACTTGGGGACGCTCGTCAAGGTCCAGTTCGTCGGCGCGACCGTTCCGTTGAACGCCACGAAGGGTCCGGCCGACCGCAGGGTCACCTGGCGTGCGCCGTCCACGCTGTCCACCAGATAGCTTCCCGCGTCGGAGCCTCCCACGAGCGTGAGGAGGTCGCCCGTGTAGATCTTCCGGAGCAGCGACACGGTCGGGGAGGGGGGGAAGCTGAAGGTCCGGGTTCCGGTGGCCGCCGTGCCGGCGCCGGCCGTGGCGTCGCTCACGGCGACGCTGCCGTCTCCCTGCGTCATCTTGAAGGAGTGGCCGCCCAGGGCGAGGTAACCGGTCTGCCCCTTGGCGGGGCTGACGTCGTTGTGGCAGGACAGGCATTGACGGGCCTCGGGCTGGCCCGGAGCGATGAAGCGCGTCTTGTTCGCGTGGGGCGAGTTGTTGTACGTCCAGTTCGAAAACTGGATGCCGTTGGTGCCCGCCAGCATCTCGGCCGCCGTGGAATCGTGCGGCGCCCGGCGGACGTTCATGTCGGGCGAATTCGGCCGCGCGTCCGTCCGGCTCTGGTGGCACATGTAGCAGGTTGCCGCCGAGCCGGCGAAGGCCGACTGGTCGTTCCGGAACTTCACGTCGCCGTAGGCGCGGAGCTGCGGGTCGGGGCCGAGAGACGCCGGACGGCCCGCCGTCTTCTTGTGCGGCTCGTGGCAGGTTTGGCAGGTGGTGCTCCGCCGGTCGTCGGCCGGAAGCACGGGACGCGCGACGTTGCCCACCGCGAACAGGACGGGGTGGGGGGCCGCGGTCTCCTGCGCCCTCATCTCCACGACGAATCCCTGGGCGGTGTGGCAGCCGTTGCAGCTGGTGCTGCCGCTGCCCGAGCTGAACGCCGGCGAATTGGTCAGCGAGTGGCCGCTGGATTCCCAGAGGTCCTGCTTGCTGCCGTGGCAACGGCCGCAGACAAGCGCGTCGTAGCTCTTCCGGATCGCGTTGGAATCGCCGGCATGCTCGCTGCCGGGCCCGTGGCAGGATTCGCACTGGACGTTCGACTTGCCGGCGGTCTTGGGATGCTTGCGGACGATCTCGCTCCAGTCGTTCCCTTTCAGGACGCATCCCTCGGTCGCGGCCATGTCGGCCCAGCCGCCGTTGGACGTGGCGCCCGGACGGCTCCAGCCGACGGAGCGCGAATCGATGGAGTACTCGGAACCGAAGTTGAAGAAGTCGACCCACAGATTCTTCGCCTGGCTCGGGGTGTAGAAGGGATCCGCCGGATCCAGGATCGTCTCCAGCACGTGCGCGTGGGCCGTGCTCTTCCAGGGATTCGCGAAATCGGCCAGCCATCCGAACTGGCCCGCATGGCACGCGGCGCACTCCCCTTTGAACGGATCGGGAATGGCGCTGGTCAGGTTCCCCACGCCGACGTACTTTCCGCAGGTGATCTCCCAGGTCTTGATCGTCTCGTCGGCGGTTCCGTTGTTCTGCGTGAGCGTCACCTTGTGGGTGCCCACCATGTCGGGAACGAAGTAGACGAACCTTGCGCCCGTTCCCACCAGGTTCGCCTTGTTGGGGGTCTTGAGGGTGACGACGGCATCGTTGGGCTTCTTCACCAGCCACGTCCAGGTCGTGATCGTGACCGGCGCCGTCTTGGGAATCGTGGCGGCGCCGTTCAGGAACACCGGCTCGCCCAGCGCCACGTTCTCGTTGGCGACCGAATCGGCGAAGGGGCCGACGCTGAAGTTGACGAAGTCCTCGTCCGAGACGGCGCCGTCCGTGACCTTGATCTTGAGCTGCAGGCGTCCCTGGGTCGTCCGCTCCATCAGGAGCACGCCGGCCCGGTCGGGGAAGTTCTGGAACTCCGGCAGCGTGGGAGCGGTGAAGGCGAGCGGGAGCGAGGTCAGGCTCCCGACGGTCAGCCAGGGCTCCAGTCCGGTCCAGAGATAGGTCGGCGCGGTCGTCGTTCCGGTCACCACGGGCGTAATCGTCCCGCTGTTGCCGTAGCCCACGAACCAGGTGTCGGGCGCGACCACGATGAAGGTCTTCACGTTCACCGTGACGCTGGCGCTGTCGGTCCCCTGTGCGCCGGTGACCGTCAGCTGGAAGGTCAGGACGCCCGGCGCCGCCGGGGCCGTGAAGGTGGGGGCCGCGACGGTCGTCGACGAAAGCGTGACCGGAGTGCCCGCCGTCTGCTGCCAGAGATAGGTCAGGGGCGGGGCGCCCGGCACGGGGTCATAGCTTTTCGAGCCGTCCAGCGTGATTCCGGCGCTGCTGACGACGGCCTTCTTGTTCTCCGGGACGACGGCCACCGGCTTCGTGGACGCCGCTGGGGTCGGCGCGAAGCCGCTCTTGCTCTTCCCGCAGGCCGGGATGATCAAAATGGTCAGGAGCAAAAGTGCGCGTCTCACGGTGGCCTCCCTGCAAGTTCCCATACCGAGCGGGTTCAGAGCAATTGCCAAGCCACGCTATTCCCCTCGGGGAGGCGCCGCCGGGGACTGAGGAATTCCCCGCACCTGGCGGGGAATTTCCGCAGATCCGGGTGAAAATCAACATCTCCCGGTCGGGCCCGGGATTTGCGGTGCTGGGGGCGTGCTGAAGGTCCTTTTCCTTCTTCTCTCGTCGCAGGAGGTTCCCGCGCCTCCGCCCCAGGCGGCGCCGGCCTCCGATCCTCCGTCGATTCTCGAGCCTCTCTACGGCACGCTCCGGGTGAAGTATCGCTACCGGGCGACGCCCCAGGACAGCGACACGGACCTCTACGAGATCGTGACCCTGTCCTACGGAAACCCGGAGAAGGACGCGGTGACGGCGGCCCTCAGCGCCCGGCTGGCCGAGGATCTGGATGGGAACCGGAAGGTCCAGGGGTTCTACCCTTTCTCCTCGGTCGACGACCGCTACCGAAGCTTCGCTACGCAGCGGCTGTACACGGCCTACCTGGACCTTCGGCCGCCGGACAGCGGCGTCTTCCTGCGGGCGGGACGGCAGGTCCTGGAGGAGTTCCCCGAAGCCGTTTCCATGGACGGGGGCCTGTTCCGCTATCAGGCGAGTTCCCAGGTCGCGCTCTCCCTCTTCGGCGGCCTGCCGGTCAACCTCTTCGAGTCCTCTCCCGCGGGGGACGCGATGTACGGCGTCTCCGCCGAGTGGGCTCCGACCCCGGATCGGCAGGGGCGCTACCGCGTGGAGTACCTGCACCTCCGGGACGAGAACGTCTTCGGGCTGCACCGGGATGATCTGGTCGGATTCTCCCTCGACGAAAGCGCCGGCTTCTTCAACGTCCATGCCCGCTACACCCTGCTCGAGGGGAACAGCCGGGACCTGGTAGCGCGCCTGACGGGCGCCGTCCCGGATGCCGGCTTCCTCTTCCAGTTCCAGGGCACCTACGTCTTTCACCGGATCGAGGCGCTCTCCTATGCCCTGGATCCCTACGCGAGCTTCCTCATGGACCTGCAGCCTTATCTCGACCTGGTGCTGCGGGCGTCGAAGTCATTCGGCGAGGCCGTCTCCCTAGACGCTTCCTTCACGGCCCGGCAGCTGGTGCGGAACGGCGTCGAGACGACCTACAACCACGAGTTCAAGCGCTTCGAGCTGGCGCCTACCGTGAACCCCTTCGAGACGCTTTCCCTGCGGGTGTCGGCGGACTACTGGAACTCCTCGGCGAGCGATTTCTGGACGATCAGCGGCGACCTCTCCTGGTCGCTTCACCGCGACATCGTCCTCTCCGCCGGAACCACCTACGCGCTCTACTCGATCGACGCCTTCACCGGCGAGGAGCACGAGCGCGTCCGCAGCTATTCGCTGGCCCTCAAGTGGAAGGTGACCAAGGCCTCTTCGATCGAGGCGCGATTCTCGTTCGAGAAGAACTCCGTGGACAGCTTCCGGGTCCTGGAGGTAGGCTTCCGCCATGCCTTCTAGCCCCCGCGTCCGATGGGTGACCTGGCGCGAGCCGGGGCTGGTCATCCTCGTCGTCGCCGTGACGGCCGGACTCGCGGTCGTGATCTCCTCCTGCAGCCTCCTGCAGGCCGTCCTTCCGGCCCCGGCGCCCAAGCCCCGGCCCTTCAACCACGAAGCGCACACGGTGCGCGGCATCTCCTGCATCGACTGCCACGAGGGCGCCGAGAAGGAAGTGAAGGCGGGGATGCCGGCCAAGGCCTTCTGCATGAACTGCCACGAGGACCTCGACAAGGAGAAGGACAAGCCGCTGGAGAAGAAAGTCGCCTGGTTCCAGGATGAGAAGGGCGACGTCCAGTGGGCGGACTTCGGGCATCAGAAGGAGGAGATCAAGTTCAGCCACGCGGCCCACGCGGGAAAGACCGCCTGCGCCGGCTGTCACGTGGGAATGGACAAGAATACCGGGCTGCTTCCTCAGGGCCCGCAGCGCATGACCGCCTGTGTGGCCTGCCACCAGGAGAAGGCCCCGTCGAAGCTGGACTGCGGCGTCTGCCACAACTCCATCGATCGCACGCATCCCCCGGAGAATCACCGGCAGCTCTGGTCGAAGGTGCACGGCGCCTGCGCCCGCGCGGGCGCGGAGGCCGCGACCGCGAACGACTGCTCCCTCTGCCACCAGCAGAACGCCTGCACGACCTGCCACCAGACGGTGCTCCCGCAGGATCACAACAACACCTGGCGACTGCGGGCGCACGGGCTGGCCTCGGGCCTGGACCGCTCCCGCTGCGCGACCTGCCACACCACGGACTCCTGCGCCGCCTGTCACAAGGTGACGGCGCCGATCTCCCACACCGCGGGCTGGAATGCTCCCCGGGAGGGTCATTGCAAGAGCTGCCACGTCCCGCTGCAGAGCAGCGGCAGCTGCGCGGTCTGCCACAAGGACACGCCCGGCCACGCCGGCTCGCCGCCCAAGCCGAGCTGGCACACCCCGGCCATGGTCTGCACGACCTGTCACGCCGCGACGCTGAAGCATCCGGACAACGGAGACAACAATTGCAACGCGTGTCACCGCTGACCAGGAAACGGGAAGCAGGAAGCAGGAGGGAAGAGAGGGGATCAGGCCGCGCTGACGCAGGACTCCAGGTCCTGGACGAGGCTCGCTTCGCCGGCCGCCTTTCGGATGCGATGAAGGACCTTCTCGAGAATCATCCGTTCGCAGCAGTCGAGCCTCCGGCAACGGAGCAGCTCGACGGCGCGACTCTGCAGCTCGCCGCTCCGATCCCGATCCGCGGCTCGTAAGGCGGCGGAGATCGATTCGAGGACATTGAGGATCTCGGGCAGCGGAGCGGGCGTTCTTGGTTGATTCATGGCGGATTGGATTAGCAACCCCTTTGCCATTCTCTATCCCCGAGGGGGATCGGAAATGTCCCGTGGAAAATGCCGCACTTCCGTGAGAATTTCCTCCCGCCCCGGCTCAATCGGGGGAATCAAGGGGGGGGCGTGGTGGTTCTCCGGCCGCACCTGGTGAGGAGGACCGGGATCTCGCTGAACCGGACGACCTCTTCGGAGACGCTGCCCAGGACCCACCGAGCGAATCCCTTTCGCCCGTGACTCGCCATGGCGATCACCGTGGCTCCTTCTTCCCCGGCCGCGGTCAAGATTGCCTTGGCGGGAGGCCCCTCCGATACGCGGGCGCGGACCTTCGCCCCCTGGAGCGCAAAGCGCTGTGAAACCTTCTGGAGATACCTCCGGGCCTTCGTGCGTTCCCAGGAGATGGACGCCTTCTCGTCCTCGGGGTCGTACGAAAGCGGCAAGTATACCGACCGGAACAGAATGACCTCGGACTCCTCGCGACGAAGTTCGCCTGCGAGTTCGAAGAGGATCGCTTCGGCCTGATGAGATCCGTCGAGAGGAACCAGAATTCGCTCCAGCATTCTTCGACCTCCACCCGTGACGTCGATGGAGCAATCGTTCGGCCATTCTTCTCCAGACCCGGTCGTCCGGCAACCGGACGTCGAGCGCGAAGTATTCCGCTTATCCGGGTACAAATTCACACTCTGCGGACCCGGCGATCCCCCGGGCTGCCTCTGGACAAGGCGGAGAGGGTCCATTCCTGTGGCGAAGTCTCGGCCTGCCGCGCGCCCTGACGATCGATCGATCCCCCTGCAAGGCGGGGATTTTTCAGAGGCCGGAGTGCAAATTTGTACTGCCGGTTTCAGGGGGGGACGAGGGTTCCGGTGGAAATGAGGGTGGAAGTTCAGGAATTACTTACCCCTGGTACCGAGTTTGCGTGGATGTGGCCTGATTCCATCAGCCATGGGTATGGGGAGATCAGAACATGCACTCGAACGGCAAGTCGAACGGGAAGCACGCGGTCGTCCAGGATATGAACCTGGCCGAACAGGCGGCATTCTTGAAGTCGATCCTCGAATCCTCGACGGAATACTCGATCATCGCCAAGGACCTTGAAGGGCAGATCCTTGCCTGGAACGAGGGAGCCCGGCGCGTGTACGGCTACGAACCTGCCGACGTCATCGGCAAGGCGAGCGCGTTCATCCTTCACGATCCCGAAGACGTCCGGTCCGGCCGTGCCCAGGCTATTCTGGACGAAGCCCGCCGCAGCGGAAAGTGGGAAGGAGAGCTCGTTCGCCTGCGGAAGGACGCGTCGAAGTTCACCGCCCATGTCACCATCACGCTGCGCCGCGACGAGTCCGGAGCCCCCGTGGGATTCACGATGGTGTCGCGGGACCTCACCGAGGCCCAGCGGATCGAGCGTCAGCTCCGCGAGTCTCAGGAGTACAACCGAGGCCTGATCGAATCCAACATCGACGCCCTGATGACGACCGACCCTCTGGGGGTCATCACCGACGTCAACCGGCAGATGTGCGAGATCACGGGGTTCTCCCGGGAAGAGCTGATCGGCTCGCCGATCAAGAGGTACTTCACCGAGCCCAAGCGTGCCGAGGACGGCATCCGCCGGGTGCTCGCCGAGGACCGCATCACGAACTATGAGCTGACGCTCCGGGCCAAGTCCGGGCAGGAAACCGTCGTTTCCTACAACGCGACGACGTTCCGCGCCGCCGACGGCAAGCTCAAGGGCGTGTTCGCCGCCGCCCGCGACATCACCCAGCAGAAGCGGCTGGAGGAGGAGCTTCGCCAGGCGCAGAACTACACTCGCGGCCTGATCGAAGCCTCCGTCGACGCCCTGGTCACCGTCGATCCGCAGTTCCGGGTCACGGATGTGAACGAACAGACGATCCGCATGACCGGCTACACGCGCGAGGAACTGATCGGGAGTCCCTTCCCGGACTACTTCACCGACTCCGGCCGTGCGACCGCCGGCGTCCAGAAAACGCTGGCCGAAGGCTTCGTGACGAACTACGTCCTCGTGCTCCGCTCGAAAACAGATAAGGAGACGCCGGTCTCGTTCAACGCGTCCGTCTTCAAGGACACGGAAGGAAACGTCCGGGGCATCTTCGCCGCGGCGCGCGACATCACCGACCAGAAGCGGCTCGAGGAAGAGCTGCGACAGGCGCAGAACTACACCCGCGGTCTGATCGAGTCCTCGGTCGATCCCATGATCACGGTCAGCCCCGAGCTGCTCATCACGGACGTGAACGAGCAGATGGTGCGGCTCACCGAGATCTCGAAGAACGTCCTGATCGGCACGCGGTTCAACACCTACTTCACCGAGCCGGCGCGCGCCGCCGCCGGGGTGCGCAAAACGCTCTGCGAAGGCTTCGTCACCAATTACGAGCTCACGCTCAAAACCCCCAGCGGCCGCAGCGTCCTGGTTTCCTTCAACGCATCGATCTTCAAGGATACGGAAGGAACCGTCCGGGGCATCTTCGCGGTCGCTCGCGACGTCACCGAGCAGCGTCGACTGGAGAGCCAGCTCCGCGAGCAGCAGAACTACAGCCGGGGCCTGATCGAGGCGTCCGTCGACGCCCTGGTCACCGTCGACCCTTCGGGCAAGATCACCGACGTGAACGAGCAGCTGGTCCGCCTCACCGGCTTCAACCGCCAGAAGCTCGTCGGCAGCCCGTTCAGCGAGTACTTCACCGACCCCCATCGCGCCACCGACGGCGTCCGGAAGACCTTCGACGAAGGCATGGTGAAGAACTACGAGCTCGTCGTGCGCACGAAAGCCGGCCAGGAGGCGGTGGTCTCCTTCAACGCCGCCGTCTTCAAGGACACGGAGGGCCGAGTGGCCGGCATCTTTGCCGCCGCACGCGACATCACCGACCAGAAGCGCCTGGAACAGGAGCTGCGGGAGCAGCAGGGCTACAACCGAGGGCTGATCGAATCGAACATCGACGCCCTGATGACGACCGATCCCCTGGGCGTCATCACCGACGTCAACAAGCAGATGTGCACGGTCACCGGCCGGACGCGGGAGGAGCTGATCGGAACCCCGTTCAAGACCTACTTCACGGATCCGAAGCGCGCCGAAGACGGCATCCGGAAGGTGCTGGGCGAGGGCCGTGTCACCAATTACGAGCTCGTGGTCCGCGCGAAGGACGGGAAGGAAACCGTCGTGTCGTACAACGCCATCACCTTCACCGGTCAGGACGGGCGGCTTCGCGGGGTGTTCGCCGCGGCGCGCGAAGTCACCGATCAGAAGCGCCTGGAGGAGCAGCTCCGCCAGGCCCAGAACTACAATCGCGGCCTCATCGAGAGCTCGGTGGACGCGATGCTGACCGTCGCCCCCGACCTGACGATCACGGACGTGAACGAGCAGATGGTCCGCCTCACCGGGTACAGCCGGGACCAGCTGATCGGCACCGCCTTCCAGGACTTCTTCACGGAGCCCGAGCGCGCGGCGGCCGGCGTCAAGAAGACCCTCGGCGAAGGCTACGTCACGAACTACGAGCTCACCCTCCGTTCCCGGCACCGGCGCGACATCCTGGTTTCCTTCAACGCTTCCGTGTTCAAGGACATCACGGGGAGCATCCGGGGCATCTTCGCGGTCGCGCGCGACGTCACCGAGCAGCGCCGGCTGGAGGAGCAGCTGCGAGAGCAGCAAAACTACAACCGAGGCCTGATCGAAAGCTCGGTGGATGCGCTCCTGACCGTGGCCCCGGATCTGACGATCACCGACGTGAACGAGCAGACCGTCCGCCTGACCGGCTACAGCCGGGACGAGCTCATCGGCAGCATGTTCCGGGACTACTTCACCGAGCCCGAGCGCGCCGTGTCCGGCGTCCGTGAGGCGCTGAACCACGGCTCCGTGACCAATTACGAGCTCGTCCTCAAGTCCCAGACGGGCAAGCGGACGGTGGTGTCCTTCAACGCGGGAACCTTCAAGGACACGACGGGGAACGTCGCCGGCATCCTGGCCGCTGCGCGCGACATCACCGCGCAGAAGCGCCTCGAGAGCCAGCTCCGGGACCAGCAGAACTACAACCGCTCCCTGATCGAATCCTCCGTGGACGCGCTCATGACCGTGGACCCCAACGGCGTGATCACCGACGTGAACGAGCAGACGGTCCGGCTCTTCGGATACAACCGGAAGCAGCTGATCGGGAGCCCCTTCCGCGAGTACTTCACGGACCGCGAGCGGGCGCACACGGGCGTCCGGAAGACCTTCGATGAGAACTCGGTGACCAACTACGAACTTACCCTTCGCTCGAAGGCGGGACGGAAGGTGCCCGTGTCCTTCAACGCCGCGGTGTTCCGCGACACCCAGGGCGAGGTCGGCGGCATCCTCGCGGCCGCCCGCGACGTCACCCAGTCCAAGCAGATCGAGCAGGAACTGCGGGAGCAGCAGACCTACACGCGAGGCCTGATCGAGTCCAACATCGACGCCCTGATGACGACCGACACGCTCGGGATCATCACGGACGTCAACCTGCAGATGTGCGCCGGCACGGGCCGCACCCGGGACGAACTGATCGGCACGCCCTTCAAGACCTATTTCACCGACTCCCAGCGCGCGGAGGACGGCATCCGGAAGGTGCTCACGGAGGACCGCGTCACGAACTACGAGCTGACGATCCGCGGGAAGGACGGGAAGGAGACCGTGGTCTCCTACAACGCGACGACCTTCAAAGGCGCGGACGGCCGCCTCCGGGGAGTCTTCGCCGCCGCGCGCGACATCACGGACCAGAAGAGCCTGGA
>Ga0134122_10003123_pt1 | contig 12238 bp, 13 predicted proteins | sample KB302_FD_96461 | JGI IMG/M metagenome (GOLD analysis project Ga0134122, IMG submission 96461) | Terrestrial soil microbial communities without Nitrogen fertilizer from Kellogg Biological Station, Michigan, USA - KB3-0-2 | ecosystem: Environmental > Terrestrial > Soil > Unclassified ...
AGGACGGCCACCGCGGCGATCGCCAGGAAGCCGAGCGCGCTGCTCAGCTTGATCATGCGCTCGCGACGCTCGTTCCGCTCCCCGCTCATCGCTCGGTGCCGACGTAGGCGAGCATCCGCGTCGTGTTTGCCGCGAAGAGCAGCGTCATCAGCACGGCGCTAGCGACGCACCATTGGCAGATCGCCTCGATCTTGAATAGCTCCAAGTAGGTCAGGTAGAGGCTGAATCCGAACCCGACCAGCGAGAGCGCGAAGCCGGCCATGCGGGCGCCGTCGCCGCGCAGCAGCGCGCAGACGAGCAGCAGGACATAGCCGGCGATGCCGAAGATCGCGACGTCGATGCCGAGCAGGTGCGAGTAGGAGCTTTCGGCGACCGTCAAGCAGCCGCGGCCGCCGGCGATGCAGACCGGCGCCCCGCCGCCGGAGTCGGCGATCGCGATGTAAGTGGCGACGCCGATCCCGAACGTCGCCAGGAAGGTCGCGACACCCCGTAGCGTCCCCTCTGCCGGCGCTTTCATCGCCGCAACGCTATTGGACCCACCGCTTCCGGTGCGACTTATGACGGCATAGGTGGCATAAAGCGCACCGGAACGGTTAGAGGTGGGCGGCGAAGGCGGCGATCGCGCGCGAGAGCCGACCGCCCTGCCAGGCCAGCGGCGACTGCCCCTCCTCCTCGCTGGTCAGCTCAGCGCCTGGGAGCGCCTCCGCATACGCCGCTGCGACCGCGTAGGGATGGCCAGGGTCAGCGGCGTCGTGGCTGGCGACGACCAGCGCCGGGGCCTCGATCGCCCGCAGGTCGTCAAGCCCCTCGAAGGGCCGCGAGCGCGGGACCTCGCGTAGAGCACGTGCGACCGCGTCAAGGCTGCGGTGGCGCAGCATCCGCCCGCGCGTGAAGCGCAACACCGAGTCGCGCCAGGCGGGGTCGATCGGCTGCACGCGGTCGATGTAGGCGACGAAGCCGTCGACTCCCTCCGCCTCGAGGGCGTCCGCCAGGCCATCCCAGTACTCGAGCGACCCGGCTCCCTCCGTTCCCGTATAGCTCGGTCCGATCGCGATCAGGCCGGCGATGCGTACCGGATTGCGCAGCGCGTACGCCACCGCGGTGTGGGCGCCCATCGAGTGCCCGCCGACGACGATCCGCTCGGCCCCAGCCTGCGAGTCGACCACCGCTTCGAGATCGGCGACGAGCCCCGGGTAGTCATAACTTTGCCCGGCGGGTGCCGGATCGGACTCGCCGTGGCCGCGCGCGTCGTAGAGCACCACCCTGTGACCCGCACGCCCCAGGGCGCGCGACCCGTGCACCACCGAGCGGCGCGTGGCGGTCAACCCGTGGCAGAGGACGATCGGTGGGCCCTCCCCCCCGGCTTCGCCGCGCAGCGCCGGCAGCTCCCCCGCGACGAACGGCCCCGGCTCGGCGCCGGTCGCCGCCATCAGGCCAGCGAAGCCAGCGCCTGCTCGAGGTCGTCCACGGACTGGAAGGTCGCGCCGGTCCGCGAGACGTGCCGGTAGCGGACGATCCCCTCGCCGTCGACGACGAAGATCGAGCGCATCACGTAGCGCCCGCCCGGAACGTCCTCCAGCTCGGTGAACCTCGCCAGCGGGCCGAGCCATCCGGTGACGCCGTAGAGCTTGCTCACGGCGAGGTCCTCGTCCGCCAGCAGCGGCACGTTGAGGCGTTTCTCCTCCGCCCAGCGCTTGTGCGAGTCGACCGACTGGGGCGAGATGCCGACGACCTCGGCGTCGAGCCGGTCGAGCTGGTCGGCGTTGTCCCGGTATGAGCAGAACTGGGCTGTGCAGACCCGCGTCGCGTCCCCCGGATAGAAGGCGAGGACGACGTTGCCGCCCCGGTGCTCTGAGAGCCTGAACTTCCGGCCGCCGGTGCCAGGCAGCTCGAAGTCGGGCGCCTCGTCGCCTACGTCGACCTTGGCCATGCGGCCAGCCTAGAGCAGGCTCAGCCTTTTTCGATCGTGATCTTGTCGATCAGGATCGTTTGCTTCGGCTGCTCGGTGGCCGTGCCCAGCTTGCCGATCCGCTGGACGACGTCCATCCCCTTCTCGACCCTGCCAACGAGCGCGTATTCCGGCGGCAGGCCGGCGTCCGCGCCTGTGACGACGAAGAACTGGCTGCCCGAGGTCCCGGGAGGCTCGGCCGAGGTCTTGGCCATCGCGACGACGCCCTTGGTGTAGGCGAGGTTCGCGGGCGGTTTCTCGACCACCGAGTAACCGGGCCCGCCGCTGCCGGTGCCTTCCGGGTCGCCACCCTGGATCACGAATCCGGGGACGATCCGGTGGAAGGTGAGCTCGTCGTAGAAGCCTTCTTCGGCCAGGTAGGCGAAGGAGCTCACCGTCTTCGGCGCTTCCTCGGTGGCGAGCGCGATCTCGAAGGTGCCGCAGCTGGTCTCCACCACCGCGGTCAGCTTTTCGCCCTTCTTCACGGTCTGCTTCGGCGCCTGCAGCTCTTTGCGGCCGACTCGCGGCGCTTCGACTTCTTCGCAGCCGTTCGAACTCGCCGTGCCCGAGTCGCTGTCGCCGCCGCTGCGCGAGATCAGAATCGCCGCGACAACGCCGATAACGATGAGCGCAAAGACCGCGAGGATGATCAGGCGGCGGTCTGTCCCCTGCTCCTGCACGGCGGGGACTCTAGGGGAATTGGGCTTTTTTGGTCCGGATGGGAATATCGGGCCGATGCCCACCCCGTGGCTGACTCCGCTCGCGGCCTCCCTCCTGCGCGTGCCGGCGCCGGAGAGGGCGCTCGTCCTCGGCTCGGACGTCGCCGACCCGGCGCTGCTGCTCGCGAGGGAGTTCCCCTCTGCTCGGGTGCGGGGCGCGTCCCGCTCGCGGGCTGCCGTCCGCGAGGCGGTCGAGCGCTTCGGACTCGACCCTGAGGGGCGGGTCGCCTTCAAGGCCTTCGCCGGGCGGAGGCTGCCCTATCCGGAGGACTTCTTCGACCTCGTCGTCGTGCTCGGCGCCCACCCCTCCCCGGCCGCGATCGAGCGGGCGATTCGCCCCGGCGGCCTTCTCGTGCTCGTGCGCCCGCGCCCTCCCGGCGCGCTCGGTCGCCTGCGCGACGCGATCCTGCTCCGGCGGCTGCGCGGGCGCGGGATCGCCGAGGTCGAGCGTGCCGAAGCAGGCGACGGCAACTTCGTCGTCGCCCGGCTCGGCACCGCCGCCGAAGCCACACCCGCCGATTAGGCTGCCGACCGCATGGCGATCGAGGGCATGCCGCTCACCTTGCTGGTCAATCCGCACTCGGCGGGTGGCAAGACGCTGAAGCTGCTTCCCCGGGTCGAGCACGAGCTCGACACCCTGCGCATCCCTTTCCGGGTGGAACGGACCAAGGGGCTGGAGGACGGCGTCGCCCGGGCGCTGCACGCGGTCGACGCCAACGAGGTGCCGGTCGTCTTCAGCGGCGACGGGCTGATCGGCGCCGTCGGCGGCGCGATGGCGGGGTCGGAGACGCCGATGGGCATCGTCCCTGGCGGCCGCGGCAACGACCTGGCCAGGGTGCTCGGCATTCCCGACGACCCGGCGGGCGCCGTCGCCGTTCTCGCCGCCGGCGAGGAGCGGCGGATCGACGTCGGCGAGGCGAACGGCAGGCGCTTCCTCGGCATCGTCAGCGTCGGCTTCGACTCCGAAGCCAACCGCCTGGCCAACGAGACGGGGTTCCTGCGCGGCAACCTCGTCTACGCCTACGCGGCGCTGCGCACCCTGCTCACCTGGAAGCCGGGCCGGTTCACGATCCGCGTCGACGACGAGCGCTACCGCTTCACCGGCTATTCGGTCTCGGTCGCCAACAGCCGCGCCTTCGGCGGCGGCATGTTCATCGCCCCCGACGCCGAGCTCGACGACGGCGAGCTCGACATCGTCACGGTCGGCGAGGTCGGCAAGCTGCGCTTCGTGGGTAACCTGCCGAAGGTGTTCAAGGGCACCCACGTCGACGAGGACGAGGTGCGCGTCTTCCGTGCGCCCCACCTCGAGCTGACCGCCAGCCGTCCGTTTCCCGTCTATGCCGACGGCGAGCACCTGACCAAGCTGCCGGCGACGATCCGCGTCCTGCCGCAGGCGCTCAGCGTGCTGGCGCCGGCGCCTTGACGACGTTCGGGGCGAAGCTCGCGGTGGCGCGGGCGGTGGGAGCCGCCAGCCGCGTCAGCGGGCGGGGCGGCGGCACGACCCTGCCGGGCCGCTTGCTGCTGCGGATGGAGCCCGCGGCGCTGCGGCGCCTCGGCGCCCGCCTCGATCGCGGCACGACGATCGTCAGCGCCACCAACGGCAAGACGACGACGGCGGGGATGATCGCCGCCGCGCTCACGGCGGACGGGCGCGACCCGGTCCACAACCGGGCGGGCTCGAACATGACCTGGGGCGTCGCCACCGCCCTGCTCGAGCAGCACGGCGACGAGGGCCTGTTCGAGGTCGACGAGGCCTGGCTGCCGAAGGTCGCGGAGGAGCTTGACCCCTCGCTGATCGTCCTCGGCAACCTCTTCCGCGACCAGCTCGACCGCTACGGCGAGATGGAGGCCCTCGCCGAGGCCTGGGGCGCGGTCGTCGAGGCGCGGGCCGGGCGGACGTGCTTTGTGCTCAACGCCGACGACCCGGCGATCGCGGACCTCGGTCGCGAGCCGGGCGGTGGGACACGCGCCGGCGTCGTCTACTTCGGCGTCGAGGACGCCTCCCAGGCGCTGCCCGAGCTGCAGCACGCCTTCGACGCCAAGCACTGCCGCAGCTGCGGTGGGCCCTACGTCTACGAGCGCGCCTTCGTCGGCCACCTCGGCCACTACTCGTGCCCAGCCTGCGGGACCGCCCGCCCCCGTCCCGACGTCGCCGCGACCGCGATCGAGCTGCGGGGGATGGACGGGTCCCGGGTGGAGCTGCGCACCCCCGCCGGGCCGCTGCGCCTGGAGCTGCCCGTCCCCGGCCTCTACAACGTCTACAACGCGCTGGCCGCGGTCACCGCCGCCCTCGAGCTCGGCGTCGAGCCGAGCCTGATCCCCCCCACCCTGGCGGGCATGCGGGCGGCCTTCGGCCGGGTCGAGACGATCGAGGTCGGAGGCACGAAGGTCTCGATCCTCCTGATCAAGAACCCGGCCGGCGCCAACGAGGTGCTGAGGACGCTGCGCCTGGAGGCGGAGGGCGAGGGCATCGACCTCTGGATCGCCCTCAACGACCGGATCGCCGACGGCCGCGACGTCTCCTGGGTCTGGGACGCTGACTTCGAGCTGCTCGAGGGCACGGTCCGCCGCGTAACCTGCGCCGGGACGCGCGCCGCGGAGATGGCCGTCCGCCTCAAGTACGCGGGCTGGCCGCTGGACGCGATCGAGGTCGAGCCGGACGTCGGGGCCTCGCTCGACCGGGCGCTCTCCGGCGGCTCGCGGCGCCTCTTCGCCCTACCCACCTACACCGCCCTGCTCGAGCTGCGCAGCCTGCTCGCCAAGCGGGGGCACGCGAAGGAGTTCTGGCGATGAGCTCTGAGCGGGTCGAGCGAGTGATCTGGCACGACGTCGAGTGCGGCGGCTACGAGGCGGATCTGCCGCTCTGGAAGGAGCTCGCGGCGGAGAGCGATGGGCCGATCCTCGAACTGGGCTGCGGCACCGGCCGGGTCGTCCTCCACCTGGCTCGGGTCACCGAGAAGCTGGTGATCGGCCTCGACGTCGACGACGAGCTCGTCGCCGCGGTCTGGGATCGCGCCGGGGGCTTCGGCGGCGGCGCGGAGATCGAGGACGCGCGCGACTTCAAGCTGCACGAATGGTTCCAGCTCGTGCTCGCCCCGATGCAGCTGATCCAGCTGTTGCCGGAAAGGACCGATCGCATCCGCTGTCTCGCTTGCGTTGCCGATCACCTCGAGCGGGGTGGCCTCGCCGCCTTCGCCATCGTCGAGGAGCCTCCCTGGCCCGGGGGCGACGTCGCGCCGCCGATCCCGGACGTGAGGGAGGTCGACGGCCGGGTGTACTCGAGCCTGCCGCTTCCTCCCGAGGTGCGCGAGGGGGCGATCGTGCTGCGGCGGCTGCGCCAGACCGTCGCGCCCGACGGCGCGTTCGAGGAGGAGGCGAACGAGGTGGTCCTGCAGGAGCTCTCGGCCGAGACGCTCGAGCGGGAGGCGATGGAGGTGGGCTTGACGCCGATCGGGCGTCGCGAGATCCCCGCCACCGACGCGCACGTCGGCTCGACCGTGGTCATGCTGGAGATGGTGGCCTGATGGAGCTGCGACTGCTGGCGCTCTACCCCGAGCAGATGAACATCTACGCCGACCGGGGCAACATCCTCTTCCTGCGGCGCCGCTGCGAGTGGCGGGGAATCGGTTTCGAGCACGCCGCGGCGGGGCCGGGCGAGGGCTTCGACCCCGGCGCCCACGATCTCCTCTACCTCGGCGGCGGGCAGGACCGCGACCAGGCCGCCGTCGCCGCCGACATGGTCGCGAGCAAGCGCGAGGCGATTGGGGCCGCGGTCGAGGACGGCGCCTGCATGCTGGCGGTGTGCGGCGGCTATCAGCTGCTCGGCCACGGCTACCGGCTCGGCGAGGAACGGCTTCCGGGCCTCGGGCTGGCCGACCTGGAGACGGTAAGGGAGCCGGGACCGCGGCTGATCGGCAACGTGGCGATAGAGGTCGACTTCGGCGACGGCGCCTGCACCCTCGCCGGCTTCGAGAACCACGGAGGCCGCACGTACCTGGACCCCGCGGCGAAGCCGCTGGGGCGCGTGCTCGCGGGACACGGCAACAACGGCAAGGACGGCTTCGAGGGCATCCGCCTGCGCAACCTCTTCGGCACCTACCTGCACGGACCCTTGCTGCCCAAGAACGCCTGGTTCGCCGACCGACTGATCGCCCTGGCCCTGGAGCGGCGCTACGGCGAGCCGCCCGAGCTGGCGCCGCTCGACGACGGGCTCGAGCTTGCGGCGCAGGAGCTCGCCAGGCAGGTCGCGTTGCGACCCTGAGTCGTCAGGGTAGCCCTGGTGTTTGGAGAGATATGCAGATCCCTCGCGCCACCGACTTCCTCGCCTCCTTCGCCGCGATCGCGGCGCTGGCTTGCTGCGCGTCGCCGGCGGGCGCCGCTCCGAGCTGCGCCGAAGGCCCCCAGGTCGTCGGCGACACAATCGTCGGCACCCCCTGTGACGACACGATCCACGCCCCACGCGGGATCACGGCCGTGTTCGGCGAAGGAGGAGCGGACAGCCTCTTCGGCGGCCGAGGAAACGACAGCCTCTTCGGCGGCGAAGGGAACGACCGCCTCTACGGCGGGATCGGCGATGACCGGGTGCGCGGCGGGCCTGGCGACGACCTGCTCTCCGGCGGGTTCGGGGCCGACTCGCTCGACGGCGAAGCTGGCGGCGACTTCGCCCGCGGCGACGCGACGATCGACAGGCTCGGCGACAGCGGCCTGGGGACGGATTCCGACACCCTCAGCTTCGCGACCGGCGTGACGCCCGGCTTCCCGAACTCGGGCGACTTCGGCTACGCGGGATTCCCCGAAGGCGCGGTCGGCCGCGGCGTCTTCGTCGAACTCGGCGAGGACTTCGCCAACGACGGCCTCGCGCCGAGCGGCGGCGGCGTCGACGAACCGCTCGAAGCGGCGAGCTTCGAAAGCTTCGAGATCGTGATCGGAACGCCGTTCTCCGACTTGATCGTCGGGGGGGCCGATGGCGAGACGATCTACGGCGGAGGCGGCGCCGACGTGCTGCGCGGGGGCGGCGGCAACGATCAGGTCTTCGGCGGGGCCGAGGGCGACTACTGCGAAGGCGAGAGCACGACCGGTTGTGAGTTCAGCGGAAGCGAGAAAAAAGTGGTTCCGCGCTCCCCCTCGACGATCGCGGTCGGTCTGATGACCCCGCAGCAGGGCTCCTACCCCGGCGTCTACCTGACCGGCAGCGACGACAACGACGAGGTGAGCGCCAGCTTCACCGCGGACGAGGTCAGCTTCGAATTGGGGGTCGGCTCGGAAGGAAGCTTCGACGCCGCGCAGGCCGCCGCCGGCGGTTGCGAACCACCCAGCGCGGGCAAGGTCGTCTGCCCTGCCCCCGGAGGCCCGGACGCGCTCCTCCTCGCCGGGCTCGCCGGGGATGACTCGCTCTCGGTGGCCGGCCTGCCGGAGACGAGCTCCCCGATCCTCCTCGGCGGCGAAGGGGCCGACGCCCTTACGGGCGCGGCGACCGAGGACGCGGCGATCGACGGCGCGGGCGCCGACACGGTCGACGCGGCCGGCGGCGACGACGCCGTGCCGAACAATCCGGGCGAAGACGACCTGCTCGCCGGGCCGGGAGACGACCTCTTCATCTCCAACGCCGTCTGCGAAGGCGACGCGCTCGACGGCGGTGAAGGAGCGGACAACGCGAACTGGGCCAACTTCGGCTCGGCGGTCGCGCTCGACCTTGGGACCGGGCAGGCCGGCCTGGTCGGGCCCGGCGGCGCGCCGGCATGCGCGAGCGGGCAGCCGACCGCGCTGGTGCATCTCGAGGATCTCGAGGGCAGCAGCCTCGGCGACGCCCTGACCGGCGACTCCGGGTCCAACCAGCTGCTCGGCAGGCCCGGTGCGGACTCCTACCACGCGGCCGCGGGAGACGACTCGATCCTCGCCAACTCCGGCGACTCCGATGCGGTCATCGACTGTGGCGAAGGCTTCGACACGGCTCAGATCGACATCCCGACCGGCGAATACGCCGATCCCGCGCCGATCGCCTGCGAGGCGATCCACGAAAGACCGCCGAACAGCTTCCGGCCGCCGGACACCCCGCCTGAAGAAGAAGTCGCGCCACCGCCGGATACGACGCCGCCGGCGACCCGGATCCGGCACCGGCCCCCGGCGACGGTCTTCACCCGCTCCCGCCGGCGCATGGTCGCCGTCTCATTCGTCTCCGGCGAGGCCGGATCGACCTTTCGCTGCCGCCTCGATCTCGGTACCTACAAGGCCTGCCGCTCGCCCCGCCGCTACGGGGTCGGGCTGGGTCCCCACGCAATCCGGGTCTTCTCGGTGGACGCGGCCGGCAACCGCGACCCCTCCCCCGCCGTCGTCAGGTTCCGGGTACGCCACCGCTAAGCCCAACTGGCGACTTATACGTCCATATGACGCATAAGTCGCCAGGCCGGCGGCTCAGCTAACGGCCGCTGGAGCCGAAGCCGCCGTCGCCGCGGGTGGTCTCGGCAAGCGTCTCGGTCTCCGCCGGCTCGGCTGGGGCGATGGGAACGATCACGAGCTGGGCGATCCGGTCCCCGGGCTCGACCTTGAAGGTCTCGGCCGGGTCCGTGTTGAGCAGCAAGACGCGCAGCTCGCCGCGATATCCGGCATCGATCAAGCCCGGCGCGTTGACCAGCGCGATCCCGTGTTTCTTGGCCAGGCCCGAGCGCGGCAGGACGAGGCCGGCGTGGCCGTCGGGGATCTCGACCCCGACGCCGGTTCCGACGCTCCACCTCTCCCCCGGCCCGATGTGGGCCGCCTCACAGGCGTAGAGATCCAGCCCGGCGTCGCCCTCGTGCGCCCGCGTCGGCAGGATCGCCTCGTCCTTCAGCTTGGCTACGGGGAGCTCCACCGGCGGAACCCTAGACGACGGCTAGATCGTCGAAGCGATGCAGCTCGGCGACCGGAACCTTCGCCCGTACGAGCACGCCGTCCGCTCGCTCGGTGCGATCGAGGTCGCCGGCTATCTCGTGCAGCTCGTGCAGGCGTCCGCCTTGCGAGTAGGGGATCAGCAGCTCGACCTCCGCCAGCGTGTCCTCGAACGCCGCCTCGATCTTCTCCCGCAGCTCCATGAGCCCGTCGCCGGCCAGGGCCGAGACGAGTGCCGCCTTTGGATGGCGCTGCAGCGCATCGCTACGCGCTCCCTCGTCGAGCAGGTCCGCCTTGTTGAGCACGAGCAGCCGCGGCTTGGCGCCCGCGCCGATCTCCTCCAGCACCTCGTCGACGGCCTGCATGTCGGCCGCCAGCCGCTCCTCCGGCGCCGCGGCGTCCACCACGTGCAGGATCAGGTCGGCGAGCACGGTCTCCTCGAGCGTCGCCTTGAAGGCCTCCACCAGCTGGTGGGGCAGCTTCTCGATGAAGCCGACGGTGTCGGTCAGCAGGTAGGTGCGGCCGGAGAGCTCGAGGCTGCGCGTTGTCGGGTCGAGCGTGTGGAAGAGGCGGTCACCGACGCCGACCTCGGCGCCGGTGAGGGCGTTGAGAAGCGTCGACTTGCCGGCGTTCGTGTAGCCGGCGAGCGCCACGCGGGGCAGCGAGGAGCGCTCGCGGCGCGCGCGCATCACGCCGCGGTTGCGCTGCAGGCGGGCGAGGCGGCGGCGCAGGGCGGCGATGCGGTCGCGGGCGAGGCGGCGGTCGGTCTCGATCTGGCTCTCGCCCGGCCCCCTGGTGCCAATGCCGCCGCCGAGGCGCTCCAGGTGCGTCCAGAGGCCGCGCATCCGCGCCAGGTTGTACTCGAGCTGTGCCAGCTCGACCTGCAGCTTGCCCTCGGCCGAGTGGGCGTGGTCGGCGAAGATGTCGAGGATCACGGCGGTGCGGTCGATCACCGGCACGCCGAGGGCGCTCTCGAGGTTGCGCTCCTGGCGCGGCGCCAGCTCGTCGTCGCAGGCGACCAGGTTGGCGTCGCAGGCGCCGATCTGCTCCTTCAGCTCCGCCAGCTTGCCGCGGCCGACGTAGCGGTCGGGGTCGGGGGCCTCGCGCTGCTGCACCGCCTCCCCGGCAGTCGCGACCCCGGCGGTGCGCAGCAGCTCCTTCAGCTCGGCGAGCGGCTCGCCCTCGTCCTTGCCGTTGGAGATGCCGATCGCCAGCGCCCGCTGCCGCGCGCGCGGGTTGGTGACGCCGGCGCCGTTGGCCCCGTAGCTCGTCTGCGTCGTCCGCCCGTTCCTCGATCGCTGCATCTCCTTCGATTGTAGGTACGAGACTGGCTGGCCAGCTAGGCTCCCGGGCGTGAAGGTCTTCGTAACCGGCGGCACTGGCTTCATCGGCGGCGAGGTCGTGCGCCAGCTGCGCGCCCGCGGCGACGAGGTCGTCTGCCTGGCGCGTTCCCCCGAGAAGGTGGTCGGGCTGAGCGAGCTCGGCTGCACGATCGTCGGCGGCGACCTCGGCGACGAGGCTGCGATCCGCGGCGGGATGGAGGGCTGCGACGCCGTCGTCCACGCCGCGGCGATGTACGAGGTCGGCATCCCGGCGAAGCAGCGGCCGGCGATGTACGAGGCCAACGTGCACGGCACCGAGCGGGTGCTGCGCGCGGCGCTCGAGGCGAAGATCCCAAAGGTCGTCTACGTCTCCACGGTCGGGGTCTTCGGCAACACCCACCGTGAGGTCGTCGACGAGAGCTACGAGCACCCCGGCAGGGAATTCACCTCCTACTACGAGGAGACCAAGCTCGAGGCCCACCGGATCGCGAAGCGGATGATCGCCGAGGAGGGCCTGCCCTGCGTGATTGTCCAGCCGGGCGGCGTCTACGGGCCCGGCGACACCTCCCAGATCGCCGACCTGCTCGAGCAGTTCTTCGCCGGCAGGATGCCGCTGATCCCCTTCCCCGAGCTGGGGATCTGCCTCAGCCACGTCGAGGACATCGCCGCCGGCATCCTGCTCGGACTCGACAAGGCGACGCCGGGCGAGACCTACGTGATCAGCGGCCCGGTGACGACGATGCGCGACGCGATCGAGACCGTCGCCGGCCTCACCGGCCGCAAGGCGCCCCAGCGCGCCCTGCCGGTCGCGCTGATGAAGGCGATGACGCCGATCGGGCCGCTGGTCGGCAAGCTGATGGGGCAGCCGCCGAACCTGCGCGAGCTGATCTCCTCGGCTGACGGGGTGACCTTCTGGGCGAGCCACGAGAAGGCGACCCGCGAGCTGGGCTACTCGCCGCGCGGCATGGAGCAGGGGCTGCGCCAGACGCTGGAAGCCGACGAGCGCTTCCCCGCGCCGACCGCCTGAGGGAGTCGAGGGAGGGCTCACCGGAGCAACAGCCGGGGAGGCTCCGCTGAGCCCTCCCTCGACTCCCATAAGCTGCCGCGAGTGCGCGTGATAGACGTCATGCACCTGGGGCGGCCGCATGTGATCGGTTGCTGGGAGGTGGACGGGATGCTGGTCGACCCGGGGCCGCAGTCCTCGATGGAGACGCTGCTTGCCGCGATCGGTGACGAGCGGCCGCGAGCGCTGCTGCTCACCCACATCCACCTCGACCACGCGGCGGCGACGGGGGCGCTCGTGCGGCGCTGGCCGGACCTCGAGGTCTACGCGCACGAGCGCGGCGCGCCGCATCTGGTCGACCCCTCGAAGCTGCTCGCCAGCG
>Ga0134122_10003124_pt1 | contig 12235 bp, 20 predicted proteins | sample KB302_FD_96461 | JGI IMG/M metagenome (GOLD analysis project Ga0134122, IMG submission 96461) | Terrestrial soil microbial communities without Nitrogen fertilizer from Kellogg Biological Station, Michigan, USA - KB3-0-2 | ecosystem: Environmental > Terrestrial > Soil > Unclassified ...
CGCGCGCGCCGCTTGCGGCGCAGCGCCTCATCCGAGCAGTACACCTGCCCCCAGGCGCACACCCTGCCCTCGCGAATCTGCGCCGCCTCGTGGAGCTGCAGCGCGACGCGATTCAACTGCCGGCGCCACCACAGTTCGCTCGCCGCGCGCTTGAGCATGCCTTCGAGCTGGTGCGCGAACGACAGGCGCCCTGCGAACCCGAACGCCCTGCCCTGCAGCGGCACCACCACCGCGTTGATGCTGGCGAGAAGGCCTTCGGCGCGCTCGCGCACCGCGGGTGTCGCTGCCTTGAGTGCCTTGCCCAGCTCCTGCCGATCAGCCGCGATGTCGTCGGCCACGTGCTGCAGCTTGCCGTGCGCCAGCTCGGCCCGGCGCTGCGCGACCTCGTGTAGCTCGGCGACCGACTCACCTCCGGTGACCGGCAACGCAGCGCGATCAAGGCGGATGACGCCGACCTCGGTCTGCGCCCTGCCGTGCTTCTGGTTTACCTCGGTGCGGTGCTTCGCCATCCGCGCCTTTTGGCGCTCAATGGTGATGTGGTGACGGGCTGTGGTGGTTCGCATCACAGCAGGCGCTCGACGAGCCTGCGCGCCGTGGCGCCGATCTTGATGCGCAGCGGCGGCGGGATGTCCTCCCACGCGCGCTTGTAGACCTCAAGGCCGTTGATGCCCAGGGCCTCGCTGCAGAACGCCTGACGCGTCGCCAGCGGCAGATGCGACCAGATGTCGGCCGCGCTCTGCTGGCGCGCCTCGTTGCCGCGCAGGCGCTGGCGCATGTGCGCCTGGCCGGTCGGCTCGCCGTACTTGGGGAACTGCAGCAGGTTCACGAGGCCCGCTCCTGGCGATGCGGCGCCACCCGCAGCACCCCGAAGAAGCCCCCTCCCCGCACGCCGTTGCATCGTTCGCAGGCGAGGCGCCAGGCTCCGCGCGGCTGAACGAACCAACGTCCGAAGCCCCGGCTCATGTCCCGCACCCGCTGGTGAGGTCCCTCACCGGCTCGCGCACGATGCGGCGCGGGTCGGCGTCGATGAGCAGCCAGGCCCACGGGTCGGAATCCGGCCCGGTGACGATGGCATGCACGGTTGCGCACCAGCGCCGGCCGGTGGCGTCGGTGTACGTGACCTTGTCGCCCGGCTCGACGCGCGGCGCGGCGTGCGCCTCGCCGCCGATCAGCAACAGGGCGAACAGCCAGGCGGCGATGAGCAGGCACCACCAGTCGATGGCCTCGGGCCAGCGCTTCGGGGCCTTCATCCGCCCACCCCGCCCCGGCAGCGGTCGCAGATCGATCCCCTCGGTTCGAAGCACGGAATGTCGGCATCGACAAGGCGCGGACGGCAGCACAGCTCCGAGATGGCGACTTCACGCCGGCCGCACTTCGTGCAGACCCGCGTCGGCAGGCGCGCGACAGCCGGCGCGCCCATCCAGTCGTGATCGCAGCCCGGTTTGTGGCCTCGGAACCCGTCGTGCTCGCCGACCGGCTCGCGGTCGGCGCGCTGCAGCACCTGCACCAGCTCGCCGAGCCGATCCGCGATGCGCACCATGGCGTCGGTGCCGAGCACCAGCAGCTCCTTGTGCCCGTTGACGTCGTCGATGATCGCCAGGGCCGCCGCGGCAGCTCGCTCGGACATTCCTGCATCGCGCAGGCGCTGGGTGATGTCGGCGCGGCTCATTGCTCAGCCTCGCGCGCCGCCAACGCGGCGTCGTAGCTGAACGACGAGTCGCCCTCGGTGGCGACTCGCACCGCCATCGCGGCAGCCTGCACCAGCTCTTTCCAGACCTCAGCCCGATTGGCGCACAGTCCGGCCGGCGACGGCTCGTAATCGTGGTGCAGCAGCGCCTTGGCAGCCTCCCCGACCTCCTCGGTGAAGGCCGCCAGTTGCACGCGGTTGCCCGGCCACTTGGCGCGGGCGCGCTCGACCTCGGCGAAGACCTGGTCGATGAAGACCGACGTTGCCACCAGCAAGTCAGGCCGTGCTTGAGCCGCAGGCGCTGCAGGCGCAGCAGCGAATTTCGTGTGTGACATCGAACCCCCCGGTTCTGTCCCCGGCTCCATCAGGAGGTGGTGCAGGCACTGAGCCGGGGGGCAAAAAATGCCCACACCACGGACGCGAATGTATGGCAGAGCCCTTGCATATGGCAAGCCCTGTGGCAATTGCTGCAGCAACGGGTTTGCCCTACTCTAAGGGTCCTGTACTGGCCGGGGGGCCCAATGATCGATACCGCCGCGCTGCTTGACGCAGCAAAGTCTCGCCACGCGATACCCAGCGACTACAAGCTCGCGCTGATCCTTGACGTTCAGCCGAGTGCCATTGGTCACTACCGGAAGGGCCGCAGCCGGCCAGATGACGTGATGGCGCAACGCCTGGCCGAGATGGCAGGCCTTGACCCGTCCGTGGTGATCGCCGAGATGCATGCCGAGCGCGCACAGACGCCTGAAGCGCGCGCGATCTGGCAGGGCATTGCCCGCCGCCTGGCCGGCGCGACGCACGCCGGCATGCTGCTCATTTTGTCGGTGGTGGTCAGCGCCCTCGCCTGCATCAGCGGCGGCGGTGATGCACAGGCGGCCACGCTTCACAGCGCAGCGCCCGCTAACCTGCAGCCCGGGTCTGTATATTATGTCAAGTCACTCATGCGTCGAGTCGCACGCGCGCTCGGCCGCTTCCTGCGCTTCTTGACCCCCACGCTCGTGGTTACAGCCATCGCTATCTGACGCCGATGAGCCCGCCATGTTGCAGCTTCTGCCCCGCGCGATGCCGCCCCTGTCGATGATGCTCGACGACATCGGCGCACCCAGCGCGCATGCCATCGCCCAGGCCCTCGACGTGACCCCCCGCACCGTCGAGCGCTGGCGCACCAAGGACGAGGCGCCGCGCACCGCGGCCCTCGCCTTGTTCTGGATCACGAGTTGGGGCGCCTCGCAGGTCGACGCGCGCACCTTCAACGATGCGCGTGCAGCCTGGGGCATGGTGCGCTGCCTGACGGACGAGCGCGACGCGCTGCGCGTCGAGCTGGCCCGCGTGCAGCGCCTGGCCTACGGCTCAGCCAACGAGCCCAGCGGCCCACGCTGGGGGCTGCAGGTCCAGCGTGCGGACGATCAGGCCGAACAGCACCACGAACGCCAGCGCGCCGCTGGTGGTGGCCCACGCGTCCCAGCCATCGAACGTGTGCACGTCCGGGTGGCGCAGGTCGTACCGCTCTTTCGCCCAGCCGATGGCGTGCGCCGCGACGACGCCCACCAGCCAATGCCCTGAGAGCAGCCCGAACAGCGCGCAGATGACGGCGCCGACCGCCGCGTGCAGCAGCTTGTCTTGCTCCATCACTTTTCCCCACGCAGCAGCTTGCCGAACGCTGTGTCTGAGTTCTGCACCCAGGCCACGAACAGCGCGCCCGCGAGCGCCACGACCAGGCCGGCCACGACCTTTTCCGTCGTCAGGCCAAAGGGCAGCTTCACTTCTTGCGCTTCCGGAATTGGCCGTTCTTCTTGCGCGGCGGAGTGCGTCGTTTGCGAGCCATGGTGCGTCCTTTCAATGGGTGTGGAGGGGATCGAGGTCCAGCATGCGTTCGAGGCGCGCGATGCGCTTCTCGACACGCCGCGTCCAGCGGTAGGCGTGCAGCATCAGCGGCACGGCCAAGCTGTTGAAGATCGCGAAGTACAGCGTCAGGTCGGCGGTCGACATCAGGCAACTCCCTTGGTCTTTTCGAAGGTGCGCAGGCCGCCGAGCCCGAGCATGCCCATCAGCAGCGGCAGCATTTCCGTGGTGTCGGCCGGCGACAGCGCGAGCGGGTGGCCCAGGTACGCGCAGGCGAACTTGGCGACCGGCAGGCCGATCCAGTTCCACGCGCATGCCATGCCGCACACCCAGCCGATGAAGGGCCGCCAGCCCGCGACCAACAGGCTTGGCGATGCCGCCTCGGTCCGGTTGATTTCCAGCTGCCCCTGCACCAGCGCGACCGCGGCGGCCAGCTCCTGGCGCTCCTGTTCGGTCTTGTCCGGCCAGATGCGGTTGACCGCGAGCTTCGCCAGGTCGGCGACCGATCCGAGGCCGGTATCGAGCAGGCTCATAGCCCCAGGCCCCAGGTGTTCGGGTCCCACACGTTCACGTCCGGGATGGCCGGTTGCTTCGGCGCCGGGTAGCGCGCATTGAGCCGTTCGGTCTCGTCATAGCTGGCCGCGTTCAGCAGCCACGGGAACGCGTTGGCGATCGCGCTGCCGGCCGGCGGCGCGATGCCGGTGCCGGCCGGGATCGAGTAGGCCGCGGCCAGCGCCGGCACGCCCGACCACATCGAGGCCTCGAACCAACCCACGTTGTCGATGAGCCAGCGGGCCACGCGCGGGTCTGTCGTCGTGCTGCTGGGTGTCGGTAGCCCCACCCCCGCGCCGATGGCGCCCACGGCCCCTGACGCAGCCCCGCCGGCCGCGCTCACGACCGCGGCACCGGCCGCCGACGCTGCCGCCGGCACGCCGCCTTTCTTCCAGACGTACCAGGCCACGCCCAGCCCGGCCACGACGACCAGGAGCACGCTCGGCGGCACGCTCGGCACCTTCATGGGTCAGGTCCCGAACAGGTTGAAGACCGGGTTCTTTCGGAAGTCGGTCCCGAGGTCATAGACCGCGCCGCTGGCCGTCGCGTCCGACTCGCCCGAGCCGTAGCTGAAGGCCGACGCCAGCGAGTTGATCGGGCTCGACCAGCTCTCGTCATTGCTCTTCGGCGAGGCGCCGAACGAGAACACGCCCAGCAGCGGCTCGTTCGGGTTTTGCTTGAAGAAGTCGGCCAGCGTCGGCGCCGGCTGCCAGTCGTAGTTGACAACGTTGTCTTCGCGCACCGTGGGCGACGCGCCGCGCGTCATGCCGGCGACGAAGGCGCCCAGCGCCGCGGCGACGCTGGTCGGCGTGGAGTAGGTCTGCGAGCCCTGCAGCACGGTCTGGTTCTTCTGCGTCGAGGCCGCGACGGTGCGCGAGCGCGTCAGCAGCCACAGGCCGCCGACCGCCAGCAGCGCCAGCATCAGCCCGCCCTTTGGGTTCATCTGCAAAGACATGGTGTCCTCCTAAGCCAGGGTTCCGCCCGCCGCCAGGTAGGCGGCGCGCAGGTAGTCGAGGGTGCGCTCGGGCTGGCTGTAGCCGGCGCCCGGCAGGCTGGCCCACACGCTGCGAATCTTGCCGATCGCGTCATCGAAGCGGCCCGCGTCGACATCGCCCAGCGCGCCCTGGTCTTCGATCAACTGCAGCGCGGCCAGGTCCTGCGAGCCCGGGCTGAAGTCCGGCAAGCCCAGCTTGCGCTGCATGCGGTCCCAGGTGTCCACGCGGGTGCTGCCGCCGCCCGGGATCGGGCTCACCGCCATGAATTGGTACGCGCCGGCCGCGCTTGTCCACAGGCGCCGGCCAGCCCTGTCGGTGAACTGCGCCGGCTGCCGCGGGTGGTCGGCGAACGAGTCGAACAGCCGGCCGCCGAAGAGCATGCGATAGCCGTCCTGGCCGGCGGTCCCCTCGGCCTTTCGGATCGTCAGCAGCATCGCATTGCGGTTCGCGTCCACGGTGTCCTCATCGTTCATCGTCGGCAGGTAGTTGGAGACGTCCAGCACCGCCAGCGCCTGCCCCACCAGCCCGTCACCCTGCCCTTGCTCAGCCCCGATGCCGGACGCATCGTCCGGCAGCGCGACGGACCCGTCGCCGAAAGGTGCGTCGATGCCCAGCGCAGCCCGCCGGTTCGCAACGAACGCGACCAGGCCGAGCATTGCAAAGGCGGCGACGATCCATGGCTTCACGTCAACTCTTCAACATCCGTCGTGATGCTCAGGTCCCGGCCAAGCACCTCGGCGCTCATGGCCAGGATCAGCGTCCCGCTCAGCACGATCGGCGTGGTGATGGGGATCTCGATCGGCGTGTTCGCCGGCACGAAGATGCGCACGCCGTACGAGGCCACGCCGGTGATTTCCGCTCCGGACGGCGACGCAGCGGCCAGCAGTTTGCCGGCCTGCCGGAACGAGGTGGAGTCCGGCTGACCGGCGTACTTGTTCGAGCCTGCGCCGGCCGGGTAGCCGAGCGAGCCCGCGCTGGTGCCCAGCAGCATCAGCACCGAGCCGGCGATGGTCGACGCGGCCGTCATGCGCTTGATTGCGACGTTCCGACCGCCGCCACCGTTGGCCGTCATCAGGATCGCACCGCCCTGCCCGCCTGCCGGAGAGACCGTGTTCGAGCCGAAGAACTGCAAACCGGCCAGGGCCTTTTCCGCGCCCTGGTCGATCACGCGCACCGTGCCGGTGACCCGCGTGTCTTCGAACGAGTCGTCACCGACGAACACCAGGATCGTCTGCGCCAGGGCCGAGATGTTGCGCACCGTCAGCACGCTGAACGGCCGGCCATCGATCTTCTTGACCCCCTGACCTTCCATCAGGTTGTACGAGTCGCCGCCGTCGACGCGCACATTGACCTGCCCCCTGGGAGCGGACAGGACCTTTGCGCGCACGCCCACCACCGGGATACGCTCGCTCGCGCCTGGTGCCAACGTCACGTCATAGATGCCGCTCATGTCATTCCGCCTTTGCTGCGAGGTAGGCCAGCAGCGCGATGCCGCCGATGATCAACAGGCCGCTGATGGCCTTGACCTGCTGGGTGTTGGTGTTGGCGCCGGGCGTGCCGCCGCCGAGCTGGCCGCCGTTGCCGGTCACGGCCCCGATGACCTGGCCAACCTTGCCGATGACATCCTTGACGGTGCCGACTGCCGCATTGGCCTGGCTCAGCACCTGGCCCAGCGTCTGGCCGATCACCGGCGGCGTCGACAGCGCGACGCCTGCATTGGTGGCTGCGGTGTCCCAGGCCGGCACGCCGCTTGAGACGCCCTCGCCCAGGAACGCGCCGTCGCCGATCACCGCGGCCGGCGTCGTCAGCGTCAGTCCGGCATTGACGGCTGCTGCGTCCCAGGCCGGCACGCCGCTGGCGACGCCCTCGCCGAGGAACGCGCCGTCGCCCATGGCCGGCGCCGCGTCGACCACCGACGACGCGGTCGGTACCACCGACGTGGCCGGCGCGACCGCCGCATTCGACAGCGCTGTGTCCCACGCCGGAATGCCCGAGTCCACGCCCTCGCCGAGGAATGCGCCGTCGCTCAGCGTCGACGATGCTGCAGGCGCTGTCTCTGCGACCGCCAGCGCCGCGGCCGGCGTCGTCAGGGTCAGCCCAGCATTGATGGCCGCCGCGTCCCACGCGCCGACACCGCTCGCGATGCCCTCGCCCAGGAACGCGCCGTTGCCCACCGCGATGGTGTCGGCCGCGACCGCGCCGCCGGCACCCGCGCTGGCCCCGGCCGCGCCGGTAGCCGCCGCGGTCCCGGCCGCGCCAGCACCTGCAGCCGCCCAGGCGGCCACACCACCCGTGACGATGGACGCCGCGATCAGCGACGCGACGCCGAACTGCGCGTCGGCGTACGGGTCATGAAGGCTGAAGTCATCCCCGACCCACCACAGCGACTGATAGTCGGGCAGCACGTCGCCCCGATTGAGCGGGTTGCCGGAGATCACGAGCGACGCGTTCGAGCGGTAGTAGGCCTCGCCGGTGCGCAGCCCCGTCGCCTCGGTGTAGGTGAACGGGACATAGGCGAAGTCGGTGCCGCCGCTCTCGCCGCTCGTGTAGCCCAGGTTCACGCGGGTGTACAGCGTCTCGCTGCTCCCCTTCGGGAACGACGAGTGCGAGACCCAGCGGCGCACGCCTGCGCTGTTGGTGAAGAAGGCCCCCGGGTAGGCGCCCCGGCCGGCCGCGGCGGCAGCGGCAGCCGCCGCAGCCGGCGAAGGCGCGGCGACGACTGGCGCGGGTGCTGGCGCAGGCGCCGGCACCTTGACGGGCCGCTCGCCCCGGTCTTCCTTGTTGCTCAGGACGGGCATCGCCGCCCCTATCGCAGGATTCGGTACGCGAGGAAGGCCGCGCCGAGCAGCAGCAGCCAGGTCGGCAGGCCCATCGTCGTCGCGACCTGGCCGTCGATGGCCGTGCTCTCCGGCGGCGCCTCATCGCTGGCCGCCTGGCCGCGAATGTAGGCGTTGCCGGCCTGGTCGATGCCGAAGTCCACGGCGTACGACTGTTGCGGCCCGAGCAGGTTCGAACCGGCCGACATGCCGCGCTCAAGGCGCGGCTGTCCGTCGGTCCCGCCCAGCACGTTGGCCGTCAGGAAGAAAGCGGGGACGATGGACGCCGCTCGCACGGCGTCCACGCTCCCCGTAGCAGTACCGGCTGGCAGCATGGTTTTCCTTGGAGTGGGTGGAGGGGCGCGGGCGCCCGATCAGTACACGTCCAGCGGTTCCAGCACCTCGGATTCGATGGTGATCGTCTCGGCGCCCGAGAACGTGCCGTAGCAGCTCGCCGTGTTGCAGCCGGCGGCCGGGCGCGTGTCGAGCACGCGGTCTTCCTGCAGGCCGTCGATGACGAAATCGAACATCCACAGGCCGGCCTGCGTGACGCGACCGTATTCGGCTTGGTTGAAGTTGTTCAGCGCCGCGGTGGAGATGTCCCACTCGCGGATGCCGTTGCGCTCGATCCGCCCGCCGGTCATGTTGGTGGACAGCACCGCGATGCGCTTGTAGATCGAGCCGCCCGCGTTCGGATCGAAGTGGGGCACCGGCAGCAGGAACGTGCCCGCGCCGCCGATGCTCACCGTTGCACGGTGCACACGGGCGATCAGCGGGCGCAGTTGCGCGTATTCCGGCGTGGTCTGCGGGATGGACACCTCGGCGACACCCGACAGCGTCGGCGCGGTCGCGCCCGCAATGGTGACTTCGAGGCGCAGGTTCTTCACGCCGAGCGTGGTGTCCAGCGCGCCACCCATCAAGCCCATCTTGGTCCGGGCCTTCAGTTCCAGGAAGTCGAGCGTCAGGAACGATGCGTTGGCCGAGATGCCGCGGAACTGCTGGCGCGAGTCGGTGGCGGGGCCGGTGCTCTCCCAAATCACCTTGCCGTTCGCCTTGAGCTGAATCAGCGTGATCATCGACTTGGTGAAGGTGCCGCCGAGCTGCAGGATCACCCGTTCCATCGTGTAGCCGAACAGGTTCTGCAGGTCGCAGATGGCGATGCCCGACGCGACCACGTTGGTGAACGGCAGCAGCGGGATGGCCTGAGCCACGCACTTGACCAGGCCCATGCGGGCGAGCTGGTTCTGCGTGATCACGAAGGCATCCACGCCGAACTGCTTCGCGACGTGCTTGACGACGCGGCCGGTGTAGACGGTGAGCGCGATGGGCGCGGCGACGATGGCGGCGACCGCCAGCAGCATCAGCGCACCGAGGCGCGAGAAACGGTTCTTCATGGGTGGCTCCGGGAGTGAAGGGACGGGCTGGCGGCGCGGCGACGCGTCAGGCCAGGGCGGTCTTCACGTAGGGGATCTGCTTGGCGACCACGACGCCCAGCACGCCGAGCGCGGCGGTCTTGACGAGTTGGTTCGAGCTGAACTTGTAGGCAGCGAAGGCAGCGCCGGCGGCGATTGCCAGCTTCATCAGGTCGGCAGAGGTGGGCATGGAACGCTCCGAGCGTGGGTTGTGACAGACGACCCGGAGCGTTCCCGATCACTCGGCGGGCGGCAATTTTTCACCCTTAGGCTTGGACCCTAAGGGTGCCCGGTTGCGCTTCGGTTTGGCCCCGAAAGAAAGTTCACCGCGCACCGCTGCAGCAGCGCCGGCCGCTCGCTCAAAGTAGGCCAGGTCGGGCAGCCTAAGGATGTCTTCCGTGGGCACGTCCAGCACCATCGCCGCCTTGTCTGCGTCCGGCCTGTAGGCCAGGCGCCCACAGTGCACGACATCGCAGTTCGACAGGAAATCCTTGTCGATGGACGCCGGCCGCTGGCTGGTGCCGATGATCGAAAGTTGGTGCTGCTCGTGCCGCCCTAAGAGCACCATCTCGCGCCACCCTGAGGGTGCCTTCATCGGCTTGGTCACGAACGCCAGCTCTTCGACCACCGCCGTCAGCCGGCCGGCCGCCAGCACGGCCCGGCACCACAGATCGAACTGCAGCTCTCGCTTCCTGTCGTCTCGGCTCGGGTGGAACGCGATGCGAAAGGTCTTCGCCTTCATGGCCCGCACCGCCTCGCCGAGGTCGGCGTACACGGTGAGGTCGCTGTATTCCTGCATCAGGTCCCACACCGCCAGGCGCTTCGGCGCCTGCCTGTCGAGGGTCTGTTTCACCCACGCCGATTTACCCGTGCCGCGCGCGCCGAGCGCGGCCAGGATGAGCGGCTTACCCACCCTGAGGGTCCGATGGCGGCGTAGCCCTAGGCACGCCGTCATCGGCGCGCCGCGCCGCGAGCTCTGCCTTGAGCTCGACCGCCGCCGTCCACAGCAGCGGGCCGGCGACCAGCAGCGCCTTGCCCTCGGGGCCGTCGAACATGCCGGCCAGGTTGATGCCGTACTTGTCGGCCACCGGGGCGACCGCGTCGGCGATGGTCGCAATGTTCGCGTCGCTCAGCGTGCGCTGCAGGCTCTCGACCTTGAGCAGCTTCGTCGACATCAGCACGAAGACCGACAGGATGAAGCCCACCGCCTGCACGTTGGGCGACACGACCGGCTCCGGCGTCGTCGCCGGCAGGGCCTGCGCCGCATCGTCGACCGGCGGCCCGTCGAGCACGTCGGCCCGGTTCGCGATCGCGTCCAGCTCTTCGGCGCTCATGCGAACGCCCCTGGACCGAATGACGGCCGCGGCGGCGGCGCGGGCGGCGTCGGCGCCGGATCACCCGGCGGCGGCGGCACCGGCGCGCCCGGCTCCGGCTTCATCGCCGCGCTGAACTTCTTGTGCGCTGCGCCGCCCGGGTCGGCGTAGCCGGCCAGGTCGCACGCATCGCACGAGAAGGTGAGCCGACCCGAGGTCGGCGATTGGCGAAACAACACGGTCTCGCCGCAACAGGGGCATGGCCCCCTGCCGGCCTTCGGGTTCTTCGCGCTCACGGTTTACAGCGGCGCGACCTGGTCGACCGTGAACACGGTCAGCTCGTTCGACGGGTCACCGTCGACCAGCACGTCCACGACTTTTTTGCCAGCGTTGTCGCCGGTGCCGTCGTACTCGCTCGCGCACCGCACGGTGCCGGCCTTGCCGAAGCTTTCAAGGGCCTGGTCGATGACCTTGACGGGTTGCCAGCTGGTGTATTGGCTCATGGGGAGACTCACTTTCGTTTCGGATTGAGCCCCCCGGCCCAGGTTCTAACCATTCTGGCAGGCGAATCGCCTGTTGCCACGCGATCAGCGGCGCGCCGGCCGGCAGGATGCGCCCGGCCAGCCGCGTACAGTTATTGAAACGGGTCCAAGGCGCCCCGCGCTGCGCGCGATGCGCTGCGCCCTTCGGCAGCGCCGTACCCTTGGACCCTGGCACCCGCGGCGTCCACTGACGCCGGTCCGACCTCACCACCACGTCCGGCGCCGCGTTGTCGTAGACGCCGATGGGCCGTGGCAGCTCGGCCCAGCCGTAGCGCCCCTCACGCAGCAGCACCTGCAGTGCGATGCGCACCGCGTAGTCGCGACCGAGCATCGCCCCGCCCTGCATGTCCATGTACGTGAACCAGCAGGCGCGCTGCTCTGCCGTGCGGTGCACGCCGTCCCACATGAACTGCACCCGGTGCGTCGCCGCCTCGGTGGCTTCGGCCTTGACGCGGCGAAGCTCGCGCCACGGCGTCACGGGTGGCTGCCCGAAGGCCTGAAACTGGCGGATGCCCCACACCGAGGCCCAGGCCTCGACGCGCGCCGCGTCGCCGCCGACCTGGCGCGCGCCATCCTCGCTGTCGTGGTGACCCTCGGCCGCGACCGATCCGAAGTCGTCGATGTTCTTGGCGATGTACTTCGCCACGTAGCCCGAGGCGCCGCCGCGCGTCATCGCCTTGATCGTCAGCCGGTGCTTGGCGGCGCCAGGCTCGGTGCCGCCGTCCAGGCGCCACCACTTGTGCAGGATCGCCTTGAAGGCTTTCGCGTGCTCCGGCTTGACCCAGGCCAGCATGTGCCAGTGCGGGCACCCATCCTTGTGAGGCTCGGCCACACGGAAGCCCATGAACTCGACGCCCTCGCGCTGCAGCGCCGAGCGGCAAGCCTCCCAGGTGCGGCACAGCCAGTCCTGCGCATCGCGCGGCGTGAGGCCTTCGTACCTCGGGTTGTCGCGGCCCCGGCTGTAGCGATGGAAACGTGACGGCGTGGTGTTCGTCGTGAAGAATCCGACCAACCCGTGCTCGTCCGCCCATTCCTCGCAGCCGCGAATGCGCGTCATCAGCTCGCCGCGCCGGATC
>Ga0134122_10003125_pt1 | contig 12234 bp, 11 predicted proteins | sample KB302_FD_96461 | JGI IMG/M metagenome (GOLD analysis project Ga0134122, IMG submission 96461) | Terrestrial soil microbial communities without Nitrogen fertilizer from Kellogg Biological Station, Michigan, USA - KB3-0-2 | ecosystem: Environmental > Terrestrial > Soil > Unclassified ...
GTGTAGAAGAGGATCCGCTCGGTCGTGGTCGTCTTCCCGGCATCGATGTGGGCCATGATGCCGATGTTGCGCGTGTCTTTGAGAGGACTCTGCCTGGCCATGATCTAGGACTTCCGGACTCGTGTCTCTTGCTTTCGCTCGAACGTTCTGGGGAGATTGCGTGGTGAGCGCGCGAAAGCTACCAGCGGTAATGGGCGAAGGCCTTGTTGGCCTCGGCCATCCGGTGCGTGTCTTCCTTCTTCTTCATCGCGGCGCCGCGGCCTTCGGAGGCGTCCATCAGCTCGGCCGCCAGGCGGGCCTTCATCGTCTTCTCGCCGCGCGACTGCGCGGTCGCGATGATCCAGCGCATGGAGAGCGCGAGCCGGCGGGCCGGACGCACTTCGACCGGCACCTGGTAGGTCGAGCCGCCGACGCGGCGGGACTTGACCTCGACGGACGGCTTGACGTTCTCGACGGCCTTCTTGAAGACCTTCATCGGATCGTCGCCGATCCGCTCGCGGATCACCTCGAGGGCGGCGTACAGGATCCTCTCGGCGACCGTCTTCTTGCCGTCCCGCATGACCACGTTGACGAACTTCGTGACCAGCTGCGAGTTGTAGAGGGGATCCGGCAGGATCTCTCGCTTGGGGACTTCTCTGCGCCTCGGCATCTTCCGTGCTCCTGACCTTATCGATATCCCTGAGCTTCTTCGGACTCGGTTACGACTTGGGCCGCTTGGTGCCGTACTTCGAACGGCTCTGCTTGCGGCCGTTGACGCCCACGGCATCCAGGGTGCCGCGCACCACGTGATAGCGCACGCCCGGGAGGTCCTTCACGCGGCCGCCGCGGATGAGCACGATCGAGTGCTCCTGCAGGTTGTGGCCGACGCCCGGGATGTAGGTGGTCACCTCGACGCCGTTGGTCAGCCGCACGCGAGCGACCTTGCGCAGGGCGGAGTTCGGCTTCTTCGGCGTCTGGGTGTAGACGCGGACGCAGACGCCCCGCTTTTGAGGGGACCCCTGGAGGGCCGGAGCCTTCGTCTTGTAGACGACTTTCTCGCGCCCCTTGCGCACCAGCTGATGAATCGTAGGCATACCGTTCCGATCTCCCTCGGATGTCTTCGTTCCTGAATTCCCGGTGACGCGACGGAGCGAAACGGGCCGTCCAGCCGCCACACGGCGGCGAGGCCCTGGGAAACCGCTCCTCACGATGTCCCGAGCGAGGAACTCAAGCTCGGGATGGGTCTCGCTCGTTGGGGAGACCTCCGCCCCGGTCGCGGGAGCGACCCTCGGCGGCTGGGAAACCCGCGAACCTTACCCGAAGGCGCCAGAGCCGTCAAGTGACAGCATCGACGCCCGTTTACCGGGTGGCCAGCGGTGAAGCGGAGAGTAGCTGGGAGGCTCTCAAAGAGTCAAGCGATCGCCCTCCAATCCCTCGAGTCTCCACCCAGAAGCCCAGGCTTTCCGTAAGGCCCCCCTGGGACCGCCGGCGCCCCGCCGGCCAAGTACACCTTGACTTGGACATCTCACCCGCTCAAGATGGACATCTCGCCAGGAGGCCACACCGTGCGCTGGAGCGTCGCCGAAGCCAAGCAGCAGATTTCCCGCCTCGTGAAAGAGGCCCGCGTCGAGCCCCAATGGATCAGCAACCGGGGCCGCCTCGTCGCCGCCGTCCTGGCAGCCGACGAGGCCCAAGAATTCCTCGCCTGGCGCAAGGAACGGCAGAGCAAGAGCCTCGCCGACCGCTTCCGCGACCTCCGCGTCCTCTGCGAGCGCGAGGACTACACGCTCGAGATCCCCCCGCGCTCCGACCGCCGGAACCCCTTCGCCCATGACGACGATTCCGCTCTGTGACACCAACGTCCTCTCCGAGCTCTCCCGCCGCCAGCCCGATCCCGCGGTCCTCGCCTGGATCGAGACGATCGAACGGATCGCGATCAGCGTCGTGACCGTAGAAGAGATCGCCTACGGCCTCGCCTGGAAGCCCAACCCCCGCATCCGCGCCTGGTGGAACACCTTCCTCTCGAACGACTGCGAAATCCTGGGGATCGACGCGGACATCGCCCGCCGAGCCGGAGACATGCGAGGCGCCCTCGCCCAGAAGGGTAAGACCCGAACCCAAGCCGACATGCTCATCGCCGCGACGGCCATCGCCCACGGGATGCCGCTGGCGACGCGGAACGTGAGCGACTTCGAGGGGTGCGGGGTGCGGGTGGTAGATCCGACCCGGCTGGGGATACCCGCCGAGCCTTGACTAAGACCCAGGTGTTTGGGGGAGTTCCGAAGATCCACGACTTCTGTCTACACCGTAACGGAGCTGCCTCATAGCCCAAGGACAGATCACATACAGCGAAGTCGATCCCTATCATCTTTTGCAGGGTTGTAGCTCAATTTTCGGCGACTGGCACGGTCTTCGTCTTACTGCTTACGGCCGCATACTGCACGGCCAGTTGACGAAGCACTATTGAGTACCGAGACGATCGGTTGGCTTTCCGCTGAATCAAGTCAGCTATTTACGTATTATACTTCTAATGGCCGCCTTTTTCAGCGATATTCATCAGAATCCTGTCGATCGACGCTTCCATTTTCGAATTCCGAGGCAGCCCACGTCGAACTTGAAGCAAGAACACCAAGTCCCTAGGCTGACCAAAAACTTCAAAGGCCTTTAGTCCCCTCTCACGTGTTCCCTCATCGCTAAGGGCTCCTGTAATGACCTCAGTCAGATACTTGCGTGCGCCTTCTGCGTCATTTCTCATGGCGGTCTCCCAGTCATCCGCCTCCACCCGACATGTCGCCCCAAGCCATAACCTAGCAGCAATTCCGCCAGCGTTCGTGGCGTTTGTAATAGTCAAATTCTGAGAACACTTCTTGCATGGCGCCTGGGCAACCAAGCCTTCTTGACACTGCCAAAGTCGAAAGCCCACGCTTTCGACCATCAGATTCAAGCGGCATAGAGTATCGTCATCGTTGCAATCTTTGACATGGCAGAGGCCTGCTATATGACCGAGTTCGTGCACCGCTAGCTGCTTTTGCACATCTTCACCTACGTCCTTAGCAGCAAGAGCAATCATTGCAGGTTGATTTTGAATTAAAGGACAAACAAGATGCCCTGAACATCCCACTATATTTGCCGCACCGGCCGGTGTCGCCCCCCGCACAGAATCAAAAATAAATATTCGAACCTCGCAATCTGCGCAGCTACCAGCTTTTTTCAACTCCTCCCAATCACCTGACTGAAAGTCCCGGATCGTAACGGGACACTGCCCTACAGCGCCAATCTTTAAAATTGTGTCTCTTTTCTCGTTAACAAAAGCGATGCTGCAATCCACAAGATTGCCGGCCTTAAGAGTATTCACCTTATGTCCACAAAATGTTGCATCGGCTGGATTCTCCATACACGAATATAATTGTACCGTCTTCGACCAGAGATCAATGCCACTCGCCTGCTTTGCCATACTTAGACTCGCAATGAGTGTGATTCGCAAAACAGTCCACGTTCTCATGGCAGGGTCCCCGCAAATCGAATACACATGCACTGGCACTGACCATATCCCCCTCCGTCGCCATCTTCTTTAACATGCTTTACTTCAGGAATTGGCAACCCCCCACTTGATAGGCTAGCCTTTATTTCATCTCTATCTTTAGCCAGTTGATAATACCACCTAAAATCTTCGTCGCGAATCCCAGCTTTTACCTTTTCTTCGGGGAAAAACAATGTGCTCACAGCTCCCATTTGTTGATTGCCAAATGTTTGATTTCTGAAGATATGTAACAGGTCGGCCTGACAGAGATTCCCTACTAAAATATCAACAGTCTCTTCTCCTCCCAAAAACGATAAAGTAGATCCGCTTGATCCCTCGCCCCTGAGCGGATCCAGCCGAATATCTAACCTGTCGCCACAAAATTTCACAAACAGCGACTTTGCCAACTCTCCGGCATCGAAGGAGCCGCCTAGGCTGGCCGATAATTTCCAAGTAACATCCTCGTTCAGCCTTCCACGGACAATTTCACCTTGATCAATTTCAATTCTTGTCGCCACAACGCCCACTGACGCCTCATCGTCAAACACGATTGGATTAATGTTCTTTCTTTCATCACCGACAATCTCTACAAAATCCAGAATACCCGACAGATTTACAGTTCGGATAGAAGAACAGTCCCCTTCTTGGGCAGCAGCCTCTTCCTTCCGCGGGAATATTTCGAATGTCAACCTGACTCCATACAGCGATTGGATAAGCACCGTCTCTGGTGTCAGTGCATTTTTCGTCTGCAAGGCCTCAAGATCGCCGGCCCTATATTTAATCAACGGCAAATGAGTGACTAACTCAACCCCATCTAGAGCAACCTGCCGCGTAGCCGTCGCATCTGGCAGTAGCAGCGTCAGAGATGGGCTGTCCTCTACAGAACCATGCGGTAAGATACAGCAAACTCCTGTAAACTCGATAGAAAAGATACCCATGGAATCCTCCTAGCGTTAGAAGACAACTAATTTAAAACCACTCCATTCGAGTGACTTCTCATCTCGCCGGGCTCTTGCAAGCTGAATGCGTCGAATGGATCCGCGGAAGCTAGATTTTTCACGAAACGCTCGATGCACTTCGCTTGCGAATTCACCAGCGAAGAGATCTGATATTGGCCATAGATTTGCTACCACAGCCTTAGCTCCTGCGATCCCAAACGAGTTAGGAAGGGTAGCCATACCAAGACGGTTCACTTGATCTGGAGCCCCTGCGCCGCACATAGATAGAGTAACAAATTTCATCCTTGAAAGATTAAGGCCGGCAATTTCATCAGCTGATAAGTCATATTCCTTTCCGTCCTTGCTTAACATCAACCCCAAGGCACTCGATCCCTGGGCCGCTGTAATTCCATGACCAGCAAAATGAAAGATCTGTGCTGCTGGCAGGAGTTTTTTCACGACAGACGGAGTAGCTTCTTTACCTAGCAATAAGATTGCCTTAGGATACTCCGAGGCGATCGAGGCCGCTTCACGAATTGCTCCGGGGAGATGCAAGGGCGCACGACCCGACTGAGGTTCGATAATAGAACTGCCTACGATCAAAGCCGACCCTCCCCGAGATGACCAATGATTAATATCCCACGCCCAAGCATGGAGAGCCGCACGTAAATCTCGCGCATATGCGACTGCCCACTTGTCAATAACTAAGCGATTATCTCGATCGACTAACAGAGAAAAAGGAAGGGCTTCGAGTTCACGGTCAGCAACGATCGTCAGGTATCGGCCTTTAATGCTAAGCCCAACTGGAGCAATGAGTGTTCCGTAAAGAGATAGAGATAGCTTGGAGATCATCATGCGCGGGCCATTTGAGGCAATGGCTGTCTCTAGGTTCTGGATCTGCCTCCGAAGAATCTGGCGATCAACTCTTATTACTCTCATGTCTACAGCGTCTGCACGTATCGACCAAATAATCACCTGGGTGGGCAACACAGAAAAAGCGACGATTGTTTCGTCGTATGGAAGTGATGCTCTTAATTTATTGAACTTACTTATATCGAGAGGCCTAAGCGGAGCTGCGCGTGTCATAAGATAGCGCGCCCGCTCAAGGAGAAGCAAAGGAGTTATCGGGCTCTGAGCTTTTTTTTGAACCTGAATCGCGATCACGTCGTCGAACGCGAACTGCCAGCTTTCCCTGAAAAGAGCCTCGAGCCTGCGATCTGAAATAGTCTCGCTTACAGAGTCAACCAAATGGATCGCCCGCTCAAGAAAGCCAAGAGCTGCAATATGGCGCCCTTGTCGAAGAATACATTGCGCCTTGGCAGTGAGAGTGGCCGCAAGCAAAGTTGGACTTTCGATCTTTGTCGCTCGATTCTCTAGCTGAGTGAACCATTTAGCCTCAGAGGGTCCTATTCCGGCTGCGGCGAGAGTGCTACGGGCCAGCAATAACTCTGCTGCGATTCGCTCGCGGATGTTCTTGCTTTGAATAACGCTGATTGCTTTTTCAACTTGGGGCCAAGGCAGGGGTGAATACGAGTTCCCATTTAGAAGGATGCCAACGCGTGCGATCTGAATGAGTGCTTCGCTGAGCTGCACTTCCTCGTGGTAGGCCGAGGCAGCAATCAAGGCTTCGCGAGCAAAGAGGTACGCTGCGTGCGGAAAGCTTTCTTCCCATACTTGAGAACTTTGGAGCAAGACGTTCAGACGTCTAACTGCACCTCGCGCACTTCGCAAGCGTTCAAGGCTAGCCCAGCGATAGATCGTGGCCGTTGGTAGATCACCCAAGAAACGATAGTCTTCAGCCAAAAGATACGCAAGGGCGCCAGCATTGGCTCTCTCATCCAGCTTTAGGAACAAGGCTTCAGCTGGATGATAGAGTGCAAGACTCTTGGTATAGTCGCCTAGAAATACGTATTGCAGTCCCTCGGCCCACAGGAGACGAGCATGAAGAGCAGGGAACTCTGTCGGGCCTAGCCTCTTAATTGTTCTAGCGAAACGCTCCGCGGCATTGCGATGGCGACCGGCAAAGAATTCGGTGCCTCCTATCCATAGTTCCGTCCATAAAGAGATAGCGCGATTGGTCCCGGCGATCATAATAAGCGCTTGGTCGAACTGAGGGCGCGCTTCTTCCGGACGACCTCTCTCGTAGAGCTTCCGGCCGCGCCCATAGGACACAAGACCGCCGGCCATGCGATCAAGAAATGACTGAAGTTTGATGTGACGGATAGCCTCCACAGATGCGAGGGCGGAATCTTCGCCATTCCAGCGGGCAAGTTCCTGCCCAAGGAGCCACGCGACTGTTAGACAGTTACGAGCTTCTAAGTCATAGTTCCTGAGTTGAAGTTCGGCCCAGTGGGGTAACAACCTATCTTGAAGAAATTCACGCAGCTCTTGGGGATATTTCCTGGCCGTAGCTGCGTAAAACTCACGTCGAGCCTCCTGGCATTTGAGGAGGTCTAGTGCGATTGGCTCCCAAATACGGTCCTCCGATGGAGGTGTAGTGGGTTCAGTTTGTGCCGAATCACAATTTCTTTCGTCTTCCGCAGCAAGAAGATCGAGGGTATTCGCCGTTAGGGCCTGCCTCCGGACCATGCAGATAGAGTGAGATGTAGGCTCAATCTGCAAGGCTCGCTCCACCTCTTCAAGCGCTCGAACACGATCGAGTGGATCTTGGTCCGTTCGTGCTTTGGCGCGTACCATATACGCTAGGGCCAGTTCGCCTCTCCAACTCGCATTCAGGGCCTGCGTGCTGACAGCCTTTCGGAGGTGAGCCACCGCTGCGTCGTAATCCCCTGTGGCAAGCTCGAGAAGACCAAGAGCCCGCAGATTTTCGGGAGTAGGATGAGCCTCATGCTCGATCCTCGCCAAATCGAGCTCGGGTGAGAGACGCACTCGGTCCGAGGAGAGAGAAAGCCGTGACAAGCTGAGAGGCCCAATCCGTCCCTCTAGGATCACGCTCGAAGGACCCAGTCTCTCCGCCATGCTCCTCGGCACTGATTCGCTAAGGGCAATACCACACATGGCCCCCACTAAGAGGGGTACGACGCTCGTCACGGGGCCCCTGCCAGGAATTGCTTCGCGACAGGTAGCGAGAACTCCCAAGAGCGTCCGTTCGAGAGCCGGCCAGCGCGCAGAAATGCGCCGGGAAGCGAGCATCGATCCTCCAAGGAGTCGAGCTGAGCTTAGCACGCGCGACCGAAGAGCCGAGACCCCGGTCTTGGGTGCCTGACTTGAAAGAATCTCGAGCGCTCTGGGTGACATGGGTAAGTCTTCCATATTGGAAGACGGACACGGCTCGGAGATTCCCAGAAGCCCGAGTACAATCCCTTGGCATTGAGCACCGAACTCCTCGATCCTTCCGTGAGTCTCTGTAGACGCGGCTTCATTCCCCGCAGCAGATGATTTACGAGGCTACGCTCCGTGAGCACCTCCCGCTAGTAGAGAAGATTCTCGCTGCGGCCAGCCGGCGGCATCGGCTGAATCCAGAGGAGGCTGAGGAGCTCGGGAGCCGCATCAAGCTTAAGCTTGTCGCCAACAACTACGAAATGTTCCGGCGTTTTGAAGGTCGAAGCTCGCTCGCAACCTACCTTTCGACTTGCGTGTCCCGCCTCTTCGTTGACCTTCTCCGGGAGCACCACGGGCGACGGCGAGCATCGGCAGAGGCAAGACGACTTGGACTGATTGCAGTCGCTCTCGAGGAGCTTCTGCGGGAGGGGAGGACGTTCGACGAGGCCTGGCAGAATCTTCAGCCTCGGTTTCCAGAGGTCACTAGAGGAGAGGCCGAGGAAATCGTTGGCAAGCTCCCCTCGTGGAACCCTCGGCACGACACGGGGGAGGCACCGCTCGATAAGCTCGCAGATCTCAACCCGCTACCGGACGAAATCTTGATGGCCAGGGAAAGGCTCCGATTGCAGGCTCGACTGCGCTCTGCCCTTGCTGCCGCGCGGGCAGAACTCCCCCCGGAGGATCGGTTCCTGCTCCGCATGTGGAACGAGGATGACCTCAAGATCGCGGATATCGCAAGGACCCTTCGAGTCGACCAAAAGCCCCTGTACCGTCGGCTGCAAAGGATCCGCGACGAGCTCCGTCGTCGGCTAGAGCAAGAAGGGTTCGGTCCTCAAGACTTTCGAGATGCCTTTCGCGAAGAGGACGAGCCATGAGAAGGAATCCGGGGAAGCAGGTCCGTCCAATAGAGTTGAGAGCATCTTCAAGAAGGCCCCGGAGATACAACCGTAAACTGGAGTCAACACTTTGAGCGGCCATCCCACGCTTGAGACAATCGCCGCATTCCTCGATGGTCGCCTTCAAGGCGACCAGAAGGCCGAAGTCCAGGCTCATCTTGCCGACTGCGACGAGTGCTACGAGGTCTTCTCCGAGGTCGTCCATATCCAAGCAGAAGAGTGGAGCGGACAGGCCCAGCCTCTTCAATTCGTGAGGAGCCGGGACAGGAAGTTCGATGCCTCCAAATCTAGATCCCGACGAAGGACATGGCTAACCCCAGCCATCGCTGCTGGATTGGCTGCAGGCATAGGGCTCTGGATTTTCCAAGCTCGGCGTGAGCCGAGCTTCGAAAGCAGAGACCTGGCTGCAGCTTTGGTAAAAGCGCCCGATGCCAGGAACGCGCTCGACACCAGCTGGCCGAGTACGATGCGGGGACCCGAAGAGGGGCTTAGAGAGGCTCTGACACCCTCGGCTTTCCGTTCAGGGGGACTCTTGGTTCAAGCCTACCTGGCTGCCGACCTCGAAAACCGCGAGGTACTCGCTCACTCGCTCGACCATTTGAAGAACGAGGAGGACAACGAACTGTTCCTCCACGACATCAAAGTTTTGACCGAGCAACTGGAGAAAAAAGAGCTTCCACAAGAAGAGATTCTCAGGTCGATCAGCCAACTCGAGCGGGACCTTCGCCGACGCTACAGGATCGTGAGCCCCTACTTCGCCTTCGGCCAATGGACCGAGGCCGGGCACCTCGCCTCGCGCGCGCAGGCAGCTGGTTTCTTCACCGCTCGAGCCAACCGCGATTTCCCGACGAAGCTCCAACACGCTATCCAACGCAGTGAGCGCAGACTTCCTTCGATTCCCGAGAAGGCACGTCGCCCCCTGGAAACGATCGAACGAAACTGGCCGCAGAAGGGTGAGCTCACTCCGAAGCAAGCAAAGGCCTTGGCCGTTGCCTTCCACGAGATCCTCCAGCTCTACGATGACCGATTCGAACCTAGAACCGGCGACATGAATCCGTAGAGTCTGAGCCGCCTTCAATACGAGAGTAGGACCAGGCCTCACCCCTCATGCGTGTGCTGCCAGGACCCACGTATTGAACTCGCGTCCCCCCGGCCACCGACAGACGGCCGCAAACTCAAGTTTTCACCGCGCAACCCAACATTCGCTAAGATCCGCCCGTTGAGCCCTGACGATCCCTTTAGCGGTGCGACGAATGCGGAGGTCGTCGCCGAGATCGCTCGCGACCCGGAAGGGGTGCTGGCTTGGCAGTTGCCTCGCCTTGGGGACATCGCGAACTTCGTGGGGCGGCATTTCCGGTTGGAGCGGGGGCAGGTGGAGGATCTCCGGTCGCAGATTCAGCTGAAGCTGGTGGAGAACGACTACGCGGCGTTGCGCGCGTATAAGGGAGAGGCGCGGATCGGGACGTATCTCGTGGTCTTCGCCCAGCGGGTGGCCCAGGATTTCCGGGACCGGATCGGCGGCAAGTGGCGCCCTTCGGCCGAGGCGCGGCGGATGGGGCCTCCGGCGATCGAATGGGACGCGGCGCGGACGCGGGACGGGCTGTCGTTCGACCAGAGCCTCGCCCGCCTCCAGGCGCGCTTTCCGGAGATCCCGCGGGAGAGCTTCGAGGAGATCGACCTCCGCATCCCGGAGCGGACGCGGCGCCGGTTCGAGGGGGAGGAGACGGTCGGCTCGCTGCCGGCCCGGGATCCCCTGCCGGACGAGCGGCTCGAGAAGCGACAGGACCAGGCGGCGAAACGGCGGCTGATCGCGATGATGAGGGAGATGCTCGCGGAGATTCCGGCCCAGGATCGGCTGCTGACCCGGCTCAAGGGCGAGAGCGGCCTCAAGGTCTCGGAGATCGCCCGCGGCCATGGCTTCGATCAGAAACAGCTCTACCGCCGCTGGAACGGCCTGTGCGGGGAGCTGAGGCGGCGGCTCGAGGCGCGGGGCATTTCGGCGGAGGAGGTGGCGGCGGCGCTCCGGGCGGTCGGATGCGACGAGGAGGACGAGCCGTGAATCGAGGAAATCGAGGAAATCGAATGAATCGATCCGGGAATCGGGAGGAATTCGCCTTCGTCCGTCCAATGTGTAGACGCCACAGGCACTTTCCAGTGCAAGACTCGAACGCAAACCTTTGGAGGATCCCGCTCTGAACGCTCACCCGTCCCTCGAATCCATCGCGGCCTTCCTCGACGGCAAGCTGAAGCTCGCCGAGCGGGAGGAGGTCGCCCAGCACATCCACGACTGCGCGGAGTGCTACGAGGTGTACGCCGAGTCGGTGCGGTTCCAGGGCGAGGAGAGAGGGGAACGCGCACAGGCCCGCGTCCTCCCCTTCCGGGCGAGATGGCGCGAGCGGCTTCGGCCCGACAAGGCCGGGGAGCCGGGCCGGCCGGCCGAGGGGCGCCCGGGCTTCCGGCAGATCGCCTACCCGGTCGCCGCCTGTCTCACGGCGCTCCTCGGCTTCACCGCCTACCGGCACTTCCAGGATCTCGGCGCGCCGACCCTCGACTCCCTTGGCGCCCAGCTCGCGGGAGGCGGAAACCTCTCTAAGCTCGCCTGGGCACCCGACGCGAATCGAGGGGTCGGAGAAGGGTCTCCTGATCCCGCGGTCCTGTCTTTTCAGTTGGGAGCGTTACTGCTCGATCTGCGGGTCGCCGCTTCGGAAGGAAACTCGAAGGGGATCGAGAAAGCGACGGGCACCCTCCTCCCCCTCTTCGCGTTGACCAACTTCCCGGCACCGGAGGACAAAAGCCGCCTCGACGGCGCGAAATCCGAGCTCGAGAAGCCGACCCCCCCCCGCCAGGATCGGCTCCGGGCCGTTCGGACGTTCGAGGAGATTCTGAGCCGCCAAGCGCCGGCGCGCGAGCAGTTCGATCTGGGCCTCTGGACCGAGGCCGGGAAGCTCGCCGCTCAACGCGGGAAGGCAAAGTACTTTCAAGAACGGCAAAACCAGCGCTTTCCCGCCACGCTCTCGGACAAGACTCTCGATGCGCGGAAAGGTGTCCGCTCGCTTCTCGACAAGATCTCGGACGCTTGGAACAGCGCCCCGTCTCAAGCCGACCTGGATCGCCTCACGGAACTCTACAAGGAAGTCCTCAAAGCCTATGACGATCCCGACGCGCTGGGCGGTTGAGGCGGTGGGGCCCTGGATGTCACTTCGGGACGATTTCAGCGCTGGCGGGACGGGAAAGTTCGTTGCGGGACTATCCAGAGCAAGACGGGACCAATCTCATCCAGGCGGGACTATCCTGATTCTTCTAGGACTGATCGCATCCTGACAGGACTGTTTTCGCCAGAACGGGACCAATTCTTTTGTAACGGGACCCACAGCATCGTGACAGGACCGGGGCGCGCCGCGGTAGGACCAACCCTGTTCCGGCAGGACTCGCCGCGCTCCGGCAGCCGTCTTCGCGTGCCGAACGGCGCCTCCGTCTCGCGTTGGGCTCCGCGCGGTCCCATCTCTCGAAATCCGTCCGCAATCCCGATCTCGGGTGGCTCAGCCGGCCTCCGCCCTTTCCGGGAGCAGCGCGGCCAGCTCGTCGAGCCCGCGGACGACTTCGGCCCTTCGCTCGCGCA
>Ga0134122_10003128_pt1 | contig 12231 bp, 8 predicted proteins | sample KB302_FD_96461 | JGI IMG/M metagenome (GOLD analysis project Ga0134122, IMG submission 96461) | Terrestrial soil microbial communities without Nitrogen fertilizer from Kellogg Biological Station, Michigan, USA - KB3-0-2 | ecosystem: Environmental > Terrestrial > Soil > Unclassified ...
GCAGTCCAGCTTCCGCGACCAGCGTGAACTTCGCGAACTACAGCAGTGGGTGGTCATTCCACGCCTGAAACAAGCGCCAGGCGTTGCCGATATCACCAATTTCGGCGGTGAAACGACGCAGTTTCAATTGATGGTCGATCCCGCGAAGCTTGCGCAATACAACGTGTCGCTGGCACAGGTCATCACCGCAATTCAGTCTAACAATGCGAACGCTGGCGGCAGCATCGTGGTGCGGGGCGAACAGGGTTACGTGGTGCGCGGAATTGGTTTGATCCGCTCGCTGCAGGATCTGGGAAACATCGTGATCCTGGCGAAAAATGGCACTCCCGTTTTCGTGAAGAATCTCGGTGCGCTGCAGCTAGGCGCGCTGGAGCGGCGCGGAATTCTGGGGAAGGATTCGAATCCCGACACCGTTTCTGGAATCGTGCTTCTGCTGAAAGGCCAGAACCCGTCGCAGGTTCTGGAGGGAGTCCACGTTCAGGTGCAGGCCCTCAACAGCGGCATTCTGCCGCCGGACACCAAGCTGGTTCCCTTCGTGGACCGAACGGATCTGGTGCACACCACGGTACACCGCGTTTCGCAAACCTTAATCGAAGGCATGGGGCTGGTCCTGCTGGTGCTGATTGTGTTTCTGGGCAGCGCGCGGGCTGCATTCATCGTCGCCATCACCGTGCCGTTCTCCCTTCTGTTTGCGTTTATCTGCATGCGCTTCACGCACATCCCCGCCAACTTGCTTTCTCTAGGCGCGATCGACTTCGGAATCATCGTGGATGCGGCGATCGTCATCATGGAAAACATCTTGCGGCGTCGCGAGGAGGACCCGGACTTGCCCTTAGGCGAAGAGAACGCCCGCTCGGCGGCTGTTCAAGTTGCGCGGCCCATCGTTTTTGCCACGTTGATCATCATCACCGCCTACCTTCCTTTGTTTGCATTCCAGCGCGTTGAGAAGAAACTCTTTTCGCCCATGGCCTATGTTGTCGGCTATTCACTCATCGGGGCGTTGCTGATGGCGCTGGCTATCATTCCAGGTCTTTCGCTGGTGACATATCGGCGTCCGCGTAAAGCGTTCCACAATCCGGTGCTTACGTGGATTTCGAAGTGGTACGAACATGCCGTGCACCATTTGATGCATCATCCCCTGCACGCCACTATTCCCGCCACCGCGGCGATGATCCTTGCCGCTGTTTTGTCCATCACGATCGGCAAGGAATTTCTGCCGTACCTAGACGAAGGCTCGATCTGGCTTCAGGTCCAACTGCCACCGGGGCTCTCGCTGCAAAAAGCTGCTTCGATGGCCGATGAGTTGCGAGCGGCGACGCTGGAGTTTCCGGAAATCTCCACGATTGTGACGCAACTTGGCCGGAACGACGATGGAACCGATCCGTGGACTCCCTCCCACATCGAGTCTTTTGTCGGCCTGAAGGCCTACGACACGTGGCCGAATCACGGAGACAAGGCCGACCTGATCAGACGCCTTAGCGGGCGCTTCGACAAGCTTCCGGGCTTAACGGTGGGTTTTTCTCAGCCGATGATCGATGGGGTTAACGACAAGATTTCCGGCGCCCATAGCGATCTAGTCGTGAAGGTTTTTGGTCACGAATTTGGCGAGACCCGGCGGATCGCTGGTGACCTGGTCGAGCTGCTGAAGGGCATTCCGGGAGCCTCAGATGTGACGATCGATCAGGAGCCCCCGCTGCCACAGATTCAGCTTCGCGTAGATCGCGCCGCTGCCGCACGATTTGGCATCAACGTAGCAGACATCGCGACGATCATTGAGTCAGGGATCGGCGGCAAGGCCATTTCCAACGTATTTATCGGAGAGCGGGTCTATGACATCGCCGTGCGCTTCCCGGAAAGCGTGCGAGGAAGCGCCGACGCGATCAGCAGCCTTACGGTCACGCTGCCAACGGGAGCGCGAATCCCCCTCTCGCAGGTGGCCGAAATCACTTCGACTACCGGAGAGAGCAGCATCACGCGTGAGATGAACCGCCGGCACCTTACCGTTCGCCTCAATTTGCGCGGGCGCGACCTTTCCAGTTTTTTGGCCGAAGCCCACGACAAGATCGCGAAACAAGTGAAATTCGATGCCACCAAATACCAGCTCGAATGGGGCGGGCAGTTTGAAAACCAGCAGCGCGCACAGAAGCGGCTGGCGTTCATTGTACCGGGCGTAATCGCGCTCATCTTTGTGCTGCTGTACTCCTCGTTTGGCACGGTGCGTCACGCCGCTCTCATCCTGACCATCGTTCCGGTGGCGCTGCTTGGCGGCCTGATCGCGCTCAATCTGCGTGGCATGACCCTCAATGTCTCGAGCGCTGTTGGCTTCATAGCGCTGTTTGGCGTGGCCGTGCAAAACGGGGTGATCATGGTCGCCAGCCTGAATCACCAGCGCCACGCCGTAAAGGGTCTTCATCGAGCGGTGATGACTGGCGCCACGCAGCGACTCCGCCCGGTGCTGATGACGGCGACGGTCGCCGCGCTCGGCCTCCTGCCCGCGGCACTCGCGCGAGGAGTTGGCAGCGACGTGCAGCGTCCGCTGGCGACGGTGATTGTGGGAGGACTAATTACGGCAACGATGCTGACCCTGTTCGTTTTGCCGTCGCTATATCTGCTGTTGGAGCAGCAAGCGGCGAAGAGACATCTGGAAATTCCTGCGGATTGGGAGAATGCCTGATGATTCTATTTCGTCGCGCCGTGTGTTTGTTTTTGTCCGCATTGCTTTTGCCCAGTTGTGGAGCGTCGCAAACGCAAAGCGGCGCGGCGCCGGCGACTTCACCGACGACCGATTCCGCCGCGCGGCCGCATATCGCGCTCAACGACTACCTTAACGAAGTGCTGCGCTCCAATCTGGATTTGTCCGCCCAACGCGCAAATATCGCGATCAGTCAGGCCGGCGTGACGACGGCCACGGTTACGCCCGACTGGTCGGTTGATATTGGCTTTCCGACGGTCGATCTTTCGAACCAGGGCAATCCCACGAATTTCAGCGCCGGACTGAATGTGCCCATCGAGCTCGGTGGCAAACGCGGCAGCCGCGTGCGAGCGGCCAAGGCGGACGTCGCCACGGCTAACTCCGACTACGAGGACGCGGTTCGACAACTGCGCGCTACCGCAACGGGAGCATTCATCGATGCCCTCGGCGCACGGGCCATCCTGGCGTCCAAGAACAAGAGCCTGGGTCAGTTTGACCGCATCGTCACGGTGAACCAGGAGCGCTTGCGCGTTGGCGAGATCGGGGAAATCGAACTCGTGCAATCGCGCGTCGATCGCGACCAGTTCAAAGCCGACGTCATCAGCGCCGAGGCGGATGTCTATAGTGCGGATGTGGCGCTCGGCCAGCAACTGGGTAAGTCCGAGATGCTGTCGACGCAGTTGCCCGTCCCGGATGGGACGCTTGAGATTCCGATACGCGCTTTCGATGTCGATCAGCTAGTGGCAACGGCATTGGAGCGACGGCCGGACGTGATGTCTAAGCAGCGGGCGGCAAAGGCAGCCGATCTACGCATCGAGCTGGCAAATGTGAACCTGATCCCCGACCTTAGTGTGAGCGGGTCGTATTCTCACACCGCTGCGGGAACGGGCGGGTTTGCTCAGCCGCCGGATAACACGCTGGGCGCTTCGCTGTCGGTTAATCTGCCGTTTTCGCGGTTGCGGCATCGCGGCGAACTGGAAGGCGCGCAAGCTGCGCGGACGCAGGCAGAGCTACAACTCCGCTCCACTCAGTTGCGGGCGGAAGCCGAGGTCCGCGACGCGCATTCCAGATATCTGGCGACCGTGCAGCGTCTTCAGCTCTACCGCGGGGGAATGCTCAAGGACGCGGATCGCGTGCTCGAAGCGCGTCTCTATGCCTATCAGCACGGCGGTGCTACTTTGCTTGAAGTTCTCCAGGCGCAAAAAACTTCAGCGGACGTGTACCTGGCCTACTCCCAGGCTCTGGCCGACTACGCCCATGCGCTGGTCAATCTGGAACTGGCTTCCGCGACGTGGAGTGTTTCTTTCTAGAGAGATACTTCTAAGCGGACGGCAGGCGCAAGCTCGCGTAGTCGCGGCCAAGCTCCGCGCACAACGCTTCCACAACCAACTCATGATCAGAGTGCTGTGGCACGCCCGAGACTGTGACTGAGCCGATTACACCGGCGGCCGGCACGCGAATCGGGAACGATCCGCCATGCACGGCATAGTCCTGTTGAGGCAAGCCATACTTGTCCAGTAGGGTGGAGTTCGACTGCTGCAGTTCCAGCCCGATGGCGTACGAGCTGCGGTGAAATCGCGCCACAACATTGCCCTTGCGGCGCACCCATTCCGGATTGTCTGCGGTGGTCCCGGGTAGCGCGGTGTAAAACAGCGGCTGGCCGAAGCGGCGAACGTCGATCACCACTCCGAACTTCTTTGCGATGGCTAGTTCGCGGAGGCGCGAGCCCAGTTGCCACGCGATCACCTCATGGAATTCAGGGAATTGCAGTTCGCGCTCTTGCGCGGCGATCGCCGCGAGATCTTCGGTAAGCCCCACGCTGGCCTCTCAGGTTGCGGGAAGGAGCGCTTGGATTCTGCTATCGGCAGGGAATTTGGGCAAGGGAGATCGGCCAGGCAGCGCGGCTACAGTAGAGGGCAGCGGTAGAGACGATAGGCAAGACCAAACGCCAGGCGCAGACCGTGCCGCGAGTCGGTGGTGCCGTTGGGCAGGCTGGTACGGACGTAGTGATTCCGCCGCTCAGCATCATCGGATGGGCTTCGCCATTGCTCGATGGCACGAAGACCGAGACTCCCCGCGAGGGAGATTCTCTCGGCGCGTAGCGCTTGCGCTTCTCGCGACCGACGAGGTTCGCGCGTAGGTAAGTTTGGCCGCGGAAGAGCTAGGTGCGCGAGGTTTCTTCGCCGCCGCGGAAACCGGCCAGAAAAATCAACAACACGATAGCGGAGCCGACGGCCGGTACCATCCAGATCGAGCGCCAGTCATGCATCACGCCTGCGCCAGATGTCTTGGCATAGAGATCGACAACCCAGCCGGATAGGTACGAGCCGAGGAACATGCCGATGCCATAGGTGATGAAGGTGATCAAGCCTTGCGCCGCGGCGCGCAACGCAACCGGAGCTTTCTGATCGACGTAGACCTGGCCGGTGACGAAGAAAAAGTCGTAGCAAATGCCGTGAAGGATGATCCCGATATAGAGCATCCACGCCAGTTCACCGGCGTTGCCGTAGCCGAAGCAGATATAGCGCACCACCCATGCGAGCATGCCGAGCACCAACGTCCACTTCACTCCGAGGCGCTTGAAAAACCACGGCAGCGTGACCATGAAGAGCAGCTCGGACATCTGGCCCATGGTCATCTTGCCGGCCGCACTGTGTACGCCAATCTCATTCAGAAACGGATTCGTGAACGCGTAGTAGAACTGCAACGGAATGCAGATCAGAAACGAAGCCAGCGCGAATACCGAGAAATTGCGGTCTTTGAACAGGGCAAAGGCTTCAGCTGGGAAGATGTTCGAGAGTTTGAAGCCGCCTTTCGATGCACGCAGGGGCGGGGTGTGCGGCAGCGTCAGGCTGTACAAGCCGAACACGACGGAGGCAGCCGCGGCCATGCGAATGGGTATCGCGGTACCCTCAACGCCGGGAATCGAGCGGCTGATCGCGCTGATCGTCAACCCGGCTACGATCCAGCCCAGCGTTCCGAGCACACGAATGGAGCCGAAATCCTGTTTGGGGTCTTTCATCTGGCGGAAGGAAAGGGAATTGGTCAGCGCCATCGTGGGCATATAGCACAGCGAGTAGATCAGCAACACGCCGTACATCGCGCCAAATCCAGTCTGCGTGGAAGCGAAATAGAGCAGCGCGCCACCGATACAATGCAGCGCAGCCAGCAGCCGCTGTGTCGCGAACCATTCATCGGCCATCAAGCCAACGAAGAAAGGCGCGATCATCGCGCCCAGCGCGGTTGTGCCAGCCACCAGGCCGATCTCTTTGCCGGAGAAGTGCAATGCCTGCCCCAGCCAGGTACCGAGCGTGACGTACCACGCACCCCAAACGAAGTACTCGAGGAACATCATCACGGACAGCCGCAGCCGCATCTGAAAGAGCACGCATTACCTCCTGGAAACGCGATTCGCTTCGACGTTGACCGCTAGATCGTTCAGGAAATTCATTTTTTCGACGGACTCCGATACGCCGGGCCATTCAGCCACAGGTCAATCGGCCTCTTTGCATCTGGCGCGCGGAACGGCATCGCGATCTTTTTCCCTTCACCCGCCGAAGCGTAGCCCGCATACAGTGCGTGCATCACCGCCAGCCCGTCTTCGCCGCTCGACTGTGGCGTTTCTTTACCACGCACGCAGCGCGCGAAGTGAGTCAGCTCTTGCGGTGTGCCGTAATTCCACAATTCCTCGAAGACCGGATACGTCCAGCCCTTCGTAGTCGGCGCTTTCTCCACCGCGTAGCCGTAGCCGGTTTCGCTGTACGTCGGCATCGCGTTGCCCATGTGGAGGTTCGCGTAGCTGACGCCGGCCTCACCGAACACCTCGATCTTGTCGTCCATTCCGCCGCGGCGGGCCCAGCTGTTTTCGATCAAGCCCACGGCCCCATTTTCGAATTCCAGAATGCACAGCGAATCGTCATCGGCCTTGGTCTTCGCTCCGTGAACGTACGTTCCCATCTGGCAATACACCGATTTGATCGGTGAACGTCCGAGGAACCAGTAGCAGAATGCGATGCCGTGGCAGCCGAGATCCATCAGCGCACCGCCGCCCGAGCGGTTCACATCCCAGAACCAGTCGCTGTGCGGGCCGAAATGCTTCTCGCTCTGCTTGACGAGATAAATCTTGCCGAACGCCCCCGCGTCCGCCATTTCCTTGACCTTCAGGTATTTCGGCGTGAAAAGCAGTTCTTCGCCATACATCAGCAGCACGCCGTGCCTTTTCGCGGCCGCGATCATCTCCTCGCCCTCCGCGATGGTCATGGACAGCGGCTTTTCACAAACGATGTGCTTTCCGGCGGCAGCGGCGTCCTTGGTCATCTGCGCATGTAGACTGTTCGGCGCGCAGATGTTGATCATCTCGATGTCGTTTTCCTTCAACATCTCGCGGTAGTCGGTGAACACTCGCGGGATCCCGAAGTGCTTTGCGAATTTCGCCGCGTTGCCCGGCGTCGGCGAGCACACCGCGGCAATCTCCGCGTCGTGCGGCATGATCTGCAAAGATGTTGCGTGGATGTCGGCCTGAAATTGCGATCCGATCAGGCCAATCTTTACTCTTCCCGTGTTCGCCATCTGTTCCTGTCCAGCTCCTGAAATAATCCGTTACGGCTTCCTGGTCGGCTCGATCGGCTTCACCTTAACATCGCGAAACCAGATCTCCGACCCCTCCGCTTCCAGCAAAATATGCCCGCTCGTCAGTGGAATCATGCGCGCGGGATTCTGCGGATCGGGCTTCTTGATGTCGCGGGCGTAGTTGACGATGCGGCCGTTTACGAGATGCGTCGCCGTGTCGCCGTCGAGAATAATCTCGACAGTGTTCCACGCGTTGCGATCCTCGAAGTCTCCCGACTTCAGGATACGCAAGGACTCGCCGGGACGGGACCGAACCGTGGTCCCAACATTTCGGTCGTCGTCATACATCTGAAATGTTGGCGAGATCAAAAAGCCAGTCACCTGCGAGCCGTTGACGATCCACATATCGCCGACGTCTGTCTCTTCGATTTGGCATTCGATGGAGCGGGGATAGATGGCATCCGCGCCGCCCGCAAGATAGAGCAGGCCGCTGTTGCGCTTTCCCTCAGTCGCACGCTTGGTGCCCCACTTATATTCGGCATGAATGCGTACGTTCGAATAGTCCTTCACTGTCGACAAGTAACCGTTCTCGAATTTCACGCCCGGCGCAACATCCAGGATGTGCACCGCGCCGTCTTCCAGCTTGAAAACGTGTGTCGGATCGTTGTTCTTGCCGCCAGTTTCCGTGTAGGAGTACCACCCATCGAAATTCTTGCCGTTGAGCAACGGGATCCAGCCATCGTCGGCCGAAATGGAGGAAGGATGCAGGTTAACGGCGATCGCGAAAGTCACCGCGGTCGTGCACACCAGGAAGGCTAAAATGAGCGACTTCATACTGGCCTCATTCGTGATTCACCCGCGAACGCCCGACGCTTCGTTACCCGTTCGACGGCGGCGTCGGGTCATCGCAACCCACGTATTCCTGCAGAATCCGATTGCCTTTGTATTCCAATTCGTCGTGGATTCCAATCTTCGACGTGTAATATCCCTGGGTGGTCATGTGCTTCAGCGCCTGAAAGAATCGCACTTCCGGTAGTTCGCGCATGTTGTAGTTGTCAGACAGCACCTTCAGCACTTCAATTCGTTCATCGCTGCTCGACTCGACGAACGATTTGCCGTGAAAATGCTTGCTCATGAGATCGACCAGCCGCATTCCCTCGTGCCACATCGCTTTTTCTTCCTCGTCCTGGCTCTCGCGCAATCGCTGATCGATGTAGTCGGCCACTTTCGCGGCCTTTGCGCCGCCGGAATGGCTGTCGGCGGGAACGATCGTCTCCGACAGCTCCTCCACGTACGCATGCTGCGCCGGAGTAAAAAATCTGCCTGCGCTCTTCGGTGCGCCAGCTCCCGGCTTGGGCACCGGCTCCATGGTTCCTTCCGGTTTCTCCTGTACCGCAGGAGAAGCAACCGCGGGCAGCGGGACGACCGAAGCGCCGATCAATCCCGCCGACGTCTTGATCCACTGCCGCCGGTCCTGCCGCAAATTGATGCGATCGGTGATGGACATGCGCGCCTCCTTACAAATTGCCTTTCTTCATTTCATCCGCCAGGTAATCGCACGAACGCCAACACAGCGACATGATCGTCCACGTCGGATTCTGGCAGCTCGCGTTCACAAAAGCGCTGCCGTCCACCACGAACAGGTTCTTGACATCATGCGACTGTTCAAACTGATTGAGCACCGACTCTTTCGGATCGTCGCCCATCCGAGCGGTGCCCAGCTCGTGAATGGACCATCCTTCGGTCAACACGCGCTTGCTGACGTGCACGATCTGGAATCCGGCGTCGTCGAACATTTCCTGGGCAGTGACCGCCATATCCTCGGCCATGGCATGCTCGTTCTCGCCGAATTTGTAGTGAAACCGCAGTGACGGGATACCCCACTTGTCCTTTACCATCGGGTCGAGATCGACGTAATTTTCATAGCGGGCCAGAACTTCGCCGAAGGCGCCCATCCCGATGTATGCGCCTTGATTCTTCCGAATCTCTTCCTTGAAGCCGGCCCCGAATCCTGGATTGTCGGTGCCATGCGGAAACATGGCGCACCCGCCGCCGCCTTCGAATCCATATCCGCGGATAAATTTCTGGTGCTTGTCCTTGAGATTGCGGAATCGCGTCAGGTAAAAGCCGCCGGGCCGGCCGTCATCCAGCGTCGGCGGTTTTCCAACGAGGTTCTTGGCGCGGCCATGCACGCCCGGGCCCATGATGTGCTCGCAGAAATTATGCCCCACATGCCCGCTGGAATTCCCAATGCCGTTAGGGTGCATCTTGGATTTCGACAGCAGCAGCAATCGCGCGGACTCCAACGTGGAAGCCGCCACGATCACCACTTTGGCCTTTGCGGAGTAATCCTTCTTGGTCACCGCATCGACAAAATGCACGCCGGTCGCTTTGCCCGTGGCCGGATCGACGGCAATCTCGCGCGCGATCGAATTGGTGCGTAATGTGAGATTGCCGGTATCTCTGGCCGGATAGATCAGGCCGGTCGGCGAATCGAAGGCCGCGTGAATATCGCAGCCGCCCTTGCGTTCACATGCGCCGCGACCGTAACAACGGCTCCGATACTTATTGTGCTTCAAGCCATCAGAGGTCACCCCCGCTCGATACTGCGTCAGGGTGCGCCCCATCTTTTGCAGGCTGTTCTTGAGCGTTACTTCGGCGCAATTCAATTTTGTCGGGCGCTGGAAAATGCTGTCAGGCAAATGCGACAAATTCTCCTTTACGCCGGTGATTCCGAGATACAAATCCACTTTGTCGTAATAGGGTGACAAATCGCTGTAGCTGATCGGCCAGTTTTCGCCGAAGCCATCGCGATCCTTGGCCTTGAAGTCGAAGTCCGAAAGCCGCAGTGCCAGGCGGCCCCAGATATTCGTCTTTCCGCCCAGGCATCGCGCGCGCACCCACGCGTAGTTCGTCCCGGTATAGGGATTCTCGCGTTCTTCCACACAAATATTTTTCGTGTAGTCGGTATTGCCGATGTAGCTGTGCAGTTGTTTGGACTTCTCAAATCCCGGCCCATAGGGCGGCCTGCGAATGGTGTACTCGTTGAAGGTCAGCGCATGCTGGTCCGCGGGCAGCGATCCGCGGTGCGCGTTGTCATACGGCCACTCCATGGAGCGCAATTCCTGCTCGATATCCAGTTTCTTGCCTGCCTCCAGCAGCAGCACTTTCATGCCTTTGCTGGTCAGCACATGGCAAGCCATACCGCCCGCAGCTCCCGAGCCGATCACTACCGCATCGTAGGTCTTGGTCAGGTCTACGGCTTCGGTTGAATCGCCCTTCGATTCGGTCATGATAATGGGCAACGACATGAAGAGCCCCCTCTTCGTGGAAGGACCGCGCTGACTTTTGGAAAAGCGGCCGCGAGCAAGCTGCCTCTTTCCGGCCGGACGAACAAACGGTGCGAATGCATTCAACACCGCCGCCACCTGTTTGTCCAGTCCGCTCGGGAGAAGTTATTCGATTCGTGGTGCCTGTCTACTGCGGATTCGTTCCGAATGTCAATCGCAGGCCGGTTGACAGCAGCACATCGTTCTTCTTGAATCCCGGCAGCGGAGTGCTCAAATAACGGTCGCTGTAGGTCACTTGCCAGCTCAGCCAGGACTTCAGCTTGGTGGCCGCGATCGTGTCGAATTGAAAGCGATAATCCCCGGTATTGCTAACGTTCGGGTATAGCGAGAATTTCTCGCTTAGCGTCATACGGCTATTGAGCTTGGTGTCAAATTCTTCGCCCAGCACGATCTCTCCGGTTTTCCTGGTCAGGCCCGTTGGAAATGTGGGATTCGCGGCAAAATATTCCTGGTCGTAGTCTCCGCCGCCGAACACATCGAATACCATGTTCTTGGTCTTAATCACGTGATATCCCAAGCCGCCGCCCAACACATTGCGCAGATCCAGGTTCTGGAACTCGTCATACTCGAAATCGGTGAATCCAAATACGAATAATTTTTCGCTGATGTTGAGATCGCCCCGCAGACCGCCGCGAATCGCGTGCGCTGTGGTTCGTGAAGGCGGCGTCGTGTCATCGCTGGCATAGACAGCGAGGGCATAGGCCGTGATTTTATCACGCGTGGTCGCGCGCACTGCCTTCGCCGACAAGTTATATGCGAGCGTCGCCGAGTTTCCCCGCGTCACGTTCAGGCCGGTATCCAGCATGCCGCTCCAGAAATCCGTCAGCCGCGGATTCCTCAAGCGGTCGACCTCCGCATCGTGGGCCTTTTGTTCATCATCATTGCGTACCGCTACGACGGCATCTTTCGGCGCATTCACTTCGCCTGCGGTCTTGGTGGTCACGTCCAGCTTGCCGTCTGTGCTGGCTACCGTGCCCACGATCGTCTGCCCGTCCTTCAACTCCAGATGCAGCGGCTGCGACGACACGATGGAGATCACCGCATCCCACTGCACGTTTACGTCGCCTGCAAATTCCGTCTTGATAAGCAGCGTCTTAGCATCGGACTTCACAATCGTCCCGCTGATGCGGTCGCCATTCTTCAATGTCAACTGATCGGCTTGCGCGCTGTTTGCCAGTACGCACAGCACTGCCGTCATCGCCACAAAAAGGACACCTCTACGCACAGTTATTCTCCTTGCCCTTAGCTTTCGGACTATCTTGGTTTTCTTACTGAATCCGGTTTTTACCCAACGTTCGCTTTCGTTGCAACTTTGGATGGACAACCCAGGCAATTCGAGGCTGGTAAACTGCCACACTTCCCGAGAAATGAACCGCTACAGCTTAACGAATACACCGCGCGAAACCAACGCCAACTTGACGCTGCTTGCATTCGGGAAATTTGCAATGGCCCGCCGCCAACGCGGCAGACTTTAGCTAAGACGTTCAGTTATACTTCGTGGTTTCGGCAGCCCACTTCGTGCCGATCTGCAGATGGCTCCTGAAAGTTGCACCTGTGGCTGCGGATCGCGTGCACTGTAGCGGTGCAATTACGCGCCGCCTTTAACCGGGGACGTCGGGA
>Ga0134122_10003130_pt1 | contig 12225 bp, 4 predicted proteins | sample KB302_FD_96461 | JGI IMG/M metagenome (GOLD analysis project Ga0134122, IMG submission 96461) | Terrestrial soil microbial communities without Nitrogen fertilizer from Kellogg Biological Station, Michigan, USA - KB3-0-2 | ecosystem: Environmental > Terrestrial > Soil > Unclassified ...
CGCGACGTGCTCACCGGCTTTTCGGTGACCGCGGTTCCCGATGCGGACGGCTACGAAGCTGATCTGGCGGCCGCGCGAACCCAAGCCTTGGAGCAGCGCCCCGAACTCAGGGAAGCTCGCTTGAAAGTGAAGCAGGCCGACGGCGACCGGCGGATCAAGAAGGCCGAATTCATACCGGAGGTCAGCGCCACTTTTCAACACATTTACACGCTCAACTTCAACAGCTTCATTCCAAAGAGCTACATGAATGTCGGCGTGACCGTGACGTGGGAAGTATTTGACTGGGGCCGCCGCAAACACGAACTCGCCGAGAAGGATCTGGCTGCCACGCAAGCATCGAACGCCGTTCGCGATGCGGAGAGCAAGATCCTGATCGACGTCAATGACAAATTCAACAAGCTGCGACAGGCGCGGCAGCTTCTGGCGGTGACTCAGCTCAGCCGGGACTCCGCAGTTGAAAACGTTCGAGTGCTGACCAATCGCTACAGGGCGCAGATGTCGCTGCTCAAAGACGTGCTTCAAGCGCAGTCGCAACTCGAGCAGGCACACGACCAGGGACGCCAGGCGCTGCTGAGCTTTTGGACGGCGAAGGCTGAATTCGAAAACGCAATAGGAGAAGACAAATGAATACCAACCGATATCTTATGATCGCTCTTGTTCTTGCGTGCGCGATGACACCCGGCTGCACACGCAGCGTAAAATCCGCTGAAAAGGCGCCGACGCCGGTGAAGGTTGAACAGGTTCAGACGTACGTGGCGACGGGCGGCGCGCGTTACTCGGCCAGCATTATTCCCGGCTCGGAGATCGAGTTGGCTTTCAGCGTCGGCGGATACCTCGACAAGGTTGCGCAAGTCAGAGGCGTCGACGGCCGCCTGCGAAACGTGCAGCAGGGCGATTCGATCGCGCGCGGTATGGTGCTTGGGAGCGTGCGTACCAAAGATTACTCAGTCAAGGTGGACCAGGCGAGCGGCCAGCTTGCGCAAGCTCGCGCAAGCCTTCTGACCACTTCGAAGCAGGTCAGCGAAGCTGAGGTCGGCGCGGAAAAAGCGCGGCTCGACTTCGAGCGCGCCCAGGCTCTGTTCGCGACTCAAAGCATTACCAAGTCGGAATACGATTCGGCGAAATCGCAACACGATCTCTACAGGGCCAAGATCGAAACTGCCAGGTCTCAACTGGCGGTCGTACAGGCCCAGATAGCCGCGGCCGAAGCCGCGCACGCTGCCGCGTCGATATCCCAGGACGACACGCTGTTGCGAGCGCCCATCGACGGCCTGCTGCTGCAACGCTCGGTCGACGCTGGCGAGTTGATCTCGCCAGGCAAGCCCGCGTTCGTGCTTGCTGATACCTCAGTCGTCAAGGCGACCTTCGGCGTGCCCGATCTCGAGATTCAGAACCTCAAGACCGGCAGCACCCTGACCGTGCAACTCGACGCGCTGCCGGGAAGAGATTTCACCGGGCAAATCACCTCGATCGCGCCATCCGCCGATCAGAAGACGCGCCTGTTCGAAGTCGAGGTGTCGATCCAAAATCCGCAGCGCCTGCTCAAGGTCGGAATGATCGCGTCTTTGACGCTCGCGGCCTCGGCTTCAACCGAATCCGTGCTGGTCGTTCCGTTGAATGCGATCGTCAGATCTAAGGACCAGCCCGATCAATTCTCTATGTTCATCGTCGAGGACCAGGGCGGAAAACAAATTGGGCGCCTGCGCACCGTGATCCTCGGCGAGGCATTCGGCAATAAGGTCGCGGTGAAATCCGGAGTAAAAGTGGGCGAACAGGTGATCACGTCCGGAAGCTCACGGCTCGTCGACGGCGAGTCGGTGCAGGTGATCCCCTGAAGCGTCGCTGACATGTTAATCGTCGAAATCGATAAGCGAGGAAAAGACAATGGCACACGGAAAAACAGACAACGAGATCATAAACAAGACGCACAACACGGCAAGGTTCTTTGTCGAGGTGCGGCAAATCTCCTGGGTCCTCCTGATTGGCGCGTTGCTGTGGGGCGTCTACGCGTACTTCAGCATGCCTCAACGCAAAGACCCGGAGATCGCGGTGCGGCAAGCTGTGGCGATAACTCCGTGGCCTGGCGCGAGCGCCGATAAGGTCGAGCAACTGGTCACCAAGAAGATCGAAGAACAAATGGCCGCAAACGCGGTGGTGACCAAGATCGAATCAATCTCGCGCACCAGCGTGTCGGTTGTTTACCTCGAACTCGACGAGAAGTCCACGCAGAGCGAACGAAGCAAACAGCTCGACGACGTCGCCTTCCGGTTGAACAGCATCACCGATCTGCCGGACGGCGCGGGTCCAATAAACTTCATTCGAGACTTCGGGGACACCGCGGCGTTAATGCTGACGGTCGCAAGCCCGAAAGCCAACGAAACTGAAATTACATTGCGAGCCGGCGCGATTCAACAGGCTATAGAGAAGTCTCGCGCCGAAGCGCCGGCTGGCGAACGGGCATCGCGTTTCAGCATCATCGTGAACTTCCCTCAGTCGCTCGGCGCGCGAATAGTCCATCCGGGTCTTGAAGCATTCGCCGATTACACCCGCGTAAAGGGAGTCGCTCACGACATTCGACTTGTCGAAGGCGCGGAGTTTATCGGAATCGATGGCGTTTCGAACGACGACGATGCAAAGCTGCTCGCGCACTTGCAGCAGTTCGTCGCCGAGCGAATGCAGTCATCGGGATTTCACCCCGACACGTGGCCGCCTGCCATCATTCGTGATCCAAAAGACACCCGGGATCGAATCGCAGCCATTGCGGGCGACCGGTACACCTATCGCGAGCTCGACTCGTTCACCGATCTTATCGCCAAGACACTCAAGACTCTGCCCGCGGTTTCGAAGGTCGAGCGCAAAGGCCTGCTCGATGAAAAAGTCTATCTGGTCTACTCGCAAGAGCGGCTTGCGTCCTACGGCGTGACGCTGTCGAAGCTGCCAGACATCTTGAAGGCTCGCAACATCACGGTTGCCGGCGGCCAAATCGACGTGCAAGGCAAGAACCTGACTATCGATCCATCCGGCGAGTTCAAGAACGAGAAGGAGATTGGCGACGTCGTCGTTACGTTTTCGCAGTCAGGCGCCCCGGTTTACCTGCGCGACTTGTTCGATATCTCGCGAGCCTATGCGAGCCCCGCGCGTTACTTGAATTTCTATGATTGGAAAGACAATCAGGGCGCGTGGCAACGCACTCGAGCCATAACGTTGTCGGTGCAGATGCGATCGGGCGAGACCATCGGCGAATTCGGCAAGGCAGTCAATACCGCGCTGGCCGGCTTGAGTTCACAATTGCCGGAAGATCTGACGATGGCGCGAACCAGCGATCAACCGTTGCAGGTCGAAGAGAGCGTCGACCTGTTCATGGTGAGCTTGTACGAAGCGATCATCCTCGTAGTGCTGGTTTCGCTGGTCGGTTTCTGGGAGTGGCGCTCGGCGATGTTGATGGCGCTTGCGATTCCAATCACTCTCGCGATGACCTTCGGTTTCATGCAGATCCTCAAAATCGATCTTCAGCAGATATCGATTGCAACCTTGATCATCGCGCTCGGTTTGCTGGTAGACGATCCGGTGGTGGCGGGTGATTCAATCAAGCGCGAACTCGGGGCGGGTCATCCGCCGATCATCGCATCGTGGCTCGGTCCGACGAAGCTTGCGAGCGCGATAATGTTCGCGACGATAACCAACATCGTCGCCTACCTCCCGTTTCTCAGCCTCTCAGGCGATACGGGAGCCTTTCTCTACAGCATGCCGGTCGTGATCGGGTGCTCGCTGGTTGCGTCGCGGCTCGCTTCGATGACGTTTTTGCCGCTGCTCGGCTATTACATGATCAAGCCGAAGAAGGAAATCCCGTTGAGCGAGCGTCGAACCAAAGGATTCGCCGCGTGGTACTACCGAGTCGGGACGGCCGCGATCAATCATCGATGGAAAGTGCTGGCGGGCTCGCTGGTGTTCCTGGCGATGGGAGTCTTTTTCATGAGCCAGCTCAAGACTCAGTTCTTTCCAAAGGACCTTTCATATCTCTCTTATGTTGATGTGTGGCTTCCCGAAGATGCGCCGCTCGAGAGCACAAACAAGGCGGCGATGCACACCGAAGCCGTGATCCGCGATGTGATGAATGAATACGCTGAGCATCACCCGGCGAAAGGCGGCAAGCCGCGCGAGGTCCTTCGATCCTTGACCACGTTTGTCGGAGGCGGCGGCCCCCGATTCTGGTTCTCAGTTTCGCCCGAGCAGCAACAATTGAATTACGCGCAGATCATCATCGAAGTGACCGACAAACACGAGACCGGCCATTTGGTAGGCCTGTTACAGGAAGCGCTGTCGGCGAAAGTCCCCGAAGCGCGCATCGATGTGCGCCAGCTCGAATCGGGCAAGGCCGTCGGATTGCCGGTGGCGATCAGGATTTCCGGCGATGACGCGCCGACGCTACGCGCGATGGCCGAACGGGTGATGAACATTTTTCGCGCAATCCCTCAAGCGGCGCGGCCCCGCGACGACTGGGGTGATGAAAGCTTTTCGGTGAAGTTGCAAACGGACTCGGATCGCGCGAACTTGATTGGCGTCACGAATCTCGACGTCGCGGCGGCGTCGGCCACGGCGCTCAGCGGCTACTCGATAACCAGTCTCCGCGAAGGCGACAAGCAGATTCCAGTCGTCGCGCAATTGCGAATGGAAGAGCGCGCGCGGCTCGACGACATCAACAACCTGTACGTGTATTCATCGAGCGGAACCCAGCGCGTGCCGCTTCGACAGGTGTCCTCGGTGTCGTATCAGATGCAGACGGAAAAACTGAGGCGGAGAAATCAGTTTCGGACGATCACTGTTTCGTGTTCGCCCGTCGAAGGCGTGCTGGCGAGCGAAGTGATGGCCGCGGCTAAGCCTGGCCTCGAAGCCTTCGCAAAGACGCTTCCGCCGGGCTACCGGATGGAAATCGGCGGCGAGGAAGAATCGCAGGTCGAGGGCTTTCACGATCTCGCGATAGTGCTTGGAATCTCGGTCGCGGCTATCTTTCTTACGCTGGTCTTCCAATTCAGAAGCGCGATCAAGCCGGTGATTGTTTTTGCGGCCGTGCCCTACGGCGCCGTCGGAGCGTTGTCGGTGTTGTGGTTGATGGGCTCGCCGTTTGGATTCATGGCCTTTCTGGGCATCGTGAGTCTGGTCGGTGTAATCGTGAGCCACATCATCGTGCTGTTTGACTTCATTGAAGAAAAACACGCCGAAGGCGAGCCGCTAAAAGAAGCATTGCTGGATGCCGGAATCATGCGGTTGAGGCCGGTGTTGATCACGGTTGGCGCGACGGTGATAGCTCTGTTCCCACTCGCGTTGCACGGAGGCCCGCTGTGGGAGCCGATGTGCTACGCGCAGATCGGCGGACTGACTGCGGCGACATTCATCACACTCCTACTGGTGCCGGTGATCTACTCGATCTTCGTGCTCGATTTGAAGCTGATCAAGTGGGACCAGCGCGAGGAGACGTCAATTGAGCAGAGCGGCGAGTTGAAGACTGCCGGGGCCGCCGGTTGACCCACGGGGGTCGCAACGGGATGACCGAACTGCTTCGGCGAAGGGGACTCGATTAGCCAACGAGTGACGACATAGCGGCACAATCGTTTGGAAACTGCCGAAATGTTAGCTCGAAGTAGTGGCCCCGCGTAGCGCACCCATTCGGCAGCGGGCTCGTTAGCTCCCTCGGTTAAAGAACTTGCCCTGCAGTCTCAGGGAACGACAGATGTGGCAAGGCGATTGCGATGAGGTATTGAAGAAAATGAAGAGACGAACGACGGAGTTCAGGCGAAGGAGAGAGGTCATGTTGAAGAGTCAAATTAAATCGTTTCTTGCTGCTCTGCTTCTGGTGCTGGCACTTAACGCGGAGGGATTCGCGGAAGGGCCGCCCGATAGGCGCTCGATAGATAGTGATCGATTGGCGCGAGCAGAACAGCGCGTCGATCAGTTGCGCGCGAAGCTGTTCGAACTCGAAACCAGAGAGATGGATTTGCTGGCTCGTCTCGACGACCTGGACTATCGCCTTACGCCGGAAGCTATTCAGAGGGCGCTCGCGTTTGTCGGATCGCCCCGCCCGATGGATGAGTTTCGCGAAGCGTTACGCATTCGGCTCGAGAGTCAAAGGGCCAGAATAAACAGACAGCTCGAACTCGTGTTAGCGAGCCGCGAGCAGGTGCAGTGGGCCGTTCGAGAAGCCGAAGCCGAGCTTGACCGCATTCGGTATCAATAGTCACGCCGGGCACCAGCCTGTCTTCGAAGACCCGGACGAGTGTGCCAGTCGAAGAGCTGACTCCGTTTGCCATTTCGGCCTTCGATACTTCTGACAGACCTGCCCCGGTCTTTCTTATTCGTGTTTATATGCTTTGCGACAGGCGCCTAATTCTCCTTGTTGGGATCCTTCTTTTGAGGTTCGGCCGGAGCTTCCTCCGAGCGTTTGATCTCCGCGACGAGTTTCTTGAATGCCGGTAAGGCGGCCAACGGCTTCAGGTCCGGCTCGTTCTCGATGTCGTCCGCGGAGTGCGACTCATCATCGAGCTCGACAGACTTTTTCAACGCGGCAATGGCTTCCGTTGGACGCCGCAACTGCGCCAGCGCGCAAGCCCGATGAAAATGAGCATCGGCGTCCTTTGCGTCGATGGTTAGAGAATCGTTCGCCGACTTCAGAGCCGCCACCCAGTTGTGCAGCTTTCGATGTGCCTGAGCCGTCAATGTATGCGGCCACGCGCTCTTTGGATCAAGCTCGATTGCCCGCTTCAAAAGCGTGAGCGCCTCGCGCGCGTTCCCGTTGTTGATTCGCACGGTGGCTAGATTGACGTTGGCTTTGAAACTGTTGAGAATCCGGTCGAACGATACCGCCGCCAGACCCTCCGCTATCTCCGCGCTGCCTGGTTCGCCATACATCGTGAAAAACAAATCCGCAAACGTGTCATCCTTTGACGAGCCACGTCCTTGTGTTTGATCTACGACGGCGAGCGCTTCCTTGTAACGTTTCTGCTTAACGAGGAAGGAAGCAAGCGATGCGTATTTGTCGGGATCGAGCGGATCGAGCTCCAATGCCTTGCGGTATGAAGCTTCGGCGGCCGCCGGGTCCTCTCGTGCATCGTAGATTTCGGCCAGCGTTCGATGCGGTCTTGGATCCTCCGGAACCAGCAAGGCATATCTCCTAAGAAATCCGATCGCTTTCTCTTGTTTGTTCTTGAAATCGGGATCGTCTTCATCGGTTGAAGCATAGTGATTACCAAGGTCCTGGATTGCGAGCGCATAGTTCGTTTGTTCATCCGCCAGAGCAGTGAGTATCTTGATCGCTTCGTCGATCTGCGCCGTGTTGTTTTCTTCGGCGGTCTCAAGCAACGCGAGGCCCCGGAGATAACGCAGCATTGTGCTGCCGGGATTCTCAAGCAGCGCCCGGTCGGCAACCTGAAGAGCAAGCTTGAGGTCCTGTTGGCGGGCCTGCATGATCCGAGACTGGGGCGATTCCAACAGCTTTGGCGGTGGCACGCCCTTCCGCTTTGCTTGAAGCACCAACAGAGATGGCCTGAGCCCTTCCGCGATCGCGTTGAAGTCGAGATCTCCGTGTTTCATCTCCCTGACGAACCACGCCTCACCTTTTCGAACGAGATCTAGTCTCATCAGCGTGCCGGGCAACAGCACGATCGCTTCCGCGCCGTCCCTCTGTTGATTCAGCTTTAGCAATCGAGCACCGGCGCCATAGTTCCACGTGTTGCTGAACAGATCATTAAGCTCGGCAATCAACCTGTGATGCGATGAATAGATCTGATCGCGCTCGGCCGGGCTCATACCGGTCCATGCGCCTTCACCCATCAGGGAGTCGATAAGAACCGCGGGATCAACCGCGACTGAAAGCGCTTCGGTTCGCTGGCCGTTGAGTTCTTCGCAGACGGCTTCCACCAGCGATTTCGGGTCCTTCTGAAAAGCGGCAATGTCGCGTCTGGCTTCCAACACTTCAATGTTGATGACGTTCAGCGCTGCATAAGCGAGGAGTTCTGATGAAGTCGACCTGACGTGAGTCGCGTCCACGAAGTTCGTTCCCCATGTTGGATCCAACTCGACCCATTCACCGGCCCAGACCTCGACCCACGCGTGACCGCCGAACGAGCTGCCGGTGTGAGCGAGTCCCGAAACGATACGCGCCGGCAGGCCGACGGTGCGCGCCATTGCGACAAAAAGTTGGCTGAACTCGAGGCAGTCCGCCTCGCGCGTCGCAAGCGTTGAGCCGGCGCTTGCGCCGTCAACTCGTTTCCACTTGAGGTTCTTAAAGGTCCAGTCCCCGAGCTTGCCGGCGACCGACCATGCATCCCTGTCCTTACCCGCGATTTCCTGAGCCTGCGCGGTCACCGTTGGGTCTTCGCGCAATCCCGCGGGCTTCAGGAACTCGGCGAGCTCCGGTTTGGTAACGGGGAGTTCCACCTTCGAGGCGAGCGTTGCGCGGCGGGGTTTCACGGTCAGCACGATCGAGCCGTCAGGCCTTTCTTCGGCTGTCTGCGTCCCGGAAGTAACGTCTTGCCTGATTCGCTGAAGCGCGCCTGGCGCCTTGGAAGTGATTTTTATCGCCAGGCTGTCGACGCGCCGCTGGTCAACTATCGGAACACCTCGAGCTTCAATCTCGGCAGCGGCGAACTGAAACTCTTTTGCCACCGCGGCGAGATCTGAAACTGAATACCTGCCCTCTCGATCAAGCGACACTGACATGCGAGCGGTCAAGCCGCTGTCGCTCGGCGCCGCGTGCAGATTGAGACTGTGAAACGCGCGCGCCAGCGAGAGGAATACTTCCACACCCTCGGCGGCCGCGGCGTCTTTTCCGGGCGCAACGCCCGCAGTCGCGGCATCAACGCTGACTCCGCCGAAAGCAACGACTTCAGGAGGCGCACCCTTCAATGCTTTCTCGAACTCTCGCGCGACGCTGAGGTGTTCACTGGAATCGAGCGCCGCGATGGCCGCTTCGCTGTTTGCGAATACGAGAAATCCCTTTTTAGCCGCGACCCAGTAATTACTCGCGCCGACTTTGACGCGAACAGAACTCTTCCCGGCCGTCGTGTCTTTGATCAGCTTACCCTCGGCGAGAGCCTTGCCGAGCTTGTCACTTTTTGTCTGAATGAACAGTGCCCACGGGGCATCGATCTTGCCTTCCTTGTCCGTTGCCGGCATACCCAACAAAACCGCGCCGGATTCGGGCCCAAGTTCGGGGAGCACCTCTCGATCAAAGTCGAGCGACCAAAGCGTTGTGAATTGCTTCGCGGCTTCGGCCCCTAAAAAATCTGAAGAGAACATGCGCCAGCCGGCCGCGAAGTCGAAGCTCATTAGCAGATACGCAATGCTCGATCGCGGCAACAACACGGCGGGGGCTTTCAACGCCGCCGGCTTGAACGTGAATAGCTTCTGCCAGCCGGTTGCGCCGAATGACAAATCAAACGAACTCTCCCATCCCGCTTTCGAGATGCTCAACGCGCCGCGCTCGACCAGTTTAGGCATCTTCGCTTTGCGGGCCGTCGAGCTCATCAGTACCAGCGGTTCGCTCAAGTAGATTACGTCGCCTCCGCCTGCGGCAGCCTGTTTGAACGAAGCGTTACTCGCGAGCGTCTCGCTCTTCCCGGACATTCTGACAATGCAATCGCGCAGAGCGAACCAGTCCCAGGCGAGTATTGCGGCATCTCCTACATAAGCCATATAAATCGTGTCGCGGTTCACCCCTCCCATCAGCAACTTCTCGCGTCGTTCGAATACCGTGACCGGATATCCTTCGCAATTGTCGTATGCGATCAGAGTTTGGGATGAGAGTACGGCATTCTCGGTCTTAACGGCTGCCGGGGTGCTCATCATACTCGCGGCAAGCGGGAGAACGGCCGGAAATGCGGAAAGGAATCGAGCGCCCGCTGAGACGATTTCGGGCAACATCTTGAAGCTTCCAAACTCGTGATAAGTAGCAATCAACTGTTCGAAACGATCGCGATCCTGAACTCGAAAGACCACGGCCTTCCGCTGGGCAGTGCTCAATCCGGGCGGCGCTCCATCGGCGGTCCACCGCGCAAACACGGCCGCCGAATGGGGCTTTACTCCCGATGATTGCAGCAGACTTCCGCCGCCTCTTACACCGAATATCTTTCCAAACTGGTTTTCGAAGGCTTTGAACACTAGTAAGAGCTTGGCCTGCGCGCGTGCCGAGTCTAATTGTATGCTCGATAGCGATTCACCAAGCCTGCCGATAAAGTCGCCGGCGTCCGGAATCGCGGCGTATAGCGTTACGTTGGCCGGCAACAGGTTCTCAGCGAGCGGCGCTACAGTTCCGGTCATCTTTCTCTCGACGTCGCCTGAGGCTGTCTTACCGCGAAGCGGCTTCGAGAGCTTCGGTCCCGGCGCTTCGATGTAGTCCCTCACGTAAGGCCATGCCCAGGCCGCGAGTTCAGCATCCGCGAAAGCCTCTTTGAACCGTGCTTCGCGCGACGCCGGGTCAGCGGTTTCAAGGCTTTCGCGCCATCGAATCTTCTTTATCGTGACTCGCAGCTCTTCGGCTAGCGGGCGCGCGGTTTTACTCCTGGTCTCCGCAACTTCCTTTACCCTGGTCCATTCAACTTCCTTTCCCTTGGTCCCTTCAACTGCTTTTCGCCTGGTCCCTTCAGATGAAACCGTCGCAGCTTTGCTTGCTGCTTCTTCGATCCTGGCGATGTCGCGGCCCGTGCCGGAAACGGCAAGATTCATCGCGGCGAGACGGATCAAGTCTTGATCGTCACTCTTCAGCAGACTTATCAATGAGTCGACAGGCAGCCGCGTACGTGATTCAAGCGCCAACTCGAGTGTTCGCTCGGCATCCCCCTCATCTTCAAGCAGCCGAGCCGCCGGCAGGATCGGCGCCAGCGCATCAAGGTCCGGGAGCAACTCGAGCACGGTTTGAATCCTGTCGCTGTAGCTGCGAGACGCGCCGGTTACATTCATCACTCCGAGCGATTTGAGTTTGGGCCCGCTATCCGCCGGCGCTTTCGGTGTTGTCTCGTTCTTCGATCGCGGCGACTGAGCCTGGGCTCTTGCTGGAGGAGGAGGCGGAGGCGGAAGAAGCGGCCTCTTGCGAGGAGGTGGGGGGTTAAAGTTGGACTTGTGCTGCAAGAGGTCGTCGACTAATTGTTTCCGCGCCTGCTCGTTCAAGAAAGGCGCAACGCGCATCACACGGTTCTTTTGAAGTCCTTCCCAGCCCGCTGAATCATCCCTCAAAAGCTTGACGATGTCGCTTCTGCCGGCAAGCGACCGGGCGGCTCGCACCGCGACCGCCGCGCTTTGATCGGCCAACGCGCGCACGAGGAAACCATCCAGCCCGCGATTTGAACTCCGCCCCAATGCTTCAATCGCCGCCGCTCGCACAAGTGGATTGCGATCGATCAGCAGGTCGACCGCGGCGTCCGGTGTTGAATTGAAGATCGATACGAGCTCTTCGACAGCCTTCGCGCGGCTTGCATCGTTAAATCCGGCGATCTGCTCGGCCATGTTTCTGACCTGGTCGATCCTCACGGGTTTGGCTTCTTTGATCGCCGCGCCGCGAAGTCGGTCGAATAAATCACATTCGGCGTCGCTCTCAAAGATGACGGCGGACTCGACGACAGCCTTGAAGTATGGTTCGAGCTCGGCGGCGTTTGCTTCGGGACAAATGAACAGGAATGAGACCGCGTTCGGTCCGGATACCGTGCACCAGATCATGCGTCGCGTAGTATCTCCGCGGAGATCTGGAATCGTGAAAAAGAACTCACGCGCCTCGAGACCTGAAATTTCAGTCGGCCGTATCGTCAGAGAATCAGAGCCGCCAGGTATATCTCTAAGATTGTGCAGTACTGCATTGGTGTAACTCTTCAGGGGGATTCCATCCGCGACTTTTTCGACAATCAATCTCAGCTCTGACTCATGCGGGCCTTTGAACTGGAGAAACCCTGCGGATTGTTCCCAGCTCGCAGGCGCGCGAAAGGTTACGATCTTCGTCACGCCAAGAAATCGCGAGAACTCGGCTTCGGGCAGCTTATAGCTCTTCCATTCGGCGTCGCGTGTCTTCGGGTCGGCAGTTTGAGCCGAGGCAATCGAACCCGCGGCGAGTTGAATGAGAATTACAATGAGTAGTCTCACGAAAGCTCTCGGCATAAGCGGAACCTCCGAATCGCACTGAGTGTTTATCAAAACGAGGCCGGACAGGGAATCTGAAGCTTAAACCACAACCGGCAGAAAGAACAC
>Ga0134122_10003131_pt1 | contig 12224 bp, 11 predicted proteins | sample KB302_FD_96461 | JGI IMG/M metagenome (GOLD analysis project Ga0134122, IMG submission 96461) | Terrestrial soil microbial communities without Nitrogen fertilizer from Kellogg Biological Station, Michigan, USA - KB3-0-2 | ecosystem: Environmental > Terrestrial > Soil > Unclassified ...
CTGCTTGCGCGAGACGTCGAGGTGGGTGACCGCGCGCAGGCGGCTCTCGCCCATCACGCTGAGCCGCACGCTCGCGGGGGTGGCCAGCAGCCGGTCGGCGAGGGCCTGGGCGGTGAGCCCGGTGCCGGCCACGTCGAAGATCACGATGTTGGTCTCGACGTGGGCCGGGTCGAGCGCGATCCCGCGCAGGCCCGCGATGCCGCGCGCGAAGGCCTTGGCGTTGTCGTGGTCCTCCGCGAGCCGGCTCACGTGGTGGCGGAGCGCGTAGACGCCCCCCGCCGCGATGATGCCGGCCTGCCGCATGGCGCCGCCCAGCGCCTGCTTGTAGCGCCACGCCTCCTCGATGAAGGCGCGCGAGCCGGCCAGGCACGCGCCGACCGGGGCGCCGAGGCCCTTGCTGAAGTCGATCCAGAGCGAGTCCACCAGCGCGGCGTAGGCGCGCGCGGGGGTGCCGGACGCCACCACCGCGTTGAGCAGGCGCGCCCCGTCCATGTGGGTTGCGAGGCCGAGCCCACGGGCGGCGCGGCTCACGTCCTCCACCTGGGCCAGCGACCACACCCGGCCGCCACCCAGGTTGCTGGTGTTCTCCACCGAGACCAGGCGGGTGGGGGGCATGTAGCGCGAGCGGGGATGCATCCCGGCGCGCACCTGGGCGCCGGTGAAGACGCCGCGGTCGCCGTCGAGCGAGGACATGAGCACGCCCGAGAGCAGGCCGGGCCCGCCGCCCTCGAAGTGGATGAGGTGCGAGGTGCGGTCGGCCAGCACCTCGTCGCCCGGCCGCGTGTGCACCTTGACCGCGATCTCATTGCACATGGTGCCGGAGGGGAGGTACAGCGCCGCTTCCTTGCCGAGGAGATCGGCGACCATCTGCTGCAGCAGGTTCACGGTCGGGTCCTCGCCCTTCTGCTCGTCGCCCACCTCGGCCTCGCACATGAAGCGGCGCATGTCGGGAGTGGGCCGGGTCAGGGTGTCGCTGTAGAGGTCGATCACGATGGGGCCTCCGTTGTCGGTGTCGTCAGTGAGCCACGAGCTCGGGCCGGCCCGACCACTCCCACGCGACGGTGGTGCGCGAGATGCCGAGGAGCAGGCCGGAGAGCGCGCTCGGGTGGATCCAGAGCCCGTCCCGCTCCTCGAGCGGATCGCCCCCGCGCGGGGTGAAGCGGGCATGGTGGCGGTTGAGCCGCCGCGTGATCGCGCCCACGTCGCCGGTCTCGGCATAGCACATGTAGAGCGAGTCGCCGCGCTTGGCCGCCCAGCGGCCCATCGGGCTCGCGGGATCGGTCACCTGCGAGATCTCGATGCGGTCGAGTCGCGCCGGGGGATCGAAGAGGGTGAGGGTGCCGGTGTAGCCGAAGCGATCGCTGTGGATCGGCGAGAAGCGCGCCGGATCGAGGCCGAAGATGCGCGAGTAGTGCCGGGCGGCCGCGGTCCAGTCGGACCCGATCGTGTTGGTGACCTCGTAGAGATGGTGGACGAGCCCGGTCACTGGACGGGTGCCCAGGGGGCTGATCACCACCCGCATCCCGCTGGTCTGGCCGGGCTCGAGGTAGGTCTGGTCGCCCTCGTTCGTGAACTCGACGTCCTCCGCGATGAGATGGGCCCGCAGGGCGGGCACGCTCGCCACCGAGAAGCCGGCGGTGAGCGGGCCGGGCCCCCAGCGATCGAGATGGGCGCGGACGATCCCGGCGCCGCGCGGCGCGCACAGCTCGACCTCGCTCGCGCCCAGCGCCAGGACGGTGCGCTGCGCGTTGAGGTAGTCGCTCGCGTCCTCGCGCACCACCTCCGCGCCCAGGATGTTCTGGAACGCGCGCGCGGCGGGGCCGGCGTCGGCCACCGCCAGCTGCACGCGGTCCACTCGCTCGAGCATGTGTGAGATTCTACATCCGAGATGCGCATCCTCGTGGTCGAAGACGAGCGGAAGGTCGCGGCCTTCGTCCGCCAGGGTCTCGTGGAGGAGGGCCACGCGGTCGAGGTGGCGGCCGACGGAGAGGCCGCGCTGGAGGCGGTCGCCGAGGGCCCGCCGTTCGATCTCGTCGTCCTCGACGTGATGCTGCCGAAGCGGGGTGGGCTCGACGTGCTCAGGAGCCTGCGGGCCCTTCGGGTCCAGACCCCGGTCCTCCTCCTGACCGCCCGGGACGGTGTGGCCGACAAGGTGGCCGGGCTCGACGCGGGCGCCGACGACTACCTGGCGAAGCCGTTTGCCTTCGAGGAGTTCCTGGCGCGAGTGCGGGCCCTGCTGCGCCGCGGGCGCGGGGGCGCCGAGCCGGTGCTGCGCCTGGCCGACCTCTCGCTGGATCCGGCTACCCGGGCGGTCCTGCGGGGCCGCCGGCGCATCACGCTCACCGCGCGCGAGTACGCGCTGCTCGAGTACCTCCTGCGCAACGCGGGCCGCGTGCTCACCCGGCCCATGATCACCCAGCACGTCTGGGGCATGGACTGGGATCCCCAGAGCAATATCGTGGACGTCTACGTGGGCTACCTGCGCCGCAAGGTCGACGCGGACGGCGAGCCCCGCCTGGTGCAGACGGTTCGCGGTGCCGGCTACATGCTGGCCACCGAACCGTGAGGCTTCCGGGACCCAGCCTCTCCGTCCGCACCCGGCTGACGCTGTGGTACAGCGCGGTGCTCCTGGCCATCGTCGTGACGATCGGGGCGCTGTCCTATTCCTGGCTGCGCGTCGGCCTCCTGCAGGATCTGGACGCGTCGCTGCTCACCGTCGCGCAGGTCGTGCGGGACGTCGACGCGCCAACGCGGGCGGCCGCCGATCACGAGGCGCTGCTGCGGGAGCTGCTCGGGCCCGAGCTCTACGACAAGTTCTTCCAGCTCCTCGATCCCGAGGGCCGCCCGCGCGCGAGCACGCCGCCCCGCCGCACCTCCGCGCTGCCCCTGTCGCCCGCGGCGCGCGCGCGGGCGGCCCGCGGGCAGAACACCTTCGAGACCGTGCCGCTCGCCGACGCGGAGCCGGTCCGGATCCTCACGATGCCGATCGTGCGCGAGGGCCGGGTGGTGGAGATCGTCCAGGTCGGCATGCTGCTCCGGCGCGCCCGGACGACCCTCGACCGTTACCTCGATACCCTGACCGTTCTGATCCCGGTGGGAATCGGGCTGGCCGCGCTGGGCGGCGCGATCATCGCGCAGGTCGCGCTGCGCCCGCTCGACCGCATGACGCGGACCGCCCGGCGCATCAGCGCCGAGGATCTCAGCCGGCGCGTCGAGCGGCCCGGAACCGGCGACGAGCTGGACCGGCTCGCCGAGACCCTGAACGACATGCTCGCCCGGCTCGATCAGGCGTTCTCGCAGAGCCGTCGGTTCGCGGCCGACGCCGCGCACGAGCTGCGAACTCCGCTCGCCGCGCTCCGGGGCAGCATGGAGGTCGCCCTGCGGGGCGAGCGGTCCGCCGAGGAGTACCGCCGGGTGGTCGCCTCGGGCCTCGAGGAGGTGGCGCGCCTGATCCGCCTGTCCGAGGATCTCCTCCTCCTCTCCCGGTCCATGGCGGGTCCGGAGCCCGGCCGCGCGGTGGTGGACCTGGAGCCGCTGCTGCTCGAGGTCTTCGACGTGGGGGCGCGGCTCGGGCAGGCGGCGGGGGTGACGGTGCGCGCGGAAGGCGCGACGCCCGCGCCGGTGCGGGGAGATGCCGCCGCGCTGCGGCGCGCTCTCCTGAACCTCGTCGAGAACGCGGTGAAGTACACGCCGCGGGGCGGGAAGGTCGAGCTCCGCCTGAGCGCGCGGGCGGGGACCGCGGAGGTCGAGGTCTCCGACACCGGCATCGGCCTCGAGCCCGCCGATGCCGAGCGCATCTTCGATCCATTCGTGCGCCTGGACGCGGCCCGCGGCCGGGACACCGGCGGGGCGGGCCTCGGGCTCGCCATCGCCCGCTCGATCGTGGCGGCTCACGGCGGCACCCTCTCCGTCGAGAGCCGGCCCGGGTCCGGGAGCCGCTTCACCCTCCGCCTCCCTCTCGCCCCGGCCTGACTCCGGTTCTCATCCGCCTCTCATCCGATTCTCATCCTCGGTTGCTAGGGTGCGGATGGGAGGTCACTTGCGATGCCACCAGCCAAGCACAAGCCGTACGCCGAGCAGGGGTTCGATCACCTCACCGGCCTCGACGGAATCTCCGACGACCAGATCGGCGAGCATCGTGCGCTCTACGCCGGATACGTCCGCCAGGTCAACACCCTGAACGCGGAGCTCTCGACGCTCCGGGAGCGCGGCCGGGCCTCCGGGCGCGACGCCGAGTTCGCGGAGCTGACGCGCCGCCTCGGATTCGAGTACAACGGCATGATCCTCCACGAGTACTACTTCTCGAGCCTGGCGAGCGGCGCGCCGCCGAAGCCGGAGCCGGCGTCGCGCCTGGCCCGCGCCCTCGCTGAGTCGTTCGGCTCGGTCGAGGCCTGGCGCACTGACTTCCAGGCCATCGGGGGAATGCGCGGGGTGGGCTGGGTCCTGCTCTGCGAGGACCCGATGACGCGGCGCCTCACCAACCACTGGGTCAGCCTGCACCAGGACGGCGTGCCCGCCGGATTCAAGCCGCTGCTGGTCATGGACGTCTGGGAGCACGCCTTCATGCGGGACTACCGGGCCACTGAGCGCGGCCGCTACCTCGACGCCTTCCTCCGCAACGTGGACTGGCCGATCGTCGAGCGGCGGCTCCTCGAGCCGAAGGCGGTCCGTCCGTCCGCGGCGGCCTGAGAGGCAGGCCATGGCACACGAGATCGAGGTCGAGGCCCGGCTCACCGCGTTCGGGTACGAGCCCAGCCGGGCCACCGCGGTCGTGGTCGAGCAGCCGCCCGGCACGCGGGCCGGACGGGTCCTGGGCGGGCTCGGCATGTTCTGGGGGCTCGCGCTGGTCAGTGTCTTCATCCCGCTCGCGCACTTCATCCTGGTGCCGAGCTTCGTGCTGGCGGGCATCGTGACGGCGCTGGTACGGTCTCGCGAGGACCGCCGGCTGATCCTGCTGCGAGGCTCTTGCCCCCGCTGCGGCGCCGCGCAGGAGTTCCGGCCGGGCGGCCGCTTCGCGAGCGGCCGCAGCTTCGACTGCCCGAAGTGCCACGGCAACGTGACCCTCGCGGTCCCGCCCTCCGGGTAAGCGAACTCTCATCTCGCTCTCACCGCCCGCTCATGTCGGTCGGCTATGTTCCGGGTCGTGAGCACGAACCCGATCCGAGGAAGACGGTGGCTCAAGAGGATCATGGCGGTCGGCGCGCTCGGCGCGGCGGTGACCGCGCTCGCGCTCGGGATCGGCGCGTGGCGGTCCCGCGTGCTGGTCGACGCGGGGGCCCGGCTCGTCTCGGATGAAGACTATCTGCCCGCGACCCGCGCCCTGACCCGCGCGGTCGTGGCGGCGCCCGGGGATGCGCGCGCCCACTACTACCTCGGCCTCGCCTACGCGGGACTCGGCCAGGACGAGGCGGCTCTTCATCACGTCCGGGACGCGGTGCGGCTCGCGCCGCGCGAGCCCGCCTACGAGGCGGGCCTCGCGACCGTGCTCCTCGACGCAGGGCGCGTGGCGGAAGCGGTCGAGCACGTGCGCCGGGCCGCCGACCTGGCGCCCCGCTCGGCCGCGGTCCGGCTCCTCCTCGCCGACACCCTCCGCCGCGCGGGTGACATGGACGGCATGGCGCGCGAATACCGGATCACGATGCACCTGGCTCGCGGCGGCGCCCTCGCGGCGATCGCCCGCGAGCAGCTGAAAGCCGCCCGGGAGCGGGCGGCTCCGTAGACCACCAACCGACAACTCGAGAAGGAGATCGCTCATGCGTCGACTGGCACTTCGATATCGCGCGGCCTGGCTGGGGGCCGTGGCGGCCGCCGTCCTGGGTCTCGTCGCCCTCGCGCCGCATCTCGGCCACACGAACACCGCAGCACCGCTGTGGAGCGAGCGGCCGGTGCCGGTCGCGCCCGCCGCGGCCGTGCCCGCCGCGAACTGGGTCGAGCTGACCCGGGCTCTCAAGCCGGCGGTCGTCAATATCAGCACCCGGCGCCTCGAGGAGCGCGTGGAGATGCAGAACCCGTTCGGCAACCTGAGCCCGTTCGGGGACGACGAGCGGGGGCCGCGGCCGCCCCGCCGCACCGTGCGCAGTATGGGCTCGGGCTTCATCATCAATCCGGCCGGCTACATCGTGACCAACAACCACGTGGTGGAGGGCGCCACCGACATCCGCGTGAAGGTCGACGACGGCCGCGAGATGCCCGGCAAGGTGGTCGGGCGCGATCCCAAGACCGATCTCGCGCTGCTCAAGGTCGAGGCAACCGGCCTGCCCGTCATCTCGCTCGGCGATTCGACCCAGCTCCAGGTCGGCGAGCCGGTGATGGCCATCGGCAACCCGTTCGGCCTCGAGCGGACCGTGACCACCGGCATCGTCAGCGCCACCGGACGCGTCATCGGGCAGGGCCCGTACGACGACTTCATCCAGACCGACGCCTCCATCAATCCCGGCAACAGCGGCGGGCCCCTGATCAACGCGCGCGGCCAGGCGGTCGGCATCAACGCGGCCATCTTCAGCCAGAACGGCGGCTCGGTGGGCATCGGTTTCGCGATCCCGGTCAACCAGGCCAAGTCCGTCGTCACCCAGCTCGTCGCGTCCGGCAAGGTGACCCGGGGCTGGCTCGGCGTGACCATCCAGCCGCTCACCGCGGAGCTCGCCAAGGGCTTCAACGTGACGGAGGGCACCGGCGCCCTGGTCGCCGGCGTGCAGGACGGGTCGCCCGCGGCGCGGGCCGGCGTCAAGGCCGGCGACATCATCACACGCTACGACGGCCAGAAGGTCGCGACGTCCGCGGATCTTCCCAAGCTGGTGGCCGCCACCGCGGTGGGCCGACAGGTTCCCGTCACCGTGGTCCGGGAGGGCGAGACGGTGGCGCTCAACGTCACGGTCGCGCAGATGGACGAGCCCGGCCAGCCTATCGTGGCGCAGGCCGAGGAGGCGAAGGGCCCGCTCGGCCTCACGGTCGAGACGGTGACCCCGAGCGTCGCCAGGGAGCTCAAGCTGTCCGAACCACACGGGGTGGTCGTGCGTGGGGTCCGTAGCGGCAGCCCGGCCGAGAGCGCCGGGATCCGGGCAGGTGACGTCATCACCGAGGTGGATCGCCAGGCGGTGGCCGACGCGGCCCAGATGAAGCGCGCGCTGGAGAAGCACCCCAAGGGCGCGCCGGTGGTCGTGATGATCCGCCGGGATGGCACGAGCCTCTACGTGGCCCTGGCCTCGTAGGGTCCGAGGCTGATCTCTTTCCGCGGTCGGGCACGGGGATTCGCTCCTCGTGCTCGACCGGCTTTGCGCGGGCCCGGCGCAGGGCTAGTCTTCACGCAACCGCGATGCGCACACTCCACACCATCGGGCACTCGACCCGCCCCGCCGACGTCTTCACCGGCCTGCTGCGCAGGCACGGGATCGTGACGCTGGCCGACGTCCGCAGCGTCCCCCACTCCCGCTACAATCCGCAGTTCGATCGCGCGGCTCTCGCGGCCTGCCTCGAGGCGGCCGGGATCGGCTACGTGCACCTGGCCGCGCTCGGGGGCATGCGGCGGGCGCGGCCGGACTCGGTCAACGTGGGGCTGCGGAGCGCGGGGTTCCGCGGCTACGCCGATCACATGCAGACCGACGAGTTCCGACGAGCGCTCGATCGGCTGGAGACACTGGCGAGCGCGGGCGCGACCGCGATCATGTGCGCGGAGGCAGAGCCGTCCCGATGCCATCGCGGGCTCCTCTCCGACGCGCTGCTCCTGCGCGGCTGGCAGGTCCTGCACGTCCTCGACTCGGTGGCGACGGAGCACGTGCCGTCGCCCGCCATGCGGACGGTCGACGGCCGGCCCGTCTACCCCTGAGCTAGCGCCCTTCGCGCGCGGATCCGCGCTCCCGGCCGCCGCCTCGTTCCTGCGCGGGGCGCGGGCGCGCTATGGGGCGCGACTCGGGGCCCCGCGGCGTGGGGGCTTCCACTCGGCCGCCGGGGTAGAGCCGGTTGGCCGGTTCGCCGGGCAGCACGCGCTGCTGCGGACGCGGGGCCTCGGGGCGCGGCTGCGGGGCGGCGGGCCGCTCCACCTGGCGTTGCTGCGGGACCGGGGCGGCGGGCCGCTCGACCTGACGCGGATGCGGCGCGGGCGCCGCGGGCCGCTCGACGGCGCGGGGCTGATTCGCCTCCCGCCGCTGGCGCGGGACGTCCGCCGGCGCGCGGCGCTCGGCCGGCGCTTCGGGCGCACGCTGGACCTGGGGCGGGCGCTGAACCTGCTGGGCCGGGGCCGGCTGCGCTTGCGGTGCCGGCTGAGGCCCGCGCGGCACATCGGGCGCGCGCTGGGGCTCCGCGGCGCGCGGCGATTGCGGTGCCCGTTGCGGATCGGGCGCCCGATGGCCCTCGGGCCGGCGGCCACGCTCCTGCCCCGTCACATCCTCTCGTCGCGCCGCCGGCGGCGTGGCGTTCGGACGCTGGTCGCTCTCGAGTCGCGGCGCCCGCGGCGGCCGCGCCCGCTCGAGACGGCTCTGGCCGAGCGGCGGCCGCGCTTCACCCACCTCGCCGGCCCGCGGCGCCGGCACGATGCGCGGCGCGGGTCCGCGCCCTTCCGGCTCGCGCGGCAGGGCCCGGGTCACCGGGGCGCGCGTGGCGACCACGCCGCGCTCCAGCACGTTCTCCGGCGGACGGACGCCGCGCCCGCTGGCCGCCGCGAAGCTCGAGCGGTCCGGCCTGAGATCCACCGCGCCGCGGACCGGCTGCAGCTGGCGCGTATCCACCTGGCGGATGCGCGCCTCGCCGACGGGCCCGCGTCCGAAGCGGTCCGGCCGCACCGCCACCACCGCGTTCTGCACGCCGACGTTCCGGTACACGTTGATGTTGGTCACGTTGACCACCGTGGTGCGATTGATCACCACGTTGTTGACCACGCGCGGCCCGCCCCAGCCGCCCCACCAGGGGCGGCCGACGAAGCCCGGGCGGCCCCACCACGGCACGCAGGGCTCACCCCAGCCCAGTGCGACCCAGCTCACGAAGGGCGCGCCGATGGCGACGCGGATGCCGGGCGCGCCGAAGAAGGCCACGAGCGCCGGGGCGTAGACCGGGCGCACGACCACCGGCCCGGGCGCCCAGGCCCAGACGCGGTCGAGGTGCACCCATCGGCCGTAGTGATAGGGCGCCCAGCCCCACGACGCGGTGTCCACCCAGCTCCAGCCGAAGCGCGGATCCCAGACCCAGCGGCCGGTGGTGTACGGCGCCCAGTCCGTCGCGACGCCTTCCGGCACCCACACCGAGCCGTACTCGGGCACCACGCGCCAGTTGCCGTGCTGATCGAGATCGTCCACCCCGGCGACCGTCTGGGGCACGTAGCGCGCGCTCACCGTGTCCACGAGGGCCTCGGTGCGCGCGTAGTTCCAGCGGTCCCACACGTCCTGCTCGGGCGCGACGAAGGTCTGCACGGTGGGCACGCCGCCGCCCGCGAGGACGACCTGCTCGCTGGTCGCGATGCTCACCGCCTGACCACCGGCCGGCGTCATGCTCGCGGTGCCACCGCGCCGGGTGACGAAGGACGTCCGATCGGGCGCCACGTCCACGCGGTAGTAGCCGGGGCGCTCGATGGTGAACGCGGCGGCCGGGGTGTCGAGCTCGACCGTCCGCCCGCCGTCGAGCGAGCGCAGGTCCAGCGACACGTGGCCCGCCGCCACCTTGATCTGGAGGAAATCGGGCTCGTGGTTCTCGATGCCGAGCTGGCTGTCACCCCAGGCCCGCACGAAGCTCCGCGAATCGATCTGCACCTCGAGGTTGCCGCGGTTGCCGGTATACAGCTGGTCGCCGGGGGCCAGCGGGGTGTTCACCTGGGCGGGCGCCCAGTCGTCGCCGCCGGGGCGCCAGAACGAGACCTCGCCATTGGTGTAGCTGAGCCGGGCCGGTGTGGGGGCGGGGTTCTGGCTGTCGTCGGCTTCCCCGTCCTCAGGAGCGGCGGCGGTCGGCGGCGCGGGCGGAGCGGGAACGGCCGGCGAGGCGGCGCGCGCCAGCGGCGCGGCCCCCACGAACAGAATCAACGCCAAGAAGCTGGCGGTTATTTTCTTGAAGGTGTTGATCATGGTGACCTCCGTACGTGCTCGTCACTTGGGTGGCGTCTGCGGAGGAGGCGGCGGGGGTGACCCCGCCGGCGGGGCCGGCGTCCGGGCGGGAAGGTCGCGTCCCGGGACCTGATGCCCCTTGGCGTACATGCACTGGACATACGCGTTGTCGTAACGGCGCTGCACCTCGAACGACGGGGCGTCCATGAAGGCGCCCTTCACCTGTTTCGCGGCCCAATCGCGGCAGATGTTCACGTCGGCCTGGAACTGCTCGAACGGCCGGCCGGAGCCCGGCAGGACCATCACGCTCGGGCCCGCGGGCGCGGTCGCGCAGCCCGCGCACAGCGTCGCCACCGTCACCGCGGTCACGCTCCATCCTCCACGCATCGTCATCTCCTGGGTTCCGGTTCGGGGTTACATGCAATCAGACGAGGGCCGGTCGGGGACATTCGGGTAAAAACGACGGTCAGTTCCAGTCTACGGCGGGTGTAAACGCCCGCGAGGCGGGCCGCGTCTAAGACCCGTCGAGGCTCAGTTGGCGAGGGCCCGGCGCATCCGCTCGAGACCCTCGGTCAGGATCGACCGCGGGGAGCCGAAGTTGAGCCGCACGAAGCCCTGGCCGCCACGGCCGAAGAGCTTGCCATCGTTGAACGCCACCTTCGCGCGCTCGAGGAAGAACGTGAACGGATCCGCCGCGGCGGTCCCCGCGTTCCGGCAATCGAGCCAGGCGAGGTAGGTGCCCTCGGGCGGGGTCATCGTGACGCCGGGCAGGTGCCGGCGCACGTAGTCGCCCAGGTAGTCCCGGTTGGCTTCGAGGTAGCGCATCAGCTCGCCGAGCCACGCGTCCCCGTCGCGGTACGCGGCGAAGGCCGCCGCGTAGCCGAGGACGTTGACCTGCGTCTGCACGTAGTCGCCCCGCGCGGCCATGAAGCGCTCGCGCAGCGAGGCGTCCGGAATGACCGCCACCGAGACCTTGAGCCCGGCGAGGTTGAACGTCTTGCTCGGCGCCATCAGGGTGATCGTGCGCCGCTCGATCTCGGGCCCGAGCGAGGCCATCGGGATGTGGCGCTGGCCCTGGTAGAGCAGATCGCAGTGGATCTCGTCGGCGATGATCGGCAGGTCGCGCTCGAGGCAGATCTGCGCCATGCCCGCGAGCTCGGCCCGGGTGAGCACCCGCCCGACCGGATTGTGCGGGTTGCAGAGCAGGAAGGCGCGGGTGCGGGCGTGGATGGCGCCGCGGAACGCGTCGAGGTCCACCGCGTAGCGCCCGCCGCGGTCACGGGCCAGCGGGACCTCGTCGCGGGTGAGCTCGTGATTGCCGGGAGACCGGAGGATGGGCGGATAGACCGGTACCTGCATCAGGAGCCCATCGCCCGGCTTCGTGAGCGCGCGGCAGGCCACGTTGAAGCCGGGGATCACCCCGGCGATCATGACCACCGCCTCCGGCGAGACGGTCCAGCCGTAGCGCTTCTGCAGGCGGTCGACGAAGACCTGGGCGAACTCCGGCTCCTCGAAGCCATAGCCGAACACGCCGTGCTCGACCCGCTCGCGGAGCGCGCGCACCACCGGCTCGGGCGAGGCGAAGTCCATGTCGGCGACCCAGAGCGGGAGCACGTCCGCGGGGTATTTCCGCCACTTGTTGCTGGCGGTGGAGCGGCGTTCGATGACGCGGTCGAAGTCGTAGGCCATTGTCAGGTCACCTGGGGGAGAGCGTCACACCCCTCACCCTGCCCTCTCCCCTGAGGGGAGAGGGAAAGACACGAAACCCTCTCCCCCGGAGGGGAGAGGGTAGGGTGAGGGGCGATTTCAATGCGCGAGAGACTAGAGACAGGACTCGAAGAGGCCCGCGGCGCCCTGACCGCCGCCGATGCACATCGTCACCACGCCGTACTTCGCCTTGCGCCGCAGCATCTCGTTGGCGATGGTGCCGACCATGCGCGAGCCGGTCATGCCGAAGGGGTGACCGATGGAGATCGAGCCCCCGTTGGGATTGAGCTTCTCCATCGGGATGCCCAGCTTGTCGCGGCAGTAGACGACCTGCGAGGCGAAGGCCTCGTTGAGCTCCCACACGTCGATGTCGTCCATCTTGAGGCCGTTGCGCTTGAGCAGCTTCGGCACCGCGTAGATCGGCCCGATGCCCATCTCGTCCGGCTCGCAGCCCGCGACCGCGAAGCCGCGGAAGATGAGCTTGGGCTTGATGCC
>Ga0134122_10003133_pt1 | contig 12223 bp, 13 predicted proteins | sample KB302_FD_96461 | JGI IMG/M metagenome (GOLD analysis project Ga0134122, IMG submission 96461) | Terrestrial soil microbial communities without Nitrogen fertilizer from Kellogg Biological Station, Michigan, USA - KB3-0-2 | ecosystem: Environmental > Terrestrial > Soil > Unclassified ...
AGCATGTACGCATTGAGCGAAAGCTCGGCGACGGGGAGATAGATCTGCATCGGACTTATGAGACGAGAGCTCGGCTCGGCTAGGATGTCAATGCGGCTCCGGCAAGGCATCCAATCGCCGCCATGGTGCGGCACCATAGCCTATCGCGCCAGCTCCTTCAGCCCACGGCGAATGAGTTTTGCCGTATCGACCGCCTCGCCCAGCTCGTGAATGGCGACCGCCACCGCCTGGCTCGCCTGTCCGGGTTGATAGCCGAGATTGGTCAGCGCCGAGATCGCCTCCGCCGCCGCGTCGCCGGCCGGCGCAGCCGAGCCGCCCCTTTTGGCCCCGCTGGGGGCGGCGACGGTGAGTGCGGGCGCCTTGTCCTTCAGCTCCGCGACGATGCGCTGCGCCAGCTTTTTGCCGACCCCGGGGGCCTGCTCGACGGCCGCCCAATTCTGGAGGGCAATGGCGTTGGCAAGATCCTGGGGCCCCAGCGTGCCCAATACGCCCAGGGCCACCTTCGACCCGACCCCTTGAATGGTCTGCAAGGTGCGGAACCAGGCGCGCTCGATTTCGCTCGTAAATCCAAACAGGCGGATCGCGTCCTCGCGCACATGGGTCTCGATGGCGAGGCTCACCTCCTGACCAAGGCTCAGCGCACGCAGGGTTCGTGCCGAGGCCTGTACCTCATAGCCGACGCCGCCGACGTCGACGATGGCGTGAGCTTCGCCGATGGCATCCACCGTGCCCTTGAGCTTGCCAATCATCTAGACCCGCGCACAGGTTTGCGGTCCAATCCGCGCCACACCGGATTGCGCCGGAGAAACGAGCGCCGCCAACAGGGCACCCGCGAGGTGGTGCTGGGCGTCACCCGGCTCACGGCGAAATCTCCGACGCGCGCGGGCCGAGCGGCGCCTGGCTCAGGCGAAGGCTTGCCCGATGGCTGGCATGACACACGGCAATGGCCAAGGCATCCGCTTCATCGGCGCTCTCGAATTTGGCGCGCGGGAGCAGGAAGCCGACCATGGCTGCAATCTGCTGCTTCTCGCCGTGTCCCGTACCGGTAATCGTCTTTTTGATAACATTGGGCGGATACTCGGCCACCCGCAACCCGCGCTGGGCCGGTGCCAAAAGCGCCATGCCGCGCGCCTGGCCCAGCTTCAAGGTTGCGCGCGCATCCTTATTGACAAAGGTCTCCTCGACGGCGGCCTCCTCCGGCGCAAAGCGCGCGATCACTTCGACCAGTCCCGCGTGCAGGGCGCGCAGACGATAGGCGAGATCGTCCTCGCTATCGGAGGTAATGAGCCCGCTTGCCACGTAGGACAGGCGCGCACCCTCCGCAATGATGATGCCCCAGCCGGTGCGTCGCAGCCCCGGATCGATGCCGATGATACGAATCGGATGCGTTGCCATAGATCCCCGATAGCACGACAGGCAGGCCCTTGGCTTGGCCGAGGCGCGAATTCTGGGGCGCAAGCCCACGGCCCTGCAAGTTTACCCTGCACGTTTGCCGCGCAATTTCTAGAACCGCGCGACGCGGCCGGACATAGCGCCAGGTACGCCGCTCAGACCGCCGTCAGTTTGGCCATGACGGCGTCTGACACCTCGAAATTGGAGTAGACGCTTTGCACATCGTCGTCCTCCTCCAGGCCCGCGATCAGCTTGAGCAGTGAGGCTGCCTTGTCTTCATCGACGGAAGTGGTCTGCACCGGCTTCCAAAGCGCCTTGACGCTCTCAGCCTCTCCGAGTTTGGCCTCCAGCGCCGCCGAGACGGCGCCCAGATCGGTAAAGGTCGTCGAGATGACGTGCCCCGTTGGGCTCGATTGTACGTCTTCGGCTCCGGCCTCGATGGCCGCCTCCAGCATCCCATCGGCAGAACCCGCCGCGGCCGGATAGGCGATTTCGCCGATGCGCGCGAACATGTGCGAGACGGCGCCGGTGGCGCCGAGATTGCCGCCGTATTTTGTGAACAACGCGCGCACCGCCCCGCCGGTGCGGTTGCGATTGTCGGTCAAGGTCTCGACCATAATGGCGACCCCGCCGGGGCCGTAGCCTTCATAACGCATCGATTCGAAGGTGTCGGTGTCGGCGCCGGCGGCCTTTTTGATGGCCCGTTCGATGTTGTCCTTCGGCATGTTCTCCGCGCGCGCCGACTGGATCGCGAGCCGTAGGCGGGCGTTCATGCTGGGATCGGGCGATCCGGCCTTGGCGGCCACCGTGATCTCCCGGGCCAATTTGGCAAACACCTTGGCCTTGGCCGCGTCTTGGCGACCCTTGCGGTGCATGATGTTCTTGAACTGGGAATGGCCGGCCATTTTCGTTCCAACGGTGTCGGCGCGCCCACGCGCCAGGGGTCGATCTTGCCGATGGGCCTCGGGGAGAACGCGCAGCCTCGCCTACGATTGACGCCGGAGCGGAAAAGCTGCTGCGCCCGGCGCTCCCCGTTTAGGCCCTGAGGGCGAGGCGCCCCGGCCTAGGCTTATAGGAGGGCGCTTTCGGCAAATCCAGGGGAGGCGCACCCGGCCTAGGCAGGGCCGTTAAGAATTTGTTTACACTTCGCGCCTAGCGTCCGCACCAGGAATGCAAATCGCATTCTGGATTTGCCGCCCTGCTGCCCACGGCGCCAGATCCAGGGAGCCGCGAGTATCAGCTCTCTTCCCACACCCAAAGGAGACGGATTGGCCGTCTCTTGCAACAAGACTGACCCTCTCTTTCTCATTCGACCCAGAACAGCGGCTCGGTAGGTGCAAGAACACCACCGAGCCGCACAGCTTTTGTGCGCACCGCCAGCCCGGTTGCATCATCAATCTCGACCGCGAGCGCGCTCAGCGTGCCCGGGCCCTGCGCCGGCTCGAAGCGGCCGCGCGGAATTTTGCTCAAGAAGCGGTTGAGCGGCTCCTCCCGATCCATGCCCAACACCGATTCGTAGTCGCCGCACATGCCGACATCGCACATAAACGCGGTTCCTTGCGGCAGCACGCGCTCATCGGCGGTCGGCACATGCGTGTGGGTGCCAACAACGCAGCTGGCTCGACCGTCGAGAAAGTAGCCCATCGCCTGCTTCTCGCTGGTGGCCTCGGCGTGGAAGTCGACCAGGATGGCATCGGCCCCCTGCTTCAAGCCGCAGGCGGCAAGTTCAGCGTCGATCGCGCGAAATGGGCAGCCGAGTTCGGGCATGAAGATCAGGCCCATGGCATTGATCACCAACACCTCGGCGCCGTTGCCGGCCTTGAACAGGCCCGAACCCTTGCCCGGCGTGCCCGGCGGATAGTTGATCGGTCGCAGCAACCGGTCATGACGCGCAATGAAGACGAGGGCCTCCTTTTGATCGAAAGCGTGGTTGCCCAGTGTTACGACGTCGGCCCCCGCACCCAACAAGTCCTCCAGGATGGGCTCCGTAATGCCAAAGCCGCCGGCGGCGTTTTCCCCGTTGACCACCACGAAATCGAGGGCATAGCGTGCCCGCAGCCGGGGCAGCTCAGCAAGCACCACCTTGCGGCCCGAGCGTCCCACGACGTCGCCGATGAACAACAGCCGCATGTGCTAGCCCACACATCGAATCGGACCCGACGGGGTCAACACCCAGTCGAGCCGCTCGTCATAGTCGAGATGCGGCACCGCGTCGACGCGTTGCTCGTCAAAGGCGATGCCGACGGCCACGATAAGCTTATGCGCGCGCAAGCCCCGCAAGGTGCGGTCGTAAAAGCCCCCACCATAGCCCAGGCGCCAGCCCTCGCGATCGAAGGCCAAAAGCGGGACCAGCAGAATGTCTGGCTCCACGCGCGGCTTGTCGGGCCTCGGTTCGGCAATGCCCCAGACGCCGGCCGCGGTGGCATCTCCGGGCTGCCAAGCCCGGAACAGCAGCGGCTTGCCCTTGCCGTCAATCACCGGCAAGGCCAGCGGCATGCCCTCGCCGGCGAGACGGCGCAGCAGCGGCCAGAGCCGGAATTCATCGGCGAGCGGCGCAAAACCGGAAACGGTGGCCGTGGCGCCCGCCGGCGGCAGGAAGCCAAGGCCCAGGTCGGCAACGGCGCTGGCGGCCTGCGCCCTGTGCGCGGCCGTGTAGCTTGCGCGTTGGCTCTTGGCCCGTGCGCGCAATGCCCGCTTTTGCTCAAGGATCGTCTGGCTCACACCGTCGCCTTCGGCGCTCTGCACGAGCAAGGAGACAACAGCAGAGCCGCGAAAGCCGTGCGAGCGGCGATCCCGCGCGGTCCCTACGAGATGTAGGTGGGCGCCGTGTGTCCGGAACCACGATCCCGGACAGGGACAGCTCCCGTGCGGATCTTATAGGCCCCCGGGTCGCATTGCTCGCCACGCACCCCGCAGCCCTGCAGTCGTGAGCTTAGGCCGCGGCCATAAAAAATCAATGCGAGAAAAATCGGTGCAGGAAAAAAGCCAGCGCGCCCGCCGGGCCACGCCAGGCTTCCAGCCGGCCTCATTTGACGCCGCTGACGCGGCAGATCCCGAGCGGTTGCGCCATTTTTGTTCGCCCGCAGGCACACGCCGGACGCGGGCCGCATGGTGCGAGCTACGTCGGCCTCAGATCGCAAACAATATCAACCTTTGCCCTGAATGATGTTCTGCAGGGAATCCAAGGCCCAAGCCAAGCGGTCGCGCACGTGCGCTTGGGCTTTCTCGAGGGCCTCCACCCGGGCCTCGGATCGCTCCAGCTCCAGTCGCAGGGCGTCGCGCTCGCGCTCGAGCGCCACCAGCCTGTCGGCCGGGCCGGGCGGTTTGGTGGCTTTCGATTTGCTACGCTCAGATTGCGTACGCGCAGCGGCAGTTTTTCTGCTCGCAGCATCCCCGCGGCGTGGGGTCATCGCATAAACCATTGTTTCTTGCGCCGCCTGAAATACGCGGCGCGGCCCTCGACTTTGCGACGATAGGTAGGCCGGCCCGCACCGTCAACGCATCGCAGATTGCAATTGCCGCGGCGACTACGTCGCGGACGTGAACTCAAGGGTCGTATTGACAGCGCCGCCGTCACGCACCACTAGACAGCACAAAGGCAGGGTGCAGCGCGCAAGCCACAGCGCTGCCGCGTCTAGGCCAGCGCCGGGGCCGCAGCCCGCCACCCGTGCAGCGCGAGCGAATGGAGCAACCAATGGCCGTCAGAATCGCAATTTCCGGTTTCGGCCGTATCGGCCGCAACATCTTGCGCGCCATTGTGGAAGCCAATCGCAAGGACCTCGAAATTGTCGCCATCAATGATTTGTTCTCCGCCAAAGACAACGCACACCTCCTCCGTCATGACAGCGTGCACGGCCGCTTCCCCGGTGAGGTGACGGTTGCAGGCGACAGCATCAATGTCGGCAGCGGGCCGATCAAAGTGCTCGCCGAACGCGATCCCAAGAAACTGCCTTGGAAATCCTTGCACATCGATGTGGTGATGGAGTGCACCGGCATCTTCACCGACCGCGAGCAGGCGGCCGCGCACCTAGAAGCTGGGGCCAACCGCGTATTGGTATCGGCACCGGCCAAGGGCGCCGATCTGACGGTGGTCTATGGGGTCAATCACGACAAGCTGACGCGCGATCACAAGGTCGTGTCGAACGCGTCCTGCACCACCAATTGCTTGGCTCCCGTCGCCAAAGTCCTCAATGACCTGGTCGGGATCAAGTCTGGTTTCATGACCACGATCCACGCTTATACCAACGACCAAAACGTGCTCGATCAAGCGCACAAGGACATGCGGCGCGCGCGCGCGGCCGCCCTCAGCCTGATCCCGACGTCGACCGGTGCGGCCGCCGCCGTCGGCCTCGTGCTGCCCGAGCTCAAAGGCAAGCTCGACGGCACGGCGATCCGCGTGCCCACGCCCAACGTGTCGGTGGTCGATCTCAAATTCATCCCGGGTCGCGAGACGGCGATCGAGGAGATCAACGCGGCGATGGACCACGCCGCCAAACAGGAGCTGAAAGGCATTCTGGCCGTCAGCAACGAGCCGCTAGTGTCGATCGACTTCAACCACAACCCGCACTCCTCGACCTTCGATCTGACGCAAACACAGATCGTCGACGGCAAGCTGGTGCGGGTGCTCGCCTGGTACGACAACGAGTGGGGCTTCTCCAACCGCATGGCCGACACGGCCGTGGCGATGGGCAAGCTGGGCTAGCGCCCACGGGGCCGCGCGCAGCACCCGCTGGCTCTGCCTCAGGGTGCCTGCCTCAGATCTGGGGCGGGCGCGGGCGGCCCAGATAGCGCGCGCACATCAAGCCGACGAGAAATATGACCAAGCCCCCGAGTGCCACGGCGGGGCCGCCTCCCAGTTGCGCGAACGCGAGACCATACAGCACGGGTCCGGTCGCGTGACCCAAGAAAAAGAATGAGGAGTGCAGCGAGGTGGCAGCACCGCGGGCGCTGACGGAAAGCTCCGTTGCCTCCACCTGAATGCAGCCGTGCAGCGAGTAAAATCCAATTCCGAGGACGAGGAAGGCCGCCAACTGCAGCGGCCAGGGTGGATTGGCAGCAATCGCCAGGAAGGCAAGGGCGGCGATCGCACCCCCGCCAATCATCAGGCTTCTGGGTTGCCAGCGCCGGGTCAACAGGCGCACGAGTAGCGAGTAGACGACGCCGCCGATGGAAAAGCCGCCGATGACAATGCCGGCAATCGCGGCGCGCGGCTCGCCGCCGGTGAAGAGGATGAGGGCAACGAAGGGAAACAGCCCGAACACCGCCACGCCCTCGAGGAAGACGGCGGCAAAGCAGAACTTGGCGCGCGGGTTGGCGAAGATGCCTTGGTAGCCTGCGGGTATGGCGCGCAGATCAAGCCGCCCCGAGGTGCGCGCGGCGGCCTGCCGCAGGTTGACCCACGCATTGAGCAAGGCGGCAGCGCCGCAGGCGCCGATGATCCAGAACACCGCACGCCAACCCAGCAAATCCCCAACCAGGCCGGCAAAGGCGGCGCCGATCAGGTTGCCGCCGATGGTGATGGCCAACCAGCGGGCAATCGCCACCTGCCGCTCCGCCACCGGCACGGCATCGGCAATGATCGCCAACCCGACGGGAAAGATGCCACCGGTTGCCATGCCGCACACGATACGGGCCAGCATCAGCACCGCGAAGCTTTGCGCCAGGGCTGAGATGCACGAGACGATCATGATGACCGCCAGGCAGGTCACCATCAGACGGATTTTTCCCACCATGTCGGCGAGCGGGCCCAAAATCGGCTGCACGAAGGCGAAGGGCAGAGCAAATGCCGTCGAGAGCAAAGCCACGCTCGCTGCGTCGACCGCAAGATTGTGGGCGATGGAGGGGATCAGGGGATCAAGCGCGCGCGCCGACAGGGCGGTGGCAAAGCCAATGGCGCTGACATGGGTGATGAGCTGGCTGGCGGTGAGGGCTCGGTGGGAGGGCGGCATTGCGGACGCGGTCGCGAGGCTGGCAACAGCCCATTAGCCGAATGCCGGGCGGCCGTCATGCCGCCTGGGTCGCAATTGCGGCCGGCCGCCCCGCATTTGCGAGGCGCACATTGCCGCAGCAGACCCGCAACCCGTGGCCCCGAACTGTGCCCGGCCGCACGGCGCACGGCTCGCCCCGTCGCCCTTACGCGATGAGCTGCAGGAAGATGAGCAGCAAGCCCACCACCGAGACCGCCCAGGCCGCCGTGCGCACCCAGGCGATGCCGGCGATGTAGAGGGCGGCGTGGGCGAGGCGACCCCAGAAGAACAGCTGCGCGCCGAGCACGGTCAAATTGTTGCTGACATTGAGGGCGCGCGCGGCCAACACGAGGATGGCGAACAACACCAGGCTTTCCAGCATGTTGCGGTGCGCCCGCTCGGCGCGTCCGGCCCAGCCCTGCAGTTCGGCCATATTTTCGCGGTTGCCGGCAAGCTTCGGCAACCCGACCTGTTGTATCGCCCCAAGCGTCGCCACCACGACCAGAACCACCGTCAAGGCCACGGACCACAGCAAATACATGAGCTCGGGTGTCATGCGCATGCGCTCCTCCCCGGATCGCGAATCGATGTCTGCGCCGACGTAAGCCTATGGTCAGTAGACTGTCGAGTGTGCTGGTGTGCGTTGCGATGCAGCCGCCGTCACCGCTTGTTGAGGGCGTCGATGATCAGCGGCAGGACGCGTTGGGCGAGAAGAGCGTAACCCTTGGGCGTGTAGTGGATGCCGTCCTCGCGCAACTCGCTCGCCGGCAGCTCGGCCAGCATGTTGTTCTCGATGATCAAGAGCTTGATGCCGCGGCTGTCGAGGCGACGGCCGATTTCGGCAATATTGGCGCCGCGCTCCGCGCCACTGCCGTAGCGCTCATCGTTGGTACCCGGCTGCAGGATGACGAGGTGGGTGCCTGGCGGCACCTCGCGGTCGAGCCGCGCCAACATGCCGCCGGAGGTGTCACCGGGGACGCCGGCATTGGCCACGCTTGCCGGCATGCCCTTGGCCGCGAGCAAGACCTCGAGCTGCGCGGGATAGCTCTCGGACGCCGCCACGCCCCAGCCCGCGGTGTTGCTGGCGCCCAGGGCCACGATCCTCAGCGGTAGCGTCTGTGCAAGGGCGGCAACCGCGGTAAACGACAGCAGGAAGGCCCCCGTCAGCCTCGAGCGGCGCCGTGCGGCGAAACTGGGCATTGTTCCTCTTCCGTCCAGCCGGATTGGCCCTCTGCGGTGAACAAAAAATTGCGAACAGCCCGCCGCGGCTTGGCGTTTTATAACGCGACGGCCGCGTGCTGCCCCCTGGTCGCGTCGCCGAAATGCCGCTAATGCAACCGCAGCAGTTTGTAGCAGATTTTCCGTCAGATCGAGGAGGAAACCATGACCCAATCGCTTGAGGCCGTCGCACAGGCCATGGTCGCGCCTGGCAAGGGCATTCTGGCCGCCGACGAAAGCTCCGGCACCATCAAGAAGCGGTTCGAAACCATTCAGGTGGAGAACACGCAGAATAACCGCCGTGACTACCGCGAGATGCTGTTCCGCTCGACGGAGGCAATGCGCAATCACATCTCCGGCGTCATTCTCTACGACGAGACCATCCGCCAGCAAGCCAAGGACGGCACGCCGCTGGTGCGGATCATCGCCGACACCGGGGCACTGCCCGGCATCAAGGTCGACGCGGGCGCCAAGCCATTGGCGTTCTGCCCTGGCGAGACCATCACGGAAGGCCTCGACGGCTTGCGCGAACGCATCAAAGACTACGTCGGTCTCGGCGCCAAGTTCGCCAAGTGGCGCGCCGTCATCGACATTGGCAAAAATATGCCCTCCTACAATGCCATCAATGCCAACGCGCAAGCGCTGGCGCGCTATGCGGCGCTCTGCGTCGAGGGTGGCCTGGTGCCAATCGTCGAGCCCGAGGTGCTGATGGATGGCGAGCACGACGTCGACACCTGCGAGAAGATGACCGAGTGGGTGCTCAAAGAGGTGTACACGCAGCTCTACTATGCGCGCGTGCCGCTCGAGGCAACCGTGCTCAAGCCCAACATGGTGATCGCCGGCAAGAAGTCGCCCAAGCAGGCGAGCCGCCAAGAGGTGGCCGAGCGCACCGTCAAAGTCCTGCGCCGCTGCGTGCCCGTTTCCGTCCCCGGCATTGCCTTTCTGTCCGGCGGACAATCGGACGAAGATGCCACGGCACATCTCTCCCTGATGAATGCCATGGGCCCGCTACCCTGGAAACTGTCGTTCTCCTATGGCCGCGCGCTGCAGGCTGCCGCGCAGAAGGCCTGGGCGGGCAAATCCGAAAATTACGCCGCCGGCCAACGCGCCTTCGGCCACCGGGCTAAAATGAATGGTGCCGCCGCGCTGGGCAAATGGTCACAAGCCATGGAAAAGGCGGCGTGATCGACGCCGCCTGGGTTGGCTAGCAGGGATAGGCCCGCGCGGCGCCGTCAGGCGGCGCGCGGTCTTTGACCAGCGAGCGTGTCCTTATGGAAGCGCATCATGGTGAACAAGCCGAACGGCCTGAGCCCGCGCTTTTCCATCAACACGAGATCATCGCACACCAGCACGCGCTCGACATCGAACACGGGCCGCCAGCCCAGCATGTCGGCGAAGGGTGCCATTCGGCGCTCCACCCAACCGCGCATGCCCTCCTCGGCACTGAAGTGATTGACGATCAGCACCTCGCCGCCCGGCCGACACACGCGCGACAGCTCGCGCATGACCTTTTCCGGATCGGGCACCACCGTCATGACGTACATGGCGACCACGGTGTCGAAAGACGCGTCATCAAACTTGAGATCGCCAGCATCCATCTCGTGGAGACCCGTGACGTTGCCAAGACGCTCGACTATCACCCGTTCGCGCGCCTTCTCCAGCATGTCCGGCGACAGGTCGATGCCCACGATTTCAAGATGGCGCCCATAGGTCGGCAACGATAGGCCGGTTCCCACGCCTACCTCGAGCACGCGCCCCTTGCGCTGATTGATGATCTCGACGGAATGTTTGCGCCCTTCGGCGGCCACGAAGCCGAAGGTGTGGTCGTACACGGGGGCCCAGCGCCGATACGCGCTTTTGATGGCCTCTTCGTCCATCTGGGAACCCGTCTCAGAGGCATCCCTAAAACGCTTGAAGAACTTGGGCGCGCGCGGCTCCGATGACTGCGGCGTCAACGTCATGACGTACTCGTCTCCCTCATTGGCACAAACTGTCAGCGGGCGCTGACGTGCTCTCCACTCAATGCGGGCAGTGCGGCTTCCCCTTCCACCTGCGCACGCTGTTCCACCGGGCTCAGGGCACGGCTGATCCAACCACCGCCGAGCAGACGCGCTTCCGCGGTGGTATTCGCATAAAACACACATGCCTGCCCGGCGGCAATCCCATAGTCGCCATCCTGCAGCAGAACCTTGGCACCCTGCGCGCACGGGAACAGCGTGGCAGGCTGCGGCGGCGCGCTCGAGCGTATCCGCACGGCCACGCCGAGCCCAGCCTCTGGGATCGGATCGTCGCCCAACCAGTTCACACTGCGCAGTAAAATAGCCCGAGCGTGCAGGCTTTCGCGAGGTCCCACGACCACCTGCTTCTTGTCGGCATCGAGCCGCACGACGTAGAGCGGAGCCGGCCCCGGTATGCCGAGGCCGCGGCGCTGGCCAATCGTGTAATTGATGATGCCCTTGTGGCGGCCGAGCCTGCGTCCGTCGAGGTGCACGATATCGCCGGCCTCCGCCGCGCCGGGCTTCAGGCGCTCCACAATGTTGCTGTAGCGACCCTGCGGTACGAAGCAGATGTCCTGGCTGTCGGACTTGTCGGCAACCGTCAGGTCGTACTTGCGCGCGAGCGCGCGCACCTCGGCCTTGGGCAGGGCGCCGAGCGGAAACAGGAGCCGGTCGAGTTGCGCCCTGGTGGTGGCAAACAAAAAGTAGCTCTGGTCGCGGCTGCCGTCGCGGGCGCGGTAGAGCTCGGGGCCGGCCGCGCCGCGGCGGCGCTGGATGTAATGTCCGGTCGCCAGCATTTCGGCGCCGAGCTCCTCCGCCGTGGTCAAAAGCTCGTGGAACTTGATCTGCTGGTTGCAGGTCACGCACGGGATCGGCGTTTCGCCCGCTGCATAGCTGTCGGCGAAAGATTGCATGACCGTTGCTTTGAACCGCTGCTCGTAGTCGAGCACGTAGTGGGGAATTGCCAGCCCGTCAGCAACCCGGCGCGCATCATGGATGTCCTGCCCCGCACAGCACGCCCCTGGGCGGGCGACGGCGGCGCCGTGATCGTAGAGCTGCAAGGTGACGCCGATCACCTCGTGGCCCTGCTCCTTCAACAGGGCCGCCACGACGGAGGAATCAACGCCGCCGGACATCGCGACGACGATCCGGCGCCTGGCGGGGCTGGTCGCACGCGGCGGTGGCCGGGAGACTGGGCGAGACGGCATGGCGGCGCAGGCCTAAATCCTCATCATTCCCCGTAAGCGCGGCCACCCATCCCCGCGGGCCGGACTATGGCGGCTCGGCCGAGCACAATCAAGGCGAACCGCGGCCAGGGCCGCCTGGGATCGACGGCCAGCCCTCACTCAGGCGCGAAAGGCCCCTAAGAGCGCAGCGACCGGCCCAACCCCTGCCGCCCCGCGAGGCCCCCCGTCGCCCGAACGATCGGCAGCATTAACCATTGTCTCGGCAAATAATGGCACAGGCGTTATCCAAGTATTTACCTGAAGACTTAGGTCCATTTTAATCGCGTTGGTCTAGTATCTCCCCAGGTCAGACAACACGTAACGAGTATCATGACCGATCAACAGTACAGGGCGAGGGTGCGCTACGTCATTGGGCCGGACGGTAGTCCGCTCACCGTGGCCGACCTGCCGCCAAAGGATACCA
>Ga0134122_10003134_pt1 | contig 12217 bp, 10 predicted proteins | sample KB302_FD_96461 | JGI IMG/M metagenome (GOLD analysis project Ga0134122, IMG submission 96461) | Terrestrial soil microbial communities without Nitrogen fertilizer from Kellogg Biological Station, Michigan, USA - KB3-0-2 | ecosystem: Environmental > Terrestrial > Soil > Unclassified ...
CCCGAGACGCTGCTGTTTCTGCCGTTGTTCAAGATGTTTGCGGTGTTCAACGAATGGACCGGCATTCAGCTCATCAACCGCTGGTGGGTGCTGTTGATCGTCTATCCGACGCTTACGGTCCCGTTCGCGACCTGGATCATGATCGGCTATTTCGCCTCCATTCCGAAAGAACTCGACGAGGCGGCGCTGATCGATGGAGCGACTTGGATGCAGACGCTGACCAAGATCTTTATCCCCGTTGCGCTGCCCGGCTTGATCGCCGCAACGATCTTTGCCTTTACGGTGAGCTGGGCGCAATTCCTCTATCCGCTGGCGTTTACCACTTCGACCGACCAGCTGGTCTTGCCGGTCGGTATCATCACAACGCTCATCAAGGGCGATGTCTTCAATTGGGGGCAAATCATGACCGGCGCGCTGCTCGGTGCGGCGCCGCCGCTGATCATCTACGCCTTCCTGATGGATTATTACATCTCTGGGCTCACTGCCGGTGCGACGAAGGGCTAGGAAACATGGCGGAAGTCAGATTGCGCAAGATCGTCAAGCGCTACGAAGAAGTCGAGGCGGTGCGCGGCGTCGATCTCGATATTGCCGATCACGAGTTCGTGGTCCTGGTCGGACCATCGGGGTGCGGCAAGTCGACGACCCTGCGCATGATCGCGGGGCTTGAGGACATCACCGGCGGCGACATCATGATCGGTGGCGATGTTGTCAACGATGTACCCCCGAAAGACAGGGACATCGCCATGGTGTTCCAGAACTACGCGCTCTATCCGCACATGACGGTGGAGCAGAATATGTCCTTCGGCTTGCGCCTCAAGCGCTATCCCAAAGCCGAAATCAGGAAGCGGGTCGAGGAGGCCGCACGCATCCTCGATATTAAGGACCTGCTTAACCGCAAACCCAAGCAACTCTCCGGCGGGCAGCGCCAACGTGTCGCCATGGGTCGCGCCATTGTCCGCAACCCGAAGGTCTTTCTGTTCGACGAACCGCTCTCGAACTTGGATGCCAAATTGCGCGTGCAGATGCGTACCGAGATCAAGAAAGTGCATCTGCAGGTACGCACAACGACGGTCTACGTCACGCACGACCAGGTCGAAGCCATGACCTTGGCCGATCGGGTGGTCGTCATGAACAACGGCAATATCGAACAGGTCGGCACGCCGCACCAGCTCTACCACTCCCCGCAGACGCGCTTCGTGGCGGGCTTTATCGGCTCTCCCGCCATGAATTTTATTCCTTGCCAGATGGAAGAGGCCGGTGCCGGCCTTAGCGTCCGCATCACCGACGGCCTGAGCTTTCCCATACCCCCTGCTCGCGCCGACCATTATCGCCGCGACGCCAAGAACGGCAAGCTACTGCTCGGGCTGAGACCCGAGCACATTACCGAAGCGGGACAGCACATCCAGCCGGGCGAGGTGCCGTTCGAGGCCCACTTGGATGTCACCGAGCCGATGGGGATGGAGACATTGGTCTACTTTCCCCTGAACGGAACGCAGGTCTGCGGCCGCGTCAACCCGAATGCCGGGGCCAAGGACGGTGCGCCGCTGCGCCTTGCGGCCGACCTCAACAACATGCACTTGATCGATGAGGCGACCGGGCGGGTAATCTGAGGCACATGGCACACGGCCAGCGCCGCGCGGGCTCGCGCGGCCCTGCGTCAGTGCCGGTGCGCTTGCCCGGTGGCACCCGCTTCCACCAGGACCTCGATTTCGATCGCGCCGGACTGCTCGAAGACGAGGGTGATCGGAAATCGGTCGGCGGCCTCGAGCGGCGTTTTGAGACCGCTCAGGAGCAGGCGTGGTCCCAGGGGATTGAGGTCGAGGCTGGTTCCGGGTGCAACCAATAAGACATCGGCTGCCATCGGCAAATTGATGCCGATCTCATTGCGCAGCTCAATCAGTTCGACCCTATCGGCGTATGGCGTCGTCGCCGCCACAAGGCGCTCATCCTTGTCGCCGCGATTTCTGATCGTCATATAAACGGGGAGGTTGACGGTTCTTGTGTCGGTCACGGCCGGCGCGCGGGCGTTCTCGATGGCAAGGGCGTCCTTCGCTGCCTGGGCCAGAACCGACGGCGCGATTGTGAGCATGAGCATAAGCGCAACTCCGCACTTCAGCATCAGCGTCTTGCTCCATTCGGGCGACCGATCCGTCGCGGCGGGAACGGGATTGCCCACGGCCACGAAGGATGGTCGGTTGTCCACGAAAAAGCCACGCCCGAAGCGCGGCACGCCAAACCCGGCTCGGGACGCGCCCCCCGCGCTTCAGCCCCGCGGCGCCAGCCGTCCGTCCCGGCCTGCACGATCCGTCTCGTGCAGGCCGGGATCCGGCCAACGCCCTCAGCAATGCTTGGCTGGCCCTGAAGACCCACTGGATCGCGCGCAGCCGTCCCCGCCGCCCTCGGCGCACGCACCGTCACAAAACTAGTGCAAATGCCAATCATTAGCAAATCAACCGGCGACCTCGGTTAAGGGGCAGTTCAGGCGGTGTCGGATAAAAACAGCGGGATGGGATCACGCAAGGTCCGCAAAGAAGGCGTGGATCTCCCCTGCTAGCGCCTCGGGCTGCTCCAGGGCCGCGAAATGTCCGCCTTTCGGCATCACGCTCCAACGCTTGATGTTCGTGTAGGTCTTCTCAGCGAGCGAGCGCGGCGGGCGCAAAATTTCTTTTGGAAATTCCGCATAGCCTGTTGGCGCGTTGATGGTTGCCCCTTCCGGGATCGGCCAAGGACCATGCATGCGGGCATAGTAGGGCCAGAAGGAGGAGCCGATCGCGCCCGTGAACCAGTAAAGCGAGATGTTGGCTAACATCTCATCGCGGTTCAGCGCGTTCTCGGGATTGCCGTTGCCGTCGGTCCAGGCGCGGAACTTTTCGAGCAACCAGGCGGCAAGGCCGGCGGGCGAATCGGTGAGGCCAAACGCCAGCGTCTGCGGCCGTGTACCTTGAATCCACTGGTAGCCGGTCTCTTCTCGCAAGAACTGACTGAGCTGTCCGAGGTAGACCTGCTCGAGCGGGGTTGGGTTGGCGAGCATTGCCGGATCGCGGCGGACGGCCAGCATATTGAGGTGGAGACCCAAGACGCGTTCGGCATGACGGTGTCCCAATACCGAGGCGACGAAAGCGCCCCAGTCGCCGCCCTGTCCGCCGAAGCCCCGGTAGCCGAGAACGTCCGTCATCAAAGCGGCAAACACCTCGGCGATTTCCTCAACTCCGTAGCGCTTCTGTCCAGGCTTGAACGACAACGTGTAGCCTGGCAATGACGGTGCAACGACCGTGAAGCGCTCGGTGAGCAGCGGGATCAGCTTGTGGAACTCGAACACCGAGCCCGGCCAGCCATGCGAGATCAGCAGCGGAATCGGATCGGGACAGCGCCCCTGCTCGTGGATGAAATGCAGATCAAGCCCGTCGATCGCTACCGTGAACTGTCGGAAGGCGTTGAGCTTTGCCTCCCAGGCACGCCAGTCGAAGCCCGCTTGCCAATAGGCGGCGATGTCTTTGGCATAGGCCGTGCTGGTCCCCGTCGACCAGGCCTCCAGCGGTGGCTCGTCGGGCCAGCGCGTTCTCTCCAGTCGCGAGCGAAGATCTGCGATGGCGACATCGCCGATGTGGAGGCTGAACGGCTTGGTTGCGGGCATGCTGCTTGCCGTCTCCGGGTCGTGCGCCAGTTTGCGCCGCAGGCGCGGTTCCCTTTGCAGGCACGCCGGCTCGGCGGCCACCTGCCAATCGTCTAACTCAGTCCACCCGCCCTTGCCAATTCGCGCAGATGATGGTCGGCATCGCCGAACGCCATGTCGATCATGGTCAGGCGCTTGAAGTAGTGGCCGGCCTTGTATTCCATCGTCATGCCGATGCCGCCGTGAAGCTGGATTGCCGTCTCACCCACGAAGCGGGCCGACCGGCCGATCTGCACCTTGGCGGCCGCGACGGCTCGGCGTCGCTCGTTGGGGTCGGCCTCGCCGGCCATCATGGTGGCGTAGTAGGCCATGCTGCGCGCTTGTTCGACGGCCGTGAACATGTCGACGGCCTTATGCTGCAGCACCTGGAACGATCCGATCGGCACGCCGAACTGTTTGCGGGTCTTCAAATAATCCACGGTGAGCTCATGCAGCGCCGCCATGGCTCCGATACTTTCGGCGGCCAGCGCGGCGATCGCCTCATCGACGACGCGCTCCAACACTTCGAGGCCATTTGCCGGTCCGGCCAGTACGGCTTCCGGTCCGACACGCACGGCCGAAAGTCCGATGTCGGCAGCACGGAAGCCGTCCTGAGTCGGATAATCGCGCCGGGTGATGCCGTTCGCCTTCGCATCCAACAGGAACAGGCCGATGCCGCTGCGGTCGCGGCGGCTTCCGGACGCGCGTGCGCTGACGATCAGCCTATCGGCGCTGGCGCCGCCCAGGACCACGCATTTTTCACCCTCGAGCGTGTAGCCGCCCCTGCCGTCGACGCGCGCCGTCGTCGCCGTGTCGGCAAGATCGTAACGTGCTTGCCGTTCCTGATGCGCCAGCGCGAGCGTGAGGTTGCCTTCTACGACGGGCGCTACGAGCTCGGCCAGCAAGGCGGCGTTGCCGGCATGGCGCAAGGCACCGCCACTCAGTATTACGGTGGAAAGGTAGGGCTCGACGGCAAGGGCGCGCCCGAATGCTTCGGCGACGATCATGGTCTCGGTCAAGCCCTGCCCAAGACCACCATGCTCTTCCGCGAAGGGAATGCCCAGAAGGCCAAGCTCGGCATATTGTTGCCAAAGCTCCGCGGCGTAGCCCTTCGGCTGCTTCATGTAGCCGAGGCGCTGATTGAGATCGCCATAACGGTTGAGGAGCAGACGATCCACGCTTGCCTTGAGCTGTCGCTGCTCGTCGTTGAGATCGAAATCCATCGCCATCCTCCCGGCAGGTTGTCGGCGCCTGTCGTCACTGGACGCTGCGCACGCTCGCCGCGGCCAGGCCGGCACCGATCAACAGGCCGCCGCCGACTCGGTTGAAAATTCCAATGGCACGCTGGTTTTGCACCAGCCCTCGCGCCCGCGACGCGATCAGCCCGTAACCGATCGCGTTCGCAAAGGCGAGGCCGAGAAACGTGGCCTCGAAGACGAGCATCTGGTTCCAAAAGCCGACGCTTGGATCGATGAACTGTGGCAGGAACGCAATAAAGAACGTAATGCTTTTGGGGTTCAAGGCCGTGACGAGCCAGGCGTGGCACAACATGCGAAAGGCAGGCGCCTCGTCCTTTCTGCCTTGTACTTCCAACCGTGCGCCGGCCCGCCACAGGCCGATGCCGAGCCAGACGAGGTAGGCGGCCCCACCCCACTTGAAGATTGTAAACAGCAGCGCCGAGGTGGCCAGTAGCGCCCCTAGCCCCAGCAGCGACAGCGTCATGGCCGTGAAGTCGCCGAGCGCCACGCCCACGGCGACAGGGAGCGCAGCGCGCATTCCGCGTCCCAGCGCATAGGAGATCACGAGCAGGATGGTCGGTCCCGGAATGATCAACAGCACGGCCGATGCCGCAACGAAAGCAAGCCAAGTTTCGATACTCATGGGGGGAGGCTACTCCAGCATAAATTTGGCCTCGGAGAAGTGCGGACGGTTGCCAGCCAAGGCGATGGGAGGCTCCCCTTCTTTGTCGTGCTCAAAACCCCAGCACCGCCTTGGCGATGATGTTGCGTTGGATCTCATTGGAGCCGCCGTAGATCGATACCTTGCGGTAGTTGAAGTACCCGGGTGCGGCGGGCGCGGCCCAGGCCAGATCCTCGGCTGGTTCGTTGGCGCCGAACTCATGCTCGTCCTCATCGGCGCGATAGGGCAGCGCGAGCGGACCGGCAACTTCGAGCAGCAACGCCGTGGTCGCCTGCTGGATTTCGCTACCCTTGATCTTCAAAATCGAGGAGGCCGGGTTCGGTTTGTTGTCTCGGCTGTGGCGTTCCTCCGAGAGGACGCGCATTTGCGTCATTTCCAGCGCTTTGAGTTCAACCTCCACCGCGGCCACTTTCTCGCGAAAACGCTCGTCTTGCATCAGCGGTCTGTCGCCGGCCATGACCTGTGAGGCCAGTTCCTTGATGCGCTGCACGCGCTGCTTGGAGTAGCCGACGCGGGCGATGCCGCTGCGTTCGTTGCCAAGCAGGAATTTGGCGCAGTCCCAACCACGATGCTCCTGACCCACGAGGTTCTCGACCGGTACCTTGACCTCGTCGAAGAACACCTCGTTGACCTCGCGTCCGCCGTCGATAGTCTGGATGGGACGCACCGTGATCCCGGGTGTCTTCATGTCGACTAGGATGAAGGAAATGCCCAGCTGCTTCTTAGCGCTAGGATCGGTGCGACAGAGGCAAAAGATCCAATTGGCGTATTGCGCCGACGTGGTCCAGGTCTTCTGGCCATTGACGACGTAATGGTCGCCTTGGCGTGCAGCCGTGGTCTTGAGACCGGCGAGGTCGGAACCCGCCCCTGGCTCGGAGAAGCCCTGGCACCACCAGTCATCGAGCGCCGCCATGCGCGGCAGAAACTTGCGCTTCTGTTCGTCTGTACCGAAGGCGATGATGACTGGTCCGCACATGGACACATTGAAGGGCAGGGGTTGCGGCACGCCATTGTACTGCAGCTCTTCCGTGTAGATGTATTGCTGCATCGGCGTCCAATTGGCGCCGCCCCACGCCTGCGGCCAATGCGGCACCGCCAGGCCTTTGGCGTGCAGGATTTTGTGCGACTTGACCAACTCCTCCTTTTCCAGGTGCCGATTTTCCATCACCTTCGTGCGGATGGAGGTCGGGATCTCGGCGCGAAAGAAATCGCGCAATTCCTGGCGAAAAGCGGTCTCTTCCTTGCTGAAGCGCAGGTCCATGGGGATCTCTCCTCAAACGATCTCGAATAGGCCGGCGGCGCCCTGGCCACCGCCGATGCACATGGTGACGACGGCATACTTGACGGCGCGCCGCTTGCCTTCGAGTAGGGCATGGCCGGTCATGCGAGCGCCGCTCATGCCGTAGGGATGTCCGATGGCTATGGCACCGCCATCGACATTGAGCTTATCCTGCGGGATGCCGAGCTTGTCGCGGCAGTAGAGCACTTGGCTGGCGAAGGCTTCGTTGAGTTCCCACAAACCGACGTCCTCGATCTTCAGTCCCGTGCGCTGCAGCAGCCGCGGCACCGCGAACACCGGGCCGATGCCCATTTCATCGGGTTCGCAGCCAGCCACCGCAAAACCGCGGAAAATGCCCATGGGCTTGATGTTGCGCCGCGCGGCTTCCGCGTCGGACATCAGCACGCAGGCGCTGGCGCCATCGGAAAGCTGACTGGCGTTACCGGCGGTAATAAATTGGTCATCACCGCGCACCGGTTTCAGCTTGGCGAGACCCTCCAGATTGGTGTCTGGCCGATTGCCTTCGTCGCGCTCCAGCGTGACGGTGCGCTTGGAGATCTCCTTGGTTTCCTTGTTCTCGACCTGCATGACCGATGTCAGCGGTACGATCTCCGCATCGAGCCGCCCGGCCTTCTGGGCGGCCGCCGTGCGCTGCTGGCTCTCAAGCGCATACTCGTCTTGCTTCGCACGGCTGATGCCGTAACGCTGCGCGACAATATCCGCCGTTTCGATCATCGGCATGTAGAGCGCGCCCTTGTGCTCCACGATCCACTCGTCACGGTAAAATTTCGTGTTTATATTCATCTGCACGAGGCTTATCGATTCAAGCCCGCCCGCTACCGCCACCGGCACGCCTTGCTCTTTGATGGCGTAGGCGGCGAGCGCGATCGCCTGCAACCCCGACGAGCAGAACCGATTGACGGTCTGCGCCGCCGCCGTTACTGGCAGACCAGCCCGGATGGCACACTGCCGGGCGATATTGCCGCCCGTCGCGCCTTCGGGGTTGGCGCAACCCAGCACCACGTCCTCGACCTCGCCAGGTTCGACGCCGGCCCGCTTGACCGCGTGAGCGATCACATGCCCGCCCAGCTCGGCGCCGTGCGTGAGGTTGAAGGCACCGCGTACGGCGCGGCCGATCGGCGTGCGGGCGGTGGAGACGATGACGGCGTCGACCATGGCGAAGTTTCCTTCTATCGCGTCGATGAATTTTGCGGGTGAGAGGTGGGAACAGGAACTATGGCCAGACCCGCGCGCAAACGCCTAGGCATCGCGGCAATCGACTGGCAAATGGCCTTGGCATCCGCGCCTGCTCGGCGACAACGTCTGTCGTAGGTCATGGCGTCTGGGTCACTCAGCTGCGGCCTGCTTTCGCTGTCGCTCTTCCGCGATCAGTTCTTTTTTCGACAGCTTGCCGACCGCGGTCTTGGGCAAGGCGTCGCGGAACTCCAGCTGCGCGGGCAGTGCGTGCTTGCCGAGCTTGTCGGCCAGAAATGCGCGCAATTGCTCGAGCGTAAAGCGCTCCGTTTTCGGCTTCAACTGGATAAAGGCCTTGGCCGCCTCACCCCGGTAACTGTCGAGGATGCCAATCACGACGACTTCGGCGACGCTTGGATGTTCGTAGATCGCCTCCTCGATGGCGCGCGGGTAGACATTGAAGCCGCCGGAAATGATCATGTCCTTCTTGCGATCGACGATGTAGAAAAAGCCGTCCTGATCCATGTAGCCGATATCGCCCGTCAAAAACCAACCGTCGACGAAGGCGGCCGCCGATTCCTCGGCAGCGTTGAAATAGCCCCGGGTCACATTCGGGCCCTTGATGCGGATTTCGCCGATCGCCCCCGCCTCGAGCACGCGCCGATTGTCGTCGAGGGCCACCACGTCCATCAGGATGCCGGGCAGCGGTAGACCGCAAGTGCCGGGCTTGTGGGCGCAGTCCCTCGGCAGGCTGGTGCCGGCCGGAGAGGTCTCTGTCATCCCCCAGCCGCCGCCCATGCGGTGACCCGTCAGCCTATAAAACCTCTCCGCCACCTCAACGGGAATGCCGGCGCCGCCAGAGCCGACGAAGCGCAAGGAGGAAAAATCGCGCCGTTCGATGCCGGGCGTGTTGACCAACGCGATCCACATGGTGGGTACGCCGGGGAAGGAGGTGGCCCGCTTCACCTCGATATCGCGCAGGGTTGTTTCCACCTCGAAGCGCATGCGTAGCAAGACCTCATTGCCGTCGCGCAGGGAGCGCAGCAGCACCGACGTCAAGGCATAGATGTGAAACAGCGGTAGTACACAGATTACCTTGTCCGTTCCGGGCTCGGTCAGGCGCTGGGCATCACCCCAAGTCTTGTAGATCGAGATGGTCGATGTCAGGTTGGCATGGCTGAGCATCGCCGCTTTCGGCTTGCCCGTCGTGCCGCCGGTATATTGCAAGAGTGCCAAGTCATCGACCGACAAGGAGGGCCACGCCTGCGGTAACTTCCGCGCCCCGTCCGCCCGCAGCGTCTCGTAGCGCAGCAGGCCTGCCTCGCCATCAATCGGTGTGGTCGGCACGCTCGAGGGGGCGAACGCCGCATCGTCGCAAACGATCAGGTGATCGAGCAGCGCGTCGGCCTTGAGCTTCCGTGCCATGGGCAACAGCGCTCCGACATTAGTCGTCACCAGGATGCGCGTGTCGGAGTTGGCGAGCTTATAGGCCAGCTCCCGCTCAGCATCGAGCGGCGACAAATTGACGATGCGACCGCCGGCCTTCAGCACCGCGAAAAAAAAGTATGGGTGATAGGGTGTATTGGGAAGATAGAGGCCAACTGATGTCGCGGGCCTCACCCCAAGCTGCATCAGGCCCGCCGCCAGTGCCTCGGTCGTTCGACCGAGCTCCGCATAGCTGATCGTGTTGTCGCGGTACTCGATCGCCGTCTTGCGGGCGAAGCGAGCAACGGCGGCGTCCAACAGCGCGGGCAGGCTGGTAATTTCGAGGGGGCTGTCCCAACGCAACCCTGGCGGATAGCTCTTCTCCCAGCGGTGCGCCACTGCCATACGTCACTGCCTTGTTGTTGAGCGCCCGCCTGCGGCACTATGATCGCGCGACCCTAGGCGCGGACCGCGCCCTTGGCAACACGTTCAGGTTCGGTCAGGGAGGCTCCTGGAAGTCATGAAAAATCCATTCGATCTCTCCGGGCAGGTAGCCGTCATCACCGGTTCGAGCAAGGGTATCGGTCGCGCGGCGGCGGAAATCATGGCTGGCCTCGGTGCCAAGGTCGTGGTTTCCAGCCGCAAGGCGGATGCATGCGACGCCGTGGCGGCCGCGATCAAGAGCCGCGGCGGCGAAGCGATCGTCATCCCCTGCAATATCTCACGCAAGGAGGAGATCGAAGGTCTCGTCAAAGGCACGCTCAAGCATTGGGGCAAGATCGATACGCTGGTGTGCAACGCCGCCGTCAACCCCTACTTCGGGCCGCTTGAGAAAATCCCCGATGACGCCTTCGACAAGATCATGAGCTCCAACATCAAGAGCAACCTTTGGCTCTGCAACTATGCCATTCCCGGCATGGCCGAGCAGGGCAGCGGCAGCGTGGTGATCGTGTCCTCGATCGGCGGTCTGCGCGGCAGTGCGCAACTCGGCGCTTACGGCATCTCAAAGGCCGCCGACATGCAGCTCACGCGCAGCCTGGCGGTCGAGTGGGGGCCGCGGAATGTGCGCATCAACTGCGTGGCGCCGGGTCTGGTTAAGACCGATTTTGCCCGCGCCCTGTGGGAAGATCCCGACCGTTTGAAGCGAACGGTCTCCACCGCCCCCTTGCGGCGCATCGGTGAGCCCGATGAAATCGGAGGCATTGTCGCGTTTCTGGCCTCGCCGGTCGCATCGTTTATGACCGGTTCGGTTGTCGTCGCCGACGGCGGCGTCACCATCGCCTAGCAAAATCGGGGCTCGCAGCGGCCAACACCAAGGCCGGCGTTCCCGCTCACAGCCCACCGAGGTTCCCCCCGGCGCTTGGTGCTTGCGCAAACCGCCAATCGCGGCCGGCCCGCGGTACCCGGGCCGGCTTTAGCGATGTGGGTGGGAAGGATCAGGCTTGCGGGGGTGGGGTCGAGCCCTGGGTGCCCTCGCCGGGACTGGCGGTCCGATTGCGCCGGTCACGCATGTATTCGTCGAATTCGGCGCGGTCTCTGGCCATCCGCAAGCGGTCCAGGAAATCCCGGAATTCTGCGGCTTCTTCCTCGAGGCGTTTCAAGGCCTCCTCGCGATACTCATCAAAGGCACGGTTGCCCGTTGGTCCCAGACCGCCGTGACGGCCCCAGCGATGTTCCCAGCGCTGCAAGCGCTGCTCGAAGCGATCGCGCTTGCGCTCCCAACGCTCCGCGGCCCGTTCCTGCCACCGCCCCAGATCAGAATGCCGTCCACATCCCATTCGTCCGCTCCATAGTAGATAAGCCAAGATCGCGAGCCCGACGGGCCAGAATACGATGAAGCCGAGAACCATGAGGGCGAGCCAGGCTGGCCGGCCGTAGTCATCGATCCTCGCAATTGCTTCCGACATCGCCATCTCCACTCTCCAGATTGCCTCCACCGCTCGAGGTGGCCCGAGCCGCCCCATGCTATGTCAATGTTTATAACATTTACATGGCGGTACCCATCCGTTTCGTCAAGGGGCCGCGGGGCAAAGGTCAGCGTCGAGCTCGCCGCGCGTGGCCGCAGGCGCAGAACATCCGCAACCCAAGACCCACTTGGCACCCAGGTAGGGATTGACCGAAGGGCAGCCAAGGGACGGCGCCCCTCGAGGTGGGCTCGGCGACGGCCCGCGCCCCCTGCGCGCCCCTCGGTATGTTTGTCGGCCGAGGCGGCCGCCGCGCTGCTCATTCGCACCCAAAACGGCGCCGGAGGCCTGTCCGCCTCGGCACAGCGGCGGCGGGCCCCCGGGGGGTCGGGGCGACCTCGGCCGGGCGCCACGGCGGGCGCGCCAGCCGGCTTTTGGGGTGAGAGGGGACGCCGCCCGCCGCGGCGCGTGTTCACGGCGCGCCCTCAAGAGTTCGGCTGCGAGCACTGCGCTTAGCGGGCTTGGCTTGCAAGTCCGGTGCGCCGAGCTTGCGGAGGTAGCGTTCGCGCCGCCCGCGACCCAAGCGGGGGCGATGCTCGGGTCGGCTGAGCCAGCCTGCGGCAGGTCTCCTGAGCCGACCCCGTCCTGGTGCGCCGAGGTAGAAGCGATCATCGGCTGGCGCGTTGACGGCATCGCGCTAACCTGGTCTGATCGATCCCATAGAGGAGTGCCGCGGGAGGCCTGTCGCGGCACCGGGTGAGCGCACTCGCCCAGGTGACTTGGGCAAAGTAGCTTTGGCAAAGCGACTTTGGCAAAGCGACTTGGCCAAAGCGACTTGGCCAA
>Ga0134122_10003135_pt1 | contig 12217 bp, 7 predicted proteins | sample KB302_FD_96461 | JGI IMG/M metagenome (GOLD analysis project Ga0134122, IMG submission 96461) | Terrestrial soil microbial communities without Nitrogen fertilizer from Kellogg Biological Station, Michigan, USA - KB3-0-2 | ecosystem: Environmental > Terrestrial > Soil > Unclassified ...
ACCACCCGGTGAACGTGCTCTGCACCTTCCACGGCGTGATGGCCGCCCGGCAGAGTCCGCGTATCGACAAGACGTTTCCACAGGGCTTTGTAAAGGATCTCGTTAATCAGCGTGCTCTTGCCGGACCCGGATGCGCCAGTGATCGCAACGAACTGGCCCAGAGGAAAAGTCACGTCAACCTCTTTGAGATTATTTTCACGGGCTCCGCGTATCACGATCGACTTGCCATTTCCCTTGCGACGCGACGAAGGCGTCCTTATCGAGCGTTTGCCCGAAAGGAACTGTCCGGTCGGCGACGCCGGGCAGGCGAGCACGTGTTAGAGCGGACCCTGAACAACCACCGTACCGCCGTGGACTCCCGGGCCCGGCCCCATTTCGATGATGTGATCCGCCGCCCGGATCGTGTCCTCGTCATGCTCGACGACGATTACCGTATTCCCGATGTCGCGCAGGCTTTCCAGCGTGGCGATCATCTTCACGTTGTCCTTGGGATGCAGACCGATGCTGGGCTCGTCGAGAACATAAAGCATGCCCATGAGCCCGGATCCAATCTGAGTCGATAGCCGGATGCGCTGCGATTCACCTCCCGACAGCGTGCCCGACCGGCGATTAAAATTGAGATAGTCGAGGCCGATTCCAAGCAGAAGATCCAACCGTCCTCGAATTTCGTTCACGACCTGCCGACCCGCCTCCGCGCCGCGTCCGGCTGGCTTGACTGTCGCAAGAAACGCATGCAGCTGGTCGAAGTTCATCTGACCGAAGTCATAAATGTTCTTGCCGTTGATCGTGAACAACAAACGGGTGGCGCGCACTCGTGCGCCATTGCAATCGGGGCAGGTATGTTCGACCATCACCTTGTCGAGCCATGCTTCCATTCCGGAACTCGCCTCGCCACGCTGGCGATAGCGTTTGTAATATCGTTCGATGCGGCGCGCGATTCCTCCGAAGCTGACTTCCTTGCCCTCCCATGCGTCCCGCTTGACCTTCGCCTCGGGCGGAGACATGAATGGGACTTTGCGGCCTTCGATACCAAAGAGAATCGTGTTCCTCGCCTGTTCGGCAAGCTCCCGCCAGGGCGTGTTCAACGAAAATCCCTCGCTTCGCGCGAGGCTGTACATCATGCGTCCGTCCCATGTATCGACGTTGTACTTGAACGCCTCCCGGACGAAGCATCCTCCAATGATGCTTCGCTTGGGATCCGGAATAAGAAGTTCCGGGTGTGTCCGCTTGTGTGTTCCGATTCCGCCGCAGGTTCTGCAGGCACTCTCGGGATTGTTGAACATGAAGTAGTCCGGCTGAATGTCACCGTAGACGAATCGATGCGTGGCGCTCGTAACGTTACGCAGCGCGCGCTCGGCTTCGGCCTTATTGGCACCCTTCACAATATGCAACTGCATCAGGTTGTCACCGACCAGCAGTGTGCTGAGAATTCCGGCCTTGATCTGCTTCTCGTGCGCGCGCCGGACAACAAACCGGTCCACCACCGCTTCCATGTGCTTGATCTTCGTTTCGTCAAGCTCCAGCTCTTCGGAGAGATCGATGGGCTTGCCGTTCACGATCAGGCGCCGGCAGCCTTTCTTGCGCAGCTCGGTGAAAACGTATTCCAGGTCTTCGCCGTAGACCTTAAACACGGGAGCGCGCATTTCGAGTTCAGTTCCTTCAGGTAAAGAAAGAACGGCCTCGAGGATCTGGCTCGAGGAGCGCGACGGTGTTGGCTCCCCTGTCCGCGGGCAGTGGGCATCGCCAATGGTGGCGAAGAGCAGGTTCAGGTAGCTGGCGATGTCCGTCATCGTGCCGACGGTGGATCTCGGGTTGCTTGAAACGGTCTTCTGCTCGATGGAGATGACCGGCGATAGTCCGAACATGAAGTCAACGTCCGGCTTGGCCACCTGGGCGACGAATCGCTTCGCATAACTCGAAAGCGACTCCATGTAACGCCGCTGGCCTTCGGCGTAAATTGTGTCGAATGCGAGTGAACTTTTCCCGGAGCCTGAAAGCCCCGTTACGACGATGAGCTTGTCACGCGGAATCTCGAGCGAAATGTTCTTGAGGTTGTGGACACGGGCGCCCTTCACCGCAACCGTCGTGCGCGCTGCAATCTTCGGCTCCGGCGACAGTTTCACCTTGGAACTCATCCGGGTCACTACTTGTGAAAATCGAGAAGCTCCACCTCGAAGCTGAGAGTGGACCCACCCGGGATCTCAGGCGGTGAGCCACGATCGCCATATGCCATCGCAGCGGGGCATACCACCTGAGACTTCCCACCCTTCTTCATCAATTGGAGAGCCTCGGTCCAACATGGCACAACTCCCTTCAACGGAAACTCCGCAGGTTCATTGCGCTTGATTGAACTGTCGAATATGGTTCCGTCGACGAGCTTTCCCTCGTAGTGGACCTTAACCACATCGTCGGCCATCGGACTTGCGCCGGCGCCGGCCGTGATCGTTCGAATCACAATGCCGGTCGCGGTTTTCGTGGCGTCCTTCTCTTTCGAAACCTTGTCGGCAAACTCCTGACCTTTCCGCTTCGCCTCATCGACGCCGGCGGCGGCTCTTTTCTGGGCCATTTCGTTTACCTTTGGACCGTAGGTGTCGAGTTCAACTTGCGGTTTGGTATCGGTCACCGCGTCGGTTAGACCTGCTTTGACAAGCGCCAGTTCCTCTGGCTTCAAAGCGAATACCTTGACGTTGCCACCCAGCAGGAGGCCGAGAGCGTAAAAGGTTTTCTGGTCTTCGGTCTCCAGTTTGGTGGGCGCGGAAGGAGCAGGCCCCGGAGTCTGTGCGCCGGCAACCAGCGAGCTTAGACAAAATGACAGCATCACAAATGGAATTATTGTTTTCTGCATGGATTCAGCATAACCCGGACCAGCAGCCAAGCGATCCGGCATCTACGACTCCGGGCGATTATTTCAATTTAGAACTCATCCGGCGGCTCCCCCAAATACACGAACGCCAATTCCTGCACTTCGAGATTACTCCGCTTCGTGATCTTCACGGCCGTCGAGGCCTTCCCGATCCGTCCCTGATCGGCGAGATATTCACACGCCGTCGTGATTCCTTCAATTCCGAGGTTACGCTGGAAATGGTCTTCGATTTCCGTGCACGATCGCGCTTCGCCCACTTCGCGAAGGTGTTCGATGACGGGATCGAAGACCGAAATGTGCCCGGCCAGATACGCGTCAATGGCATCGAGCGCCGCTTCAACGTTCTTCCGAGTCTTTTTGGAATTGAGCATGTTCGTATACACCATTTCGAAGAAATCTGGATTCAACTTCCGGGCCTGAGGGATGACTTCCCTGTCGGCGAGCAGACGCCGGCCAATGATCTCGATTTTCGCCAGTGGCGTGGCGGCATAGAGGATCCAGAGAGCGGTGTAGTCCAGGTCCTCCCGGACCACGAACCATTTGCGGGCCTTGTAGAGAGCTGGCAGCGCGGCAGTCGCGGCGCCGAGCAGTTGCAGCCGGGTATCCCGCCCGCCGATGTCCGTTAGTCTCTTGCACAAGCTCTCGATCGAGTCGTCATGCGTATAGAGCAACCGGCCCTTGGCCAATAAGGAATGCATGAACGAGTTGTGAATTGCTCCTTCGACGGTCTTTCGAAAATGCGTCCTCGATATCATGAACGCGTGAACGTTCACTTCGTCCGCGTATAGTGACAGCGCACTCGCTTCGTGTTTGAAGATCTTGTCATCGATCGTCACCAGCACGAGGTCGATATCGGACTTCGCCCACACCTTGTCATACGAAAGGCTCCCGCAGAGAATTGCCGCGAGAATGGAGCGATCGCGTTTCACCTGCTCGATCAGCCGGTTCAACGCGACTTCGAACTTTTCCTGAACGGACTGCTTCGCCATCACAACGCCGCTATTCGTCGGTGACGCATCCATAGCTGGCGTTCTTTACCAGCCGAATATATTTCGCTAAAGTTCCGCGCGTCGATTTGTACGGCGGCATCTTCCAGGCGTCCCTGCGTTTGGCCAGTTCCTGATCCGACAGGTCCACACGGATCTGATTTTTTTCCGAATCAATGGTGATGCGGTCTCCCGTTCGGATCAAGCCGATGGGCCCGCCTTCCTGTGCTTCGGGAGTGATGTGACCGACTATGAACCCGTGCGAGCCGCCGGAAAATCGGCCATCGGTGATCAGAGCAACATCCTTGCCAAGGCCCGCTCCCATGACGGCCGAAGTCGGCGTGAGCATCTCCGGCATGCCTGGTCCGCCCTTTGGCCCTTCGTATCGAATCACGATCACGTCACCTTTTGCGATTTCCTTGCGCTCCAGGGCATGCAGCATGTCTTCTTCAGAGTCGTATACCTTCGCGGGGCCGGCGAACACGTTTCCTTCCTTGCCAGTCAGTTTCGCCACCGAACCTTCCGGCGCGAGATTCCCCTTCAGAATCTGGATATGCCCGGTGGGCTTGATGGGCTTTGAGAGCGGCATCACAATAGGCTGGCCGGGCGTCAATGCCGGCAGGTCCTTGACGTTTTCACGAACCGTTTTTCCGGTGACGGTCAGGCAATCGCCGTTGAGCATTCCTTCGGCGAGCAGCATTTTGATGACAGCAGGTATGCCTCCAACCTTGTGCAGATCCTCCATCACATAGCTGCCGCTGGGTTTGAAATCGGCAAGAAGCGGTGTGCGATCGCTGACACGCTGAAAGTCATCGATCGTCAATGCGACATTTACCGAACGCGCCATGGCAATCAGATGCAGCACGGCGTTGGTCGAACCTCCGAGAACCGTCACCAGCACCATCGCGTTTTCGAAAGCTTCCCGCGACATGATGTCGCGCGGCTTGATATCCCGTGCGAGAAGATGCTGGATTGCGGCGCCCGCGCGAAAACACTCGTCGAGCTTCAATGGATCCTCCGCGGGCGTGGAGGAACTATACGGCAGCGACATGCCCAGCATTTCAATGGCGGACGCCATCGTATTCGCCGTGTACATCCCGCCGCACGCCCCGGCGCCGGGGCACGCGTTTTGGACGATCTGCTTCCGTTTGTTTTCGTCGATGTTTCCGGCAAGGAATTCGCCGTAACTCTGGAACGCGGAGATCACATCCAGCTTCCTTGCTTCCAGCATCCCGGCGTGAATCGTGCCGCCATAGACGACGAGCGCGGGCCGGTTGAGCCGTCCCATGGCGATGATGCATCCGGGCATGTTCTTGTCGCAGCCCGGAATCGAGATATTCGCGTCGTACCACTGGCCGCCCATCACGGTTTCGATGGAATCGGCGATGAGGTCGCGGGATTGAAGAGAGAAACTCATTCCGTCGGTACCCATGGAGATGCCATCGCTCACGCCGATCGTGTTGAAACGCATGCCGACGAGACCCGCGGCCACAACGCCTTCCTTTACTTTCGCCGCAAGATCGAGAAGATGCATGTTGCAGGGATTGCCTTCGAACCAGACACTCGAAATTCCAACCTGCGCCTTCTCCAGGTCGGCATCGGAAAGACCGGTGGCGTATAACATCGCCTGCGAAGCGCCCTGAGATTTCGGCCGCGTGATCTGTGAACTGTACTTATTCAGGTTTGATTTCATCACGATATTCTAATGCACGATGCGTGAATCACTCCGGAATCGTCAGTCCGTGCGTCCGGTTCATCATCAGCCAGTCCCCGTTTTCCGCCAGAGCTTCTTCCGCGAGCTCCTCCAGGATGGACTGACACTTATCCCGCCCGGTCTCATCCATCCGTTTCCACTTTTCGCTGCCCGCGGTGGCTTCCAGAGGTGGAAGTTCCTTCAGCGCCCGCATAAACAGCTCATCCATCTGAGCGTAGCGCCCGGCGAACACGCCATACTGTTTCGACTGCCGGTAGCGTTCCAGACATCCTAAAAGAATTACCAGCGCGGCAATCAACCAGCTCAGGCCGCCCACGGCTGCCTCGACATAGGGGTTCTCCGACTCTTCATGACTACCTGACGGAACAAAGAACACCACCAGTCGAACAAGTATCAGAATGACCTCGAGCCGGAACAGCCCTTCGATAAACTGCTCGAGCCGCTCTTCCTGGTGCTTTCGTACTTTCTTCCGGTTCAGGCCGGGAGCGCCGTTCATCTGAGGGGTTTCACCAAAGAAACTTGCCTGACCGCGGATCCACGCCATGGTTGCCAATCGGAGCGATCCCGCCGTCACTCGCCGTTCGGCGGAACGAGTGGTCTTCAAACCGGGAACGTTCAATGCGCGCAAAGCCTTTCGAATCCACTCCACTTCTCCACTATGGAGGCGGAGATAGCGGTCTGCTGCGTCGAAGGGCAATCCCGCAAGATCCCAGGCAATCTGGATGCGAATCGCTTCGGCCAATGATCGGTAGTCCTCGTAACGATTCTGCTCGGATTGCTGCGCCTCCCCGGCCACCCAAATCGCGAGCCGGTCCAACGGACTGGCATCATGCTTCCTGGAATGTTTGTGGGTGGATGCCAGTCTCCGGCTATAGAAGGCATATGCCGTGAGAAACAGGATCGTCCCTGTCAACATCGCGACTCGTTCGATGAGCTTCTTCTGATCCATATCCAGACTCAAATGAGTCAGAACCAGTTCGACGAGAAGGATGATCGCGAGTCCGCTGCCTGCGCACCAGAGCACCATACGATAATGCCAGTCCACGCGTTGTTGAAAGAAGACGCACATGGCGTCCGCGACCGCGAATGCATGGAGCCTTCGGCGCGCTTCGCCGGAATGTTGCTCCAGCTCGGATCTTGAGGATTCCGGAAAGAATGATGCCTCGCTCTCCTCAATGGACGGGAAGCCGGCCTTTCGTGAAATGTATTTCGGCATGCGCCAGAACATTTGAAGGACCGAATGGATCCAATGCTGCTTCGGCGCACCGGAAGGCGGCTCAATCCAGCGGGTTGCATCCCGGTTATAGAGATCCAGATCCCGCAGGATCTTGAAGTATTCCGCCTCCGCAGACTGTTCCGTGGCCCTAAAAGCATCCGCGTCCGATAAACCGAATGGTTCTGTTTCGGGAAAGGTCTGCCCTGGGGAGGCCAGGCTATCGAGCCAGAAGTGGTACATCAAGCCACGCTGTGGCGCGGACAGACGGTTGGCAAGTGGGCCGTAAGGAGGCCTTACTCCTTCTCGGGCCATGCGGATGATATCCAACGCCCCGCCAACCTTCGGTACGCCGGGTGCGCCGGCATTGTCGTGCGTGGCCATCGTCAGCAGGATGTGACTGTGCCGGATGACATAGGCTCCCACCATTGCATACTGCTGGTCTCGCTCCGGGCCAGGGGCTGAGACAGCTTTCCAGGAAAGTCCTTCCACAAGGGGCACGACGAATGATGCGGAGCTTCTCGCCATCAGTGACGTGAATGACTTCCGGCCGGGGACATCATGGACAAAATCCTTCAGGTAAAGTTCTTCCGGCATTGGCAGAGGTACGCGAAGTTCGAACCCGGCGTCCATGGCTGCTTCGGCACAGAGCTGGTCCGCGCCGGAAGCGAGTGGGGAAAGGAATACCTTCGGCGAGTTCGGAAAGCGCGCGGACAAGTCGCTCAACTTTTTTCGAACCGCATCTCGGAGGTACTCGCGGGAAGGCGCATCGTCCGGAATGACGCGATTACCGGTAATGCCAACGATGATGGGTATGAGATCCATGGAATATGTCTCGCGCCGAGTTTGGTCCTAGCATTGTCCGCGTTGGAAAACGCATAAGCCAGAGAGAAATCATTGATGAACAACTTACCGCAGTGAAAATGGTATAAATCGATTCCGATGAGTGAAGCGATCTCTATTGCTCCCACGTATTGCCTGTCGTGCGGAACAATCGTGCAGGCGGCTCAGCTGGACGATAGGCGGGCCAGCTGCCCGCACTGTTCGTCGGTAATCTCCCTTTCCGCCGGAGAAGACGTTTTTATCAGTTACAGTTCCGCCGACCTGGATTTGGCTCAAAGCCTGGCTCGCTCACTCCAGTCGCAAGATGTTCGATTCTGGCTCGCACCCGAACTGATTCAGCCCACCGAAAATTTTGTAGACGCCATCGCGCAGGCGATTCCGGAATCGCGAGTGATGGTTTTTCTGCTTTCGGAAGCTTCGCTCGGTTCACCCTGGGTCGTAAAAGAAGCAGCGTTGGGAGTTTCGAACAGAAAGACTGTCCTGGCGGTGCGTCGAGGCGATGTGAAGCTGACACCCGGCTGGACCTTCATGCTCACCGACATTCAATGGTTCACGATTCCTCCGGCGCCGGACGAAAAGGACTTCGTTCAATTAAGCAAATTGATCCGCCGCAAGCTTGCACCTTCGGCGGCCATGCCAACGGTGAGCGTGTCGGGCCGCCAGGACCATGTGGAACCGCGGGGCGTGGATCCCAATGCGGTAGTCTACGTTGGTCCGCGCCCATACCCCGAAGGCATGGAAACTCGATTCTTCGGGCGTGACACCGAACTTCTGCATCTCATCGATCGCCTTCGGCAGTCGGCGGCAATATTGCTGATTTCTCCTTCCGGCGCAGGCAAGAGTTCATTGCTGGCTGCGGGACTCGCGCCGGCGCTCCGCAAGGCGGGACACCAGGTTTTCACCGATGCCCGCGTCGGACGGGCGATTCCAAAAAGTTTCGAAAACCGCCTCGATGATATTCAGAACGTATTTGCATTTTCGTCCATGCACGGGCTTGGCGGACTGCTCACTTCGGATCGCACGGATCTCACCGTCGCTGGCGCAATGGCCGCTCTGCCTCCAGCGGAGCGCGACCGGCTTCGTGTGCTGATACTGGATCAGTTCGAGGAAATCTTTACGCAACACCGCGACCGGTTTGCCGAGCGCCCGGCATTTATCGATCAACTGATCGAAGCTTCGCGAGCCGATCCCAATCTGCGCATCGTGTTTGCCATGCGCCAGGAGTACCTGGCGGATTTTCAAATGCTGGTGGAACCGGTCCCGCCGGAATATCAGCCCGTATTGTTTCAGCTTCGCCGAATGCAGAAGGCCGCCTTGACGGAAGTCGTCCAGCGGCCCGCATTGGAATTCGCCCAGTATTCGGACGACGCCCTGGCTGCAATCATCAGCCAGCTCAATACGGTACGTTTCCGTCAACCGGATGGTTCCACTTCAGAAAAACCCGGCGAATACATTGAGCTGGTTCATCTCCAGATCATCTGCGAGAGATTGTGGCGTTCACTTCCCACGGGGCTCCGGAGAATTGAGCGGCATCATCTGGTGGATGCGGCGAAAGGCATCGCCGGTCAGGATTTCGACAACTTCGTCCGCAATGCTCTGGAATTGTTCTATAGCGACGTGGTTTCCCGCGTCTCCCGTAGTGCGGAAACCGAACGCCACGGCGGCTACTCCGTCGACCTGATCAAGCTGGGTTGCATGAAGTTCGTCTCCCGCGACGGGACAAGACAGCCGATTCAGGAAGGGGAACAAAGCACCGGCCGGCTGCCCAACTGGATCGTGAAGCAATTGGCAGACTTCTACCTGCTCCGGACTGAAATCGTCGGGCGGGAGCGCTGGTATGAGCTGTCGCACGATCTGCTCGCCGATGCGGTGGCGCGGGAGATCGACATCAAGGTCCGGGACCTGCTCTATGCGTCGGACCGGCTGGAGAAAGAACTCAAACATTTCCTTGAATCCCGCGGCGCCGACTTGAGCGGCTACTTCGAGATCAATCCGGACCTGCTCGAAGTCTGCAGACCATACATTTCGCAGCCCGGCCTGCACGCCAGTGAAGCGGAATTCGTTTTTCGAATTTCACTTGGATCCGGATTGGACGTGGAAGGATGGTCGAGCCGATTGCTGATGGATTACCCGGACGTTTACCGCGCCGTGCTGATTGACGCGTTAAACTCTGCCAACCCGGACATCCGGTCGAACGCCGCATGCGTGCTCGCTATCGACCTGCGCGACGAATTTACCGGCATGCTCGTGGAGTTGGCCACCCACGATCCTTCGCTGGGAGTTCGCAGAACCGCCGCAATTGGCGTATTGAAACGGAACAATGTTGCGTTGTTTTCCGAAATCCTCGACGGCACAGACACTTCGGAAAAGGCTCCGCTGAAAATCCGTTTGGCAGCATTGTTACTCGCGCTCTCGGACCTGCGCTCCACTTCGCTATTCGAACGTTCCTACCGCGCGCTGCCTCTTCGTGTCCGCGCCAGAATCCGCACCGGCGCGTGGTGGCGCCGGTTTGTCGATGACGCGCTGCCCGTCCTCCCATACGCCTTTGTTTTTCCAGGAGTATTCGCAGCAGTCGGCGCCGGGTTGTACAAATGGATTCCAGGGTCGTTCAACTGGGCACTGGTGCAGTCCGATCCGAGTGCCGGTATGGGGTTATTTCACGGGCTCACGGCAGGATTCATCTGGGGTGGAATAATTCCGACGGGGCTTGGCCTTCATCAGCTGGTCTTTTGGAATGTGAGGACCAGGCAAAGTGTCCTCAGGCCTGTCGGAGCTTTGCTCTTTGGCATCGGTGCAGGGCTGCTTTCCAGCATGGTGGTGGTCATGGTCATCCTGTCGGTGTACGGAATGACCGCGCTTGGGCAAATGGGATGGATTGAAGGACTCAGTCAATCGCAACGGTATTCCATGGAGTTCTGGAAACAACTTTTTTTCACGACGCGCATGGGCTTCGCTCACCTGATCCTCGGAACCTCGCTCGGACTCGGCGTTGCGATGACGACCAACAGTCTGCGGGGATCAGGACAATGGAATGCGTTTCTTCAGAACGTCGCAACCCCTGCCAGCCTGAAAGGGACGGGTCAGCTTGTTGCGAAAATCGCCAGGCTTGTTCTACGGCATGCATGGCCGATCTTGTTTGCTCTCAGTATCGGTGGTGTCGCCGTAAAGCTGTTGGCGCATCCTGGTAAGTTCGCGACGCCGGAAAAACAAGACGTTCTGTTTGGCATCATTGGAGACGCGTCTGCGCAAGCGATTGGAGGCATCTGCGCGGTCATCGGACTTGGGCTTGGCATCGTTATTCTTCGGCGGGGTTTTCAAATTTCACCGAAGGTAAATGCCCCTTGAACGACGTCATTTACGGTGTTCGTCCACGCGCCGTAATGGAAGCCATCACCCAACGCACGGCCCGGCTGAAGAATCCTGAATCGCGGAACGACGGCTCGAAGATCGCTTTGGTGATCGAGGGCGGTGCCATGCGTGGCGTCGAGTCCGGGGGCGGCGCGGTCGCTCTTGCGCGCATGGGTATGACAGAGACTTTCGACGAGGTTTTCGCCACTTCCGCCGGTGCCATGAACGCGGCCTATTTTCTCTCCGGCCAGGCCGACATGGGAATATCCATCTACTATGAGGATTTGGCGGACCGCGCGTTTATCAATCCCTGGCGATTTTGGAAAATCGTCAATGTGGACTATGTCTTCGATCATGTCGTCATCAAGAGCAAACCGCTCGATCTTGAGAAGCTGAGAGGCAGTCCGACCCGTTTCTTCGCTGCGGTGATCGACCGTGACCTTTGCCGTGCGATGCTCGTGGACGTGAACCACGGCTCCGAGGCGATCCTCACCAGTCTCAAGGCCGCGACTGCGGTTCCTGTACTCTACGATCGGTGCGTTCTCGTCGATGGGAAGCGTTGCATGGATGGTGGTTTGTTGAATCCCTTTCCAATTCAGGATGCGATCCGCCAGGGTTGCACCGACATTCTGGTGCTCCTAACACGTCCGGCGGATTACGTTTGTGCGCCAATCAACCCGATAGTGGGACGCCTGTTGGACCTCGTCTGTTCCGGAGGAAATCAGAAGCTGTGGACCCTGTTCCAAAGAAATTGCGCGGCCGATCGAGCCGCCCGCAATCTTGCATTCGGAAAGTCGGATGTGCCTGCTGGGGTGAACATTGCCACGATTTGCCCGAACCCGTCGGACCAGGTCGATCGCACAGCGACCGATCCACATGCGCTCTGGAAAGCGGCATTCGTTTATGGCGAACGCACACTTCGACTCTTTGGCCGAAGCGACATTCCGCTGAATATCGCGCCTCCACGTGGGGTGTGAGTCGAAGGAAAGCATTGCATTCGAAGTTCCGGAACACGCTGACAAGTGGTGGAATCCTGGATACGAGTCGGTTGGAGACGAAGTCAAGCTGCGACTCGCAATTGATGGTCTGCCTTTGGGCGTCGGCGATCTCGACGTCTAGAATAGCCTGCAGCTGCCCGGGTCCAAACTGGTCAGTTGTTGGGTACCATCAAGACTTCGACTTTGATGGAAAAGGTGTCGGAGTCGATTTCGAAAGGCTTTCCTTGCACATTCACATTTCCAACATTGACG
>Ga0134122_10003138_pt1 | contig 12215 bp, 11 predicted proteins | sample KB302_FD_96461 | JGI IMG/M metagenome (GOLD analysis project Ga0134122, IMG submission 96461) | Terrestrial soil microbial communities without Nitrogen fertilizer from Kellogg Biological Station, Michigan, USA - KB3-0-2 | ecosystem: Environmental > Terrestrial > Soil > Unclassified ...
CAGGAAGCCGCACCGGAAAGGCCAAGCGCAGTCAGCGCAGCCCTGCCGACGTCAAATCAGGACTCAGACGGCGGCTTAACGGGGGGGTTGGCGTACTTGCTGTAGCAGGTGTCACAGCTCTCAGCGACGCCACCGGCCACGGCATCAAGATCCTCCGGACTGAGCTGCAGATCCTCGAGGGCCTTCTCCATCTCTTCCTTGCTCTTGGGGGTGTTCTCAGACATGTGTCCTCCTAACGGGGTTTCTGCTAGATGCCACCCCTATGGGGCATCTACTCGTATCTTAAGACCTTTGTAGCTTATGTCAACAGTCTCTGAATATCGTTCTTGGCGGCTTGCCGATTTTCTGCCCTGTTATAGAGCTGCGATGACCTTGACGCGCGCCAAATCCGTCGCTTAAAAATCTTGGACTCCGGAAGTAGCCCCCATGCCAGGATCGACGTATCTGGCCCGCTCAGGCCGCGCAATACCTGTGTCTTGAGCCGCAGACCCTCGAAGTCTGGAGGGGGGCAGGCAAGGGCCTGCCTTTGTGAAGATCGGAGCCCTGGTCCGCTACGAGCGGCGGCTTGCTGCGCGTTCATTCGGGCGCCGCCTCTCGGATGCGGGCTCGCCCCTGCTCTGCGTAGCGGCTGGCGCGAAAGCCACGGATTCTTGGTGTGGCTCTGGCCATGCCCCCCTTCCCCGGGGGAAGCTCCCGGCGTGCCACTTTGCTGAGATGCGTTCGAGAGAGGGCGCCGCCAGTACTAGAATCCGCGCCCTGATGAACACCTCGCGGTGGGTTCGTGACCGCCGCACCGCAGCAGGCTTAAGGCTAACCGCTCCTCACTCCGAGCGGATCGAAAGAATCGGGTCCACTCGTGCTGCCCGGACCGCCGGGAGCCAGGTAGCGAGCAACGCGATGGCGGCGAGCAGCGCCGCGAGTGCGGCGTAGGTCAGGGGATCGCGAGCGCTCACGCCGTAGAGGATGCTCTGCAGGACCCGGGTGAAGGCGAACGCGCCCAGCAGGCCGACCAGGATCCCGGCTCCGGTGAGACGGGCTCCCTGGCGCATCACCAGCCCGATGACGTCCCGGGTCTGAGCTCCGAGGGCGATCCGCATGCCGATCTCCCGCGTGCGTTGGGCTACCAGGTAGGAAATCACGCCGTAGAGGCCGGAGGCCGAGAGCACTAGCGCGATACCCGCGAAGATGGAAAGGAGCCAGAGGTTGAGGCGGCGGCTGGCGAGGGACTCGTCAATGACCTGCTCCATGGTGAGCACGTTGTAGAGCGGCAGGGCAGGGTTCACGCTCGCCACGGCAACTCGCACCTCTTGGCTGAGGCTCTCCGGTGGTATGCTCGTCCGAGCCACCAGTACCGCGTCGCCGAGCCACTCCATGGCCTCCGCGGCAGCGTAAGGCATGTATATCTCGGGGAGCGGCTCACGGTCGAGCCCGGCCTGCCGGATGTTGCCCACGATCCCCCCAATCGTGACGACTTCTCCTTCCAGGTGCAGCCTCTGCCCCCGGGGATCCTCTTCGGGGAAGTACTTGTGAGCCAACGCCTCGTTGATAATCACCGTCATCGGCCCTGACTCTCCGTCCAATTCCGTGAAGTCGAGCCCCTGAAGCATAGGGATACCCAAAGACTGAAAGACCCCCGGGCTTGCCACCCGAAATTCTGCGAAGGGCTCCTGACCCGGCTGCGGGGCAGAACGGCCCTCGATTGAGAAATCGCGGTTGGTCCAGGCGCTCTGGATCGGCAGCATGGAAATCACCGCGGCTGAGCGTATGCCCGGAAGGGAGCGGATTTTTTCGAGCACCGGCCGGAAGAGACGCGGAGTGGAGCCCTTGAGCTGTGCTTCAGGAACAGGGAGGTGGACGGTGAGAACGTTCCTGGCATCGAGCCCTGGCTCCGTGCCGCTGAGGGCGAGAAATCCCCGGAGCAGCAGACCGGCGCCCACGAGCAGGACGAGGGAGACGGCGATCTCCAACACCACGAGAGCGTTGCGGAAGAGTTGCTGGCGGCCGCTCCCGGTGGTCTTGCCCCCCGCGTCGGTCAGGCTACCCCGCAGGTTGTCCCGGGAGGCCTGGAGAGCCGGTACGATCCCGAAGACGATCCCGGAGAGCAGCGCGATGCCCAAAAGGAAGCCGAAGACTCGGCCATCCAGAGGAAAGTCGGAAAACGGCAGGGCCCCCTTGGCCAGGGGGACGAGCGCGTCGAGGCTCCACCGCGCCAGGAGCAGGCCGAGCAGCGCACCGGTGAAGGCGAGCACGAGGCTCTCGAGCAGGAACTGCCGGATCAGGCGGGCCCGGCTCGCGCCCAGAGCGAGGCGGACCGCGACCTCACGCTGGCGCACCGCGGAGCGGGCAAGGAGCAGGTTGGCCACATTCGCGCAGGCGATCAGCAACACGAGCCCGACGGCCCCGAAGAGGATGAGGAGCGCCGGTCGCGTCCGCCCGACCACGGTCTCGCGCAAGGGCTGGATCAGCACGCTCCGCCCCGTCTGCTCGGCGGGATTCTCCTTTTCGATCTGGGCCGCCACCGTCACCATCTGTGTGGTGGCCTGTTCCAGGGTCGTTCCAGGCTTGAGACGGCCGACCACGGCGAGCAGATGGTCGCCCCGCGCATTCGCCAGCTCCGGACTGGCTTCGAAGAGAATCCAGGCATCGGTCGAGCGCCCACCGGGGGGAAAGTTGAAGGACGAGGGCATCACCCCGATCACCTCGTAAGGAATACCATCGAGCCGGATCGCGCGGCCGATCAAGGCTGGATCGCCTCCGAGCCGGGTCCGCCAGAACTCCTCGCCGACCACGACGGCCTTGACCCTGCCGGGCTCGTCCGAGCCGGGATTGAAAGTTCGACCGAGGAGGGGGGGGACGGCCAGGAGCGAGAAGAGGTTCGGGGTGGCCTCCACCGCCTGGATGCGCTCGGGGGCGCTGGCGGCCTGGAGGTTGTGGCTCTGGCGATGGTAGGCCGCGAGCCGCTCGAAGCCGGTGTTCTTCTCCGACCAATCCCGGAAGTTGGGAAGGGAGACGGACCCTTGACCTCCGCCAGTGATCTTTTCGTAGAGCTGGACCAGGCGGTCCGGATCCGCGAACGGCAGGGGGCGCAACAGGACGGCGTTCAGGACGCTGAACAGGGCCGCATTCGCGCCGATGCCCAAGGCGAGACAAAGGACGGACACGAGCGCGAATCCCGGGGAGCGGAGCAGGGAACGCAAGCCGAAGCGCAGGTCGCGCCCGATATCTTCCAGGGTCAACGAGATAGTCATGGCCATTGACTCGCCTCTCCGTTTCTAAGCACCGAAGTATCTTACGGCACTTTCAATTTTCCAAGGAGGATCGAGTCGGCCTTTCGCAAGGCCGTGCCGAACGGTCGACGCCGGCTGGCTCCTCGGCTTCTGGTCTGGACGGGGTGGACCTGGCGGGGAAGCGGTTCGGGTCGGAGGGTGAAGAGGATGAAGGGGGCGTGAGCCCCGGGGAGACTCCGTCTGACAGCACCCGTCTTGACTATCATCTTCTCTCTATCTAATATTCTTTCCGATTCGCCGCTTTCGACGTTGGATCGACGCCGGTTGGCCTCACTTGCGACCGGAGGAGCTGTACCTTGAACTCGGGCTCGCCAATCCTGCCTTTCTCTTCCGCGCAGCTCTCAGCGATTCCCGGACTTTCAAAGAGCGGCTTTCAGGCCGGGAGACATTAGATGCCACCTCTGGCATCAGAGTGCCGGCCCGCACTCTCTCCGGAGGCGCTGTCAAGCCTGGCCGAGCAAGGCTGGCAGCAACGACCTCTTGTCATCAAGAACGCTTTTCCCGCGGCCTTTCTGACGGAGCAAGACACTAAGGCGAGCTTCTTTCGGCTGCACAAGGATGCCCAAGACGTCTTCACCTTCGTCATTGCGGGCTGGCGGCGGTTTCTTCTTTGGCCGTTTGACACATTTTCTACCCTTGCGGGCACCCGGCGCACCGGCGAAGGTGCTCCTGTCCCTCCTTTCTCGCGGCGGGATACACCGAGTGGGGGCCGTCCTCGATGAAGCGCTCGAGACAAGCCGATCTACCTGGGACCGTGAGGAGCTCCGTCGTCTTCTGGAGAAGATCGAAGAAAATTATAGCTTCGAGCTCCTCAAAGCCCCCCTACCACGGACGCACGCTGATCCAAGCCCAAAGCCGGTTGGGCAGGAAGAGTCCATCCCATCACCTATGCCCAATCCCGTTAGGCAGTTTAAACCGATAGGTTTCAGGGGTGAACTATGTCAGGTCGAATCCTGCCGTTGGATGAGCGGTTGGCAAGCAAAGAGCAAGTGTTTCATGCCCCGCCTTTCACCCGAGAGCTTATCGCAGCTATTAAGCTGATTTCTCCCCACCTCGATTTCGGTACAGGCGAAAAATACCGGCTGGCCTGGGAAAGGGATCAAAATGGCTCCTGCTGGGGCGAATACGAAGCCTTGGCATCTCTATTGATTACGCTGCCGCGACCAGAAAAAATCCTGGAGATTGGCCCCGGGCTAGGTCGCTCTGCGGTGTTCTTCAGCAAGAAGCTCAACTGGGGAAGTAGCGATATTCATCTCTACGAAGGGGATGGGAACACTACCAAGTACACCATTCTAGGACCTCGCTTTGACGATTCCTTCTGTGGCAGCATTGCCTTGCTGCGGTATGTGCTGGAATACAACGGTATCCATAATGTGACTATCTTTGACGCCAAGGAATGGAAATTACGCGCCCTGCCTGGCCCCTACGACCTACTGTACAGCTTCTACAGCATCGGTTTTCACTGGTCACTGGAGAACTTTCTGAACGATCTACTCCCCCTAATGCATGAAAAAGCAATAGCGATCTTTACAGTACCCAATACATTTGCGGGCTTCCCACGGTTAGAGGAACTCTCACACCGGATTATCGATTGGAAGGCTGTCTGGCCCAAGGAGAGGTGGCATAAGATGCTGATCCTGAGCAAGGGGGGCTTGCCTTAACCCTGACTGCAAAGGATGACCGCCAATGGCTGAGACCTTCCCCCTGATTTCCTGCATTTGCGTTACCCGGAACCGGCCGGCGCTGTTGCAGCGGGCCCTGGATTGCTTTCTGGCGCAGACCTACCCGCGGAAGGAACTGGTGATCCTGTTCGAGCAGGATGACGCGGCAACCCGCGAGCTGCTTCAGCGGCGCCCACGGGATGAGCGCATCAGGCTCATCTGCGTGGAGCGCTCCCCCGACAAGAAGCTGGGGCACCTGAGAAACCACGCCATCCGCCAGTCCGGCGGCGACTTTGTCTGTCAATGGGACGATGATGACTGGTACCACCAGGACAGGCTGGCCCACCAGTACGCCGCCCTCCGAGATGCAGGCCGCCAAGCCTCCATCCTCTCCAGGTGGATGATGTTCGACGCTACCCCGGGAAACCACAGGGCCTATATCTCCTACCTCCGGCTATGGGAGGGTAGCATCCTTTGCAGGAAGGAGTTGATCCGGCAGCGGGAATACGCCAACGTCGAGAGAGGCGAAGACACCCCAGTAGTCCGCGCTCTCTCGGAGGCCAACGCGCTCCAGGTCATCGAGGATGCGCCGCACCTCTATGTCTACATAGTCCACGGTAGCAACACCTGGGAGCCGGAGCATTTCGGTTACATCTTTGGGCACAGCCTGCCGCTGCCTCCGGTGATGCAGGAGGCAATCCACAACATCCTGCAGCAGCACTACTCGGTGGCCGAGGGGTCCGGGCTGCTGGACAAGGCCATGCTCGCGGTGAAGAAGGCCCTGGCTGCCAAGGCCGGGTGACGCGCGCCGCGCGGACCGTCCAGGCGGTGCGTACCCGACAGAACCAGCTCTGTCGGCCCGCACTCGAGACACATCCTCCCGGTCAGCCGCACGGCCTTATCCTGGGGCGGAATCCCTGGCGGCCACCTCAATAGGCTCACTCAGCTGCACGAGGTCCGCCAGGCGCTCGGAAATGTCCGCGGCGGAGTCTCTCCAGAGGGCTGCCTTCACGAGGTAGGGCCCGGGCGGCAAGGTGGGCGGAATCCGGAGTGACAGCTCGTGCACGGAGAGGGGCGCCGCGGTCTGTAGGTCCGCGATCGCGCTACAGTCCGCGATGCTGTTCGTCGCCGAGGCCACCGTACATCCAAGAGTCATGCTGCGCTGATCTCCCGCCGCGATGGAGCAGCGCACGCTGATCGACTGCCCGGGATGGATGAGGGTCGGATAGGCCTCCACGGAAACGAGGTGGGGTTCGAAGACACCGTCCCCCCTGCGGGCTACGTCGAAGTAGCGGGTCCGCAGCAAGAAGTACTGCCGCTTCTTGAAGGCGCGATAGGAGGCGGGGGTCTCCTCCAGGCGGTCAATCGTCCGCGAGTGGACGGCGTGGGCGTAGTAGGCCTTCAGATTCCGCTCCCGGACTCTGAAGAAGAACTCCAGGTCGTCCGGCATGAGCAGCAGGCCTTCACCGTAGTTTTCACGAAAGCCGCCGATGTCCTCGTAGAGCGAGCGGCGAAACGTCATCCCGCCGCCTCCCGCCGGGCAGCCGATCCAGTCCCGCACCTGGTGCCCTGTCTCCAGGCGGATGACGGGCAGTTCCTGGATGCCAACATGGTTGACGATTTCTGTAGAGGCGATTCCGACGCTGGGATTCGCGTCCAGCAGCCCGATCAACTCCTTCAGCCAGTCCGGCGTCAGGAGTTCGACGTCATTGTCGAGCTTCGTGTAGAAACTTGACCGGGGATCCGCCGCACGGAAGCCCGCGTTGTAGCCGGGAGAGGTCCCCCGATTCTCTGGCAGTAGGACGAGGCGATCGATGAGCCCCTGGCGCTGGAGCGCCATCAACTCGTCGCCTGTCTGTACGCCGGAGCCGTTGTCCACGACGATGACCTCTCGGGGCACGCCGGCCGGAACGTTGGCGAGCGCTCGAAGGGTCGAGCGGGTGGACCTGGGCCGATTCCACGACAGAATGACAATGGAAATCAGTGGACCTGACATGGAAGGTATCCAGGGCCCTTGCTGCCGATGAGTGCCCACGCGCGAGCGCTGGACTGTGGAGTGCCCCGCGCCCTTAGCGCGTCAGGTGCGCCGGAACACCCGCTGCACGGCCGCGGTATCCGGGAAAAACCCGCCAGCGCCAGGTTCTCCTCGACGTGCTGGGGACGACTCATTCCCACCAGCACGCTGCCGACCCCGGGCATGGAGCGCACGAACTGTACGGTGCGCTGCACGTCGCTGGACAGCGCGGCGAAGGCCTCCAAACGGGCTGCTAGACATCACCCTGATGTGGCATCTATTCAGAGCTTAAAAGACTTCACGGGTTATGTCAATAGCTCTGAGGGCGCGTCACGGTATAAGTGCTCCATATACCGAATTTCTGCCCCTACAGAGCCCGTTTTTCAAGAAAATGGGCATGAGGTGGTTATCTGCGTGACGCGCCATGAGTCCCTCGGATGAGGTGCCACGCAAACGTAGTGCCGCCCACGGCGGGCGAGGGGGATCACGATCCGCACCCGGCCGGACATGGAAGGCACGATGCGGCAAGGGGATGCCCTGGCCCGGACCTGTCAGGCCTCCGGATCCGCTATCGCCGGGTGATCCTGCGCGACGATTGGTGGCGACGGGACAACGGCCCGCTGGTCGCCTTCCGCACTCTGGACCCGGAGCAGAAGCGGCAGCATCCGGTGCCCCGCAGGGGCCTCGAGAGGGAACTCGCCCGTCTCCGGACGGAGAGATCGCCGGAGAAATGTCCTTCGTCGACGCCCGTCCCCCCTCCGCCACCGTCAAGGCTGTCGAGGACTCCACCGTTTTCGTTTTTGCCCTCCCCAAGGCTGTACTCAGGGCCAAGCTGGCGGCTGCCCCCACCTTCGCGCCGGAATCCGCATTCTACCGGGCGCTGGCTATCTATCTCTCCACCATTCGCGAGCGCCACCGAGCGTTGGGTGGGCAGGGGACCGGTGCGGAAGGCGAGGAGGAGTTCGAGGCAGACGAGGTCGATGAGCTCGATGCCAATGTGCTGGACGGAGTATACCTGGCGGGGGAGCGGTTTGATCGGATGGTGAAGCGGGTGCTGGTGGCGTGAGTCCGGGGGGCACTTCTTACAACGCTCGCCTCTTACAACACTCGCCTTGACTATTATCTTCTTCCTGTCTAACATCTTTCCTCGGTTCACCGTCTTCGACTTCGGATCGAAGCGGTTGGCCTTTTTGCGACCGGAGGAGATGTATCTTGAACTCGGCCTCGCCGATCCTACCTTCGGCTTCTGCGCAGCTCCCAGCGATTCCCAAACTTTCACATAGCGGGATGCAGGCCGGGAGATATTAGATGGCAGCTCTGTCATCAGAGTGCCGGCCCGCGCTATCTCCGGAGGCACTGTCACACCTGGCCGAGCAGGGCTGGCAACGACCTCGTGTCATCAAGAAGGCTTTTCCCGCGGCCTTTCTGACGGAGCAAGACACTTTTGATGCATGGCGCACATTTGTGGCGGGCGTGCCTCCGGTACGCTGGGGTAACCTCGCGCGGCTCTATCGCGGGAGCGAATTGATTGCCAATGTCGAGCCATTCCTACCGACGGCATCAGACACCTCTTGGGATTTATATCTGAGGCGCCTCAGCGACCAAACGGGATCGCCTGACTGGGGACTCTGCCTGACCGACCCACAGCTTTCTAGTGCCAAGATTTTCAGGAGACTTCTTACATTCCTCGATAGCCTATACCAGAACATTGGTATACCACGCGGCGGCTGCAGCCCAGACCTCTTTATGATGAACCACAAGGTGAGCTTCTTTCGGCTACATAAGGATGTCCAGGATGTCTTCACCTTTATCATCTCAGGCTGGCGGAGGTTTCTCCTTTGGCCGTTTGACACATTTTCTACTGTTGCGGGCATGGAAGCGCATCAGTCCAGAGAACCGCACCTGCTCGTCGAAGTAGATCATGAAGCCTATCGCTCGCAGGCTACGGTTCTGGAGGGGACTGCGGGAGACCTTCTTTATTGGCCTGCGGAGTGGTGGCACGTAGGCGAGAGCAATGGCGAGCGTGCGATCACCCTCGCAGTGGGCACCATTCATGAAGCCAATCCGATGCAGAAGATATTAGCCGCAGCCGACCGACTCGGAAAGCGCCGCCGAGACAGGTGGGAGAACCTGCGCTGGTCAGCGTCGGAAGGTGCTGAGCCAACAATCACTGCGTACATCGACTGGATGCAGAGCCTGCTTATTGATGAGGACTTATGGGCCGAGACTCGACGGGGTCTACTGTCGTGGACCACACGCTGCGGCTTAAAGCGAGTCCCTCCCCCGCTCCGCCAGAGTGCGCCACTCGACGACGCACAGTGGTTTGTAGTGACGAGCCCATCAACGATTGCCTTTGATGAAGATGGCGACGAGGCTTCACTCTTCTGCTCTATCGCTGGTCACGATCTGACCTTGACACCCGGCGCACCAGCGAAGGCAGCCCTAGCGATCCTTTCTCGCGGCGGAATTCACCGAGCGGGGGCCGTAATTGATGAAGCGCTCGAGGCAAGCGGATCTACTTGGAGCCGTGAGCAGTTTCGTCGCCTTCTGGAGAAGATCGGAGACAATTATGGATTCGAACTCCTCAACAGTACCTCTAACACCGACACACTTTGATCCAAAGCCCAGATAGTGAGCCACTTGCCTTGGAGGTCTTCTACTCACAAGTAGCGATTCTGCGGCAAGGCCAAACTCAGGAAGGAATCCTTCTCTCGAAGCATTAAGGCCGAGGTGTGCAGGGAGCCAGCAATGTCCGCGGTTACCCGCGGACCGCTTGGGAGACTTTCGCACGCGAAAGTCTCCGCTGAGAAAGACCTGCCGGTCAGGCCTGGCGGGAATAGCCTGGCGGGGCTTCCGCCTGGGAGAAGCTGAGATGGAAACGGTGCTTCGGGCGAAGCGGCGCGACGACTGGCCACATCCTGATTCAAGATGACTCGAGTGGAAGCGGCCTGATTCCGCAAAGGGTGCGCTCCCGAGCCCGCTACGCCGCCCTCGGCCTGTGTCTTCCCCGAGACTCGAAGGCTTGAACTGCGGAATCGATGTGAGATCGATGGTGCTCTCGCTGCTGAAGGAGGCACAGAAGTGACTGGCCGGTAGGCAAATGATCAGAGCCATAATGTGACAGTTTCCTTAGACCACGATAGAAACACACAAGAGCGTGTTAGCTCTTTTGATCCAATTTTATTGCCTTTGATCTATTGACTGTGCAAGTCTCACGCTTGCAGATCTATCAGAGGAGAACAAAGTGAAGAACGTAGAATTAAGCAAGACCCCCGACACCACGCTTTCCGCACTCGGACTCGTGATCGAACTCGAGGAGTTGGCGGCGACCGTTGCCGACCTCGGCGAGCGTGTGGTCGAGTTGGAGAAACGACTCGCCTCTCTTATCACTCCGGCAGTTGTTCCTCTAACTGTCAAGGAACTCTCGAACAGGCATCCGACGTATTCGGAAGGTAGCCTCCGCTGGCTTCTCTTCCATCGTCAGACGAACGGGCTCGCGCACGCGGTGATTCAAGGTCGTGGGGGGCGGCTCAAGATCGACGAGAAGGCCTTCCTCGAATGGGTGGCCGAAGGGCGAGAGGCGGCTCCCGTGCCGGTGCCTGTCCGTCGCGGGGAGCAAGGACGACAGCAGGTCTCGCGGCGCCGTTCCGGCCATGAGCCGAGGAGCCGGTCGACAAGGCGTCGATAGGTACCCCTATTTAGAAGCGAAAAGGCTTGTCGGCTGTGGAAGCTGACCGGCCGCGGAAAGCTCCGCCGCCACCCAACCGCCCGGACCTTCCCGCCGCCGTTGGAAATCCCAGCTCCCGCCCGCCTCCCGGGATTTCCACAGCTCCGCACAGCCGCTGCGACGGGGTGAGACCGAATGGGACTACCGAGGCATCTAGGCTCGAAATTCTGCTGTTCCCCTTCGAGGTCGGTGTCCCTTCATCCCTTCCGGAGCTCGGCGACCGCCTCACGTGCGAGCGCAGCGGTCGCCTCTTCGCGACGGGCGGCTTCGAGGAACAGACGGACAGCGGCGAGAGTTTCGCGCCGGATGCCTTGAGCCTTGAAGAGCGGCACTAGGTCCTCGGCGAGGGCTCGTGTTTCGGCGGAGCGCCCGCGGTCGAGATAGAGGGCAGCCAGCTCCAGCGCGGCGAGCGCCGCGTCGTGGAGTTGGCCGTTGGCGGCGAACTCGCGACGGACGCGCTCGACAGCCTCGATCGCCGCCTCCCCTTGCCCGATCGCCGCGCGAGCCCGCGCCTCGAGCCAGAGCAGGCGCCTCAGGTTTGCTTCACTTCCCAGCTCCGCGGCCAGCTCCCGTGCCGCCGGGGTGGCTTCGAGCACTTGCTCGTGCCGGCCGAGGTGGTCGAGATTGAGCACCTGCATGCATTGCGCGAGCATATGAAGCCGGGGAAGAGGGACGTCACCAAGCTCCTCGAGAGATCGTCTTGCGGCGGCGAGCGAGCTTTCGGGATCACCCTGCTGCTCGAAGACGGTGCTCCGTTTTAAGAGGAGACCGGCCCGCACCGGCGCCTCGGGTGCCAGGGCGAAAGCCCGATCGAGCAGGGCGTGCGCGATGTCGAACTCCCGTAGGTCCCTCCGGAGCGAGGCTTCGAGATCGAGAAGGCGCACTTCGGAGAGCAGCTCCGAGGCGGGTGGCGCCCCCGCTGGCCAGAGTAACCGGGCCTCGGCGAACGCAGCCCGCGCTGCGTCGAGATCCCCGGCCACACGGTGCGCATTGCCGACCGGCCCCAAAGCGAGCGCCCGAACTTGGGTGACGAACGCCTTCGGCCCCAGGGAGCGCTTGGCGATCTCGACCGCCAGCTCGGCGAGCGAGAGGGCGTCCGCAGGCCGTTCGCAGGCGGCCTCTGTGCTCGCCTCTCCGATCCGGAGCGCGAGCGCCCACAGATGGAAGGCGGGCGAGAGGTCGATCAGAAGCTGGCGCTGCCGATCGCCGAGGTCTGCAAGCCGAAGCCAGAGATTCTCCGCCGTCTCCCGGTCTCGCTCTGTCGGTTCGCTTGCCTGCGGCGGAGCGGCCAAGAGCGTTTCGATCTCGGGGAGCGCCGCTTCGAGGCGGCTCGCGATCTCGGCTCCCACCATCTCGGCCGCCTCCGCGAGGCTCGCCCCTCCAACACTTCCGAGACCGCCGCCGAGTCGATGGACGCGAATCGCCGCGCGGGCCATCCCCTCGATCAGCGCCAGCGGCCAGCCCGCGGCGCGGGCGAGCCGCTCGAGCAGCTCGGGGTCCGGATCGCGCTTGCCGCGCTGGAGGAG
>Ga0134122_10003140_pt1 | contig 12211 bp, 14 predicted proteins | sample KB302_FD_96461 | JGI IMG/M metagenome (GOLD analysis project Ga0134122, IMG submission 96461) | Terrestrial soil microbial communities without Nitrogen fertilizer from Kellogg Biological Station, Michigan, USA - KB3-0-2 | ecosystem: Environmental > Terrestrial > Soil > Unclassified ...
GAACGGGAAAATGAATCCATACCCCATCGATGATTCCCAGGCACTTGGCCGGCTGATCAGAGAACGGCGGACGGCGCTCGAGCTAACCCAGACCGAGCTGGCCGACGTGGCGCGGACCACGCTGCGCTTCGTCAGCGAATTGGCGCGAGGCACGTCGACGGCCCAGCTCGACGGTGTCCTGCGAGTCCTGGCGGCGCTCGGCCTCCAGCTCGAGGCGCACCTGCGATGAGCGATGCGCTCGACGTCTATCTGCACGGCGCGCGCGCCGGCACCTTGGAGCGGCACTCTCAGGCGAAGCTGAGCTTCGCCTACGCCGGCGACTGGGTCGAGGCGGAAGCCGCGCCGATCTCGCTCAGCCTTCCGGTTGACAGCAGGCCATACGACCACGACCGCTGCGCGCCCTTCTTCGAGGGCCTTCTGCCGGAGGGCGAGTTCCTCAAAGCGATCTCCCGAACCTTGCACGTCTCGGCGCGAAATTCCTTTCAGCTGCTCGCCGAGATCGGCGGCGAGTGCGCCGGGGCGATCTCGGTGGGACCGGTCGGCGGACTTCCGGACCGGCGTCTACTGGCCACTTTTGGCAAGAAGGAGGGCTTCCGAATCTCCCTCGCCGGGGCCCAGGACAAGGTCGGAGTTCTCTTCGACGGCGAGCGGATCGGGCTCAGCCCCGGCAACCCCCCAAGCACGCACATCGTCAAGGCGCCGATTCCCGGCGTGGAAGATTCGATCGCCAACGAGGCGTTCTGCCTGGCTCTGGCCAGGCACGCGGGCCTCGACGTCGCTTCCGCCGAGCCGCGTCTGGCGGACGGGCATGAGTATCTCCTCGTCCAGCGCTACGACCGCGACCGGTCCGCAGAGCCGGATGGCCGCCTGCACCAGGAGGACTTCTGCCAGGCGCTTGGTCTGGTGCCGGCGGTCAAGCACGAAAACGAGGGAGGGCCGAACGTGGCCGACTGCGCGGGCCTGATCCACCAGCACTCCGCCGCGCCCGCCCGCGACGTCATCGCCTTCCTCGACGCCCTCCTCTTCAACTTCCTGATCGGCAACAACGACGCCCACTCGAAGAACTACTCGCTGCTGCTCGACGGCCCCGGCGCGATCCGCCTCGCGCCCCTGTACGACCTCCTGTCGATCGCGGCGATCGAGGGGGCGAGCCGGGACCTGGCGATGAAGTACGGGGGTGAGAAGCGAGTCCCCTACCTGCGCCGCCGCCACCTTTCCCGCCTCGCCGAGGAACTGGCGGTCAAACGCGCCCTGGTGGAGCGCCGGGGGCGAAAGATGATCGATGTCCTCGCCGCCTCCGCCGAGGACGCCCGCCTCTCCCTGCCCCCCGAGTTCCAAGACCGCCCGGTCCTCGACCACATCGCGACCGTCATCGCCGAGCGCAAGGCCCGCCTCTCCATAGCGCTCTCCGAAGACCCCTGAGCTCGGGCGTGCTCGAAGCCGCTTGCAGAGCTAAGTGGATGCAAGCACCTGGCCCCAAACGTAGTTCCTACCCGTTCCTAAACGACGCTGCTTCGCCCCTACCTCCATGGGCAAATCCATACTATTAGCTGGGGATAGAGCTACTCTTCCACGGAAGGGCCCCAGGCAAATGCCTCTGAGCAGCGAGTTCAGCTCGTTGCCACCTCATGCTCACCATGGCCCCCGAGAAATAGACCGTTAGCGGGCAAGGCTCCCAGCTGCAAGTCAGAAGTCGGTATTGAAGGCGAGCTCGGTCGAGTCAGCCCTGTAGATGATGCGAGCGAACTCGAGCGGCCGCTCACGCTTTGCCCTCCTCAAGCGACCGAACTGGACGAAGCGCGCCATCAGGGCGGGCCCACCGGCCGTAACACCAAGCAAAGACGCGCTCCACCCGCTGAGGAAGGTGTGCTCGACGGAAATCGTGGCCCGGGTCAGGTCCAGCTTTTCCGGTTCTGGTGGCTTGTCGCCGCTCCTTAATGCTTCTGCGATTGAGATCAGCCATGGCAATTGGGCGACTGACGAGTAGGAGTCGACGAGGGCAACCGCCGGTGCGCCGACGTCGATTACCGCGGTCACCTGTGCGATGGACGCCTGCTTGTCCTCGAGTTCGAGAAAGTGCGATACGACGTGGTCGGGACGCCGTTTGCGCACACTGAGAACGGTGGTCGGACGGTCGACCATTTCATCGAGCCACAGTTTGGCCAGACCAGTGACCCGAACTTCGCTGCGCGGGGGGGCGACGAAGGCTCCTGAACCTCTGATGCGGATGATGGCGCCATCGCCGACTAGGAGGTCGAGCGCGGGCCTGATCACCGCGCGGGAGACTTCGAACTCTTCCTCCAGCTCCCGCTCCGTGGCGAAGCGCGCGCCGGGCTCCCAGGTTCCAAGCTCCAGCATTCGATGCAGCTCCGCAGCGAGCTGGAAGTAAAGTGGAACCTCGCTGCTGCGATCTAGCTTGTGGCTGCCGAGAGGCCAATACGGCTTCGCGGTGGAAGATGTCGTGTCCTTCGCCGAGGTTAGTTCAGCGTCGGCAGATTCTAGATTCTCCTGCCCAGCGAGCCAATCGTCCTCGGTTGCGAGAACACCGCCGAGCTGCCGGACGCCACGGCGACTTACTTGGAGTGCGTGAAACATGCCGCTGATAGGCCCGCTGAGAGGCCGTTCGGCAAAGCTCTCCAAGTCAGCTAGGACCTCTGCCTCCCAACGAGCCCGCTCGGCCGGCGGGATATCGTCCGGGAGTTCTTCAATAGCCCTTCGGACCAGAGCCTCGTTGAGTCGCCGCAGCCAACCAAGCGTCTCCTTCGCCAAGAGACTCGCTGCAACGGCAACGACGACTGCCAAGGCGGCGTTAGTCATGCGGGTCGACCTGCGGGAGAGTGCCGAGGCGTCGCCCGCCTATGTTTTTCGGCGAGGCGCGTAAGCGGTGCCAATTGCTCGAGATGCTGAATGGCTGCCTGTTCCCCCGCACCCGTTAGTCGATACAAGCGACGAGGAGGTCGACCCCGCTCGTTCTCTGCAAGCTGCTCCCACTCGCTTTCAAGCCAGCCAGCCTTCTCCAGCCGAGCGAGCAAAGCGTAGATCGTGCCCGACTTGATTTCGGTGCTCTTGGCAATCCCTAGGCCGTAATGCCAAGCATTCGGATCTTGGAGCATCGAGCCCAGGATCTGGAGCGTATCGCTTGTTAGGCGTGGAGCTGTGGATATAGTGAGATCCATGATACAGGTAAATATCGCTATGTCTTAGCGTTTAAGGCGGGAGGCTGGCTTAGCGGCTCATTAGGGAGGGGGTGAGCCCAGCCGTACTCTCCGGGGCCCTCATCGTTGGCTTGAGATCAGCGATTCCGCTTGATTAAGCCGATTCTGAGGGGATACGAGCGGACATTGGGGGACTGGGGACCAAATCTGTTCCTACCTTTGTTCCTACCCAAGCGCCCCAAGCTGGGATTCGAACGGGAATCCGCTGAACTCAGCTGTGAGCAAGGTCGCCGAGGATCTGATTTCTAAGGCTTGGCGCAAGGCTTTGCTCATCGAGATCTCCGATGGGGTGCCAGACGAGCTCTCCGATCTCGGCTGAGGGCCGCGGCGTTCCGCGCAGCTCTCCGACGTAGAGACGGACATTGACCCTGAGTTGGGGATCGTCGACCAGCTCGTCCTCATAGTCACCGAGGTGTCTGAGGGTCGACTCATCCAGTCGGCAGGAGAGCTCCTCCTCTATCTCGCGTCGCAGTGCCTCGGTATCGCTCTCCCCGACTTGGGGCTTACCACCGGGGAGGATGAGGAAGGGATCGCCGCTGCGACGAACAAGTAGGACGTGACCATCTCTGATCAGGGCGAGACCGACCTTGGTCACTGTCTTGCGGTCAGACATAGAACGTTCCCGAAGGGGCGAGATAGGCAAGTTGCTTCCACAGCGCGGCTTGCAGGAATATCTTGGCATGTGGATCACGCTTCTCGGAGAACCGGGCGTGGGCAAGACGACCCTGGGCCAGCACCTGGAGGCCGCCGGTATTGCGACCTACATCAGCGGCAGCGCTTTGCTTGAGCGCTACATCCGCGAAAAACGCGAGGGTTGGGAGCAGATTAAAGTCGAGAAGGACGCTGGCAATCTCGCCAATCCCGAGTTCACCCACCGGCTCCTGGCGGAGCGAATTGCCTCGATAGATACAAATGAGTTCGTCGTCCTCGATGGTTTTCCGAAGACGAGCGGAGAGATCAAGAGGACCGAGGCGCTACTACCGGCCGGATCGATCGACCTTGCGCTTCTGCTCGAATGCCTGCCGGTGATCCGCGACCAGAGAGTCAGTAGGCGCTGCCGCTGCGGCGAGTGCTCGCTGGTGACCAGTAGGGAGTTGCCGCCACCCTGCGAGCATGTCTCCGACGGCTCGAATCTCGAACAGCGCGAGGACGACAAGCCGGGAGCGGTGAAGCGACGCCGGCTGCACGAGCCGGTCGAGAAGCTGGCCGAGCCGTTCGAAGAGCGCTCGAGGCTGGTGCGGATCAACTCGGAAGGGACGCCAGAGGAAGTCTTTGAGGCGGCGTTCGAGGTGCTGAGAAGTTCTCCGTAAATCGCGGAGTTGGCTCCGGTGTGTGTCCGCGTCTCGATGTAGCTTGCGGGCAAGCGATTGGGGGTGGTCGATGAGCGCGCATAATGGACATCTGAAGGTGGTGCAGGCCGGGTCGTTGCGCTGGGATGAGCTAATAGCGGCGCTGAGCGAAGTGCGAGCCGAGCCACGATTCGGCAGCGCGCTTGGCGCCGACAATCTCTGCACCTCGATCGAAGTGCAGGGCTGCCATCTGCGCGATGCGTGGGTGCACCAGGTGCCGGGGGTGGCGCTGAATGCGCGGGTTGCAAACCTGATCTGCGATCTGATCCACTTCGGAGATGAGGTAGGCCTCGATGTCGAGGGCGGCGTGAGGATGGCGCTTGAGCGCTATCAGCTCCCAAATCAGACGACGGAACGACTGTCCGCGTAGTGTCGGGCGCTACCTTGGGCGGTGGCGATGCACGCATGAGCGCCACACGAGGACACGAGCACGAGAGCTTCGCGGCTGCCTACGTTGGGGGGTTGCGGAGCCTTCTGGACGAAGGTCGGCGGGTCGCGGGCGTGCAGGAGGAGACCTCAGTCGGCTCCTCATTCGGCCAGGCGCCGAGGGCGACTCTTGAGCTCGGTCCCCACTGGTTCACGATCGGTGCCCCGCGTGCTTGTCTCATCGTAGGCGGGGCGCGGGAGCTGCGGGAGGACTACATCGTCGGGCAATGGCTCTGGGTGATGGCTGGCTCGGATCGACTCGAACAGATCAGCTACTACAACAGCCATGGGCGGGCATTCTCCGATGACGGCAGACGGCTCTCGGCGGCGTTCGGGGCGCGGATGAGGGTTCGCGGCGGCGATCAGCTGCAACGGGTGATCGAACTGCTGCACCGCGACCCGAGTTCGCGGCGGGCCCAGATCGTCTTTGCGGAACCTGCCGACGGGCGCGAGCCATCGCGCGACTTCCCCTGCGCGACGGCCGTTCAATTCGCGATTCGCGAGGGAAGGCTGGAGGCAGTGACGACGATGCGCTCCCAGTCGGCGCTGATGGTTCTCCCCTACGACGTCAGTCTGATGGCAACACTGCAGGTATGGATCGCCGCGTTGCTCGGCCTCCCGCCTGGGCCCCACCACTGGGTTGCCAACTCCTTCCACATCTACACCGATGAGATCGAGCTCGCCGAAGCGGTGCTGGCGCAGCCACCGGAATCGGTATCACTGCCCCCGGTGGGATCGGATCCCGAGCGGCGGCTCACAGTGCTGCAGAGCTACGAGCGCACATTGCGCGAGACGGTGGTCAGCGGCGAGAGGTCAGCATCGGGGATCGAGTTGCCGCGCCGGCTGCAAGATGATCGCGAGCTGCATGGGCGCTTCGCCGCGGTGCTGCGACATCACGCCATCGGTCGCGAGCGCGAGGCGACCGGGAGCCAGACGAAGGCATGAGCGAAACTCCTGGCGCGGTTCTCTGCAAGGAGGAGATCGTCGAACGCTGCGCGGAGAGCCGGCCCAATCCCCTAATCCGTGACTTCGAGAAGGGCCAGGTCCATGGGGCCAAGTACGACCTGAGGATGGCCGAGACCGGGATGGTGCTGCCGAATGGCAAGGTGGTGAGGGCGGACAGCGAGACACCGCACACCAGCCTGATCCTGCTCGGCCCCGGACAGACGACCTTCGTCAGCACCCGCGAGCAGCTCCACATGCCGCGAAACCTGGTCGGCAACATGTCGATCAAGGGTGACCTCTCGCGCGAAGGCATCCTCTCGCTGACCGGTCTGATCGTCGACCCCGGCTTCACCACGGGCCCGAGCGGAGACGGGCGCCTTCACTTCCGGCTCGCTAACCTCGGCCCGCGACCGGTCGCACTGCAGCCGGGGAAGACCGCGGTCGCCTCCATTCAGTTCCTGCCACTGGCGAAAGAGACAGAGCCGGTCGAGCCGGTGCCGATCGTCTGGGACGACCCCCAGAGCCTGAAGGAAGGCCTGGGATTCATCGACGATCTGAACGACCTGCAGCAGAAGGTGACCGGACTGCGACGCGACTTCGAGGCGCAGCGGCGATCGGTTGAAATAGTCGTCGCCGCGGCGATCGGCCTGATTCTCGCCACCCTGCTTGGGGTTGCGGTGACGGCACTCCTTTCACTGGGCGCAAACTCAAACCTGGTCGAGGCAGCGGGTAACGTGATCCCCAATGATGCCCGCGGCCAGTGGCTCTTCGTCCTGGCGCTCTTTGGGCTTGGGGCAATCATGTGGGCGATCGTTGTCGGCTGGGCGCGCGGGAGACGGCCCGTGATTCCCGTCCCGGTTGGTCACCGCCGAAACGAGCACGAAGCCTTTCGAGACCTGGCGGTCTCGCGGGCGCGCTGGGTCTGTCTAGGAGTCGCGGCAGCTAGCCTGGTGATCTGGGGCAGTGTCGCGATCGCGATGGAGGTGTTTGAAGCGACCACCGCGGTCGATGTGGTGGTCGGTGTCGTAGTCGCCACTGCGGCCGCATGGGCGGTTTTGACCTGGGCCTGGGATCCAATCACCCAGAGTGACGTCGACGGACGTCTGAAAACGTGGCAGGAGGGGTAGTGACATACACCGATCTCTCTGGGCCGGTGTATTGGTCAAGTCTCGATAGGACGACTCCAGTGGAAGGGGTAGCTTTGTCCCCCATATCGTGCCTGGGGCTGTGCTTTGGTGGCAATTCAGTTCCTACCCGCCACAGCTTTGTTCCTACCCAGCGTTCTCGCTAAAAACGTCGGCTTGAACGTCAACCTTATGGTGCATACTCGTTTACCGCGGCGTGTCGTGCATTGCTTCAGAAAAGGCAGCCATCGCCACCGCTCCATTACGGCTGACCGCGATTTCGACTGGCACTCGCCAAGCTTGGCCGCGAACCGCGAGTGGCAGCATCCCGCGCATATCACGATCGCATCCAGCGAGGCGCTCGAGCACCAAGCGGGTCTCTTCGCTGCTCGTCACTTGGTTGTGTAGGCCGTGCGGGAGTGCAGCGGCCGTCGTCATCCGCCAGCGGCCCTCGTAGCGACGCCAGTGGAGGAGCGAGGTTTGCCAGCCAAGCACCTCACGCAAACGGACTACCGAAGCGGACAGGGAGGATTTGCTGCGATCGGCGAGGTTGCGGGCAACGCCCAACTGGGGAGCAGCTCCGGAGAATTCGCTGCGAATCCACTCGCACGGCATAAGCAAAGAGGCGGCAAACTGATCACAGAAGCGCTCTTCGGAGGAAAAGCGAACCCCTTCCATGCGGCGGGCCACCAACTCCCGTTCGGGCCCAGCGAGCACTAGGTGGCCGATCTCGTGGGCGAGGGTGAAACGCTGACGCCCCACGGGAACGTCATCGCGCAGGAAGATCGTGGTGCACCCGCCACGCTGCTCAAGCCGACCGTCTTCAACGAGAGGGAGGCGGTGAATCCGATCGACGCCCAGCGCTATCGCGACGCTCTCAACGGGGATCGGCGGCCGGGGATCGAAGCCAAGATGCTCCAGTAGCCACTTAGCAAGACGATCTATTGCTTCAGAGCTCATGTCTCTTCGAGAACTCTGCCCAATCCTGGACGCTCGACAACGGCAGACGCCGTATCCCGCCTCGTGCCAGCTCGCGGCGAGCGAGGCGGTCGAGCTGCAGAACGTGTTCCGGATCCCAACCGAACTCGCGGGCAGCGAGACTGAGCGCCCGCCGCTGGCCCTGGCCGAGCTCGCGTGAAGCGAGCCCAGTCGTCGTGGCTCCCACTCCCAGCGCTCCTTCAAGCATGGTCAGCTCGCGCACGCTGGCAAGATCGAGGTGACGCGGATTGGAGAGTATTCGTTCGATCCGGGCCATTGTCATCGTGCATGTCATTGAAACGGTCAGGCGGTCCTCTTCAGGCAGTGCATCCCAGGCATAGGCAAGCCGCTCAGTTCGCCCTGTCAAAGCCAGCTTGCGACCGAGTCGTCGCCTGGGCCCGTCGCAGATCTCCCGGCGCCGCGAAATCAACCAGCGACAGACAACGTCTCGAAGGTGCTCCGGACACTTGTACGGCTCGATCGAGATGTCGAAGTACGCCGCGGTGCCGGTCAGCTGGCGACTGACATACGTTTTCGAACGGTGGACCACGAGGGTCGGTAGGCCGGCGGCACAGGTCCACGCCACCTCCTGGCCGATGCCCAAGCTACCGCCCTGCTCGGCGATCACGATCAAGGCGTCGGCTTCGAGTTCGATCGCGCTGGAGTTGAGTTCAAAGATTTCCTCAGGCTCGCGACCGTCGTTCTTCCAAGGTGCGGAACGCTTGATCGGAGAGTGGACCCGAACCGGCCATGGGTCCGGCTCGCTGCGGGTCTCCTCGCTAATCGCCGTGTTTACCGCGTGGGCAAGCAACTCGACCTTCTCACGACGCTCTTCGGGTAGCTGTGAGAGTGGTGCCGCCAGATAAACGAGTGGACGATCGGCTGGCAGATCCTCGCCGTGATCGACCAACCCCTCTTGCTTGGCATCTCGGTCGGTGGCCATTGGCTACGGCTCTTCGATCCTCTGCTCGACCCACCGGGCGAACTCGTCCTGGCTGAGGCTTCCATCGGCCACGGCGCGAATGATTGCGTCGGAAGCGGCGGCATCACCCGGGTCGGAGTTCCACGTCCAGCCGTTGCGGCGTACGAACTCGATCATTGCCAGGAGCCCGACCCGCTTATTGCCGTCGGGCAGCGGATGGTTGCGGATCAGGTGCCAACCGAGCACCGCCACCTTCGTCGAGAATGCCTCGTAGGCCTCTTTCCCGGCGAAACTCGCAGCGGGGGCGGCCAGCGCTGAATCGGCAAGGCCGAGCCGATCGAGACGGGCGAGCCGCTCCGCCTCGATTTCCAAGACCGCCTCGGCGATCAGCAGAAAGTCGACGATGTCGAGGTAGCGCCAATTCATCCGTTCAGTGAGCGAGCCTTTTCAGTAGCTCGTTGTTCTCTTCGACCGAGCGACGCAAGCGTTCGCGGAACGCATCGTCCTCTCGTCGGGAGCGAATGTGAGTCTCGACCGCTTCGCGAACGGCATCCGAGATCGTGACGCCATCGACCTGGGCGGTCAGCTCGAGGTCCCTTGCGGTGTCGCCTGGCAACCGCAAGGTCATTGCCTTCTTCTCCTCTCGTGCTGGCATGGGTTCTCCTCCTTGGTTGGGTGTGAGGACACCATACATCTTGGTATCTAGGTGTCAAGTATGCTACCTTGGTATCTAGATACCATCTCCAACTGGGAAGGGAGACCCATGCCAGCTACAAAGTCAATGTCAAAGAAGGCACCATCCAAGCCCCATGTGGCGATCCTCTACAACGGGAGCGAGCGGGAGTTCCGTCTGCACGATGAGCAGCGTGTAGAGCATCTGCTGAAAGAGGCGATCCACGATTTCGGCATCGCCGACAACCAGCACTTGCTCTCCCTCTTCAATGCGGCGGGGGCCGAGCTGCCGGATGGCGAGACGCTACGGGCGGCCGGCGTGAAGTCCGGCGACAGCCTTGTGCTGCGGCCAGGAGTGGTGAAGGGTGGCTGAGCGGCTGTGGCTCGGCGAGGGTCTGCTCCGGCGGACGCTCGCCGAGCTGCGATCGTGCGGACAGGGTCGCGAGGAGTGCGTCGCCTACTGGACCGGGCCGCTGTCAGAGCGCGACCACGTTGACGACCTCCTCCACCCGATTCATCGGGCAGCAAGGGGCGGCTATGAGGTGGACCAGCAGTGGCTTGCCGAAATCTGGAATGCGCTCGGTCAGGACCGCCTAACGATCAGGGTCCAAATCCACACCCATCCTGGCCTTGCCTTTCACAGCCGGACCGACGATCACTATCCAGTTGTCGCCAGCGTGGGCTTTCTCTCGCTGGTGATACCGAGGTTCGCTCGCGAGCCGCAGACGCTCACCGACGCTCACCTCGCCCGCCTCGAGGCAGATGGAAGCTGGTCCTCTCTCGATCCGAGGGAAGCGCTTCTTGGAGACGGCTCGTGAGCCTGGCGGCACTCGACCGCACCGTGCGGCTGCTCGGCGGCGATCTCTTTCCGCACCTGTTTCCTCGAGTCCTGGCGGCGGAGCTGACCGCGACCAAAGTGCTGATCACCGCCGAGCGAGCTGAGCTGAATTCGCTTGCGGCCCAGCACGCCATGGTCACGTCATTCGTCTGTCTTGTTGAGCTCGGCTTCGAGATCTATCTCGCCTTGCCCGAGACCGAGCTACTTGCACCCCAACCGCCGCTGCGGGGAACGAGATTGCGCTCGGGTCTCCTCGATCTCAGCAACGATCTGATCGCGCCGGCGAGGCTTCATCGTGGAGAGCGAGTGGACGTGGCAGTGGCACTCGGGCGAACGGAGATCTCGGGACTCGCCCCTTCAGTGCCAGTGATGCGGGTTCTCGGCGACGATTGGCGCGGGGCGGTTGCTGTCGATTCTGATCCTCGCGAAGGATTTAGCGGCCATCTGCCCTTCGGCGCCGCGCTCGCCGCGGTTGCGGTTGGCGCAGAGGTCACTCGGATCGCCTGCACACGGATCGCTCGCGAGCGGGGCTTGCGCGTTGCAGCCGAGTTCGACCTCGCCGGACCGCGTGGATGCGAGCTTCGCCTGCCAGAGTTCGCGCTCGTCCGGGGAATCGAGCTGGCTGAGTTCGACGTCGTCTCGGCCGGGGCGATAACCCACGCCTGCTTCTTCAACCTGTTTCGCATTCAGGGTGCGCGCGGATTCGCCCGGATCTTCGACAGTGACCGGTCTGATGAGACCAACCTCAATCGTTACGCTCTACAGCGCCGCTCGACGCTTGGCCAGGCGAAGGTCCGCACGCTTGCCGACCTGGCGAGTGAGGAACTCGGGGTCGAGCCAGTCGAGAGCCGGCTCGACGAGCGACTCGCCACGCGGGCTCGGCTGCGCAACCGTGTGCTCGTCGGCGTCGACCACATTCCTTCGCGCTGGACTGCGCAGCGACACAGCCCCGGCTGGATCTGTGTCGCCGGAACGAGCCACTTCACCGCGATGGTGTCCGAGCACGAGCCCGGAACCCCATGCGCTGCCTGCTTGCACCCTCGTGACGACCCAAACGCACCGATGCGCCTGCCGACGATCTCCTTCGTCTCGCTGCTAGCGGGCACCTTGCAGGCCCATCGGTTGTTGGCCCATGCTTCGGGCCACCCAGCCGCGCCGCCGTTGTTGGCAGCTGGGTTCAATCTCGGCTCACCAGAGGCGCTCGCCAAGATCGGTCTTGCGGCGAATCCCGACTGTCCGGTCGGCTGCATGGCTTCGATGCGCTCAGGCCACCATGCAGCGGCCTAGTTGCAGGCGGCTGCTGCCGCGGCGATGGCAGTTCAAACATGGTGAGGAGGTGGCGCAGGGCCACAGCATCTCGGTAGACCTACTTCCGAGGAAGGAGTAGCTCTATCCCTAGCTACAGGCATGGCTTACCTTGTGGGTAGGAACAAATCAGCGCTGGGTGGGAACAAGGTAGGAACGGGTAGGAACAACGCTTGGACCGGGACCCGTCATACACTTTGGCTCTGCAAGCGGCCTTGAGAACGCCCCGAGCAGGATTCGAACCTGCGGCCTACTCCTTAGGAGGGAGTCGCTCTATCCAGCTGAGCTATCGGGGCGGGTTACCGGAAAAGGCTCTGCTGAGCCGTTCCCGGCGATTGTGAGTCGTCCGCGCTTGGCTCAGATTCGACAGAAACAGGCTCTCCGCTGCCCATTGCTGCCCATTCGAGGGCTGCATCGAACTCGCGAAGCGCCACGCC
>Ga0134122_10003144_pt1 | contig 12200 bp, 13 predicted proteins | sample KB302_FD_96461 | JGI IMG/M metagenome (GOLD analysis project Ga0134122, IMG submission 96461) | Terrestrial soil microbial communities without Nitrogen fertilizer from Kellogg Biological Station, Michigan, USA - KB3-0-2 | ecosystem: Environmental > Terrestrial > Soil > Unclassified ...
AAGAAAAATTTGCATGAATTTTTCTTGATACTGCTTATTTTTTAAAGTTCAAATAACAATTAATGAAATTGAGGTTCCGATTTTAAGAAAATTCGTGCAAATTTTCCTTGATACTGCTTATTTTTAAATTGAAAGTGCGAATTTTTCTTTAATCGGTCTTAAAACTCAAATTTGAAATTGAATTTTTTAATATATTGAAATTATTTAATTAAAAATATAAGCAGTATCAAGAAAAATTCGTGCGAATTTTTCTTGACAATAGGAAAAACGCTATATAATATATGTAGTATGCAAAGATCTTCAAAGTTCAAACTTTAACCTTATTGCGATAATATATTAGTAATTTTATTATTATAATGTTACATAGCACAAGAAAACTGGTCGCGTACAATATCAGGTTTAGTTTATTCTGAGCCATTTTCTTTTTCACGTTACATAGCACAAGAAGACTGGTCGCATACAGTATTAGGCTTAGTTTATTCCGTGTAAATCTCGAGCCACTAGTCTAAATGTGTAAATCTTAAACTTTTTTTATATATATATAAAGACTAATAATTGATGGGCTCCTTCCTAATTTTTAACTACTTTTTAAAAAAAATACTATTTAATAATGAACTTTTTTTTATTTTTCCGAATTTTTGGTTTTTTTTTTACTATAAAGTATGGATAAAACAATCATCAAAGAAGTGCACGAAGCGTCAATTAACGCTATAAAAGATATTCATAAAATTACTAACGATACAATAAGGCTGTTAGAAACTGACCCAACGTAAGTAAAAATAAGTAAAACAATATAATTTATTAAATTATGTATAATTTTTAGCATATTTCTAATTAACACCAAATTACAGTAATAATAGCTCAGCAGTAGTAGAAGGAGTTTCATCCATATCTGCAGTTGTAACTGCAGCTACAACAACTTTATCGACAAAGCTTTCATCGCTTACGTCACCACCACTATCACTGCCACCACCACCACCACCAACACCACTTAAAAAAAATTTTTTTTCTCAACCTAAAGCTCAAGAAGGTAGTTATTTTATTTTATATAAATATTACTTGTAATAGTATTTCATCATAATCAGTTAATTAAATTATTTATTATTACTTTAGCATTACCACCACCATCACCACCATCTCTTGAAGGTATTATTAAAATTTTATATAAAATTTTGCCATTGCTATTACCGTTATTTTTTGTTTTAACGCATATATATATTATAAAACAAATTTTAATATACTACTTAAAATTATTATATTGTTAGAAAAAACACCGTCGGATACGTGTAGTTTCTGTAATATCAAAGGACACTGGATCGAAAGCTGCCCTAATATTCCTTCAATGTATAGAAATTTCTGTTTCAAATGCTGGAGAACGGCATCACATATAGCAAAAAATTGTGATTCAAAAGTTCAGAAAAAACCACCATTTCAAATAAATATTTTTCAAAGAAAAAAAAGGTAAGTAAAAATTTTTATTAATTTATTTTTTTAATAAAAAAATATTATACTAACATTTTTTTTTTTTAAGAGAATGATGGTGGACTTGGTCGACGAATTTCTTTTTTTGGGTTTTTTTTTGTTGGTTAGTGGATGGTATGAATAATGGCAATATATATATATATATATAATATAATATAATTTTTTTACTATTCTTCTTCTTCTTCTTCTTCTAATAAAGCTTTGGCCAGGAGTGCCATAGCTTTTTGAATAATAAATATGTTTTAGCAAAGGTGCTAAAATTTTTGGCCGGGAGTGCCAGTTTTTTTATAATAATATATACTTTAGCAAAGGTGCTAAAGTTTTTGGCCAGGAGTGCCATAGCTTTTTTATTATACTTTAGCAAAGGTGCTAAAGTTTTTGGCCAGGAGTGCCATCATACTTTTTAAAAGACCAGGAGTGTCAGTTTTTTTTATACTTTATAATAAAGGTGTGCTATAAACTAATGCAAATTTTTCTTGATATTGCTATTCCGGTTTTAAGAAAAATTCGCGCGAATATTTTTAAAGTTCAAATAACGATTAATGAAATTGAGGTTCCGATTTTTACCGCAACGCAGACTCACATAACGGGTATAAAGTGAATCAACTTTTTTTAAACAATGGCCATTTTTTTTTAGAAAATTTATATCCAATTAAAATTTGTGAATATGAGATCCCTTTTTAATAAAAGGGAGAATTTCTCGTGATTTTTATCCAATTAAATAATTTTTTTCAAATACCTTTATAAAGTCGATAAGTCACTTATTTCATATAAAATTTATTTATTAGTTTTCTATTATAATTATTTACAATTTTTTAAAAATATATAAAACTTGTAATATTATTTATTATAATTCTAGTTCGTTAATAGATTCTTTATCTATTATATAATAAATCCGATTTATTTTAATAAATCCTACACAACGATCAATGGCACATGCATCGATAAACTGATGTGATCCATATCCCAGAAAAGACAAAAGTCCTATATCATCTTTTTTAACTTGGTTAGCCCAATGAATATATGCTAACATATGCATTTCCCCTTCAAATTCATAAGTCAAATAATATTCTATATTACCAAAAAATACTTTAAATATAAATTCTGGTATTTTTTTTGGAAAATTTGCCCATTTATCTATATACATGATTGCCTAGTATAAATTTTATAAATAATAATAATTTAATAAATAAATATATATATATACAGTATATTGAATAACTTACCATAACTGAATAGTTAATTCGGGCCCAATCTCGATTTCTTTTAATCCATTTAGACCCAATATAATGGCCATCCTTTGTTCGCAAACGTCCATATTTTATTCCCGATGAAGGAAAAGACTGCATAGAATAATAATAATTATTATTATTATATATTATTATATATTATTAACATCTTTAAATTACAAAAAAAATATAATTAATTATTAATTTATTATTATTTACTTACTTTAAGTGTTTTATTCCTAACATTATAAGAAGCAGAAAAATGGTCCTTTATTTTTTTCAATTCTGATTGGTTAAGTTCATATTTCTTTGATGGAAAATAAAACTCTTCATCCGCATCTGATTTGGAAAATACGATATTTCTTGCATACTGTTTCGGTGACTGTGATGGAAAAATATTCATGTAAATTGATTGATAATATTGTAGGTGATTAAGTAATTCCCAAATATGAAGATTATTAATTATATTCTTATAAGGGTGAAGTTGTGATCGTGCTAATGGAAGGAGCATTCCACAAACACGCTCCATTGGAAATTGCCATGTAGACCAACATGGACCAGTATTTCTAATGCTTTCAGAAATATGTAGAATATAATGGAAGCATAATTTCATAGTACTTAAACGTTTGTCTAAACCACGGTAATATTCCCTATTATTTATTATTATTAATTAAAATAATATAAATAAATATAAGTTATTTTAAAAATTTAAAAATAATTATAATATATTTAATATTTGACCAAGGATAATTAAAATTCTGATGACAATTAGTGAAATGCCAGTACTTACGCTTCATAATAATCATAGAAAGATCGAAATAATAACCGGATATTATTCAATTCTTGATCAGTCAAAGTTAACTTTTTACATAAGCAGACGGCTTTAACAAAATAAGCCCATCCTTGATAATGTCTTTCTGGCATTCGTCCTTTCAATAAAGGCAAAGAATACATGGTTATCCAGGCTGCCCACTCTTCAGCCTTATATCCATTATGATAAAGAACTATATTGCGAGGTGGCCTTCCAAGATATGTTGGAATCATCTTTCGAATACTATGCATTTCATTACCTATTTCATTCCATTGAGCATTACTGAGTACATAATCACCATTATTCTGATCATTAAGCCCCTTTTTAAAAAAATTTCCCCTCCAATGTTGAAACATGTAACTTGCAATGTTTTCATAAATCAAATGCATTATATCAATAGGAAATGAATCTGGGAAATGTGTTGCTTGTAGGTTAAACAATATACTACGTTCCTTTATTCCTAATATTTAATATAGTAAAAATTAATCCTATGAATTCAGAAAAACACTAAATTATTTGCAATATAATATATAATATACCTACCAAATTCTGCTTCTAATTCTTCTAATTCATACCTTTCTTTACCTGAACTTGTACCAACCAATTGCTGAATTCGCCTTTCGAACTGCTCATGATTTCGCATAGGTAGATTATTCGGATCATATGTTTTATAATTACCTTCTTCTCCTATAGGTGGCGTTGTCGGAAAATATACATGATTCATATAAATTCCACGAATATCACAATACCTACACCCTTTGTAGGAATTATGCCCAGTAAGACACATAAGTTTTGTTAATCCTGGAGTGTCCCCTGACCATGATACAACATGAGCATGTAATAAAAAAGTTTCCTTTTTAAATCCATCATAACAACTGATTCCAGCTACAATCAAATTAGATAAGTTAGAAGAATATTATTTGATAATTTAAAAAAGCAAGAATGATAACATACTTTCTAAATCCTTTAGTTCATTAACTATTGGATACATGAATGAGTTAAAGTGTTTTGGTTCTTTTGGGCCTGGAATTATTGATGTAATCATGAGATTCTCTTTTTTAACACGGTTCTCAGGACAAAGATTTGCATTAATCATGAGAACTACCCAGCAATCATCCGTCTTTTGACGAAAGATTTGATACCCATCTACTGATCCAATCAATGCTACATCCCGCTCATCGTTAAAAAATCCACAAGATAAAAGTTTTTGATACCTTTCACCATCATATATATCCTCAATTTTATTAAAATCACTATTATGAACAGTTGCACGATATCTCAACTCCTTAGAACGCACAGGATCTTGATATTGGATTATGAGTCTATCTTTAATTGAGAAATAGGCCATCTGACGTCGAGGAACATGTTTTTCGTTTGCATCTGATATATCCTGAAATCTTGGTGCTTCACAATATTCACATTGAACATGATCTTTATATTGACCAGTATATGCACAACATGAATTTATACACATATCAATCCATATTGGTTTTAACTTCACAATGGATTTTAGCACCTTTTTGACCTGATATTGACTTATATTACCTCCATTAACTGCTAGCATTGTTTGTTGAAAAGCTTTATCTGTCAAATTGTAACGTGACTTGACATCAAATAATCTCAAAGCGCAAGCCATTTCATCTGATACTTGTTTAGCAACTATATTTAATAATAATTTAAGCCAATGAAATAGAATATAATAATAGTTGTTAATAATTAAAAAACAATAAATTATATTGAGAATATCTACATACTATCATTATCATCATCCATTTCGTCACTTGAGTCAGAAAATGAAAACTCATCCTCATCCATAACATATTCAAATTCTTCATCCATATAGACATCCATAGGTGAATCAGTTGAATAATTTACATTATCAAATAAATATAAAGGCTCATCTTCCTCAGACCTTTGAACAATTAATTAATATTATATTTTAAATAAAGCGAAAGAGGAGGATTTTTCAAAAAAAAAAATTAAAATTATAATATACCAATATACCTTCTTTCTAAATCATCAAAGTATAAAGGCTCATCATCCTCAGACCTTTGAACAATTATTATTATATTTTAAATACTGTGAAAAAGAAGGATTCTTCAAAAAAAATTCAAATTAAATATTTAAATTATGATGTACCTTCTTTCTAAATCATCAATTGTAATAGGAGCATTGGCAAGTATCAAACCGGAATCATAATATAAATTAGACGAATTCACACTTGAAAACTCTTTTTGTTCATGAATTGAAAATATATCTGATGAATTTATATCTAAATTTTGTTCTTTTTTTCTATGTCTCCACACAGTAGAAGGATGAAGAAACTTTCCACCTGGATGCACATTTTTACAAGCAGAGCAACTACAAAGTATCCTAGACATTAAAGAAAAATTTTTTTAAATAAGATATATGGAACTAAACAAGCAGTTCATTCCGTTATTAAAAAAAAAAGATAAAATAAAATCATCTTTTTTTTGAGTATTACATAGCTGCATTGTTTTATGGTACAAAATCTAGTGTGTACCATATCATTGTGTCATTGTTTGCATTGTGCACACTGTGACAAGCAAATGTATAAATTATTTCTTAATTTAGAAAAAACCTTATTTTTAAATTTGATAAGCTTATTTTTCGGCTTTAATATTTGATTAATGATAGTTTGTTTCTTTTTGTTTCTTCTTGATGATCAGCTAAAGAAATTTAAAATTAGTCCACAATTATAAATGCTGCAGTACAACGATTAACCTTACTTTAATTTTACCATTATTAGTGATCGTACATATGATATGTACATTAAAATGGTATAATAATAACGCGTACATGTTATAATATTAATAACACGTTTCAATCTTTTTTTAAATCATTATTTTTTAACACATTTATTTTTTAGTTTTTTAAAAAACAATTTAATTTTGGTATAAGAATTTTTATGCTACTATCATCTCAACTGCAGAAATGTCTAATCAGCAGGGTACAGAGAAACATTTTTTTTTGTTAAGCTTATTAATATTAATTTTCTTTTAATATAATATAATATATACTGTGTAAAACAGAGTTATGGACATCTATGGCTTCAAAAATATCGACCCTACAAAATGAATTACAACTATTGCGAAAAGGGAATAAAGAACAAAATGTATGATAGTGATGTGAAAAACTGTTAATTTTGAATAGTTTAATAAATAAAATTTTAGGCTAATTAATAATTACCACCAAATTTTTTATATTATATAAAAAAAAGAACTTGAATTCTTTATCCAAAAGCACAGAATCATCATTAGATTCGGACCCTTTAAGAGAATCTAGAAGAAGTTCATTGGATTCACAAGCATCAGTAATTCAATCCGCAATAACAGAAGTGGAATTTCAATCCGAAAATGTAATTAATTTAATAATTAATATAGATCGTCATGTACCATCATTATTCATTGTTTAATCTAACGTTATATTATAATTATAATACTTTTAAAATATATTATTATATTATTAGCAACCATCTTCTTACTCTAAATCTCAATTGCGAACACATAGAGTATCGGCAGCAAATACATACACTTTAGAATCTTCTAGAAACTTAAACTTTTCGAATAACCATAATAATAATATACCAGCCAATCTTGCAGTAATTGGTATAATAAAGCCACCTGGAAATCAATCCAAAAAAATTTGCAAAATATTAAATCTACCGATTCCTGAGTATAAAGCATACCGAGTTAGTAGTAACCAGTTATAATTAATTAATTATAATAAATTATTCACATTAAATATAATTTATTTAATAATTTACTAATAATAAAAAAAATTTTTTTTTAGGGATATTTACGTGATCTTATCAAAGCTGGGTATTTAAACATAAATTTAGCTTGGAAGAAACAAGATACAAAGCAAATTCTGCGATTAATTGATAAAGTAAGATCATTTTATTATAATAATAGATCATTTTTCGATGCATTGTATATATATCTTAATAATATATCTCTCATGTTGTTCATTTGTTAGTTCAAAGGAAGGAATCCTTCTTTTCCCAAAACGGCCAATGATTGGGCCATTAAAGAAATGGCCCGTAGTATTATTAATAATAAACGTAAGTGCCAAAAGTTCTGACTTTAATTAATTAATTATAAAGCTATTGAATGATAAAAAAAGTAAAATATAATATTTTTTTTCTCATTGAAAATTCACTAAAGGGGAATATCATAGTGAGACTAGGAAACAATGGCAACAAAAAAGAAAAGTAGCGCAAGAAAAGGAAGTAGAAAAACAAGCAAATACTGAATATGCTACTGAACAAAGTAAGAAGAATTTATCAAAGTTTAATAATAAGGTACAGTATATTGTATATATATTATGCATGATCTAGACTAATATAACTACATATTTTATAAAAATCTAACAATTAATCGTTTTTACTTTTGGTATATTATTATTATAGGTTCTTGCCGGTGAAGAGCAACAACAAATACCTAAAAATGGAGAGGTAACTTTAATTTAAATATTCTTTTTAATCATTTTATATATATATATACTATATATATTGTATTTAAAGTTTAATAATTATTAACTCTTTGATTTTTTTATTAGTCTAGTACATGTACACAACATTTAGAAATGAGTGAAAATCAAGAAGTAATTAATCCAATTGAATTATCAGGGGAAAAGGAAAATCAAGAAGTAATTGATCCAATTGAATTATCAGGGGAAAAGGAAAATCAAGAAGTAATTGATCCAATTGAATTATCAGAGGAAAAGGAAATTTTAATTCATAAAGGACCCTACTTTTCTTTAACAATGAATTCGAAATTTTCTGAAATAAAAAAACAGCCATTTCTACCAAAAAGAAAATCAAGCAGAATCAAAAAACCAGTTTGTAAGTAATAATATATTTTCAAATGTTTATTGGTAATGAGTATTAACCCAATAATATAACTTATCATTCAGCCTATTAGGAATATACGGGATTTATTGTAAATGTTGGTATCAGTAGCACTGATTTCTATTGGTCATCGCGTGATTCCTAATGACCGAATGATAACACTTTTATTGGATGGGATTATATCGGTCTTCGACCGATATTAAACTGCCCCTGTCCAATAATATATACTAATGTTCAATTAATGAAATGTGTTATTATTATGAATATACTACATAATAAATATAATAAGTATAATAAATGTCATTAGGTCAACAACAAAATACTATTATTAATATTGGGCAATTGATAGTTTTAATAATATGAAAAGCTTTTGTAAGTTTGCATGATATTGATGATATTGTAATTAGAGTTGTGGGATATTGTAATTAGAGATGTGACCATAACTAGGTCTTACTAATAGCAATTCGCAACCGCAACTCTAAGTTTTTTATATAGCTGTAATTACGCAACTATTTACTCTAATTGTAATAAACAAATTGACTTTTTTGTCGCTTGTTATATTGCATATAATTTAGCATTATTTCAATATAGTTAACGCAACTCTGACTACAATTTATGCTAAATACAGTCAACTCTCTTTAAGTGCACCCCCCTTGGGACCATAGTGAAAATTTGAAAAAATGTGCACTTAGAGAGGGTGTGCATTTAAAGAAAGAAATTTCATATGATCTCTATATATTTGGGACATGTAAGAGTGTGCATTTAAAGAGAAAATACATAGTGCGTGTATTTAGAGAGTGTGCACTTAGAGAGAGTTGACTGTAATAAATAAATGATGAATTAAACAATATTAAGAAAAGTTCTTATTTTTAAAAGTTATTATCAATAATTATTGAAAAATTCGTGTGAATTTTTTTAAAATCGGAACTTCAATTTCATTAACCGTTATTTGAACTTTAAAAATAAGCAGTATCAAGAAAAATTCGCGCGAATTTTCACTGGTCATTAAACTTTAAAAAAAATTAAGCAGTATCTTGATGTCATAATAAAAAAATAAGCAGTATCAAGAAAATTTCGCGCGAAATTTCCTTAACGGAATTTCAACCGGTCATTAAACTTTTAAGATTAAGCAATATCTTGACGTCATAATAAAAAATAAGCAGTATCAAGAAAATTTCGCGCGAAATTTCCTTAACGGAATCTCAACCGGTCATTAAACTTTTAAGATTAAGCAGTATCTTGACGTCATAATAAAAAAAATAAGCAGTATCAAGAAAATTTCGCGCGAAATTTCCTTGACGGAATCTCAACCGTTCATTAAACTTTTTTTAAAAAAATTAAGCAGTATCTTGACGTCATAATCCTAATTAATACACGGTCTATTGGATTGTGCGAAATTCAATGTACCGATATTTTTTACATCATGCTTAATATTTTTTATGCAGTGGCGCACGCACTAATCCTAATAGACAGTATATTAATATTGTTATTGCACGTGCGGCTTTCCTAATGATCTGATGTGGCACTCCGTGCCACATCATACCATTATCAAGCACGCCCGTGCAATAACATACAAATACTAACCACACTATTATAAAATTGTTACTATTAATAGAAATCATTTCAATGATTAATATAATTTTTTTTTGATTACATCAGAATCAAATTGCGACAAAGAAATCAAAGAAACAAAGAATTTTAAAAAGATATATATAACACATTATTATTAATTAGTAAATTTGCAGCCGCAAAATACGCATGTTAATCCTAAATACTAATCACACTATGTATTATTTTTGTGGCTGGGCATTTTGCGGCTGAATATTTTTGCATTATTATTTCGCAGCTGATAGTAAAACGATTTTTTTGTTAATAAAAATCGTATCATTATTGAATTATTAGTGTCATTATTAAATTGTTACTATTAATAGAAATTGTTTCAACATGTTGATTTTAAATAATAACCACACTAACCACACTATTATTTTTGCGGCTGGGGCATTTGTGGCTATACAAATTGTAAAGCGATTTTTGTTAATTTATTAAATTGTTACTATTAATGGAAATCATTTCAATGATTAATATAATTTTTTTTTTGATTACATCAGAACCAAATTACGACAAAGAAATCAAAGAAACAAAGAATTTTGAAAAGATATATATAACATTATAATAATTATTGTTATAAGACAATTAATGGAAATTATTTCAATGATTAATATAATTTTTTTTTGATTACATCAGAACCAAATTGCGATAAAGAAATCAAAGAAACAAAGAATTTTGAAAAGATATATATAACATTATAATAATTATTGTTATAAGACAATTTTATTAATTGTAATCACAGTAAATTTGCAGTCACAAAATACGCATGTTGATCCTACTAATCACGCTATGTATTATTTTTGTGGCTGGGCATTTTGCGGCTGAATATTTTTGCATTATTATTTCGCAGCTGATAGTAAAACGATTTTTTTGTTAATAAAAATCGTATTATTATTGAATTATTAGTGTCATTATTAAATTGTTACTATTAATAGAAATTGTTTCAAAATAATAATTTATGTTGATTTTAAATACTAATCACACTAACCACACTATTATTTTTGCGGCTGAGGCGTTTGTGGCTATGCAAATTGTAAAGCGATTTTTTGTTAATTTATTAAATTGTTACTATTAATGGAAATTATTTCAATGATTAATATAATTTTTTTTGATTACATCAGAACCAAATTGCGACAAAGAAATCAAAGAAACAAAGAATTTTAAGAATTTTGAAAAGATATATATATAACACATGTACCCTTCGAAAAAATGTCAAAAAAATCAATAAAAATCAAAAAGTCTTTAAAATATATATCTAAATCTTTTTTCAAAAAAAAAATCACAAAAGTCTTTAAAAATATATATCTAAATCTTTTATTACTATGGATGAATCTTTTACTACAGATGAAAATATTGATCTTGACAATGTTGTTGAAGAAGAAGAAGAAACAATCACATCCGGGAGTAGCACGGCAGGCGATATTCGAAACTTAATATTAAGTATAAATACTACTCGAGAAATGTTAATAAAGTGTGGGTACAAAAGTGTTACTATCGATACTTCGAAGGCTACAGTCATCGAAACGATGGATGGTAAAAGAAAAGAGATCATTCCAGCCAACGAAAAGGACAACAAAGATCTCGTAAGCCTTCACTCTTTAAAATTAGCTGATAACGAAAATGATGATCCGCAGCAAGAAGACCTACAACAACAGAAATCAAAAGGAAAGATGGTCATTCGAGACAGTGAAAGCGACCAGGATGCCGACTTTGATGACTACAGTAATGACAACCATGACGACGAAGACAATGAATCTGATAAATATGATGAACTACTCGATGACGTGGACCATGACGATAATCATGGTAAAAGAAATCCTTCTACTAAAAGAAGAAGGGTTGAAGTAGAAAGTGGCGAAGTAGAAAGTATCGAAACGGTTTTTTCTGGTCCAACTTATTTGATAGTGACGAATTTAAATCGTTTGTTGAAAAACTTAGATAGACTTCCATCCCCAGCTCCAACATGGAATCCAGAACTTTATGAAGATATAAAGACTTATAATGAAGCTTTATTGAGAAAGCTTGAAAGTACCGCTGGACAGATTGAATTCAGCAAAAAAAGATTTTTAGAGGTTTCTGCATTAACTTCAGAACCACCACAAACAACTTCAATGACGTCATCAGCTTCGTATAGTTCAGGGTCCTTGGCACATATTTTAAATAATGAAAATGATGATGGTGTCAAATTTTTTGACAT
>Ga0134122_10003146_pt1 | contig 12198 bp, 11 predicted proteins | sample KB302_FD_96461 | JGI IMG/M metagenome (GOLD analysis project Ga0134122, IMG submission 96461) | Terrestrial soil microbial communities without Nitrogen fertilizer from Kellogg Biological Station, Michigan, USA - KB3-0-2 | ecosystem: Environmental > Terrestrial > Soil > Unclassified ...
GGGGGGAATGCGCGAACCCAAAACAAAAATGGCGGGCTCTTTAACCATGAGGCGTCCTTCTGCCTGCAGGCGCGGTCTATGACCGCGCACGATCCTTCAATTGATTTTGTTATAGACGACCGCGCCTACATGGAAACAGGAAGACGACGGTTACCCCAGGTACCCGGTGCCGCATGAAAAACTCCTGGGCACGGCGCCGCGCAGAACTGGCAATGCCCTGCCGCATTCAAGCACCAGCCCGTTATCGCATACCCGTCCCGCGCGATCAGGCCGCGTTTGCAGTTGGCGCACAAGGTCACACCGCCTTCCAGATCGGTGACGTTACCCGTGTACACATACAGGAGCCCATTGTTCATCGCAATTTCACGCGCACGGCGAAGCGTGGAAAGCGGAGTCGACGATGTATCGAGCATCCTGAAATCCGGATGAAATGCGGAAAAGTGCAGCGGCACATCGGCGCCGAGATTGTCGACGAGCCATTTCGTCATGGCATCAATCTCACTTGAACTGTCGTTTTCGCCGGGGATCAGAAGAGTCGTGATTTCGAGCCAGACCTTCGTCTGAGTTCTGATGTACAACAATGTATCGAGCACGGCATCAAGATGGCCCGCGCAGATCTTCGCATAGAAATTCTCCGTGAAGCCTTTCAGGTCGACATTGGCCGCGTCGATATGACGATAAAACTCGGCGCGCGGTTCCGGACACATGTATCCGGCTGTTACGGCGACCGTGCGGATACCTTCGAGGCGGCAGGCATCCGCGACATCGATGGCGTACTCCATGAACACAGTCGGGTCGTTGTATGTGAAGGCGACGCTTTCGCATCCCAGACCCTTCGCGGCTTGCGCAATCATTGCCGGAGTGGCCGTCGACGCCAGTGTGTCCATCTCACGAGATTTGCTGATGTCCCAGTTCTGGCAGAACTGGCAACCGAGATTGCAACCCGCGGTTCCGAACGAAAGCGCGGCAGAACCCGGCAGGAAATGATTCAGCGGCTTTTTTTCGATGGGATCGACGCAGAACCCGCTGGAGCGGCCGTATGTGGTCAGCACGATCGCATCGTCTGCGCGTGCGCGTACGAAGCAGAATCCGCGCTGGCCTTCATGAAGGCTGCAGAAGCGGGGGCACACATCGCAGCGGATACGGCCGTCGTCGAGACGAGTCCAGTAGCGGGTGGAAACGGTGTGGGAAGTCTGATGGTTCAGCATCGTATATGCGGCGGGTGAGGGGTAATGGCCCAGAGGAACCGAATGCGAAGCACAAAACTCTGATCTGTACCCCTCACCCGGCCCCCCGTTTCTTGATGCCCCACCCTCTCCCAATCGGGAGAGGAAACTACTTTGCGCGATGCAGAATGACTGCAGCAATCCCGGCAGCTCCACCACCACCACCGCCGCGTCCGCCACCACCACCGCCACCAGCTCCACCTCGACCGCCGCCACCGCCACCCGCGGGGGCAGCCCCGCCCCCTTGGGCGCCGGCAGCTGCAGCAGGTGGTGCGCCAGCCGCAGGCGGTGCACCCGCAGCAGGCGCGGCACCGGCTGCGGCGCCACCACGTTGGGGGATTCCATTCGGGAATTCGCGAGTAACCGAAAGCGTGTTGTCATCGGTCATTGCCGCAGTCCAAGTCACGTCAAGAACTCCGCCGTTCATATCCCGTTTCGTTTTCAAAACGGCCTTCTTGCCATCCACGGTTCCTTCCAGGATCATCAGCGTCGCTCCGCCTTCCGTGACGGTTCCAGTCACCTTGGTTCCGGCAACCGCGAGTTCCATCTGCATGGCGTTACCGCCACCGCCGCCGCGTCCGCCACCACCACGTCCGCCACCGCCGCCAGCTGGGGCAGCGCCGGCCGGCGGCGCCGCCGGAGCCGCTGTTGCTGCCGGTGGATCCGTGGCCCACTTGCCCGCAAATCCGGTCTGTGCGTATCCGGCCGTCGCCATGACGAGCACCAGAGCGAGCACGACCAACAAGTTCATTTTCATCTGTTCCCTCCTCTTAAATAGCGTGCAAACATCACCTGCAGCGCAACGCAAGCAGTGGCCACATGATGAATTACGTTACGAAATCACCAGAAAGTTACGGCTTTTTCGGATCCAAGCGTAAACACATACAACTTGGGTTGAGCCGTGATCTTATGTCTGCGCATTGGTTTCCGAGATATCAGAGCAAGCCTCAGGGTGTCAAGGAATGTTGCCGCCATGACACCATCGAAGATCGCTGTGACGGGCACTCTGCCTTATGTTATACACATCAGCCAGAGTTCTAAATAACGGGGAGGATACGCATGAAAGTTAGACACATAATGCCGCTTGCAGTCTTTTGCCTTATGGCAGCGGCCGCTTTCGGACAGGCCGGACGAGGGGCGGCGCCCAAAGGCATCGCCGGTAAATGGGGAACAGACGGGGCCGCCGCAAAAACCGCGATGGCCGTCATGCTCGATCTGAAAGTCGACGCTACCAACAAAGTGACCGGTTCGATCACGGAGTACGCAAACGCGTTGTGCGGTTCTCCGGATACCAACCTGACAATCGACAGCGGAATGGTTGACGCGAAAGTCGTCACCTTCGTGACAACGCGTCCCAACCCCTGCCCCGCAGCAGGAGCGACTGGCCCAGTAACAGGCACTCAAATCACCTGGACCGGAACACTCGGCGATGATGACTCCTTGTCCGTAACGCGCGCTATCGCCGGCGGTGGTGGTCGCGGCGGCGGTGGTGGTGGTGGACGTGGTGGTGGCGGAGGCGGCGGAGGTCGTGGCGCGGGTGGTGGCGGAGCTCCTCCCGCTGCGGGTGCACCTCCTGCAGCTGGCGCACCAGCCCCAGCGGCGGGTGCGGCTCCGGCTGCGGGCGCGGCTCCCGGTGGAGCACCGGGCGGTGGTGGCGGCGGAGGACGCGGTGGTGGTGGCGGACGCGGTGGTGGCGGAGCCTTGGTGATGCACCGTCTTCCGTAGTTTGCTCCTCTACCTTGGCAGATGACTCTCACACAGGAGGTTCCCAAACCGAAGCGCTTCGGTTTGGGAACCTCCCTTGCGTAATCCCTTTCGTGATTGAAGCGAAGAGGATTAGCCCAGAAAGTCGGCGACTGCGAAGACGGAATCCGGAAATGCCTGAACGGAAATCGATTCGCTGCGCTTCAGGATAAAGTGGATCCCGTAAACCCGGTCCGACGGGTCGCGATAGACGAGGATCTGCTCGCCGTTGAGATCCTCGATCCAGACTTCGGGAACTCCGGCCGCAGCATAATAGGCCAATTTCACTTCGCGTTCGTAGTCAAGCATGGTGTCTGCAACTTCCACAACAAGCAACGCATCCGCAGCCTCTGGATGTTTCCCGCGATAAAAGTCTTTCCTTGGTTTTAAAAGTACGATGTCCGGTTGTGGTTCCGTAAAGTCGCTGAGTAGCACCGGATTCTGTCCGCTGACGACCGCGCGCCCTTTGAATGCAGCGATAAAGATCTCTGTAGCGGCGTTCACACAACCGAGATGGCGATTGCCGATCGGGCTCATCTGGATGATTTCTCCATTGATAAGCTCCACTCGATCGCTTGCGGTGAGGATGCCCGCGTCGGCCATCCGATAATAGTCATCCACGGTAAAACGTTTCTTTGTGGTTTCCATTTGCATACGTTCGATCCCTTGGTTTGCATGATACTGCGCAATCTCTTTCACGCGCCATATTGGAACCTCACTTTGCAATTTGCGATCCTGTCTGATCCAGAGATAAGTCCTTTGGAAGAGAGAGCCCGGGAGAGGAACTCGCCGATTCAGCGATTACTTTTTCGGAGAAATCCGCGCCAAAATGCGTCACGGGATTTCAACCGCTACTTACCGCCAAGCACCTGAGCGATCAAAGCAGAGAAGAGTCCACCGTTCCCATCCGTACCGTTTCCGGTAACCAGAATGTCGGGCGTGATCTTCAGCCCGGCTTCAGCGATTGCTTTCGCCACTTCAATTCCTGTCAGGTTGAATTGACCGACGGCGGCAACTTGTTTTTCATAAGCTTCGGCAGTTGCTCCACCTACGGCAAGGATCTTTTTCCCTTCCGCTTCACCGACGAGTTCGATGGCGCGTGCCTGACCTTCTGCTTCGATGATGGTTTTCTGCTTGGTTTGTTCTGCGATTTGAGCGCCGATCTGCGCGGCGACCAGGTCCGGCTGCTTGTCTGCCGTGGCTCGAGTGCTGGTCGTCGCAATGCGTCTCTCTTCCGCCTGTTGCTGCTGTACGTACATTTCCTGTTGTTGCGCGGCGATCACGCGTTTGGTTTGGATATCCATCAGATCGTGAGGAAGAATGATCTGAGAGATCAGAACGGAAACGCACTCGACGTGATATTTCTCCAATTCGACGCGTGCCCGCTGTTCTGCCTTCTCCTGTTCGAGCGCGCGGTCCTGCATGAACCGCATGGCTTCGGTAGAAGACGCCTGGTTACGGAACGAGGAGTCCACCATAGGATGGACGACATGATCGATCAGGTTTTCCAGGGATCCGATCTTTGCAACCATCAGCGGCGCCTGGTCGGGCCTCACGCGAATGATAACCTTAACGCTGACCTGCATCTCGAATCCATCGCGGCTGATTACGGTGAGCGGATCGAACGGTTGTGGCAACGCCAGATTCACCACGCGCCGGCCGTCGCTATCCACCGGTTGATCTCCGTTGGACTCGTCCGCCCAGTCGATCGTGACGTTGGTTGTCGGGACAATGTATGGAATATATGCCCATCGGTTCAGATAGTAGGCACCGGGTCCCGCCACATCCGCCTGGATGCCGCGATATCCGGCGGGAACGACATATCGTTCCTGTCCGGTTCTCAATCTCTCTTCAGTGATGAGCCGATCCGGTTCGCGCCCGACGTTCGACACCAGGACCGCGACCTCACCACGGTTGACGAGCGCGGTGTCATCCAGCGTGACGTTGAACATCAGTGGATTCAGGTAGTACGTCCCGGGCTTCAGCAGATCGAACTGAGGTCCGCGCTGCCCGCCGCTGGCAAGGAAGGCCGATGCGTTCTGAAAATCGTTGTGGCCGTCCACGTGGATCGCCACGAGGTCTCCTGTCGGAAGGGGTTCACCGTCCTTTGCGGTGACGAGCCCGACGCGATTCGCCAATATCATCGTCGCCTCCAGTACCTGCACGTCGAACAGATCGCTATTGATGCGGTACCGTCCGGGAAACAGAACTTCAATTTGCGGCCCGCGCTGGCCACCTTTCTGTAAAAACGTCTCGCCGTCCTGAAAGGAATTGTGATCCGCCGTCTTCTGGGCCAGGAGGCGTCCGACCGGAATTGCGAAGCCATCACGTGCGCCGACCACGCCAACATGACCTGGACGAATCGTGATAGCCGGCAGTATACGGACATGGAACAGATACGTGTTGATCCGGTATTTTCCCGGCGGAAGCGTATCCACCTGCGGACCCTTCTGGCCTCCATTGCGAAGGAACGCCTCGCCATCCTGGAAACTATCGTGACCGTTGGTGCGCCGCGCAAAGATCTGGCCGGGATCGAGTGGACGGCCGTCGATGGACTCGACGATCCCCACTTCCTCTTCCTTCACAACCGTCATTGGCTGACGCGTGACTTTGAACAGATATGGACCGAGGAAATGGAGTCCTGGTTGTAGTGAGCGCGCCTGGAACCCGATCTCTCCCCGCATCGCAACCACACGTGCCTCGGGAAGAGGCCTGCCCATGTACCGGCGTTCCATAATGCCGACCTGAGCGCCACCGACATTCACCACCATCCTGCTGGTGACAATGGTCAGCAGGAACAAGAGCAGGACAATACCGATTGGGAACCAGAGATCGATGGTCATGGGCTTTGCCTCCTGACCATATAGCGCAATCCGGAGGCCGGTTAGCTCACGCAAATCTTCTATTGATTTCGTTTCGAGCGGATTCCCTCTGCCGCTTGCGCATGACATATCGTGTTACAGTGTATTTCCATGGAGAAGACACTGACGGTTCGACTCGACAAATCACAGGATGAGGCGCTAACCAGACGTGCGCATGTCCTCGGCAGAACTCGGTCTGAAGTGGTCCGTGAGCTGTTGGCAAAGGCGCTTTCCGAGGAGCCCGTCTCGTCAAGGGCAGCCCATCTTCAGGGAAGTCTCCACTTAAAGCGGCCAAAGTCCGCATGGGCCAAGCAACTCCGGCAACGCAACTGGCGATGAGAACATTTATTCTCGATACCGGCCCGCTGGTGGCCTACTTGGACGAAGCCGACCCGTTTCATTCGAGTGTTGCTGCCTGTTTTGGCGACGTCTCCGGCATGCTCTGTAGTACGAGCGCCGTCATCACCGAAGCGATGCACTTGCTCGAAGACGACCGGGACGGCCCCCGCCGCCTCGCGGAGCTTACTGCCGCGGCGGAGGTACACATTTTCGAATCGACCCAACCCAATCACCTCTTTGCCGCCGCCGCTTTGATGGCTAAATATTCCAACGTACCCATGGATTTTGCCGATGCAACGCTCGTCCTGCTGGGCGACGAGATCGGGGTGAATGAAATTATCACGTTGGACCGAAGGGGCTTCTCAACCTATCGAACCGCGAAAGGCAGATCATTCAGCGTCACGCCAAAACGTTGAACACCAATACCTGCAGGCCGAATTCACATTCTGTTGTCCATTAATTCCCGGGACGCGCAGCCGGGACGATCGTCGATATCACTCCGTTTGGAGTGATTTTGCGGAGAACGGCTTCTCCGGAAGTGAAGGAGCCTGGCCGAGCTGGTTTCGCGTCAATCGCCATGACGGCGCTCACCCGAATGACAGAAGCAGGCGATCCATCCCTGGAGAGAATCCGCCCTGTGATGCCAGGCGCAGATCGTTGAATCGGAAGTGCCCCGATTGTGGCTTGTAGAACCATGATGATCGCAATCCCTGTTGAAGGACCAGTCCTGGGTTACCTCCGTTGAATTTGATTCCTGCGTTCGCGCTGAATTCTGCCGGTTGTGCCAAATGTTCATCACGCGTGTTTCACGTTTACTTTATGGTGGCGGGCGGGGCAGGCGGGGACGCGCCTCGTCCGGCAGTCTTCTCTAAATCACGCTGCCACAAAAAGGAGCCAAGTCTGGCCCACTCCAGCTTGTATGCCCGGTCATTCCGAAAGTACACACGGACCAGGCTGCCCTGGCCGCCAGGTCCGTGCCAGCTTGGCCGGCTCAATCCTGTGCCCAGACCCGGCGGCCCCCCGCGATCCGGCGTCCCCAGAATGTCCTCCACCTTGCTCTCGGACATACCAGATTGAATTTTCATGAGCTTTTCTTCCAGGAAGGTACGGTCCTCGGGCGACATCGCCTTGACCGCTTCTTCGGGCGTAGTAGAGAAGCCACAGCCCCCGGCGCTTGCCGCGAGGAGGAAGACGAAGACCGCGGCGGCCGCTTTCAAGACCCGACTTTTCCGTGCGCTTATGTTAGCGATTGTAACGGACATCCGACTCAATGTCCCGGCCACGTGAACGAGTCCACGATGTCGGTAATGGACATCTCCCACGGCCAACGTGGATTCGGCGAAGACATGAACACCATGATGACTGTTTGTTGGTCAAATTCCTTGACGTAGAAATCTATCTTTGCAGGGGCGCCATAGTCTGCGAATTGAAGTGTGGCGGTAATGCTGACCAGGGTCCACGTTTTGACGGCCTGAGGCGCTGTTGCTTTGATATTCCGGAAATTCCCAAAAGTCTGGGCGAGACCGCTACTGGCGATCTTCGCCAGGACCGGCTTTGAGGATCCATCGACGAAATACGCCCGCATCTGCAGATCGGAAAAAGCACGACCTGGTCCAAACGGTTCCGTACCCACGTGAACCGAGCAGGATTCAAACGGGAGCGCGGCATTCAGGACTGCACTGTAGGAACGATCCCATTCATCACCCTGGGGGTTTCTCACTCGTTCTAATTCGACCCTGGAAAGATATGTTGTGAACTGCTTTGTCTGTGTGCCGTCAAAAACTTCCGGAGGAATCTGTAGAGACGCGCCGGACGGGTGCATCAGGATCATCCGTTGTTCGATGGTTGAGTAAGGCAGATCGGTTCCCTGAACCGCGTATAGTGACGTCCTTAACGACAACGATGCGAGCACGAGCAATATCAGAATTGACCGTCGTTGTTGAACCCGGCTTCCAGTAGAAAACATTCCCATCATGACCTCCGTTCGAGCGAATTGAGACGAAAGCCTCGAAGATTCTTTTCGGCCTTCAATCTCTTTAGCGCATTCGGGGAGGAATTAAGCTCAGATGTTCAACAACGGCTCGGCGCCAAATTGAAGTAACTGCGTCAAATCCGCTAAGGCGCCGGGATCAGCTTTGCGTCGACGATCTGGCTCGAAGACTCTCCGACATGAACCAGCTTTCCGCGCGACTCGTATTGGTTCAGGAATTCCGGATCGAAGTACGCACCGTTGTCGATGGATTCCCAACTGAAGATTTGATAATCACCCGGAGTGACGCTGTTAAGGGTGTAGTGCCCGTTCTGATCCGTGAAGGCGTAATTGTAATCGAACAGGCGTTCCCGTTGCGCCGGAATTGCAAACACCCGAATGCCGGTAACGGGCTCCAACCTCGTGTCGGTGACATTGCCCCCAATCTGGCCGCCGCCTCTTTTCAATATCACTTCGAACGTCGCTGGAACGGTACCGGAGACCTTAAAAGGTTTCGCCAGAATGTCGTCGCCACCATATTGAATGCTCTTGATGTAGAAACCGAACGACGACAGTAATCCCAGGGTTCGGGGACTGACACGATACTCGCCTTCACGCAGCCCGCGCACCTGGAATGTCCCATCGGCAGCCGCGAACGTGCCGGCAGGATTTCCGCCGCCGATCGGTAAGGATTCCGTTGGATTGAAAGCCAGGCTCATCTGCTGGACATCCGGAACTGAGGAGATCGGCTGGCCCTCGACCACAATTCGCCCGTTTAACGTGATACCGGTCGTGACATTGAGCACGACTCCATCAATATCGGCATCCACGACGTGTATCGGCGCCTGTGCGGACGGAGTTGCATCGATCGGGAAGTTGCCGCGCGCACGAGCCGCCTGGGCAGTCTGGATCTGGACCTGGACGTAATAGTCGCCCGGAGACACATTCTGCAACTCGAACGTGTTGGTTGTGGGGTCGAAGTTTCGTCTATTGCTATTGCTGAAACTTGCGCCTCCGTTGAGGTTTCGATATGCGAGCAAGACGTTCGTGTTTGCCGGAATTCCCGCACCTGTCCCATCGACAATGCGGCCCCGCACTTTGTACGTCTCCGTCTGGATTTGCACTCTCATGTTGTATGAGGTCTCCGCGCCGCCCTTTACCTCGATCGTCGAAGCCTGCTGGATGGCCGCCGCCAAAGGGTAATAGACCATCGAATACCGGGCGGCGCCGATGGCACCGCGTGCCCCATCTCCGCCAGCGGGACGCACCGGGCCGGGGGGTGTTCCAGCGACAAGATAGTAACGGCCGGGCGTCACGCCAAAGATGCGAAAGTCTCCGCGATCGTCTACGGTACCCGTGCCCATAACCTGGAAGGTCCGGCCCTGCACGTTATAGGCAGCGCGAAGAATCTGAACCAGGGAGCCGATGGCGGGCTGCCCATTCTCATCGAACACTCTCCCGCTGACGGTGCCGGTGGGCGTCATCTGCAGCGTGGCGTCGTTGATCGTCTTTCCGGCGGTGACGAACAATGGCCGCCCAATACCATTCGGCGAACGCTGTCCATACTCCTGCCTTACGAATCCATTGGCCGTACCGATAATGCTATATGTGCCCAGCGGGAGATCCTTGAACGCGAACTTTCCGTCAGCGCCGGTCGTCACGGGTTGAAAGGCGGATGGGAGCGTCGGACTGACCGCGACGCCCGTCGCTCGTCGTCCAGTCGAAGGCGCCACGTCTATCGTCGCTGAAACGACGGGCACCGCATCGATAGCTCCCGGCGCCGTATAAAGGGAAACACACTGTCCAGCATTACCTGCGCACCTGCGACGGGTTCGCCATTGTCCACGCGCACCACATTCCCTTCAATAGCTCCGGTGGTAGACAGCGTCGGCTGTTGCGGCAGAGCCCGTGCTGAAAGCAGCAGGAGAACGATCGAGACAGTTGCGAATGAACGTCGCATTGGAACCTCCCAACTTCAGTTCCGGATACATAGCAGTCCTTACCGTTGTCCGCGAGGATTTATGTTTCCCATTGCCGGGACAATCGTTGAAAGTAGACCCTCTGGCGTGACTTTGAAGATGCGGACCTGTCCTCCGCCGCCCGCGCCCGGGACGGTGCGAACGTCGGCGATGTAAAAATTACCCGCCCCGTCCACGGCAATACCTCGGGGATTACTCAACGGGGTGTCGGTCGCAGGTCCGGTATCTCCGGCAATGACGCCAACTCCAGTTCCTGCGACGGTGCTGATGACTGCGGCCGGCGTGATCTTCCGAATCCGGAAGTTTCCGGAGTCCGCAATGTATAAGTTGCCGGCGGAATCGATAGCGATACTTGAAGGTTGATTGAACTCGGCAGAGGCGGCGCTACTGCCATCGCCCGCGAAACCGCGCACTCCAGTACCGGCAAAGACGCTGACAACACCGCCAGGCGTTACTCGGAAGATTCGGTTTCCAGTGCTGTCCGTCGTGTAGAGGTTGCCGCCTTTGTCGACCGCGATGCCGGAAAGTGCGCCGAGTGAAGTAAACGAATTGTTCCCGACGAGTGTGCGGATCGTACCGTCGGCCGTGACTTTTCGAATGCAGCCGCCAGAGGCCGCTATATAAAGGTTGCCCGCCTCGTCGACAGCAATCTCTTTGGCAAGTACCCGGCCCGATATCGCGGGCCCCCCGTCCCCGCTGAAACCCGCTACAGGTTGCCCGAGCGGTCCATAGAGGGTTGCGCCGCCTGCAACGTTGGTGATGACCGCCGAAGGCGTTACTTTCCGAACACGTGCCAACGAATCGGCGATATACAAGTTACCGCCGCGATCCACTGCAACACCGTCGGGGCTTGGCTCGACATAACGCACTGGACCACCATCGCCTAACATGCGCTGGCCTCCAAGCCCGGCAATGCTGCTGAGGGCTCCTCCCGGCGCCACACGGACAATGCGTGCGTTAAACGAGTCGGCGACGAACAGATTGCCAGTCGTGTCCACGGCAATGTGCGTGGACGAACCGCTGAGCTGGCCCTCTGGAGAACCGCCAAAACCAAAGGCCTGTCCGGTAATGGATTGCGAGCATGGAGTCGCGGACGTTGGAGTCTGAGACGCGGAATGCATCATCAAGAGAATCGTAATTCCTGCGGAAATCAAAGTCATGGTTGCCTCCTGACCATATAGCGCGATCGGGGAGGAATTGAGCTCAGATCTTCAACAACAGTGAATCTCGGGTGGTCTGCTTTACTCCGGGTGCATGGTTTCCACCCACGCGCTCTTGCCTTCTTTCACCTGCAATATGACAGCGGGTTTTTGAGTGTTGCGCTCTTTGTCGAAACTAATATTACCGGTGACTCCCAGAAAGTCCCTTATCCCCGCAATTTCTTCGCGAATCCTGACCGGATCCAACGACTTGGCCTTTTCAATTGCCTTGAAAAGAACCATGGCGGCGTCATACGCCAAGGCGGCTGTAGCATCGGGAAACTCACCATTGCGCGTACGGTACATGTCCGCAAAATAAGGAACTGTTGGATTCTCGTCGAGGACTGAATAATGGCTGGTGTAATAGGAACCCGCGAGGTCAACGCCGGCCGTTTCTAATAGTTCCTTCGAATCCCAACCGTCTGCTCCCAGAAAGACTGCCTTGATTTGCAGGTCCTTGGCTTGCCGTGCTATTCGGCCAACTTCCTTGTAGTAACCGGGAACAAAAATGGCTTTGGGCTTGCTGGACCAGATCTTCTTCAACTGGTCTCTGAAGTCGGAATCCACCCGCGAATACTGTTGCTTCTCGACAACGCTGTCCCTACCACGTATATTCGAAAAACTAGAAGAGAAGACTTCGGCGAGGTCGGTCGAATATGTGTTGCTCGCCTCATGAAAAATGGCGACAGTCTCGAAATACCTGCCGGCGAATCTGGCCATCGCCAACCCCTGAAATGTGTCCGTGAAGCATACCCTGAAAATGTAGTTACCTATCCTGGTGACTTCCGGGTTCGTAGAACCATGACTGATCATCGGAACAGCCTCGTGCTGTGCGACAGCGGCACCGGCCTTGCTGAGTTCCGTTTTAAATTCGCCCAGAAC
>Ga0134122_10003147_pt1 | contig 12195 bp, 6 predicted proteins | sample KB302_FD_96461 | JGI IMG/M metagenome (GOLD analysis project Ga0134122, IMG submission 96461) | Terrestrial soil microbial communities without Nitrogen fertilizer from Kellogg Biological Station, Michigan, USA - KB3-0-2 | ecosystem: Environmental > Terrestrial > Soil > Unclassified ...
GATCGGAATCCACATGAGATCCATTTCTTCAAGGGCGAGCCAGAGAGTTTTCACCGCGCGCTTGAGCACGGAGGTGAAGGCCACGTCGAAACCGTAGCCTTCGTGCTTCAGAATCTGTCCGGCGGCCCGTGCCTCGTCCATCCCTTGTTCGGTCAAACCGACGTCGGCCCAGCCAGTGAACAGGTTTTCCTTGTTCCAGATGCTTTGTCCGTGGCGCAGCAACACCAGAGTTTTCATTCTCTCTCCTCATCGAAGGTTAACCGGCGACCTGCCCGGCTGGCAACGACAACGTCAGGTATACTCCCGGAGATCGAGGAGGATGGATGATGTCCGAACACAAGGCAACGATACGATGGACCCGAACCGGCGATGAGTTTTTGAAAGGGAAGTTCCCTCGCGCACATACCTGGACTTTCGATGGTGGACTTACCGTGCCGGCGTCATCATCGCCATCCGCCGTGCCTGCGCCTTATTCGAATCCCGCGAATGTCGATCCGGAGGAAGCCTACGTCGCATCCATTTCCAGTTGTCACATGATGACCTATCTCTGGGTGGCATATCGGGGCGGGTTTATTGTCGACAGCTATGAAGATGAAGCCGTCGGTGTTCTGACAAAGAACGAGAAGGGCATTCCATGGGTGAGCGTCGTCACCTTGCACCCGAAGATTTCCTATGGCGGCGACAAGGTCCCTACGGCCGAAGATATAGGGCGGCTGCATCATCTGGCTCACGATAATTGTTTCATTTCGAATTCCGTAAAGACGGAAATCAAGGTCGAGGGGTAAGAAACTCAAACACAAGAACGATGCGCGAAGCGCATCCAAATAGCTGTAGGCGCGGTCTATGACCGCGCACAATCCGTCATCAAAGTCGGTGTAGACGTTAGAGCGTGCGCGGTCATAGACCGCGCCTACAGCTCCGCTCCCACATTTCTGTTCGTCAGCGCACACTCTTGTCTGTTGACATTGAAATAGTCGAAACGTAATCTTCGACTCGATACGCTAATCAAACATGGATTAGCATCCACGTCATTGAAGTCCCCCAAAAGCCAGTAATCGTGACCTCGCCGTCACCCGTTCTGACCGGAATTCATCATCAAAAAAATCACTGTCGAACGTGAAAGGGGAGGTCCATGAAAATTAAAGGACTGAACAGAATCCTGACCAGCCTGCTCGGAGCGCTTGTATTCGTGAGTTTTCCGATATCCGGCCTCGATGCGCAGACGGCGGGAGGGTCGATTCTCGGAAAGATCACAGACCTGACCGGAGCGCTGCTGCCCGGCGTTGCCGTAACCATCAAGAATACGGAGACCGGAATCACGAGATCGGTTCTCACCGGCGAGACAGGCAGCTATAACGCCGCAAATCTGCAACCCGGTATCTACCAGGTCATGGCTGAGATGCCGTCCTTTTCTGTCGGCTTGAAAAAGGACGTCAACCTGAATGTGGGCGGCGAGGTTGCAATCGACTTCGAGTTGCGGATCGAAAGCGTTTCGTCCTCCGTTGACGTGACTGCGGAGGATACGAAAGTCGATCTCGTTGCTTCAACGGTGAATCGCACCGTGGACGGCAGCACCATCCGTGAATTGCCCCTCAACGGACGCGATTGGATACAGTTGGCCACCCTGGAGCCCGGCGTTACGGCGATTGTTGCCGGTGGGAGCGGAGGCCGCAACGGGAACGGCGCAAAACTGACCGTTTCGGGAGCGCGTCCTTCGGAAAACAATTTCCGGATGGACGGCGTCAGCATCAACGACAGCTCGAACAGCACTCCGGGCAGCATTCTGGGCTCCAACCTTGGAGTCGAAGCGATCCGCGAATTCTCGATCGTATCCAACAGCTACTCCGCGGAGTACGGACGCTCCACTGGAGCAGTGATCAATGCGGTGACAAAGTCCGGAACCAACGCCATGCACGGCAATGTTTTCTACTTTCACCGGAACAGCGCGCTCGACGCCCGAAACTTTTTTGACGGTGCCAAGACACCACCCTTCCGCCGGCATCAGTTCGGCGGATCGCTGGGCGGCGCGCTGATCAAGAATCGCACGTTCTGGTTTGCCAACTACGAACAGGTTCAGGAATTTCTTGCAAAAACTTCGATTAGCACCGTGCTCTCGCCCAACGCGCGGCTGGGTTTGCTCTCGACCGGCGCCGTCACTGTGGATTCCAACATTGCACGCGTTCTCGGCCTGATGCAATTGCCGAACGGGCCTCTGCTCGGCGCCGGAGACGTCGGCCAATTCAGTGCTCCGACAAACAAGCTGTCGAAGGGCCGTTACATTCTCGGCAAGATCGATCATGCGATTTCGACTTCCGACAGCTTCAGCGGCAGCTACTTTTTCGATGACGCGAATTCCAACTCTCCGGATGGGCAGCTTACAAAGGTCACTGGGGATACGTCTCGGCGCCAGATGGTCTCGATGGAGTACACACGCATCATCAGCCCGCAACTGGTCAACGTCGCCCGCTTCGGGTTTTACCGCACCGCCAACGTCAGCGGCGGGATTATCTCGGTCCTGAATCCGCTGCTGGAGGATCCCACACTTGGCTTTGTTCCTGGGCAGAACATTGGAGCAATCTCCACTACCGGTTTTTCCGTTCCCGGCGGCGGCCCAGGCGCCATCAACGTGAATTCGCTGTATTTCAATTCGTTCCAGGGCAATGAAAACCTCTACATCAACAAGGGAAATCACGCACTGAAAGTCGGCGGCAATGTTGAGCGCATGCAATACAACTTCGACATTCCGAACTTAAATGGCGGTTCGTACAGTTTCGGATCGATTACCAATTTCCTGACCAATAAGGCGTCGAGCTTCGGCGCGCTCTATCCCGGATCGGATACCCGGCGCGGCTTGAGGCAGACGCTGATCGCAGGCTACTTTCAGGACGACTACCGCTTCAAAAGCAATTTGTCGTTCAACCTTGGCGTGCGCTATGAATTCCTGACCATTCCAACCGAGGTCAATGGAAAGGTCGCCAAACTGCACAATCTGACGGACACCACGGCGACGGTCGGCGGACCTGTGCTCGACCGAAATCCTACACGAAGAAACTTTTCGCCGCGGATTGGCCTGGTATGGGATCCCTTTAAAACCGGCAAGACTTCCGTTCGCGCCGGTTTTGGAATTTTCGATTCCTTGCCTCTGGTCTGGCTGTTTGACACGCCTCTGACGCGCTCCATGCCGTATTTCGTGCAGGGCGTCACAACCGCGCCTCCGGCAGGCTCTTTTCCCGCTGGAGCTTTCCCGCTGCTTCAAGTCAATGACCTCCGCACGGCATACATTGAACCAGAACCGGGCCGTGCCTACAGCATGAAATGGAACCTCAATATTCAGCGTGAAATATTCGGCTGGGTTGCCGACGTCGGCTATACGGGCTCTCGCGGAGTTCACCTGCCGCAGGTCGAGCGCAATATGAACACCGTTATTCCGGAGCAACAGGCCGACGGTACGTGGATATACCCGGTGGGCAAGCCAAAGCTCAATACCAATTTCTCCACAATTAATACGACAGACACGTGGAATGCGGATTCCTACTATCAAGGGTTGCAGGCGAGCGTTCAAAAAACCTGGAAGTCCGGAATTCACATTCAGAGTTCCTACGCATTTGCGAAGAGCATCGATACGGCCTCTTCCACCGGATCGACGGCCGCCGGCTCCGGCTATTCCGGCGCCAGGGGCGCTCCGACTCCGCTTCTTCCCGTGTTGAATCGCGGCTTGTCCGATTTCGACCTGCGTCACAGCTACAGCTTCAGCCTGGTTTGGCAGCTTCCCATTGCGAGGACTTCAACCGGACTGGTCCGCACGGTGGCCAACGGATGGCAACTCGGCTCGATCGTCCGGGCCCAATCCGGCCTTCCGTTCTCGGTTGTGATCAACAACGACCGAGGAGGCAGTCAAACGGATACGACTGGACTTGCACTCGGCCAGGGACCAAATCTGATCGGAGGGCCCGGCTGCGAAACCCAGACCAATCCCGGCGACCCCAATAATTACATCAAGACGCAGTGCTTTGCGTTCCCCGCAAAGGGAACTCTCGGCAACGTTGGACGGAATACATTGACGCGGCCGGGAATCTCGACGGTGGACCTTTCGCTCTTCAAGAATTTCCAGAATTTCGAAAAAGCGAAAACGCAATTCCGCATTGAAGTATTCAACGCGCTCAACCATGCCAACTTTGCCGTCCCCAACTCCGTGGTCTTTGACAGCGCCGGGCTTGTCCCGTCCGCAGCCGGAAAGATCACTTCAACTTCCACGGATTCCAGACGGATCCAGTTCGGAATGAAGATCAGTTTTTGAAATGGAGATTCAAATGAAAACAAGAATCATTTCAATCGTTGCTGTGTTTGCCGGACTGCTTCCGTTTGCATCAGTTGTCGATGCGGTCCAATCCCAGGCGAGAGCGCTTGCGACCGTCAACGGCGAGTCGATTACCGAAGACCAGGCGCGGCAAGCGGCGGCAAGCGACCTGGAGCAACTGCAGATCCGGCGCGAAGGCTTTCTCGCGTCGAACGACCGGGAACAGCATGATGCAATCCAGAAGGCGTTGGAGTCCATTCTGGAAGACAGGCTGATTCTGGCCGAAGCCAAAAAGCGTGGCGTCACCACAACGCAGCTCGTCGCCACGGAAGTGGATGAAAAGGTCGCCATTCCCACAGACGACCTGCTGAATCGTTTCCTGATTGCCAATCAGGACAGCATTAATGGATCCAGGGAACAGGCGCTTCCACAGATTCGAAGCTACCTTCAGGCGCAAGACCGTGAACGGCTATTCGGTCTCTTCATGGATCAATTGAAAAAGGATTACAAGACGGAGGTGTATCTCGACTCTCCGCGTCTCAAAGTGCCGATTGAAGGACACCCCGTTCTTGGATCCGATCAAGCCTCAGTCACCATCGTTGAATTTTCGGACTTTGAATGCCCGTACTGCGGCCGTCTTTTTCCGGTTTTGAAACGCATTGAAGCGGACTACAAGGAAAAGATTCGCGTGGTCTACATGCAGTTTCCATTGGCTGGCATCCACTCGCATGCACAGAAAGCAGCGGAAGCGTCGCTGTGCGCCCACGACCAGCATCGGTTCTGGGAAATGCACGACACGATGTTCAGCGACCAGCAGAACCTGACCGCCAGCGACCTGAAATTGAAAGCCGTGGATTTGAAGCTGGACAGGAAAGCCTTCGACTCCTGTCTGGACTCCGGGAAATACGCAGATGCCGTGCACCGCGATGTAGTTGAAGGCGGAAAGCTCGGTGTACAAGGCACTCCAGCGCTGATCATCAACGGGCTATTTCTGGAAGGCGCAAGGCCCTATGAGGATATCGCCGGCGTCATCGACAGTGAGCTCCGGCGCATCGAGACCCCGCTGCCGGTTCTAACATCCGCAACAACCAAGGAGAAATTATGAAGAAGAACGACGTATTGGATCCGTATCGTCGCGGCAAGTTTCCCATTCTGGTGATTCTCGCATGCGGCGTCTTGATGGCGCTGGTGACGGAAGCTTACGCACAGGGCCAGTTTCGCGTCGAGGAAGCCTCGATCGCCGACATTCAATCGGCCATACGGGATGGACGGACAACTTGCAAAGATGTGGTGCAGGCTTATCTCGACCGTGCGAAGGCATACAACGGCGTTTGCACGGCGCTGCTTACCATGGACGGTAAGCCGATTCCTCCGTCAATGGGTATGGTCCGGGCCGGAGCGCCCATTCAATATCCGACAAAGACGGTTGCTGCCTCGACCGTATTTCCGGACCTCGATCAGTACAAGGGTCTGCCGCTCGAGTTGGGCAAAATGATTACCTCCATTTCGGATCCGAGCGTGCAGTTGCAGTACGGTTGGCGAGTCGGCATTCCGGGTGTGGGACAGCTCAACGCGCTCGAGACTCTGAACATACGCGGCGAACGCTCCATCACTTGTAAGGGCAACTTCGATCGCGCGCCGTCGGCCGGTCCGCTGCCGCTGGGGGCACCGGCGGCCTGCGAAGAGTTTCGGAAACTGCCGGATGCCTTGGAACGGGCCGCCGAACTGGACAAGGAATACGGGCGCAATCCCGACCTGGCGGCACTGCCCATGTATTGCGCGGTCTTCTCGCTCAAAGACTGGTATGACGCCAAGGATATGCGAGGCACCGGCGGCAACGATGTGAACTTTGCCATGGACGTGCCCAAAGCCGACTCGCCGGACATCGCCGTGCTTCGACAGAAGGGCGCCATCATCTTCGCGGTTGCAGCAGCCAGCAATGTGACTGGAGCCTCCGCGACTGGTCCCGCCAAAGCGGAAAAAGTGACTCCCGACACCGACCTTCAATATGCCCTCTGGAGCGGCCAGACGTGCAACCCCTACGACACCGCACGTGTACCGCGGGGCACCAGCAATGGTTCCGGCGTCTCCGTGTCGGCGAACCTGGCGACCTGTTCGATTTGCGAGCAGACTTCTGCCTCCTGCAAGGGACCGGCATCGAGGAACAATATCGTCAATCTCCTGACGACGAAGGGCATTCTGATGGACGGCGGGATCACCGGCAAGAATTCAGGAGATCGCGCGGGCATCCATTGCAAGTCTGTCGGCGATGCCGCATTGGTGCTGGATGCGATCAAAGGTTTCAAGTCGGATGATATTTACACTGCGGTTCCGAAGGGAATAATTCCGAAGGAGCCGTATACCAGTTTCCTGGTCAAGGATGCGGCTGTCAAAGACAAGCCGCTCCAGGGTGTGCGCATCGGCATCGTGCGGGAGTTCATGGTGAAGCACACAAAGAACGACGAGGCGATCAGCGATCAACTCGACAAGGAAATCAAGACCGTGCTGCGGGACCAGCTCGGCGCCATGCTGGTGGAGTCGGTGGATCCGAAGTATCCGGATGATCCTGCCGTGCCTAACATGACCTACACATTCCAGGATGCGATGGCGGAGATTCTGCCGCACACCGTGCCGGAATACTTTTTTCGCAAGACGAGCACGGGCGAGTTGGAGTTCGCAGTTCCCGGCTGGGACGTCCGGACCGTGGAGTATGCCGTGGCATTATCGCTGCACCAGGCTCCGCTGTCGGACAAGATCAACCTTCGAAGTATCCCCAAGGGTTATGCGAATCCGTCGAGTGTATTCTCCGCCAATCAGTACCTGCGTGAGCGGGGCGATGCACGGGTGAATGATTGGGCAAGCTGGGTCGCCAATGCCAACTTCAAAACCGACTCGGAGCGGGCGCGGGCTCTTAATGCCGCATCGAGCCATGATCCGCGGCCCAATGCGGATGCCATAGCCTATCTGGAGATGCAGTCGGTGGTGCGCATGATCGTTCTCAAAGTGATGGCCGAAAACAAAATCGATGTATTTGTGAACCCGGAGCAGACCACCACTCCGTATCTTCTGGGCGGAGCGCTGGAGCCGGAAGTCAACGACCGTGGCTCACAGAGCTGCTGCCAGGGTTTTACCGCGCTTCTTGGCAGTCCGGAGGTGGATGTTCCAGCGGGCTACGTCACCAGGAGCTACGACCCGAAATACGTGTTGAGCGATGACAAGACGCAATACATCGCCGTCACGGGCAGCGTTGAAGCCGAACTGCCGCATCCCATGCCCATCAGCATGATGTTCTGGGCCGGACCTGGCAGCGATTCCGATGTCAGCAAAGCAGCGTCGGCGTATGAAGCCGCTACGCATCACAGGGTTCCACCGCCGGCATTCGGGCCGGTTCCGCCTGGTTCCAGCGGGAATTGACATGCTGTAGGGGCGGTCTATGACCGCCCGCGCTTTACCGTCTACAACGATCTTGATTGATGGATTGTGCGCGGTCATAGACCGCGCCTACAGCAGACTCCCGATTAAAGGATTCCCTCGGATCCCGCCTGCTTCCCGCATATAATCAGGGCGCTCAAAATCTCCACGTGGAGAGGCGCCCATGTCGGCGGTATGGTCCGTAGTCTTAATGTTCTGCCTGGCTGTATGTGCGGATGCGCAAACGCGCACGCTTGCGGTGGCCGCCGGAGTTCCTCCAGGCATGGACGCTGCTTCCACAGCCACGCTTCAACGCGAATTGCAGCGTCTGCTGCAGCCGGCTTCCATTTCCGTTTCGTGGCAGGGTGCGGGCGCTGTCAACACGGCGCAGGAATTTGAACGGATTGTTGTGGGCTCGTTTGCGGGCAGGTGCGATGTAGACACGCTGCCGGTATATTCCGCGGGCCCAAAGATGACGAGAGTCCTGGGGGATTCCGTCGTTCATCACGAACGTGTCCTGCCTTATTTCCGCGTGGACTGCGGACTTCTGGTGCGGACATTGAGTCCTGTTCTGGAGCCGCTGAATGTGCCCATGCGCCGCGCGCTTCTGGAGCGGGCGATGGCGCGCGTCATCGCCCACGAGATCTATCACATCCTGGCTCAAACGACAGAACATGGCGATTCCGGCATTGCCAAATCCAGCTTTTCGCTGGAGGATCTGGTGGCGCAACATGTCGAGTTCAATCCCACGAGCCTCGCCCGAATGCGTCCCGGAGTTCCTTCGGTGGTTCCCCCTTTGGCTATTGTTCAGGTGAATACTGTTCGTTGCGATCCTTCCTCGCGCCTTTGCGGTGCAATTCCTCAGCCAGGACAATCGCTTCTCCGAGCTCGATCATTGGACGGCGCATCCTCCGGCTCTCGCTCCGCAGGTGTAGATATGCTTCTTCCTCAGTAAGACCGTCCCGATGTTGCAAAATGCCCTTGGCGCGCTCGATAACCTTGCGCGTTTCCAGAAGTTTCTTCATTTCCAGCGTTTCGGTCATGAGGCGCGTGTTTTCAAATGCCAGTGCAGCCTGTCCGGCAACGGCTTTGGCGAAGCCGACCTCTTCTTCGGTAAACACTCTCCGGTCGCCTGTATAGATGTTCAGTGTTCCGATGATTCCGTGCCCGGTCATCAGCGGAACCGATAGTAGCGACACCAGCCCCGCCCTGCGGGCGAGCTCGGGATAACGGTAAAGCTTTTCGTTCGTGACATCTTCTATCGTGATGAGCTGCCGGTCGCGGACCACTCGTCCAATCAGGCTTCCTTCGATTTGAATCGGCAGTTTGTTCAGATACTCCGGTGAGGAACACCGGGCCGCTTTGATGGCAAGTTCCTGTTTTTCGACATCGAGAATCATGATCGAGCAGACCGGTGAGTCAAACGCTTCCGCAACCATCTCCGAGATCACCTGCAGAATCCGATCCAGGTAGTCTTCGCTGGTAATCGTATCGCCTACGGCAGCGAGCACCTCAATTTTCCGCGAAGTCGCCTGTGTGCGTTCAAACATGCGCGCCTTTGCGATCGCGCCTCCCATTTGTTCGGCGACATAGCTCAGAAGCGTCACTTCTTCCACTGTATGGTGGCGAGGCTGCTTGTGATGAACGTTGATGACGCCGATGACTTTACCGCTGCTAACCAGCGGAACGGCAAGAAATGCCTCATAGCTGTCCTCCGGCAGCGAGGTGAAAGACTTGAAGCGAGGATCCGATGAAGCGCGCGACGAGAGCGCAACGACGGATTGATGCTGCGCCACCCAACCGGTCACACCCTCTCCAAGTTTCATCCGGACATTGCCAATTTCGGTCGCGTGCGGAAGCTGCGTCGCACACAGCACAATTTCCCCAGCATACGAATCGAGCAGATACACAAGACAGGCATCGCAACTTGTGACGCCAACCACAAGGCCGATTAACTCGTCGAGCATCTCATCCAGCGTCAGGCTGGAGCTGACGATACCGCTGATTCGATGCAGGAGAGCAATTTGAGAACTGGTGGACTCGAAAGGGTGAACTGCATTGCTATTCATGCGGAAGTGCGTTGCACGATGCGTGCCATGCCGTTTTAACAGCGAATGTGGGGGCATTGTCCCGGGACCGATAATTTCAGACGCAACATTCCTGTTCGAGATTCGCGCCGCCGCATCAAAAATGGCGCTTCAGGACTGTGGGGGCGGCCTATGACCGCCCGCGATCCAGCGTACAGGACCTAATTTCACATTGTGGGCGGTCATAGACCGCCCCTACAGTCCATTGCATTACCTGCTGCTGAGTTTGGAAGTTGAAGTGGGTACCGGACCGAATGCCGCAGGCGGCACCCGATGGTGGGTCATCGATTCGTATGCAGATGCGGCTTTGATCACCGCAGAATCGCTGCCGGGCGCAGACCAGAACATCATGCTGATCGGCATCGGGTGCGGCAAGTGGGACTCGACCTCACCAGTAACCTCGATGTATTCCTTTTTGTCTGTGGACAGGTAGAATTGCGGTTCATAAACGATATCGGTGTAGCCTGCAGGCACGTCCATCTCCGGCCCGCCGAGAAGCGCGGTGAATGCCGTGCAGCAACTGATCGTGGGACGATCGTTGACCTCGGGTTCGCCGGGCCCGCCCAGCTTGTATGGCGGCGTGGTTTGTTCCGGATTAACGAAAAGGTCGATATTGTTCTCGTACATCACCTTGAGAACGACCATCCTCAAAACCGACTGCATCTTCAGATAGCTGATGGAATCCGGATTTGCCCGCCCATCCTGGTCTCCAATGGCGTTTTCTGCGCGGGCCCGATCTGCATCGTTCTCAAACTTCGCATTTGCCACCCAGCTGGGCCAATCCTTCACGCGTGCGTCCCCCCGTTCGGCGAGGTATTTGTCCATCACGAACGGACTGTTTGGATTGCCGAGACGCTGGCTGATGCGCCGAAGCGTCAGCTTTTCGGATAAGGGAGCCTTGCCCATGGCCAGCGCGACGGCGTAATCCACCGACGTCACGTCCCAGCCCGGCACGGCAAACTCCAGGTCACCGGCCGGCGTCTTCTGCCAGAAATACTCCGGAGCGTTTTGCGGCAGGATTTCGGCGATCGCCTGCTGAAACGTGTATTTCAAGTTCGGCACGGTTGGATCGTCCTTGTACAGCGGATCCACCGTTTCAATGAGCTCGGCGCCGAGCTTGTCCCGCAGCACCGTTTTGATTTCCTTGTCGAGCTGGTCGCTGATCGCCACGTCGTTATTCGTGTGCTTCACCATGAACTCCCGAGCGATTCCAATACGCATGCCTTTCAGCGGCTTGTTCTTCACGTCCTTGTCCGCGATCAGGACGCTCGCATATGGTTCCTTCGGAATCAGTGCCTTCGGAATTGCAGTGAACATGTCTCCCGATGCGTAGCCCTTGATGGCATCGAGCACGGTGACAGCGTCCTTAACAGTGCGGCAGTGGATTCCCGCGCGGTCCCCCGAGTTCTTGCTGCCGATGCCACCGTCCATCAGAATGCCTTTGGTGGTCAGCAGGTTCACGACGTTGTTTCGGGACGCCGGCCCTTTGCACGATGCCGAGCTCTGCTCGCAGATCGAGCAGGTTGCCAGGTTCGCTGCGACCGAGACTCCGGAGCCGTTGCTGGTGCCGCGCGGTTCACGCGACGTGTCGTAGGGGTTGCAAGTTTGACCGCCCCATTGCGCGTACTTGAGATTGCCGGGCGCCATCACGGTCTTCGCTTTTGCCGGGCCTGTACCCGAAGGGCCACCCACATTGTCGGCAGTCGCGATCGCGTAGATGATGGCTCCTTTTTCTCGTAGCTCCGCAATGTCGGGCGAATCCACTTTGGGGACGTCCATTGCGAAGTTGACATCGTTGCCTCCGGTGCCGCGCATGTCCTTCGCGTCGTACCAATTTTTGAGACTGAACACGACGCAGTACATCGGCAGTTTTACCAGGTCCGGCCTGGTTCCATACTGCTTATCGAGCTCCGCTGCGCGTTCGAGCGCGTCGGGCAACTTCCGGAACTCCTCGCATACCGCCGGCGCGCCCACAGGCAGCGGACCCGCAGACGGCGCTCTATCGAAATCTCCTTTGCAGGTCACCGATCGTTCGCCGCGAATGTTGATCGTCTCCAGCGCATTAAGCTGACCCGCGTTTGGGATTCCGGCGCGCATGCCCCACTGCTGTTGTACGGTGGGGTCGGAAATTGTGGTCTCCATCCGGCCCAGCTCGAAGGGCAGTCCCGTATATTTTTCGTAGTTCGGGAAAATGCTCGACACGGCTACGGTCATTGTCGGAAACGTAATCGGAGATCCGGCACGAATCGCTCCGGTCGCAGCGGGAATTGGCGCGCCGTCCGCGGTGATGAGCGCCGTGCACATACCGTTATAGGCCTTCGCCCGGTCGATATACGCCTGCACCACGGCCCGGCAGGTGGTCTGTCCGGACTTGATGGCGCTTTGTATCTCCGCGATGCC
>Ga0134122_10003148_pt1 | contig 12193 bp, 8 predicted proteins | sample KB302_FD_96461 | JGI IMG/M metagenome (GOLD analysis project Ga0134122, IMG submission 96461) | Terrestrial soil microbial communities without Nitrogen fertilizer from Kellogg Biological Station, Michigan, USA - KB3-0-2 | ecosystem: Environmental > Terrestrial > Soil > Unclassified ...
GGGCGGCTCGCCGCGCTCGCGACAGCCGGAGAGCAAGGCCAGCGCCGCCGCCACCGCCGCCGCGAGCGTGGAGCACGGTCGCACCGGCGCGCCGGAGACCTCAGGCCAACCGCGCCCGGATCTTCGCCTCCAGCTCCTGCAGCTCGGGCACCAGCTCCATCGCCGCCTTGGAGCGGGCGGCGCGCTCGATCATGGTGCCCACCGCCGCCGCGTCCGCCTCCTGCCGTTCGCGCAGGCCGCGCACCATGGCGGTGACCGCGTCGAAGACGTCCTTGAGCTCGTCGCCGTCGCGCAGCGGGTACTCGGGGACCTTGAGCTTTCCCCCGGCCACGTCGTTCACCAGCCGCTTGATGCGGAAGAGCGGCCCCACGATGTGGTGGGTGGTCACGATGGTGGCGATGCCGATGAAGAGGACGAAGCCGGCCATGCAGCCCACCAGCGCGAACCAGATGTTCTGCTGCTTGTGGACCATCTCGCTCTTCTGCTTGGCGATCTCCGCCGCCACCGCTTCGTACTGCTTGTCGAACTTGGTGGACTCCTCCTGGAACTGCGCCGCGAACGCCGGGTCGTTGAGGTGCTCCATCGCCATGTTGCTCAGGGTGGCGTTGGACAGCTCCTTGGACGTCTCGGCCGCCTGCTGGCGGGCGTCGACCGCCACCTCCGCCTCCTCCATCAGCCGCTTGGAGGTGGTCCAGAGGAAGCCGCCCAGGATGGTCGCCACGCAGAGGGCGATCATCACGATGTACGCGGTGAACTTGAGCTGGAAGCGCGCGTCGAGGAGGTAGTTGCGCAGGTGGCGCTTGGCGTTCGCGCCGGTGCCGCGCGGCGACCCCGTGGCGGGCGCGGGGGGCCCGGAGGTCGGCGTGGCCGGAGGCGAGGAGGGGGGGGACATGCGGGTCACGAGCTCCAGTTGAAAGTATCGGCTGCTTCGTCGATCACCTTGGGCGCCATGGCGCGGATCATGTCCGTCACCTTGCCGCCCGAGGCCTTCACGTTCACCTCCCCGAGCAGGTTCTTGTCGGGATAGGTGAAGCACACCAGGTTCACCTTCAATCCGCCAGCCGGGGTGGTGTCCAGCTCGATGCGGAGCAGGAAGCCCTTGAGCCGCTGCTTCTTGAGGACGGTGCGCGCCGCGGCCTTGGTCTCCCCGTCGGGGGCGAAGACGCCGCCCATCGCCTGCAGGCGCGCGCGGATCTTCTCCTCCGTCAGCTGCAGCACCTCCGGCGGCAGCTTGGAGGTCTTGTCGGTGATCCCGGTCATCGAGATGTACAGCTCCGGGTGATGGTTGGCGGCCGCCAGCAGCGCCGCCAGCGAGCTCTCGATCGCCGTGCGCACGTTGCCGGCCGCGTCCTCCTTGTGCGCCTTCAGGCAGTCGATCCCGGACGCCGCCCCCAGCTGCCCCAGCGCCTTGGCCGACGACGACCGCACCAGGTCGCTGTCGTCGTTGAGCGCCATGCACAGCGGCCCCGCCGCCGCGCTCTCCTTGGAGAAGCCCAGGAGCAGCGCGTTCTGGGCGCGCACGCGGGGGTCCTTCGCTTTCTGCAGCTGCTTGGCAAAGAAGGAGAGACGTCCGTCCAGTTGGGCGTGGGCGGGACCGGCCAGAACCGCCGCGAGAAGGCCGAGGAGCGCGAGACTACGGGCAGGCATCGTCGCGGGCCGCATTCTTGGACAGACCGGAAATCTTCGCCACGGTGGACACCACTCTCACCGGCTCCCACCAGGGGTCCGGCCGCTTCATTTGAAACAGTTCCAGCCCGCCACCATCAGGCGCGCTCATGCCGCAGAGCGCCTGCATCAGAAACCGGGGTCAGCCGGCGACCGCGCGGCGCGTCGCTCCATGGCATAACAGAGGTACCCATGACCTCCGCTTCGCTCACCGCCTCCCAGGTCCGGGAGGAGTTCCTCAAGTTCTTCGAGGCGCGCGGCCACCGGCGGGTGGCGTCCTCCTCGCTGGTCCCCCAGAACGACCCGACGCTGCTGTTCACCAACGCCGGGATGGTCCAGTTCAAGGACGTCTTCACCGGGCGCGAGAAGCGGGACTACTCGCGGGCGACCACCGCGCAGAAGTGCGTCCGGGCGGGCGGGAAGCACAACGACCTGGACAACGTCGGCTTCACCGCCCGCCACCACACGTTCTTCGAGATGCTGGGGAACTTCTCCTTCGGCGACTACTTCAAGGCCGACGCGGTGGAGTTCGCGTGGTCGTTCGTGACGAAGACGCTGGGGCTGGACACCAGGCGGCTGGCGGTCACCGTCTTCAACGGCGAGCGCGGCGTCCCGTGGGACGAGGAGGCGTTCGAGCTGTGGGCGAAGCAGGGGGTGGCGCGGGAGCGGATCCACAAGCTCGGGTACAAGGACAACTTCTGGGCGATGGGGGACACCGGGCCGTGCGGGCCGTGCTCGGAGATCCACTTCCACCAGGGCGACGACATCCCGTGCGCGGAGGTGGCGGCGGGGAGGCCTTGCCAGGGCGTGGCGTGCGACTGCGACCGGTGGCTGGAGATCTGGAACCTGGTGTTCATGCAGTTCGAGCGGAAGGAGAAGGACGCGCCGCTCATCCCGCTGCCGAAGCCTTCGATCGACACCGGCGCGGGGCTGGAGCGCGTCACCTCGGTGGTCCAGGGGAAGCGGTCGAACTACGACACCGACCTGTTCCAGTCGCTGATCGGGCGGATCGGCGAGCTGTGCGGGAAGCCGTACGGGAAGAGCGAGGACGACAGCGCGTCCATGCGCGTCATCGCGGACCACGCGCGCGCGGCGGCGTTCTTGATCTCGGACGGGGTGCAGCCGTCGAACGAGGGCCGCGGGTACGTGCTCCGTCGCATCATGCGGCGGGCGATCCGGCACGGGTCGAAGCTGGGGCTGAACGACCTGTTCCTGCACCTGGCGGTGGACCAGGTCGTGGGGTTGATGGGGGACGCGTACCCGGAGCTGAAGGAGAACCGGTCGTTCGTGCTGGAGGCGACGCGGCACGAGGAGGACTCGTTCCGGCGGACGCTGGACCGCGGGCTGAAGATGATCGACGAGGAGATCGGCGCGCTGAAGAAGGGCGGCGGGAAGGTGCTCCCCGGGCAGGCGGTGTTCTTCCTCCACTCCACGCACGGCTTCCCCTGGGACCTGACGCAGATCATCGCGCGGGAGCGCGGGTTCGACATCGACCAGCCTGGGTACGAGAAGCTGATGGAGGAGGAGCGCGGGCGCGGCAGCTTCCAGGGGACGGGGGACAAGGCGGTCGGGGAGGTGTACCTGAAGCTGCAGGAGCGTCTGGGGGAGACGAGGTTCCTCGGGTACGACGGCGAGGGGCACGCCGGGCAGGGCAGCGTGAAGGCGCTGCTGAAGGGCGGCGTGGAGGTGCCGTCGGCGAAGGCGGGCGAGGAGATCGAGCTGGTGATGGACCAGACGCCCTTCTACGGCGAGTCGGGCGGCCAGGTGGGCGACACCGGGGAGGCGACGGGGAGCGGCGGGAAGGTGAAGGTGCAGGTGCTGGACGCGCAGCGGCCGGTGCATGGGTTGGTGGTGCACCGGGCGAAGGTGACGGCGGGCGAGGTGAAGGTCGGGGACCAGCTGGACCTGGCGGTGGATGGGCAGCGGCGGGCGATGATCCGCGCGAACCATTCGGCGACGCACCTGCTGCACAAGGCGCTGAAGCTGGTGCTGGGCGACCACGTGAAGCAGGCGGGGTCGGTGGTGGCGCCGGAGTACCTGCGGTTCGACTACTCGCACTTCGCGGCGCCGACGGCGGAGCAGATGGAGAAGGCGGAGGACCTGGTCAACGGGTGGATCCGCGACAACGCGGCGGCCGAGACGAAGGTGATGGGGCTGGAGGAGGCGAAGAGGTCGGGCGCGGTGGCGCTGTTCGGGGAGAAGTACGGGGACAAGGTGCGGGTGGTGTCCGTCCACCCGGAGTCGACGGAGCTGTGCGGCGGCACGCACGTGCGGCGGAGCGGCGACATCGGGTTCTTCAAGATCACCGGCGAGTCGTCGATTGCCTCCGGGGTGCGGCGCATCACCGGGCTGACGGGGATCGGCGCGCTGCAGTACGTGCGGGAGATGGAGCACGAGGTGCGGCGGGCGGCGGAGCTGCTCAAGACCACGCCGAAGGAGCTCTCCCGGCGGGTGGAGTCCACCCAGAAGCGCGTGAAGGACCTGGAGCGGAAGGTGGAGGAGGTCACCGTCCGGGCGATGAAGGGCGGCGCGCCGGCGAGCGGGAACGGGTCGCCGGCGGAGGCGCAGACGCAGGAGATCGGCGGCATCAAGGTGCTGACGCGGCAGGTGGACGAGGCGGATCCGAAGATCCTCCGGACCCTGGCGGACCAGTACCGCGACCAGCTGCGGAGCGGGGTGGTGGCGCTGGGCGGGGCGACGGCGGACGGGAAGGCGCTGATCCTGGTCGCGGCGACGAAGGACGTGGTCGAGAAGGGGTTCAAGGCGGGGGACCTCATCCGCGAGATGGCGAAGGAGGTCGGCGGGGCGGGGGGCGGGAAGCCGGACATGGCGCAGGCCGGCGGGTCGGATCCCTCGAAGATCCCCGCCGCGTTCGAGCGCCTGTATGGGTTGATCCGGCGGTAGGGGCATACTGCGCGGGTGACCTCGCGCGGCGCCCTGGGGTTGGTGACGGTAGCGGTGCTCTCGGTCGTGGCCGGGTGCGACGCGGATCGGCCGCCGCCCGAGGACCGCACGCTGATGAAGCTCCGGCAGGAGGAGGCGAGGCGCCAGGCGCAGGCCGAGCAGGTCGATCGCCTGGCGACGGCGGCGGTGACGCCCCCGGCGGAGACGCGGCGGACGCTGCCGATGCCGAAGCAGCCGAAGGTGGTGGTGGGGCCGCTGCAGTTGGAGGTGGTGGCGCTGACGACGAGCCAGGTGGTGGAGGGGCAGAAGGTGAGCCTGGCGACGGAGGATCGGTTCCTGCGGGTGCAGGTGGCGGTGAAGAATGCGGGGAAGGCCGCGGCGGCGGCGGACCTGAGCGGGGTGGTGCTGGTGGGTGGCGGGCAGCGGACGTGGGCGATCGCGCGGGACGTGCAGCGGCTCGCGGGGACCGCGACGCTGCAGGCGGGGCTGGCCCCGGGCGAGAGCCGGGACTTTGTGATGTTCTTCGAGGTTCCGGAGGCTGCGCTGGCGGGTGGTCTGAGCCTGAAGGTGGGCGGATCCGGGGCGGCAGGTGTAGGCCGAAATGGAGACGGAGTAATTTCGCTCGATTAGGGTGAATGAAGTGAAGCCCATCCCCCTCCGGATCAAGCTCCCGTACGGGTCCGAGGCGGAGTTCGTCGAACGCTACGGATCCAACGTGGCGCGCGGGGGGATCTTCGTCGCCACGAAGTCGCTGAAACCCGAGGGCGCGCTCATCGGGTTCGAGTTCGTCCTCGCGAACGGGGAGCGGCTGCTGAGGGGCGAGGCGGTGGTGGTGAAGGCGCAGGTGGATGAGGGCGGGCAGCGCGCGGGGATGACCCTGCGGTTCACGCGGCTCGATGCGGCGAGCAAGGCGCTGGTCGACCGGATCGTGGAGAAGCGGGGCGCGCCTGCGCAAACCGCAGGTCTGGAACAGAGCAGCGTGGCGCCGCTCACGCCGGAGGCACCGAAGCCCGCTGCGAAATCCCCCGCGGTTCCGCCGGGGCTGGTGAGCCGCGCGCGACCGGGGTCCGGGCCCAAGCAAGCGCCGACCCCGAGTCATGGGACGGCGGCATCGCCTGCCGAACACGCCGCCGCCACGCCGGCGCCGCCCGTCTCCACGCCGCGCGTATCGACTCCACCGGGTGCCTCGAGCGATGGCTCGCCGGCGCCGGACCCGGTGTCGCCGCCGGAATCACCCGCCCTCGATCCCGCGACTGTTGAAGCGGCGCTGGCTCGCGAGAGCCCAGCCTCCGACCCCGAGCCGCGAGTCCCGGCGCCACCGCCTGCCTCGCGCCAGCCAGTCCTGATCCGTCCCGAGGACATCGCGCCGGCTCCGCCCGCGCCGAAGCGGCGGCGGAGCGTGCCGGACCTCGAGATGCCGAAGCCGGCGGCGACCACCCTCCGCGCGCAGGACGTCGTCCTGGGCATCGACCTGGGCACCACCAACTCCCGGGTGGCGGTGTTCGTGGATGGGAAGCCGCGGCTGGTGCCGCTGGATCCGGAAGGCCGCGCCTTCGCGCTCCCGTCGCTGGTGGCGCTGGACCGCGAGGCCGGCGCGCTGGTGGTGGGCGATCGCGCCCGCGAGGCGATGGTCCGCGACCCGAGCTGCGCGGTGTTCGCGGCCAAGCGGCTGATTGGCCAGCGCGCGCGTTCCCCGAACGTCACCACCCGCGCGAATCGTCTCCCCTTCCACGTGGTACCGGACCGGTCCGGCGATGCCGCGGTTCGCTTCGGCGACAACGTGTACTCGATGGCGGAGCTCTCCTCCGTCCTGATCAAGGAGCTGAAGGACGCGGCGGCGCGCCACCTGGGCCACCTGGTGAGCCGCGCCGTCCTCTGTGTGCCGGCCTACTTCAACGACCACCAGCGCGCGGCGATGCTGGAGGCGGCGAATCTGGCGGGGCTCGAAGTGCTCCGGATCTTCAACGAGCCGACCTCGGTGTCCCTGGCGTTCGGGTACGGGCAAGCGCTCCCGCGGAAGCGGATCCTCGTCTACGACCTTGGAGGCGGGACCTTCGGCGCGTCGGTCGTCGAGGTGACGGGGGATGATCTGGAGGTGGTCGCCACCGGCGGCGACAACTTCCTCGGCGGGATGGACTTCGACGAGCGCGCGGCGTCGGAGCTGGCGGGGCGGTTCGAGCAGAAGGAGCAGCGCAAGCTCGACTCCACTCCCGTAGGCCAGCAGCGCCTCCGCGACGTCGCCGAGCGGGCGAAGATCGCCCTCTCCGATCAGCCGACGGCCGCGGTCCACCTCCCGGGCGCCGCGATCGGCGCGGACGGATCGACCGTGGATCTTCGCGACGATCTCTCCCGGGACCGCCTCGAGGCGCTCACCACGGAGCTGGTGGAGCGGACCATCCAGGTCACGAAGGCCGTCCTCGAATCCGCGGGGCTGACGGCAGAGAAGCTGGACGAAGTGCTGCTGGTCGGCGGACAGAGCAAGGCGCCGCTGGTGCGCCGCCGCGTGCAGGAGCTCTGCGGCCGCCCGCCGCGGACGGACGTCGACGCACAAGCGGCGGTGGCGCTGGGCGCGGCGATCCTCGGCCACGCCTTGACCGAAGCCGAGAAGGGCAAGTCGGGCGTGACGCTCTCCGAGGTGCTCTCCGCGCCGGTGGGCATCGGCGAGCGCGGCGGAGGGATCCAGCGCGTCTTCGAACGGAACACGCGCCTCCCCGCCGAGAAGACCGTCTCCTTCCAGGTGGCGGAGGGCCAGTCGGTGGGCATCGCGGTCTTCCAGGGCGCCGGGGCTCGCGCGGAGGAAACCGAGTACCTCGGTTGTATCGAGGCGCCGGCGGATCGCGCGGGAGAAGTCACGCTCCACTTCGCGCTCTCCGCGGACGGCACCCTCAGCCTGACCGCGATCTCGCCCGCCGGACGACGCGAAGTCGCCCGGATGACCACCACCGACGCGCCGGACGACGCGCGGGCGGCGATGCTCGCGGCCTCTCCTCTCGGCGCGACCGGCGCGCCGCGGCCAGGGATTCTCAAGAAGGGCCTGGCGAAGCTTCTCGGCCGATCTTAGCGATCTCCGCGTTGACCTCTTCGGCCTCCTCCGCGCGCCCAAGGATCCTGGCGCACATGGAGAGCACGCGCAGCGAGTGAGCGAGAGGCTCGGTGAAGACCTCCGGGAGCCGCTCCACCAGTCGCCTATACACCACCACCGCTTCCCGCGCGGCGTTCAGCGCCTCCTCGTTCCTTCCAGTCTCTCCTAAATGGATGGAGAGATTGGTCAATGACAGGGCCAACTCCGGCTCGGTCGCCTCCGGTCTTTCCACCGCCAGTCGCCTCCTGATCTCCACCGAACCCTGGATGGCCTTGAGCGCCTCCGCCCACCTTCCAAGGGCGCTCAGTCGATGGGACAGGTTGTTCAACGTTCCCGCCAGAACCGGTTCGAACGTCTCGGGCCATGACTTCGCAAGCCGCGTTCTGATCGCCACGGCCTCCTCGATGGCCGTGAGCGCCTCCTTTCTCTTCGCGAGCTGGCTCAACCGATTGGAGAGGTTGTTCAAGCTCGCCGCCAGGTCCGGTTCGAACGCGGTGGGACTGGCCCTCGCCAGCCGCCTTCGGATTTCCACCGCCTCCTCGGCGGCCGCGAGGGCCTCCTGATGCTTCCCGAATTCAGACAATCGGCTGGAGAAGTTGTGCAGCGAGGTCGCCAGGGCTGCCTCGAACACCTCGGGGCTCGCTATGGCCAGCCGCCGGTGGACGTCTACCGCCTTCTGGATGGCCCGCAAGGCCTCCTCGCGTTTTCCAAGCTCGCTCAAACGAGCTGAGAGGTTGTTCAGCGACTTCGCCAGGTCCGATACGAACGCCTCTGGCCTCGCCTCGGCGAGGCGCGTCCTGATCTCCACGGACTCCTGGATGGCGCTGAGCGCTTCCTTTCGCCTCCCGAGCTCGCCCAGCATGTTGGAGAGGGTATTCAGCAGCATTCCGAGATCCGGCTGAAATGCCTCCGGCCTCGCTTCCGCCAGCCGCCTCCCGATGGCGATCGCCTCCTCGATGGCCCTCAGCGCTTCCTCCCTTTTTCCAAGCGCATTCAACTGGACGGAGAGATTGTTCAGCGCTCCCATCAACCGTGGTTCGAACTCCTCTGGCTGCACATTCACGAGCCGTCTACGCATCCTGACCGCCTCTTCGACCGCCCTGAGTGCCTCTTCGCGCTTCCCCACTTCGCGCAGTCGATTGGAGAGCGTGTTCAGGGCCGTCGCCAGGTCCGGTTCGAACCTGGATGGGGCCGCCTTCGCCAACCGCGTTCGGATCTCCACCGACTCTTCGATCGCCCGGAGCGCTTCCTCGTGCTTCCCGAACTCACCGAGGCAGTTGGAGAGATTGTTCAGACACGTGGCCAGGATTGACTCGAAAGCCTCTGCCTTCCCCGTGGCCAACCGCCTGCCTACCTCGACCGCTTCCCGGATGCACTCCAGCGCCTCCTCGCGCCTCCCAAGAAGCACGAGCGCATTGGAGAGGGCCTGACACAGCTGTCCGCGCGGCTGATCCATCTCGGACGGCTCGGTGGACGGCGCCAGTGCTCGCACGAAGAGCCCGTGAAGCACGCACGACTCCACGAGCGTCCAGTCACGCCCGTCGTATGCCCTGTCGAGCGCGAGCGATACCGCCATGGCGATGAGGCCCCAGCTCTCGGATGACACCGGAAAGATCGCCCGAAGAAAGTCCGCCACGAGCCGATGCATGGAGCCGAACATCGTCGGCGCTCCGGGTCCCGCTGGAGAGCGGAACGGGACGACGAAATGCCTGTCCATCAGCTCGGCCCGCGCTTCAGGCGAAAACGCGGCTTCCAACCCCTTGAGGAGGGCGTTCGGGATTGGCGAAGGCGCCAGGAGGGCGACCAACTGTGAAGCGACTTGAGCAGGCTCCGACAACCTCCTGTAGGAGACGGCGAAGGCCGCGAGCACGCCCGCGCGCTTGCCCTTGAGAAGCTCCGGAAGGGCCACCTTAGCCCTCACCAGTGTCTGCATCTTCTCTTCGAGCTCCCGGGTGGGTGACGCCTCGCGGACGCCTCTGAGGAGCTCCTCCGCTTCCATTCCCGATCTGCGTCGCAGCACCTGGTTGAGCAGGTCCAGCGCCAGTGGATGCCGCCCGACCCATTCCGCCACTTCGCGCCACTCGTCCCGCGTCAACGCGTTCGTCTTCGGGACGTTGCGGGTCAGGAGCTGGACGGCGGCCTCCGCCGGCAACTCTTCGACCTGGAGACCGTGGATCCCTCCCCCGGCAGCCGAGAGGTTCTGGCGCGAGGTGACCAGCAGGGCAACCTTCTGCCGCGCCGGACACCAGGTATCGAGCGGCTTCGGCTCGTCGTCCGTCAGCCCGGGCTCTGGAACGTTGTCGACGACGTAGAGGATGGGCTCCTGGTCCGCGACCGCCTGCAGTGCCCTGGCGAGCTCGCGCCTCGCATCCCGCCCCTCCTCGACGAACGCCTTGAACGTGCTCGGGACGGTCTGCCCCATCAACGCACGGTGTCTGCTCTGCTCCTGGAGCGCGACGAGGATGCCGTGGAACGTGGACTGGAGCGCCTCCTCCGAGGTCTCCCCATCCACCCAGAAGATCCCGCCGGGAAAGTGTTTCGGGCCATAGCGGTGCACGTACTCCAGCGCGAGTCGGGTCTTCCCCATGCCCCCGAACCCTTCGATGGATCCCGTGAGCGCCGCGGACGCGGCGGTTCCACGCGCGGTTGAGAGCACGAAGTGAATGAGGGCCAGCTCGTCTGCCCGCCCGATGAAGTCTTCCTGCAACGAGCCTGAAAGCGTCATCGGGAACACCGGGAGCGTGGCGGATGCCAGGTTCAACGGCGGCGGCTTCGCCGCTCGATCGAGGAGCTCGTGAAGGATCTCCCGAGCGATCCGGTTTTCCAGGATCGCCGGGCTCGCATCGAGGCGTTCCCTGATCAGCGCCACCTGCCGCGGAAGCTCGCTCGCGCGCGGCCAGTCGCCGTTCCTCAGCTCCGGCGGGAGGTGGTTGGTGTCCACGTCCTTCGCATCCGCTGGCAGCACGACGATGATGTGCCCCAGCGACTCTGCTCGCGCCGCTTCGCCCTCCGCCCGGAGGAAGGGCTGGAGCGCCGTCTCCAGCTCCCGGAGGCAGTACCACTGCTGGAAGTACGTCGCGTCGGCGAACACCACCACCACGCGACTCTCCAGGAGGCGTTTGAAGATCTCCGGCGGGAACTTCTGGCCCGGCTGGATCTCGTTCGTGTCGAGGAATGCGGACTCGCCCAGCTCGACCTTCAGCGCCTTCGCCGCCGCGGCGCTCGTCGACCGCGCGTAGGAGATGAAGACCTCGAAGGCCAAGCCGTCCCGAGTCTACTTCCAGTCCGCGAGGAGCTTCCTCGTCGCCTCGTGCTTCGGCGAGACCAGCACCTCGTCCGGCTTCCCCTCCTCCACCAGCTTGCCTTTCCCCAGCACCCAGACGTGCTCCGAGCCGCGAGCGACGGAGAGGTCGTGGGTGACGACCACCTGGGTGACGCCGGTCGCGTCCACGCGGTGGAGGGTCTGCAGCACCTCCTGCTTCATCGACGGATCCAGCGCGCTGGTCGGCTCGTCGTACAGCAGGATCTTCGGCTCCATCGCCAGCGCCCGCGCGATCGCCACGCGCTGCCGCTGCCCACCCGAAAGCTGGTCCGGGTGCGCCTTCAAGCGCTCGGCCAGCCCAAGGCGCGTCAACAGCTCCACCGCCTTCGCCTCCGCGTCCGCCCGCGCGACGCCCTTCACCCGCACCGGCGCGAGCGTGCAGTTCTCCACCGCGCTCAAATGAGGGAACAGCTCGAACGACTGGAACACCAGCCCGATGCGCGCGCGGATCTTCGCGATGGACTCGCGCCGCTCGGCCGGCGAGGACTGCTCGGTCCCGCGCAGGACGACGTCGTCACCGGCGACGATCTCCCCGCGCTCGAACGGCTCCAGCCCGATCAGGCACCGCAGGAAGGTCGTCTTCCCGGATCCGCTGGGCCCCAGCATCGCCACCAGCGTGCCGCCCTCCAGCTCGAAGGACAGCCCGTCCAGCACCGCCGCCGCCGCGCCGGGGTGACGCCGGGTGATGTCCTTCACCACCAGCTTCACGCCTCGGACCTCCGGAGGTGCCGCCCCAGCCGTCCCTCCAGCCGCTTCGACAGGAACGCGAACGGCAGCCCGATCGCCAGGTACCAGAGCGCCACCATCACTCCCAGCCCCAGGTGGTCCCGCATCGCGTTGCCCAGGTTCACGTACGTCTTCGTCAGCTCCGTCAACGTCACCAGCGACACCAGCGAGCTGTCCTTCAACAACGCGATGAAGTCGTTCGTCATCGGCGGGAGCGAGATCCTCGCCGCCTGCGGACCGATGACGTACCGGAGCGCTTGCCACCGCGAGAGCCCCAGCACCGCCGACGCCTCGGATTGCCCGGCGGGAACGCTCTCCAGCCCCGCGCGGTAGTTCTCCGCCTCCGCCGCGCCGTAGTTCAACCCGAGCGCGATGCACCCGGCGACGAACGGGTCCAACCGGATGCCCAGCTCCGGCAGGCCGAAGTACACCATCGTGAGCTGGATCAGCAGCGGCGTCCCGCGGAAGAACTCCACGTACCCGGCCGCCAGCAC
>Ga0134122_10003149_pt1 | contig 12193 bp, 6 predicted proteins | sample KB302_FD_96461 | JGI IMG/M metagenome (GOLD analysis project Ga0134122, IMG submission 96461) | Terrestrial soil microbial communities without Nitrogen fertilizer from Kellogg Biological Station, Michigan, USA - KB3-0-2 | ecosystem: Environmental > Terrestrial > Soil > Unclassified ...
CGGACAGTGAACGCCGGTGAATCAATGGCGAGGCTGGTGGATCGATTGCTTGTTTCCTGAAAGCGTTGTTCGCTTTGTTGAAGCGCCGCTTCATCCATCATCAGTAGCCTGAACGAGCCGTAGTCGGCGATCTCGACTGCGCCCGAAGCCTTCGCCTGAGCGAAGGCGTCATCGTCCTGCACAACAACCTTTCGAAGCGCACCAGGACTCCGATATGAACCGGGCCGAATCGATGCGACGCGGTTCGCAAACGAAGGCTTGCGCGCCAGGTCTCGCGATTCGGATTCCCTGCTCGCGTTGACGGCTGATATTGATAAGCAAGCGGCGGCGGCGATTATTCCGAATATGATCCTCATTCGCATGGATGCTTCTCCTTGATTACCTGTGCTGCTTTGTAACTCAAAAATCGATTTCACCGATGAGCTCTTCAGATTTGAGGCCGAGAACCAGTCGACTGAAGACCGTTCGCGGCTCGGGACGAAACACCTGCGCGATTATCGCGCGTCGAAGAAATTGTCTATCGCGGTCTCACGATTTCCTGGGTTTGAAGGCAAAGCCAAATAGTTTCCATTCGCCGCCTTCGTCCAGAAATGTAAGATAAATATCGCCACTCACGCTTTCGAACAGGGTCTTGTAGACCGGCAACACCATCCGATCCTTACCCTCGCCTTGAATGGGCATGCTAATCCGCTCAAAGTCTCGCACCTTCCCGTTCGCTGTGAGTTCCTTCAGGCTGTCGGTCACCACTTGCCTTGGCTTATTCGTACGGAAGCGCTTCGCCGCATCATCATAAATCTTGTCGTATTCGTTGTTGTTGAGCCGTTGGAAGAACAATGCGGCCGCCTTATCGGCGTCTTCGGTCGGGGCTTCGTGGGAAAGCAGCGAACAACCGGCACCGGCCAGCGCTAGAAGTAGAAAGCTGACAACCGCGAAATGTCGATACATCCAAACCTCTTCGTGTAAGTGTTTTCGCTCGGGGCCGGACGGAAACAATAGCAGCAGCGATGTCAGGCGAGCAATGACGAGAAGGTCCGTAGTCCGTGGTCCGTAGTCCGATGTCAATAGTACGGACCGCGCTCTACGGACTACTGACTACGGACTACCATGAATACAAGACTCGCTCGGTCAGCATCCCAGCATCGATCTTGCGGACCAGCCTCGCTTCGCGAATGGATGATGCGCCGATCAGGCTCGAAAGGTTTTCGCTGAAGAATTTGATCTCGCGTTCTTCGTCCTCATCCGGCTTAGGCCGCGCATTCGAGATGTTCGTCGCTCGTCCATCCAGCTTCGACATTAGAATGTCGAACACTGGTTTGGCGGCCGATACTCGAAGCAATACCAAAGACTGTACTGGGCCCTCCGCCGCATCCGCCGCCGGCCTTTGAGCCTTTTCGGCTTGAATGACGCCGGCCAGAAACTCCTTGCTCGAAGCGAGCACCAGACAATTCGATGAGACGGCATACGCGGCACCCTGTTCCAGCAGCGACTGCGCCACGAATCGCACGCCGGATTCGTCCTGCCACGTGAGACGCGGCTCAATCCCGGAAACCACATATCTCGCGCGCATCTCGTTCAGGATCGCTCGCTCGAGGCCTTCGCGATTGACTTCCGCATCAGGCTTGAGCTGGATTGCGACCGCGCGCTCGAAACGCACGAACGGCTTTCCGGGCTCGGTCCTCGATCGAACCATCTCGACGTAGCCGCCGCCGGCCGAGCTCGCGAGAACCGCCGCGACGCTCTTAATAAAATCATCGGAGGGCTTTTCATTGGAGATGTTCTTCGCGGGATGCTGACTTTCGCCGCCCGAGCCCCGTTTGGGCGCCTGCTCGTCGTCGGCATCAATATCAAAGCGCGCATCCAGACGGCTGTAACGCTCGGTACGAGCGTTCGAATCCTCGTCCGGCGAGTTTCGTGTGCGATCGGGAATCTCAGGCGGAGACCAGTCGTCATCTGGTAATTTTCCAAACAGAGTCTTCTCAATCGACGGCGCCAGCAATTCCATTCCGCTCGAGCGAGCTTCAACCAGATGCGCGTCCGCGGGCGCAAATCTCATCAACGAACTCAACTGTTCGGCGGCAAGCCCTGTCCCCTGTCCCCTGTCACCTGTCCCCTGTCCCGTCCCCTGTCCCCTGTCCCCTACCCTGAACCATCGATTCTCAATCATTCCTTCTCGAGTGAATCGCAGATCGATCAATGCAGCTTGAATATCCGCGAGCTCGCCGTCTGCGTTCCGATGGATCCAGTAGTTGTCAAAGTATCGGTTGCGATTCAAGCGGGCTTGATCCAGCCACATCGTTGCTTCGTGAGCTGCAAATCCCCGAGCCGTTTCGGCAAGCGCAACTATATCTGAACTGAGCGACTCGCCGCTCGCGCCTTTGATGTTCGCAATCGCGCGAATCATCAGGCCCTCGGTTGTGGTCACGATCAACTTGCCATCGACATACGCAAAGCAGAACTGCTGGTTCAAACGCCCGCCGTCAGTCGTCACATCGCGAACATAATAAGAAGTCCCGTCGGCCGAGCGTTCCTGAAACTGCGGCGCCTGCTTGAACAGCGCTGATGCGACTGCCCGAGCGCGAGGCACCTCCGTAACAAATACCATTTCGATTTTGCCGATGTCGTAAATCGAAATCGCGGAAGTCTTCCCCGACAATTCAGCAAGCCGATTCTCATCGAGGCCGACGCCGATCGCCGTTTCGATATCTTTCTTTCGGTCCTGGAGCTTGAGGTACACACGCGACTTTTGAAACGCAGCGAAGCTGGCGCTGTCATAGAAACGTGAGCGCACCGGCGATGCAAGCCACGTTTTCATGAGCGCGGAAAGATCAGAAGCCTGAAGGTACAGCATCGCTCCACGCGGCATCACCGAGGCAAGTCTGAGCTGATCAGACAAGGCCGGCGCTTGTTGACCATCGGACCGATGCGCCAGCGCCGTCATCAAGACTATGATCAGTACCGTCAGCTTTTTCATTTCATTTCCCATACAACCGAGAGGAGTAAATCGACTCCGTGGCATTCGACCGGTCGATCCGCATCAACAACGCCTGTCTAAGCTGCCTCGCTTCCCTGGCGGCAATGATTTCTGCTAAGCGTTTTTCAATCACCGCCTTGTCTTCCGCTTTGGCCGCTTCCGCCGAACGCAATCGCGCAACCGCGATGGCCCGATCGAATTGCCCAAGCCGCGCCGCGGACTCAATCAACGGCGCGAGCAACTCGCTTCGAGCGCGCGAAGCCGCAGCGTCGTTCAACTCGGCAAGCGTTCTGAATCCCGGTGCTTTCGATCTCGAAGCTTCAAGCGAGGGTTCAAACGAAATCGCGGTCTGATTCCCAGCAGAGGTGTTCCCGGTAATCAAGGCCGCGCGCACGGCTCCGGTAATCAGCGTCTGACTTCCCTGCTCTTCACTCTCCGCCAGGCGGATCGCCGCCATATCACGGCCATTCTTCGAGTAAAGCGATATCAACTGTGCGCGAGGCCCCGGCGCTCGGAACGTGACGGCATTCGCTATCGCGCCGTCCGCATCAAGATAGAGCGCTCGTTCGAAGCTCGCCATCGCCTCCGCGGTGCGCCCTCCGGCAAGCGCAATCAGCCCAAGCTTCCACTGAGCGATAGCGCCAAGAGGTCCTTGATTCAATGTCCCAAGCGCAACCCGAGTGTCCTCCGCATTACCGCTCGCCTCGCTAATTGCCGCTCTTGCGAGCGCCGCTCCATCGTTTCGTGCGCGCTGAGACACTGCAGCGCTGGCCGACTGTGCAAGCGAGCGGTCCGCCCGCACCACTTCTCCGAGCGCTTCGACAGCCTGCGCACGCAGAGTGTTCGAAGTCGTTCGCTCACCGATCAACGCCGCGAGTTGATCGACAGCGTCAACCGAGCGCCCCGCCGCCGACATCAGTCTCGCCATCTCGAGTTTGTTCGAAGCATTGCCTGGATTCACCCGCGCGATCTGGCCGCGGAATTCGATTGCGTCCGCATATCGATTTATTCTCGCCGCCGTCTCCGCCGCCAGCTCCAACGCGCGAAGGTTGTCCGTCGATCTCTCAACCAGTTGTTTGAGCAACCGCGACGCCTCATCCGCTCGCCCGCGTCTCGCTTCAATCTCCGCCAGCCCCGCAATGCTCGCCTCATCCGAATACCGGGACCTCGCAGTTCGTTGATATGCCTCGTAAAGCAAATTGTCCGCGTCGGACTCGCGGTGCTCGGCGACGAGTAACGCATAAGCCTTCAGACATCGTTCGTGATTCGGTCCCTGATCGCTGACTTCTGATCTCTGACTTCCGGCCTCTGTCTTTTCCAGTCCGCAAAATCTTCGCAACTCTGCAATCGCCTTCGTCGCGTCGCGCCCGCCGCGAAGCTCGACCAGCGCGCTTGCAAGAGGGAGCCATTCGTAACGGTCCTCGGTTGATGCGCCTTCTTCATCCCCTTCGAGCGCGAGCTTCTCATCTGCCTGCTCGCGCCGAATGGTCCTGATCAACAACCGCGTCTCGTCATAAGCGCGTGTGCGAATCAAATAGTCGATCAGCACCTTGCGCCACTCGGCCAACTCGCGAGCCGGATAAACGTAAGCGGTCCCACTGTAATAACCATTCTCGTATTCGGGCGTTCCGAACACCGACTGCGCTATGTCTGAAAGCCGCTGATGAATCGTGCGGTAGATACTCGCAAGCAAATTCTCAGGAAGCAGGTTTTCTTCAATCAGCAACCTTCCGATTGCAAGATCGTTTGGAATGTTATTGATGACGTTATGGAAGAACGTTGCGGCTTCGGTCGCGGTTTTCGGATCTCGGCTCGCACGTTCGGCAATGTCACGAACAAGCGGCTTGATCGCTTCGATTCGAGCGGACGAGTTTTTGTCGCGAGCGGCGCGATTTACATAGGAAACGATGAACCCATCAAGTTTTGGCAGCGACTCAATCAGCAAGCCGTTGTCCGCCATTACCCTCAAATAAGTCTGCGCATCCGCAACAGTGACTTGCCCGCTCATGATCGAGCCCCACGCGTCGAGCGCGCCTTTGCGATCGCGATTCGCAAGCGCCACCGCTCCACGCATGATTGCAACCTCTCGATCGCCTGGAGCAAGCTCGCTCGCAAGCGCAACGTGATCCCCCGCGCGCGAGGCGTTCTTCTTATCGAGATAGTACGCAGCCAATTCTATCTGCGCCTGTGAACTGGCCGGGTGACCTTCGATTTCGCCGACGATGAACCTGCGGCTGTCGATCTCGCGCCCCACAAGCCCCAGCCAATACCCGTAGTTTCTTGAGCCCAGAAACCAGTCGCTTCCCACCAGAACCTGGCTTGAATCGAGGCGTCTTCCGAGCATCTGTCCGATCGGCTGAATCGCGAGCGCTTCCTTGAAGTAAGGTTCGGTCTCGGGTGACGTATCTTTCAAGAAGAACCCGACCTCGCCGCTGCGCTGCTTCGCCCAAGCGACTGATTGCTTCGCGTTGTCGATCGCATCCAGCGCGAGCAGCTTCTCATTCCTCTCGACGAAAAAGTTGATGAGTTGAAGTTGGTACACGCTGTAGGATGACGCCAGACGTTGAAGCTCGCTTCGGGCCGACGCCGCGTAAAGCAACGAAAGATACCGGTCAACCCAGTCGGTGTAGATCGTCGTAAGCGAACCCGACGCCGCCGCGTACGCCGCGCGAAGCCATTCGAGTTCGCGATCGCGATCCCCGCTCAGCCGATACTGAATCGCAATCTGATTCTGATAATCGAAACGGTTCTTGTAAGGATCGCGTTTGAACTCGGCGGACAGCACTTCAGCGGCTCTGCGATAGGCGGCGTGCCGCTCGTAGAAAGTCACCAGCGCGCGAAGCTCACTGTAATACGCCGAATCCTGAGGCGTGAGGCTTGGCGAATTCTTTGGCCGCGCTTCGAACGCCGAGTCCTTCAACCGAATCTGGATCTGCTCTTCAACATCGACCAGCCCGGCGCCGTGCGCGATTCCAAGATAACGCCTGAGCGATGCGGCATCGGAGTAAAGCGTCAGCTTCGCCGTCGTTCCAAGAATCGTCGACGCAAGCGCCGCAGCCTCATCCGACGTTGCGTAGTCAATCACGCCTTTGCCAAAGTCCGCTCGCAACGCCGCATCCAGCGCATCCAGAATGCTGCGTGCCCTGTAGTCCTGATTGTTCTGAGCGATCGCCGCAAACTGGCCGCGAAGCGTCTCGAGTTTCTGATACGCCGAGGAAGCGGGCTCGCTGCGCATCAACACTCTTACATACCCTGCGACACCGGCTGGCGGAATGTACTCGCCCTCCGCGCTAGCGATTTTCTTTGGCACCGCGGCGAGTGCCTGCGCGTACAAACGCGAGGCTTCGTCATCCAATCCCCAGGCAGCAAGTTGCGCGGCGATGTTGAACTGCGCCTCGGTGGTCGAGTTCTTCTTTGAAGCCAGCGCCTGCCGAATCGTGTTCACTGCTTCGTCACGCGCGCCCTGTTGAACCTGGATGCGCGCGACCTCAATCAGCCATTGCGGATCGCGTCCGGCGAGAGTCCAACCCTGGCGAAGCGTCGCGATGGCTTCGTCATAACGCCGCTGCCGCGCAAGCACCGACGCAAGAGTGAATCGCAGATCCGAACGCTGCGGCTCATTCACTACCGCGATCCGATATTGCTCGCTTGCGCCGGCGAGGTTCCCTCTCTGTTCGTAGATTCGGCCCAACACAACCTGCCAGCGATAGTTCTTGTTCGACTCGCGTGACAGCTTCTCGTAATAACCGACAAGCCTCTCGGCTAGATTGTGCTGTTCAGCGTATTCGATCGCGGCCGCGAGCCTGCCCGCGTCTTCGGGAGAGTTGTTGATGATCTCGATGTGTTGATCGACTGCGTCCTGATATTTGCCCAGTGCGTCGAGCGTGTGAATCATCCCGACACGAAGCTCGTCTATGCGCGCTCCCATCTCTTCGCCGCCCAAACCGGCTCCACGAGCCTCTTTGAAGGCTTCCTGATACAAAACAGCCAGGTCGTTGAGCTTGTTTTCGACGCCAAGAGTGCGAGCGAGTTCGCCGAAGATTTCAGTGTCGGATCGGTTGTCGTTGTAAAACGCGCGCAAGGTGGCTTCAGCATCCGCGAGCTTGTTCGCGGAGATCTGCCTGCGCGCCAGCAGCAGCGTGAAGCTGCGCTTGTTGTTGCCGAGCGACCGCGCGAGAGTGCGCTTATACAAATCAAGCGACTTGTCCAGCAACCCCGCGCGCCAGTAGAACTGCGCGGACTCTTCGACCACGCCGACGTTCGTGGGATAGTCGCTGACCAGCTTGTCAATCGACGCGATCGCCGCATCAACCTGTCCGTGGCGTTCAAGGAAAGATGCGAGCTGCAATCGATACATCATCGCTTCGCGTTCGTCACGCGCGGCCGCGGCGAGCCGCGCAATCACGTGTTGCTCGTCTTCGGGTCGAAGGATCGCACGGAACAAATCGCGAACCGTTTCAAGGAAAGCAACGTCGCTCGACCTCTCGACTTCCGTGCGCAACATCGCCAGCGCGTCAGCTTCGTGCTCGCGTTCGGCCTGGTAAGACGCGTAGCCGATCGCCAACTGCCAATTACTCGGATCCGCCGTGTGAGCGCGCTCGTATGCGGCCGCGATCTTCTCGGCCAGACCCGAACGCTTCGAGAGTTGCGCCAACCGCTTCGAGACTGTGTCGCGGCCCTCGCCGGGTTCCGAGAGCACTTTCACGTACTCGGCGATCGCGGAATCCATATCGCCTTTGCCTTCGTAGACCGCTCCCAATCGATACGCGTAGATCGTCTGATCGCCGGTCACGTTGCGCAGGTCCTTGAGCACGCGAACGGCCTGATCGAATTGATAGTAGTCCCAATAAACTGTCGCGACTTCGAGATAAGTGTTACGCTCGCCCGGTTCAAGCTGAGTCAATTTGTTCCATTCATCACCGGCGCGTTTGAAGTCGCCGAGCTGCGCGTAGACCTCGCCAGCCTTAATTCGATAGCTGTGATCGCCGGGGTAGATGTCCGCCATCCCGGAGAACACGCGAGCCGATTCCTCATAAAGTTTTTCCGATTGTTGGCCAAACGATCTCGTCAGGTCCGCGAGCCGGTCCGCGTACTGAGGCTCGCCCGGATAATTGGCGACAAGCTGGCGATAGGCATCGAGCGCTTCATCGTGATGCGAAAGCCACATCGCGGCATCGGCGGCGAAGACGGCGTAGGAAGAGGGCGAGGGGGAGAGGGGGAGAGGGGGAGACGGGGCGCCCACTCGCCCACTCGCCCCGTCCCCTCGTCGGGTCTTCGCCTGCGCATATCTTTCCCGAAGCTGGCCCTGTTTCGAGAGCCACGCAAGATACGGTTCGCGAATCGAGCGGTCCGCGAAATAGTATTCAGCCGAGAGTTTCTCCCATCGCGCGCGATCGTTCTTCTCGAGATACGTGAGCATCCCTCGCACGAAGAAAAGATTCCGCGGGAACCGCGTGTGAGCATAGCTATAAAGATCAAACGCCAGCCGCTCATCCCAATTCATCTCGTCGCCGGCAGCGGTCGCGCCATATCCCGCGAATCGCAACAGGTACTCGGTCGTTTCGTCTTCATCAAAGATGCCGATCAGTTGACGCGAATACTTTGTCAGTTCCTTGCCGCGCTTTTGCCGCACGTACCAGCGCGAGAGCCGGTGATACCACGTGTTCGAATCGAATTGTTTGATCGCCGAGTCGTATGCCTTCACCTGCTCGTTGATCAACTGCGCCTGGCCGAGCCATCGCATGAATCGCTCGTACAGGCCTTCCTCTTTCGGATGCTTCTTGATCTCGCGCCAGAACAGCGCAACTGTTTCGGTTTTCTTCTCATCGGCCGCAAGCGATGACACGTAGCGCTCGAGCACGCTGCTGTAGGTTTGCCCGCGCCGCGCCTCCGCTGCCGCAGCAGGCGAGTCGACGTCGGTCACTTCGGATTCGGTCTCGCGGTCTTCGTTTTCATCATCTGACGCCGCTTTGTCTTCGGTTGGATCATAAGTGTCGCTGTAAGCTTCGATGTTATATCGGATCTTCTCAACCAGATTCTCGAGTCCCGGTGTCACGCCATAGCTCCAGTGCTTCGGCGAAACCGGCACGAGCGGAATTCCCCTCGGTTGATTCTGTGAGATTCGATCGAGCAAGTCCGCGAGCACCGCTCGTTCACCCGCCCGATCCTTCAGCGCGACGTACGAGTCAGCAATTCGCAGCGACACATCGGCGTAGCGTGACGAATCCGAATACCGCTTTTGAAACTCGCGGCCGGCTTCGATCGCGAGCTTGTGTTCCGAGAGCGACGCAAACACGTTCACGATTCCCAGATACATCTCGGGAAGATGTTTCGAGTCGGCGTACTCCTGCTTGAAGGAATTGAATACGCGATACGCGAACGCTCGATTGAAGTAACCGGCGGCGGCTTTCTGCTCGGTCGCGAATTCCTGTGATGGATTCGTGCCCGACAGTATCAGCGACAAGACGCCGTTCAAGAAGCCCGGATGCTGATCGACCTCGGCCACGTCGCGATAGAACGAAAGGTCTCCCGCTCCCACGCGAGTCGGTGTGCCCGCGGCGTCGAGCATCACCTTGAACAATCGATAGAGCGCTTCTTCGCGCGGCCCGGTGCCCGGCTGCAAACCGCCGACAAGATAAAGCGTGTACAGGTAGCGCGACGCCTGATCGTAGCGGCCGATCGACGCAAACAGTTCCGCGACCGTTTCAAGCTCGCGCGGCGCCCACTGATTTCGTAGGTCCGCAGCTTGCGCCGAATTCTTGCCGGCGCGGCGCGCTTCAAGCTCAGTCAACAGTCGCGCCGCTTGCTCGTAGTTGCCCTCGTAAGAGAACACGCTGAACAGACGGCCAACCGTATCGAGATCAGTCGCGCCGGCTCGCACTCGCTCCTGCAACGCGCGACGCACGATACGATATCGCCCGAAGCGTCGCAGCAATTCGTAATAATCATCCGCAATCGCGCGCGGCCAGTTCGCATCGAATGCCGTGGCATATGTTTGCTCAGCCGCTCTCCGGTCGCCGGTTAGCGTGAGAATCTCCGCGCGAGTTTTCAAGTAGTAAGCAAGATCAGTGGGCAGCTTCGATTGAGACGGCGCTTGATACGCATCGAGGACCGCGAGCGCTTCCTTGTATTGCTTCGCCAGCCGCAGTTCTTCGACATAGTCCTTGACCGGTTGAATGTTGCCGGGATCGGCGGCAACAAGTTCAGCAAAGAAATCCGCCGGCTTGAATTCCTTGAGCGCGCGCGAACGAACGATCTCGGCCGCGCGTTTGTAGATCGGCGCTCGTTCATTGACGTTCAGCGACTTCGCGAGTTCCTGAAGCGTTCTCACTTCATCGGCGAAGCGCGTGCGATGATGATAAAAGTTTGCAAGCCGCCTCAACGCATCAGGCGAGCGTCCTCTGAGATCGGCGTACGCAGTCATCTCGGTTGCGGCTTTATCAAACTGCCCGAGCCGTTCCGAGAATCTCGCGGCCTGCAGATGGAGCCGCGCATCTTTTGGGTACTTGCTTGAGAGCGAGTTTATTCGTTCGAGCGCTACGCTGTAGGGCCTTGCGACTGAAGCCTGAGATCCGAAGAATTCCTCGTTTGTGTAGATCGCGTCGTCGACAAGATTCTGAGGCGCCCGATTGGAATCAGCAGGACGTGAGGGGCCGGGAGGAACCGGCGCCTGACGCGCTTGTCGTCGCGATTGCGCGCGGCGGACAGGCGTCTTTGCTTTTCGCGTCGCCCGTTGAGCTACAAGCGTAGCTCCAACGATCGATCCGACCGAAAGCAAAATCAAAATGAGTAGATAAATTCTCTTAGCCATCGCAAGCACCGACGTCCCGTATCAATCCCACAGTCTTTCTTCATCTGTGCCGACTACTGTTGTACACTTCACTCGAAAGGAACCAGGCTATGACACTCGTGCTAGACGAAAAAGAAATCAAGAGCCTTCCAATCACAGTCGATCCCGAAATCGTTAGCGGCACACCTGTGTTTACTGGCACGCGCGTTCCCATCGACGCGCTCATCACCAACCTCGAAGCCGGCCTCACGCTTGATGAGTTTCTGGACAACTTTCCAAGCGTGACCCGCGAGCAGGCGCCTCAAGTCCTGGAGTTTTCAAAAAGCATCTCTCGAAAATCGTAAACCACCATCAGCAAGGTTCACGAAGTAACGCACGAAATCCAGCCTGTTCAAAGTGCTCATCTGGCGTCAGGGCGCTAGTGAGCCCTCGGTCCTGCATAACGACAAATGAAATGCAATCCGTTAAGCCCCACTCCTTGTCGAGCCTACCCCGGTACAACTGAATCGCTCGATGATAGAGATCTTCGGACATTGGTATTATCTCGACGTTTGGATCACCCTCGAGCGACTCAAGCAGTTGAATCGCTGCGCCTCGATAACGAGACTTCGCTAAAGCATTTCCGATTTCCAGAAGCACGGCGCGTGTTGTGACCAGTCGCTGCGGTGCGATCTTCAGTTCGGCTCTTAGCGTCATGGCTTGCTCATGATGCTGATCATTGGTAACAGAAAGAGCGATGGCATATGCAGCATCGAGGAATATTTCATTTCTTGCCATCGCCGCCTCGTCCATACAAGTACTCCTCAAACCGCTCCGACCAGTCTGATGGACCCTCCAGGTTTAGAGATGCGGCTGTGTCAAGAAACGACAGGGTTTTCTCGGGCTCTGCCTCTGACGTCTCTATCGTGATTCGCACTTTCGTGTTTGGTTCCAGATCAACTGGCCCATCGGGGCGCAGCACTTCTCCGTCAAAAATCGCGGTCATTGTTCTCGTCATCGCATACCTCCCGGCAACTGGCAGTTGCTCAATCGCCGATCACTTCAACCACCAACTCCACCACACTCGAATTGTGCGCGAAGTCTTCGCCTGTCACCTGAATTGTGTAACTCCCCGATGGCAATCCGGCCGGTATTCTCAGATGCCCAATGTTCGCCTTGGCCTTTGCGTCCCACACAACCGCGACCGGCAACGATCCGAAGATGCGCGCCGCTATCACTCGAGTGTCGCTGTCGGCTCGCACGGTGATCATCAGGTCTTCGCCCGCGTGCACGATCGTCTGGTCCAACGACGCCTGGAGCCGAGGCGGACGGCTGTCGATCACAAAGCTCTTCTCTTCCTGATAAGCTCGGCCTTGCCGGTCAACGAGCACCAGCCGGCAGTGATAAACACCATCCGACATCTCGCGAGGCGCGACGAAGCGTGTCTCCCACAC
>Ga0134122_10003150_pt1 | contig 12192 bp, 11 predicted proteins | sample KB302_FD_96461 | JGI IMG/M metagenome (GOLD analysis project Ga0134122, IMG submission 96461) | Terrestrial soil microbial communities without Nitrogen fertilizer from Kellogg Biological Station, Michigan, USA - KB3-0-2 | ecosystem: Environmental > Terrestrial > Soil > Unclassified ...
CGAAATGGCCCAGTTCGTCAATGAGTGCGAAAGCGCGCTTAAAAATGCCATTCCGCTGGCAGGTGACCCTACCGAGTTGAATTGCAAGGCGCCTGCACAACGGTTCTCGGCCCCCTCGGCGCATAGGGAGGCTTGCCGTTTTGCAGTGGAGCAAAGCAGCGTGCGCTACGTGATGAGGGAGGTGTGTTTCAATTGTGGAGGGTCTCAAGACGTCGAAAGGGAGTTGAATCTTGCAGCGGACGCTTGGGCTGCCCCCTTTCGCTGGTGGGTAGGACTGCATACTACCGATTTTTGCGCAGCGGGTGCGAATGTCAACGCCGGGATCAATAAGTTTATCGACGAGTGCGAGGTCCAACTCAAGACCACATCCATGCCCGACATCAAACGTTGCGCTGTCGGTGCCAAACAGACCACCACATCGCCTAGGAACGCTTGTTCTAGGGCGCTCCAGCAGGTGGAGGGGACCGGCCCCTTAGCGGTGGCAACGGAGATGTGCCAGTATTGCGCAACGGAGCCTGGTAGCTGTGCTCCTGCTCCTGGTCTGCCCCCCCCAATTGAGCCGCCGCCGCCATCAAGCGTTGGTACCTTGGAGCCTCCCCAAACGCTTCCACTCGGGGAGCGGCCGCCCCCTGTCGTGTCGCCACCGATCGTGTGCCGCGACGGCATGGTACCAAATGCACTGGGAGGGTGCCGCTGTCCCGGGGGCACCGTTCTCAGGGGCGGCAGGTGCATTCAAGTGGCCGTCCCGCCGCCGTGCCCGCAGGATCGTCCGATCGGTATATTCCCGAACTGCTGTCCGTCCGGCACGCAGTTCGTGAACGGGGCGTGCCGCCCAGATCAAGTATGCAGGCCCGGCATGGTCGCCAAAGCCGGAGGTGGCTGCGAATGTCCTGCCGGCGGCGTCTTTCGCGGCGGGAAATGCGTCATCGTCGGCTGCACCGGCGGAATGATCGGTACCCCGCCCAACTGCAGATGTCCGCAGGGCACAATCTGGCGGCGGGCTGGTCTGGGCAAAGCACGTTGTCTTCCGCCCCCGGCAACGCCGTCTGACCCGCCCTGTCGGCCAGGGGAGGTTCGCGACAGCACCGGCTCTTGCGGCCCCAGATGATATGCACGCACTTAAATGATGGAGCCTTTCATGCGTTGTTTGCCAAAGACGACTGCGACCATCCTTGCATTACTGATCGGCGCGACTTGCGCGAGCGCGCTCGACGGAACGTTCAACAAGCCCGTCTATAACGCAACCAAGCCCGAGTGGGCGCCCGCCTCGACAACCGTTTGGGCAAGAAGTGCGGCAAAGACAATGCTGTTCGAACCAGTACCATTCGAAGCTGACAAGATCGGCAGGGCCTCGGCGCGACTGCCGTAAAGAAATTCGCCAAGGGGGGTGGATCGCATGTTGCGGATGTTTATGGGTCTATGTGCGCTCTGCGCTGTCAGCGTTTCGGCGCACTCTGATGAGTTCACGTTCCGCGTGAAGAGCTTGTACAAGTTCAGCGCTCAGATCAAATATTACTCGCAGAAGCGAGATGCAGTTTGGCCCGGAGCCACGACGGCTTGGGATCTGCTGGATGATGAGGTGCACGAGCACAACCTGACCTGCGATGGTAACGAATTGATCTGCTTCGGTGCGTGGGATAAGGCCACTCCCAGCAGTCTTCAGTGGGGTGCGGGAACCGGAGGGAAGCCCAACTGCAGCGACTGTTGTTGGAGCTGCGCAAATGGTCAGCGAACCCCCGTCATCACCTTGTCCTCACTTGGAGTCTTGGGTAAACAAAACAAGCATCGCCCCCACATAACCCTGGATGCATCGCAGGATATCACCGTAGGCGTTGGTGGAATGGACATGCCAGGTAGCGATTTCGCTGTGGTCTCGGCGAACTCGTCTCTGGCGTGCCAAAACTCGTGTGGGGGTAACCCAACGTGCAAGGCATGGACCTGGAAGAGTTCATCCCGGCAATGCTTTCTGAAGAACGGCGTCCCGAACCCGGTCTCCAATACGTGTTGCGTTTCCGGCCAAATCGATCAACTCACCAAGGGGCAGATGAGCAAAGAGTACGATACCGACCGATTCGGCGCCGATATACGTAACTTCTCGGCCGCAGATTCTTCGACCTGCCTAAGCGCCTGCACGAGCGACAATCGCTGCGCGTCGTGGTCGTTCGTGCGCCCGGCGAAGAAAGGCGAACGCGGCGTTTGTTTCCTCAAGGACCAAGTTGCGCAGGCCGTCTTCAAGTCTGGAGTGATTTCGGGTGTCAAATTCCGGCGGGCGAACCAATGATAGACGGCAACGGTCTGATTAGACACAAATGCGGCGCCTCGGGCTGAATGTCGTTGTCCCGGGGGTAACGGGCAGTGAAGGATGCACGAGCGGCTCTGGCGACCGCCGAAAAGGACACCGCGGCTGAATGCCTTGCCGATCTCGGCAGCTCAATACCAACTAATGCTCTAATTTCACGTCGCTGCTAACATTGCTTCAACGAGATCGCGCGCCGCCCTCGGTCGAGCTGCCCCGAAGAATCGAAAAGCCCTCCCGTTGCGGCGGAAGAGCTTCGCTTTAGGAGGCGCTCAGCTCCGGTCGGAGCTCGCACGCTCCTTTGCCTTCACGACCTGCGCACCAAGCCAACCAAAAGCAGCAAGACCAGCGCGCCGAGCAGCGAGGCCACGATATTGCCCCCCATGGATTCGGTGTGCAGGCCAAGACTCGGCGCCAGTAGTCCGGCAATGCCCGCCCCCAAAATGCCGATCACAATGTTGCCGAACACGCCGTAACCGTAACCCTTGACCAAAACACCAGCTAACCAGCCAGCGATGGCACCGATGATGATCCAAGCAAGGATAGACTGGGGCGCGAGCATGAAAGTCTCTCCGATCCATTATCGCCGTGGTGCAAGGCCACATACTAGGACCTGAAGCCAGGACCTCAAGTCGAATTCGCTCCGCGCACCGGTGCCAAGCCAACGCAACCGAACCAACGGCGCCAACAAACAGCAAGTGTGGGGCCATGGGGCAACGGATCCACCCCACGGCGATTCGGAGTTCGGATCAGAAACGGCGGCGCCGGCCACCGCACCCCCCCGGGGTGACGGGGACGGCGTCACCGGCGCCGTCCACGCGTGTTCAGCAGCTAGTGATGCTTGACGAGAACCAGCGACGGTGCATTGAGATCCGCCGGCAATATTTCAAGCAAAATGTACACCATGCACAACAAGGTGCGCCGCCGAGGGTTGAACACCATCAAACGCATCATCACGCCTCGAGCCGAGACCAGAGCAGACGCGCCCGTCCCCGCGCCAAAGCACGGGTCCCGCTTCCGCGCCGCCCATGCGTGCGGCAATGCCGCCCTGGGCCGGCGTCGTCGCCGGACGTCCCCCCAGTCGCCAGAACCCACGCGGTTGACAGCCAGGGCCGGTGCTCTTAGGAGCACCTCTATGTTGCTGCTGGCGCCGAGGGTGCGACTTACGTGACCGGTCCCTTGCGCCGGGATCGGGCCAACGCTGTGTGCTTTTTTGTGTTTCTCTCGGAGCCGGATCATGATCGCGCCGCCTCAATCTGAGACGCCATCGCACGCATCCACCATCGTCGATCAGTTCAGTCGGCAGGCGGAAGGCTTCGCCAACTCTCCGGCCCTGCACAATGCCGCCGCCCTCGCCCTCCTGGTCGAAGCCGCAGCGCCGCAGCCAGATGACGCCGTTCTCGATATTGCTTGTGGGCCTGGTAGCGTCGTGGTCGCGTTTGCCAGCCGCGTGCGCCGAAGCGTTGGGCTCGATGCCACCCAGGCCATGCTGGTTCAGGCCCGTAGTCTGGCCACGGCGCGCAATCTAAAAAACACGGAATGGTACCAGGGCGACGTCTACCGCCTGCCGTTCGACGCGGCGTCCTTCGACATTGTCAGCTGTCGCTTTGCCTTTCATCATTTTGAGACACCCGCGCACGCCCTTGCCGAAATGGTGCGGGTGTGCCGGCCCGGCGGCCGCATCGTGCTTTGTGATGCCACCGCGTCCGACGATGCCGCCAAGGCCGCAGCGTTCAATCGCATGGAACGGCACCGCGATCCATCGACCGTTGCCTTTCGCCCGTTGGCCTTTCTCTACCAGTTGTTCGCAGACGCGGGGCTGCCCACGCCAAGCAGCAAGACCTACCAAGTCCCGGCCGAGCGGGAACGGCTGATCGCCATGTCGTTTCCGGTCGATAACGATCGTGAGCAACTGCGTGACATGATCGACGCATCGGTCGACGGCGATCGCATGGGGCTCGCCTCGCGCCGGGAGGGTGATACGGTCTATTTTTCCTATCCCGCGGTCATCCTCGTCGCGGTAAAGCCATGAGCAAGACCAAACTTGCGGCCGCTCGCCGCTGACGAAAAATCACCGACCACGCCAACGCCTTTGCCATGATCCTCGCAGCGCAGGGCGCCGATCGTCGCTCTCGGCGCGGCGCGCGGCGCCTCAGCCAGGTCCGAGCCGGACCGAGGGCGGCAACGTCTCGGGCAGCTGCCCAAGGATCTGGAGCGCAGCCTGCATGGCGACGATATAGCCGTAGGGGCCGAGACCGCAGATAACCGCCTTCGCCGCGCTGGAAAGGATTGAATGGCGATGCAGTTCATCGCGGGCATGGATATTGGAAATGTGCACTTCGATGAAGGGGCCTTCGAAAGTCTTGAGCGCATCGAGCAGGGCAACGGAGGTGAAGGAGTAGGCGGCGGGGTTCATAATGAGGGCGTCGGCCTTGGCGCGGGCCGATTGGATCAGATCAACCAGCGCACCTTCGTGGTTGGATTGATGGAACTCGAGCGTGACGCCCAGCCACTCGGCAAATTCGCGGCAGCTTGCTGCAATCGCCGCTAGCGTGGTGGCGCCGTAGATGTGGGGTTCACGCACGCCCAGCAGATTGAGATTGGGCCCGTTGAGGATCATCAGACGTGCTGCCATCGGCGGCTCCTTTTGAGCTTTTCAAACGAGAAAGACAAGCGCAGCCCTCAGTCGTTGGCGAGCCGCGCCTGAGCGGCCAGCCGGACCGGCGCATTCGCCGCACCGTAGCCCGCATAGTGGCGCCGCTCCACAATCTCAAAAAAGAACCGCTGCTCGAAGGTTTGCGTGTAGAGTTGCAGGTACTCGCCGTCGCCATCGCGGTCGTAGAGAATATTGTGGGCCCGCAAGTCCTCAAGCTGCTCGGGCGCAAGATCCATTTTGGCTTCCAGGTCGTCGTAGTAGTTCTCAGGGATTTGCAGCAGCGCCACGCCATTGCGCTGCAGCTGCGCCGCGGTGGCGAACATGTCGGCCGTCGCAAACGCAAGGTGCTGGACGCCGGAACCAAAAAGCTCCGTTAGGAAGCGCGATGATTGCGTGCGTTGACTTTGCGAGGCGTTGAGAATGACGCGAAGACGACCGTCGGGCGACTCGATCACCTGGCTCCGCACCAGGCCACCGGGATCGGCGACATCCTGTGGCGGGATCTTTTTCAGGTCCAGCAGCGAGGTGTAAAACAGCAGCCAGGTCAGCATCTCTTCGTAGTGCATGGACTGCGAGATATGATCGACGGCAATCAGACCCGCAGCATTCGAGCCCGCCTCAGCCGTCGCCTCGAATTCGATGTCCCAAACGCGTCCGAGTTCGCTCGTGGCATCGAGGAAGTAGACGAGACTGCCGCCGACACCTCGCACCGCCGGGATGTCGAGTTCGCCGGGGTCGACCGGTTGGCGAAATGGTTCGTCGAGCAACAGCTTGGCGCGCTCGAGCGTAGCGGCCGCGTTGTCGACCTTCAGGCCAAGGGCACAAACGGCGGAGCCATGAGTTAGGTTGAAGGAATGGGCAAACCCTTCCTTGTCGGTGTTGACAACGAGATTGATCCCACCTTGCTGCCACCTCGTCACCGCTTTCGACTTGTGGCGGCCGGCGCGGCGAAAACCCAGGGTCGACAGCACGCCTTCAAGCTTCGGGGCACTTGCCTCGTCGACGGCAAACTCCACGAATTCGGCGCCGAGCGCTTTTGACCGGGAAGGCAGCTTCCTGGTCGCGGGAATGAGCGCACTATTCTTGCTGGCCAGCTGGTCGAGGAGAAACAGCAGCGAGCGATGCCCGTCGACGGCAACACTACGGGCGGAGCCCGCCCGAAATTGATCGTTGAATATCTCCAGCGACAAGGGACCGTCATAGCCAGTGGCGGCCAAAGCCTCCATGAAATCAATGAGAGGCAGATCACCCTGACCTGGAAAGTTTCGGTAGTGCCGGCTCCAGGAGAGATAGTCCATTTGCAACAGCGGCGCGTCCGCCATTTGCACCAGGAAAATCCGGTCGCGGGGGATCGAGCGGATGGCGCTCAGATCCGTCTTGCGCACCAAGATGTGAAAGGTATCGAGCACTACGCCGACGGCTGGATGATTGGCGCGGCGAACGGCTTCCCAGGCATCGCGGTAGTCGTTGATGTGCTTGCCCCAGGCCAGGGCCTCGAAAGCCACGCGCAACCCGCGTTTGGCCGCCCTCTCGCCGAGCTCATGGAGGTCGGCAGCCGCGCGATCGATACCGCCAAGGCTATCGGCAGCGACGTTGCTACAAATCATCAACAGGTCGCAGCCAAGCTCTCCCATTACATCGAACTTGCGCTCGGCACGCGCAAACACTCGGGCGCGCTGGGACTCTGGCGCACCTTCAAAGTCGCGGAAGGGCTGCAGCGTAACGATGCCGAGGCCGAGGCCTCTGACGGCTTCGCGGACATCGGCGGGTGTACCGTTAAAGGTGATGAGGTCGTTTTCGAAAATTTCGACCGCGTCGAATTTAGCGGCCGCAATCGCTTCCAGCTTTTCGCTCAGACTTCCACTCAAAGACACCGTAGCGATTGAGGTTTTCATGGGTCCACCTCCTGGTGGCTAGCTCGCGCACTCATTCCCTTTAAGACCTATGGCGGCCTCGACAACCGTGCCTTGCGTCCACAGCAGGCCGGCGGTCAAAGCGGTGGGCAACTTTGACGTCCGTGCCGCCGAACCAGCCTGCCTGCCAGCTTATCCTCGCGCTAACCCTTGTAGCCCAGAAGCCGCGGCAGCCAGAGCACGGTATCCGGCACGAACGTGATGATCGCGAGCGCGACGACCATCGCCCAGACAAAGGGCATGGTATCACGGATGATCGTGCGCAGCGGCGCACCCGAGATCGCCGTGATGATGAAGAGGAGCAAGCCATAGGGCGGCGTGACCAGACCGATCATAATGTTAAACACGGCAACCACGCCGAAGTGCACAAGATCGATCCCCAGCGCTTTGGCGGTCGGAATGAAGATTGGCAGGATCACCAGAATGATGGTGCTACCCTCGAGCAAGCAGCCCAGCACCAGAAGAATGACATTCACCCAAACCAGAAACATCGTGGCGGAAAGATCGTAGCCCGCCAACAACCCTTTAACCGTCAAGGGAATTTGCTCAATCGTCACCACATAGTTGAATATGAGGGCACCGGCGATCAGCATGCCGATCGAGGCCGTTGAGCGGGCGCTGTTGAGCACCGCCAGATAGGTGTCGCGTGCGGTGATATTGCGATACCAGAGCACGGCCACCAGGAAGGCGTAGGCCGCGGCGACCGCCGCCGCCTCGGTCGGCGTCATGACGCCGCTATAGATGCCGCCCAGGAGGATAACAGGCATCAATAGCGCGGGCATGGCCGTTGCCGTGATACTGGGCCATTGGCGCAACGGTATCGGCGCCTCGACCGGGAAGTCGTGACGATGCGCCATCAGCGTATTGATCACCATTTGCGCAATCGCCATCAGCAGTCCGGGAATGACGCCGCCGAGAAAGAGGTAGCCAACGGACGCATCCGAGATCAGCGCGTAGAGCACCATGGGGATCGATGGGGGAATGATCGGTCCAATGACGGCGGATGCTGCGGTGATGGCAGCCGCATAACTCAGCGGATAGCGGTTATTGCGCGTCATCATGTCGATGCTGATGCGGCCGGTCGCCGCCAGGTCGGCAATCGCCGAGCCCGACATGCCGGCAAAGATAATGCTCTGGGCGATGTTGATATGACCGAGACCGCCGCGGAAGCGGCCCACCAGCATGTCGCAAAAGCGCAAAAGGTGGTCCGTCATCTTGCTGACGTTCATCAGCTCGGCGGAAAACAGAAACAGCGGTACCGCCAACAGCACGTAGCTGTTGTAGAGGCCGTTGAGTATTTGCTCAGCCGAGGTTCCAAGATCGAGGTGCGCGAGCAGGAGATAGAGGATCGAGCCGGCGATCATGGAATAGCCGATCGGCAGTCCCAACAGGCCAAGGGCAAGGATGGTGCAAATTGCGATCGCAAAGGGACTGTTCACAGGGCCGATCCACTGCCGATCTGGATATCCGGCGGTTGGCCGCGCATGGCGCGCCGGGTCAAACCGGCGTAGCGAACGATGACCCCGATCGAAAACAGCACGTAGATGGAGTAGACGTAGTCAAGCCGAACGCCAAGGTAGGCCGTGCGCTCGACCTTCAGAAACGTGACATAGGCAATAACCGCCGGCAGAGCGATACCAAACAGCACAATTGCCGCAATCCCGGTAATGACGGTGAAGACGCAACGCGTCTTGGCGCTCGCCGTGCTGTAGATGAGGTCGAAACGGACCTCATCCCGCTCGCGCAAAATAAAGACGGCACCCCACAAGGTGCACCAAATCCAGCACACGACGCTGACTTCGTCGGTCCAACCCAGCGGATAGTTGAAGACGTAGCGGCTGACGATCTGCAGAATAAAGCACAGGAACATTGCCAACAGCAGCAGCGCGGCAACATTTTCTGCCCGCCGGCGCAACCAGCGTGCGCCTGCAAGCATTCGGGCGGTGGTCTCGCGCATCACCCTCGTCTCCGTATCAAGGAAAAGCGGTCGATGCCCGCAGCGCCATCGGCCGGCGACTCGGCAGGTCGTTGGCTCAACTCGGTGTGCCGCTATTTTATGGCGTTGATCTTCTCGATCGCACCCTTCGGCCAATCGTTGGCGTACTTGTCGAGATACTTCTTCTGTGCGAAGGCGCGGAAGGCGTCCTGATCGGGGGTATAGACCTGCTTGCCTTCCTTCTTGAAGAACTCGATGGCGTCTTTCTCCTGCGCGTCGTACTTGGCTGCATTGGCATCAAAGATCTTGTCGGCCTCGGCACGAAACTTGGCTTGCTGAGCCGCGTTCAAGTTTGCCCAGGCCTTCTTGGACACCGATAATACGTCGTAGCCGATCACATGACTGGTGAGAACGAACTGCGTCGTCACCTCATAGAATTTCATGCTCCGAGCCGTCACCAGCGGATTGTCCTGGCCGTCGACCGCGCCCGCTTGCAGCGCCGTGTAAAGCTCCGCGAAGGCCACCGGCGTCGGGTTGGCGCCGATCGACTCGCCGAGGAACTGCCAGAATTCACCGGGTGGCATGCGCAGCTTGCTGCCGGCCATGTCCGCCGGCGTGCTGATCTTCTTCGTCGGCTTTAAATTGACCTGGCGCGCACCGAAGTAGACCGGGCGGATCACTTCGATGCCCACCTGCTCGCGGGCCATTTTCACGAAGTCCTGGCCGACATCGCTGGCGAACGTCTGCTTTAAATGGTCGTAGTCGCGGAACAGATAGGCAGACGTCAGCAGCGACCACGCCGGAATTTGCTTGGAGATGTCGGCGGGTGCCAGATTGCAAACCTCGAGATTTTCGCGCTGAAGCGCGACCAGCTCGGTACCCTGCTTAAAGAGTGTGTTGCTCCAGTATGGCTCGAGCTCGAATTCGTCCTTCAGCGCCGCCGCAAACGCCTTGTAGCCTTCGGCGCGAAGATCGGTTTCCGGGAAAGCCACGGAAAGCCGCAGTTTCGGCTTGGTTTGCGCCTGCGCGCCGTGCAAGGCGCCGAGCGCAAGCATCGACGCTCCACCGACGACGAGCGACCGGCGATCGATGACATCCATCCTGGTGTCCTCCGTTAAACTTGCTTGTTGCCTCTGGGGCTATGGCTCCCAGCTTTTGCACAAAAATGTACGAACTGGTTCGTATTGTCAAACACCGACGGGCCGGCACTGCACGAACGCCCGGGATCAGCGCTTGACGTAGCGCAAGATCGTATCGACGACCTGGCTGCGGCGCGTGGCCAATGCCTTCGCCGACGCCATGTCCCGCTTGAAAATGGTGGAGAAAGTCGCGCGGTTCGCGACGTTGAAAATGCACAAGGCGCTGATCGACATATGCAGATCGACAGGGTCGACATTGTGCCGGAACAGGCCCTGCCGCTGCCCGCGCGCCAGCAGGTCGCGCAGGGTATCGATGGCCGTAACATTGAGCCGCTGGATCGCATTGGAACGCGAGAGATAGGCACCGTTCAAAATGTTCTCATTCATGACGAGGCGCACAAATTCGGGATGTGCGTTCTGGTAGTCGAAGGTGAATGCAATAAGGGTTCGCAGGGCTTGTTCGGGCCTTTGTTGCTCGAGATCCAGCGTTGCTTCGACGGTGCGGATACGGCGGTAGGCCGCCTCCAACACGGCAATGTAGAGGCCTTCCTTGCCTCCGAAGTAGTAATAGATCATGCGCTTACTGGTCTTGGTTCGGGCGGCAATATTGTCGACCCGCGCACCACTGAAGCCCTTGCCGGAGAATTCCTCCGTCGCAACGTCGATGATGTCGCGCTTGGTCCCGTCGGGGTCATTGACGCGTTGTCGCCGTGACTTCGAGCTATGGAACGCTTCCTGCTTCATCGCTGTGAATGCTCTCATGCTTTTTCGACGACCGCAGGGTTTGATAGACCATGCGAAGGCCCGAGCAAAGCTGGAACCCACGCGCCTTGATCGATCCAGCGGCTGGCAGACCCAGCCCATCAGCCGGAGCGCGACGCTTACGAGGAGAAACATCCTCAGCAGCGAAACTGCCGTCACCTTGGCGCCCACTTCATGCCGGCGACGGCGAATGGAAGCTAACCGTTGTCATCCAGGCGCGGCCGCCGTGGAGCGGTATGCTCAAGAGCGTAATGAAAAAGGCGCCGTAGACAACCGCCGCGAAACCACAGGCGAAACAGAGGTATTCCTGGGCGTGGGGTCTTGAGGAAAAGCGCGATCAGGGCAAAGCCCAGATAGCTCGTTATCCGCCACACGACATGAAAGCGCGCGTGGCCCGTCCGTCCATAGCCGGTTTTGGCGAACTGATCGGCTGCGACCTTTCTGCGCTGGCTCGACACCATGAAGACGCTCAAATCTTGGCAACCAGATCAACGAAATCTTCAACGGTTTTGTCGCTGCCAATCAGGGCAAGGCGTTCGTGCGCCTTTAAGGGTTGGAGACGCGTGATCGAGCCCTGACCAGCCCGAGGCTTTAAACGCGAGGCTGCTCGACCCGCCCACCTCCAAGGATGGGGGGCCGGTCCATCCAGTGGGACAACGATTGAGAGGGGGCCTTGGCGGGCACCCCTCGGCGGGCCGGGTAGGCGCCAACCGGCCCGAAATGCCGGCGGCATGCCAATCTGATCGCTGGTAATCACCCGTCGCCCCCGCCGACGTTGATCGGGGCTGGCGTCAATGGCCGCCCGCCCCGTTTTAAGGTTTCTCACCGATGGCGGGACGCTTCCTTCGGCGAACACACTAACCCCGCGGTCCTGCCCGGCCCACGTGCGAGCGAGCAGCGAGCTGCAGCATGTCCCCTAAGCCGATGCCTCGGGCATGGTGATGACAACATTAGGTGGCGAGCCTGGCGATGCCAGGACGTGCTGCAGGTGCAGACGGCACTTCGGAGGTTGGCCATGAAATTGCTCCATGCTGCTCTCTTGGCCGTTGCCATAGCCACTGCACCACCCGTGGCCGCCGACATCGACTCCTCGCTCGCCGATGCAAGGCTGGTCGGCATGCCGATCTACACTTCCGACGGGGTGTTGATTGGCCAGGTCATCGGCGTCGAAACTTACGGCTCAAACCGGTCCATTGTCGGCGCCGTGGGAGGGTTGTTTGGGTTCCCCCGAAGCGTTTGGATCCCTCTCAATTGGGCGGATAAAGAGGAAGATTACATCAAGCTGTTGCTGACTAGCGCGCAAACCGCAACATTCCTTGGCCCTGGTCGGGGTATAGGGAGCCGCTAAGTCTCAAAACAGATGCTTGGCCCCGGCCCCCGGGCGCGACTTCTGGCATTGGGCTCGCTTTACCAAATATCTGCCGCCCGCCGTCCGACAAGTGCTTTTGGACGGGCGCTACCCTCTTTTAGATCCTCATGAATTGCTATCG
>Ga0134122_10003152_pt1 | contig 12191 bp, 12 predicted proteins | sample KB302_FD_96461 | JGI IMG/M metagenome (GOLD analysis project Ga0134122, IMG submission 96461) | Terrestrial soil microbial communities without Nitrogen fertilizer from Kellogg Biological Station, Michigan, USA - KB3-0-2 | ecosystem: Environmental > Terrestrial > Soil > Unclassified ...
GAACTTTCCCGAAGTGTCGGTGATGCCGGTAACGATGGCCGCGGCCAGGCCCATGAAGCTGATAGTAAGGAACAATCCCGCGACGGCTTCCATCACGGGAAGCGTAAAAAAGTAGAACGACAAGGGCTGGCCGAATATTGGATCCATAACGCCTCCCGGCGCCGGCCGATTGAGAAACAGGGCATACGTATTCCAGTCTCCGCTGAATGCGAGACCAATCAGGAGTCCCAACACGGCAGCGACCGGCAATGCGAACTTCCGGAACGATTCCGAGGAAGGCATCGAAATCTGTTCGTTTCCAAACCGGATCAACGAGCCCCTGGGTATTCCACCCGATGGCGTGACCAGCTTGAACAGTATCCACAGGAGGACGCCGGACCCGATGCCGAAGGCGAGAAATGTTGCTCCCTGTGCACGCAGTTGATACCAGTAGACCGCTTCATAACCCACACTGGCAAACCAGAGCTTCTCCACATAAATGGAAATGAACTGGAACAAGAGGATCAGGACAACAACAAAGAGAGCCAGGCGAGTCACAATCCTGCGGACGAATCGGGGATCCAATTGGACACGATAATCCGGAGTAGACATGGCGGCATGTTATCCCATCCGGATCGCGATTTGGCTTATCTCTGGTATCGAAAGTTTGGCATCATGGAATTCCGGGACGAGCCCCGAATTTGTTTCGCTAGCGAAACAAATTCGGGGCTCGTCCCGGAATTCCCAGAAACAAGGAGGAGCTTGATGAAACTTTGTATGGTTGGGCAGGGTGCATTTGCCAAGAAACATCTGGATGGTCTGGCGCGCATCAAGGGCGCGGAGGTTGTCACCATTGCCGGCGGAAGTCCGGAAACCACGGAAGCCGTTGCCAAGAAATACGGAATACCGCACTGGACGACGAATCTGGCCGAGGCTCTCGCGCAGCCTGGCGTCGAAGCCGCAATTCTCACCTCACCCACACAGATGCATGCCAAGCAGGCCGTACAGGTGATGCGAGCCGGAAAGCACGTTCAGGTCGAAATACCGATCGCCGACTCGCTTGCCGACGCGGAAATGATTCTAAAGGTCGCGAAGGAAACCGGACTCACAGCAATGGGCGGTCATACTCGCCGCTTCAATCCCAGCCATCAATGGATCCACAACAGAATCAAGAAAGGTGAGCTCACACTGCAGCATCTCGTGGTGCAAACGTTTTTCTTTCGTCGCACCAATATGAATGCCGAAGGCAAACCACGCAGCTGGACAGACCACCTGCTTTGGCACCACGCCTGCCACACTGTGGATCAATTCCAGCACCAGACCGGACAGGTTGCTTCCGAAGTTCACGCCATGCAGGGCCCGATTCATCCACAGCTCGGCATTGCCATGGACATGAGCGTCCAGATGAAGGTGCCGTCCGGCGCCGTCTGTACTCTTGCGCTGTCGTTCAACAACGAAGGGCCGCTCGGAACGTTCTTCCGGTACATCTGCGACAATGGCACCTACATTGCCCGTTACGACGAACTCATCGATGGCGCCGACAAGCCCATCGACGTTTCGAAGGTGGACGTCTCCATGGATGGCATCGAGTTACAGGATCGGGAATTCATCTCTGCGATTCAGGAACGCCGCGAACCGAAATCGAGCATCGAGCAGGTTCTTCCCGCCATGCGCACACTCGATCGACTGGAAAAAACGTTGAAGTGAGCAAACCCACTTTTGACCCGGGCTTTACACAGCAGGTCGGCGGTGTTCTGCGGCGCGCGATCAACAAGGACGGAAGCTTCAACGTCCGGCGCCGCCGGACGCACTGGAGAGACGTCCATCCATATTTGTACATCATCAATATCGGATGGCCGGCGTTCCTGGGTCTGGTATTTGCAAGTTACCTTCTGGTGAACACGCTGTTTGCTTGTGTCTATTACCTCATCGGTCCGGACGCCCTTCAGGGTCACGACATACAGGACAACTTCGGGCGATTCCTCAGCGCCTTCTTTTTCAGTGCTCACACGTTGACGACGGTGGGATATGGAAACCTGGCCCCCCGTGGCACGGCATCCAATGCGGTAGCGGCGTTTGAAGCAATGGTCGGCCTGATGGGTTTCGCTGTTGCGACGGGTCTTCTTTTCGGACGGATTTCGCGGCCGTCGGCCAGAATCGGATTCAGCGACAAGATGTTGGTGGCGCCGTACCAGAACGGCACGAGCCTTCAGTTTAGAATCGTAAATCTCCGGCCGAACATGCTGATGGAACTCGACGCCAGCGTTCTGCTCATGACCGTGGATGGGCCGGCTGGAGCGCTTACAAGAAGCTACAACCGGCTGACTCTGGAACGCGATCGTGTGTACTATCTTCCTCTCACCTGGACCATCGTCCACCCTATTGATGCCAACAGTCCACTGTATGGCAAGACCGCCGCAGATATGGAACGGCTTCAGGCGGAATTTCTCATTCTTATCAAGGGCTACGACGATACGTTCAGCCAGACCGTCCATGCCCGCTCGTCATATCGATACGACGAAATCGAATGGGACGCGAGATTCACGCCGGCTTTCCACATCGATGCCAAAGGCGATGTTGTGCTGGATGTCGACCAGGTGAGCGCCCATCTGCATTCCTGATCGGTCAGCGCTTTGGTTTCCCCAGCTGATTCTGCAACCAGTCCAGAAGTTCATTTTCAACGCTGGTTTGCTTTTCGGCAATCTGCCACAGCTTGAGGAAGACGCCGGCACTGTCCCTGGCCGGCTGTTCGTCCTGCCGGATTGTCCTGGCAAGCGCTTCGGCTTGCCGGGTGATGTCCTGGGCGATTCTCCCCTTGCGTTTGCCCTCGCTGAATCTGCCATTCATGAACCAGACCCGCATCGAAAATGCCGGGTAGTTGCCGCGTGGATTCGCGCCAAAATGATCGAGCCAGTCGCCACAATCATCGTTGGTTCCTGCCAGGGCTGCACACCAGAGTGTTGCGGCCTCGAGCATCGGATCGCGATATTCGTTCTCGATCACATCGAGTGCGAATCCATCCGCAGCCGTTTCGTGACCCACAAACGAGCCGATTAGATTTTGTGCTTCGGTGCCGGTTTCGCCGGCATGAGCCAGCGACGCATCCACAATCTTTTGCAGAACCGGATCCACAGGCGGGCCTGCGGCATTGTTGTGGCCCAGAGCGAAGTGGCCTATTTCATGGAGCACGATGAAGCTCAGAATCAGCGTCGAAAGATACCGGCTGTCCAACGACAACATGGACGTCGAGCCAGGCCGTGGGATGGTCACTCCAAGATAGTGTTCGCCACCCAGTTGCGCGCCACGCACCAGCCTGTTGATCGCAACCAGCATCAGCCAGGTCAGGGCCATTGAGAGACGATAATGCCCCCAGCCATTACGATTCGCTTCCGGCAGCCATTTCATCGCACGCTCGTTGGTATAGAGTTCTTCGCGCAACGCCTCTTCGCTCAACCTTCGCGAGCCCGGCCCAAGCACCGAATCCAGCATGAGGACGTCGGGAGTCGGGCGCGTATTCATGGTCATCCATGCAAGAAGCACATGGGGAGGAGGTGGATTTTCAAGAGCAAGCAACGCACTCAATTCCGGTCCGTTTAATGCAATGCACATGCTCAGTGTGTCTGCAAACAGTTCGATCGCATCCAATGTGCGCGAGGTAATGAAGATTGCTTCGTTATGGCCTTTGATCTCAATGCATCGATTATCAAAGCACTCGATTGTGGGGAAGAAGATAGCCGCTTGTGCGGCGTGTTCCGTGAGCGTGGTCTTGCTCAGTAGCGCCGGGAAAAACGCGCGGAATCGTTGGACCAGATCGCGCGCATCGTCCTTGAAATCCTTTTCGAGATCGAACCCGGATTTCGGACCGCGCCTTTCGATCACATCGCGCATGTGAATCCGGTATCGCTTCAGCAGCCGCGTCTGATCGTCCGGCGAAAGCGTGTGTGCAACCTTGGGTGCGGGACCCTGTATTGCAGTGTCGTAGACAGAATACAGTGGAGTCTGAGAGTGGAGCGGGTGGTAGACAAAGACGCCGCCGTCGTTACCGCTCATTTCTAGGCCCCTCCGGAGATTTCGATCTTCCTTCCATCAATCAAAATCGTAATGCCCTTCAGTGCGGGTTTATCACCCTTCTTCAAAAGTTTGGCTTTCAACCATTCGATCAGGATCGCGCTGGACGTGCTCACGGCGACCGACACCAGTCCAGTCAGGATCACTGTCGTCGCATCGAAGCCGCTCGATTTGGAGATATCGGAGACGGTGAGTTTCGTTCCTTCAGCCAGCGAGGTTTCGAGGCCCTCGTTCAGATCTCCGGAAATATCGAGTACTTCTTTGAGCGCGTCCATCGACGGTGCAACGATCTCCACTTCGTGCATCTGCAGCTCACTCATGATTACCCTCCGTTACCTTCCAGGTACGAGTTGCCGAATGACACCGTCCCGCTTATTCAGCAGGAATATCTGGCCGTCCGGGCCTTCGCCGAAACGCAGATCGGCGCGTGTGGCCGCTGCTTTCCCCTGAGCGACATTCTTTTCCTTGATGACTTGAAGGTACGTTTTCGCAGTTCCATTGTCGTTTAGAAGAACCCGGTGGATGGCGTCCTGACCACCATTCGGCAGGCTGTCGGCGTTGATATAGAAAATCTCGCCGCTGGGGTTGTCACCGAAGATGAGCATATTGGTGAGTTGAGGAATCCTCGTGCCGCGATAGACCATTCCGCCGATCGCCGCGGAGTTCGACTGCAGCAGAGGGTCCAGCTGACCAAATTCGACCACAGGATAGGTCACTTTGGGATCGCTGCGCGGCTCCGTCGGATAGACACCTGTCGGCCTTCCGGAAAAGAATTTGAAACTTCCTTCCCAGACGTTCCAGCCGAGATTGGCGCCAGCCTTCACAGGACTGATTTCTTCCACCGTATCCTGGCCAATATCGGACATGAACATGTTGCCGTTCTTCGAATCCCAGAAAAGCTTCTGCGGATTGCGAACCCCGTAGGCGTAGATTTCACCCAGTGTTTTCGGATCGTTATCGTTGACGAAGGGATTACTCGCAGGAATTCCATACTTCCCATTGGCACTGTTGTTGCCGAGAGGATCCAGACGCAGAATCTTGCCAAAAGCGTTATTCAGGTTCTGGGCATGTCCATTAGGATCGCCGCCGCTGCCGCCGTCCGCGAAGCCCATGTAGAGAAGGCCGTAATCGGCACTTCCAGGCGTCGCCAGCGGATTGAACATGAGATCGCCGGCATTGTGGTTTGCGTAGGGCTGCTCGTAGCGGAGCAATTCGCGCGGCGCGCCTCCATCGTAGGACGCGGCAGTTGGAGTCTTGGCCGTCCATTCGAGAAGGACCGTTTCGTGGGTGTGGGTTCCGCCAAGCGGCTTGAAGTCCGCCGGTACGGTGGAAGTCATGATGTCCGTGACGGTATAAAATTTGCCGAAACCACGAGCGCCGGTCTGGTTGAACTGCGGATGGAACGCGAAGCTATGAAAGCCGCGTTCAGAACCCTGGGAATTGACGCTCACCTTCCATTCGGGATTGCCCATGTCCAGGTAAGGCGTTACGGTCTTGCCGTCGTAGCTAACGGCGTACAGCTTGCCGACCATGTCGCTGACGATCAGACGCTTTGTGCCCGGCTCGTTCAACATTTGCATGACGCGTGGAGCTGCAGTGCCTTCGGAGGGGATTGTGGCGAATTCGACGAAATTGACGGTAATGACGCCCTCGGAGGCCGGAATCGCTTTGGGAAAGGGATCGTTGGTAGTCTGGGCAAACATCGTGCACGTCGTCAAAAAGCCAATAACGATACTCAAAGAAATCGTGCGTCTGGTCATGGAAGTCCCTCCTGAAGTGTCCACATCTTAACTGGAATCCCTGCCGGGCGGCAATCGTGGATACGGACGGAATCAATTGTGGTATAAGGTTTCAAAATTCAAGTCGGTGACATCACGCTCGCAACAAACCGGTTTCGGCTTTATTCCGTTTTGGAGGAAACAACCATGGCGCGATCGCTTCGATATGGCGTGTACGGTTTACTGGTCACAATCCTGATTTGGGCGTTTCCAGGCAAAGCGCAGCAGGGAGCCAAAGATGGACAGTGGCGCTTCTATGCGGGCGAGAATGGCAGCACGGGCTATTCCCCACTGGACCAGATTAACCGCGATAACGTGAAGAATCTCCAGATTGCCTGGAGTTGGAAGTTCGACAATTTTGGCAACACGAATTCCGAGACAACGCCGATCATGGTGAATGGCGTTGTTTACTTCCCGCTCAGTCCCTCGCGCACCATCGTCGCCGCAGACGCCGGCACCGGCCAGACGCTCTGGACCTGGAGACCCGAAACCAACCCTCGAGAAGAGCGTGCGGCGCGCACATACGCGCGCGGTGTCGCGTTCTGGAGCAATGGAACCGATGAGCGAATTGTCACCATCACGCCCGGATTCCGGCTGGTGGAGCTTAACGCCAAGACCGGTCAGCCGATCGCGGGTTTTGGCCAGAATGGCGCCGTGGATCTTTTTGAAGCGCTGGATCTGGACTACAAGGGCGACATTACAGGCAAGATTGGCAACAGTTCCCCGCCCGTGGTTTCCAATGACGTGGTGATGGTTGGACCCGCGTTGACACCAAGCTCACCCTCATATAACAACGTGAAGGGCGATGTCACCGCGTTCGACGTCCGCACCGGCAAGAAGCTGTGGGTGTTCCATACCATCCCGCGCAAGGGCGAGCCCGGCTATGAGACGTGGCTGAATGGGTCGGCAGATTACACCGGCAACGCCGGCGTTTGGGGACCATTTTCCACCGATGAGGAACTCGGCTATGTGTACCTCAATATTGAGGACGCCACCAACGATACCTATGGCGGGCATCGCCCCGGAGCTAATTTGTTTTCGTCTTCTCTTGTCTGTCTGGATATCAAGACCGGCAAGATGATCTGGTACAAGCAATTCGTCCATCACGACATTTGGGACTACGACATGCCGCCGCATCCCATCCTGCTCAACGTGACGGTCGATGGCAGGCCTCGGAAAATCGTGGTTCAACTCGGAAAGCAGGCGTTTGCCTACGTTCTGGATCGGACCACCGGCGAACCCATCTGGCCGATGCCCGAAACTCCCGTAAAGCAAACCGACGTGCCGGGTGAATGGACGTCTCCGACTCAGCCGATCCCGTCAAAGCCACCGGGATACGACATCCAGGGTCTGAAAGAAAGCGACTTGGTGGACTTCACTCCAGCACTGCATCAACAGGCACTGGACGCGCTCAAAGCTTCGGGTCTGCGCTACGGACCGATTTACACTCCAGGCTCCCTTGCCAATGCTTCGGATGGCACGAAGGGAACCATTGCGCTGCCCGGCTTGGGCGGCGGCTCCAACTGGTGGGGTGGTTCTTCGGATCCGGAAAGGGGATGGGTCTACGTCAGCTCAACGACGAGTCCCGGCGTAATCGCGTTAACCAAGAACGATCCTCCAGCGGTCCCGCTCGCTCCGGGAACCTACGGCGGGTTTGACTACCGCAGTGGCGGCGGAGCGGCGTTCCCAAGATTGCCTGGCTATACGCGGGATGGAGCCCAGGTTCAAGGATTAAGCATCCTCAAGCCACCCTACGGCCGAATTACGGCGTACAACATGAATACGGGAACCATCGCATGGCAGATTGGGAACGGCGCCACGCCGGCTGCCGTCAAGAACAACCCGGCTCTCCAAGGGTTGGACATTCCGAGGACGGGTACCAATAGAAACGTCGGAATACTTGTAACGAAGACGCTGCTGTTTGCGGGTGACGGCACCGATCCGATGTTTGATGCCTATGACAAGGAAACCGGTGCATTGATCGCGCAAGTTCCGATGCCTGCGATGCAAACGGGAATACCCATGACCTACGTGCATCAAGGTCGCCAGTTCATTCTGTTGTCTGTCGGATCGGCGAATGGGCAAGGGCCTCAGCTGTTGGCTTTTGCGATTCCAGCGCCCGCCGGTGCGGGAGGTGGCGGAAGAGGCGCGCGTGGTGGCGGTGGTGGTGGCGCACAAGCGCCGGCGCCTGCGGCTCCTGCGGGCGGAGCGCCAGCACCTGCGGCTGGTGGAAGAGGCGGCCGAGGGGCCGCGCCTACACCGCCGAGAGGGCAGCCGTGAATTCGGGGCCGTGCTACTCGTACCCCGAATTCGGCGCGGCGGGAAGTGCGCCAGCGGCGGTGGGGTTCGAACCCACATCTCCCGAACCTCTCGATCGGCTAACCGGGTAATCTTACCTGCGTGCAGCACGTCGAGCCTGCACTTTGGACGACACCTATGGCGCACGACAATTATCATTCGCTTTAGCGTCTGGAGAAACCGCTAATCTGTCGGGTCTATCTCACCACCGCAGCTGGCATCATCAGCTCCAGGCCGCGCACATCCTTATCGATCACGTCAAAGACCGATATCACCGGCTTATAAGGCACATCGATGGTATCGACAACGGAAGCAGGGACGACGCAAGGCATATCTTCCCTGCGAAATGCCCGTGAACTCGAAGCTGCCATCCGCTTCAATGCGGGTATTGAGAATCTTGAGTGGACCATTGGGCGGGTTTGCCAACATGAGAACGACGCGAGTATCCGCCAACTTATCTTTCGGAAGACCGATGACGCGCCCGCTCACGCGAGCCCCATTGGGCCGCACCAACGCGAAGTCCATCTTGACACTTGCGGCACCCGCTCGGATTTCTACAATCTGCGCTTCCTTGATAGAGGCCACGCCTGGGTAAAACGTAGGCAGATCGACGAGACCGGCTGTGATGTAGTAGCCGCCAGGTGGGATGTCTTCAAGTGCATAGTGGCCAGTCCTGTCAGTTTGAACAAGACGCACCAGAGTGGATCCGTCAGCCGCGTTGGGTTCCGGAACCGCCTGGGCCGTGACGCGAATGCCGGCGGCAGGCGTGCCATCCGTCGCCCGAATCTCTCCCGCAATGCTGCCATTCTGGCGGAGTCCGGCACTTTGAAACAGAAATACAACAAGCAGCGCAGCCGTTTTCATCGGTGTCGCACCCGCGCAGCTACTTTCCCGGGTTTGCCGGCGTGTCGACGCGAAATTTCTGCTGTCCCTTCTCGTCGGCGAACTCCCGGTTGTCTTCACACACATACTCCAGCAGCGAGTAGTTCGGGATTCGCCGGTAACCGAACGTGAACGTCCAGGGTTTCTCCAGCGTTGCCGGGTCTTCAATCGTGACGTCGTCTCGCAGTATCCCATTCGCGCCGAGTGAGATCCGCTCCTTGATGCGCATGTCGGCGGAATGCGGCGCATTTTGGAACACCACATTCTCGCGAACGCCAACGGTATCGACGACAAGAGTGCCACCCTCCCAGTGCCCAACGGAGTGTCCATAGAATCCCGGCTCGACGTCATCAACGGCCTTCTGCGGCTGGTCCAGCAGGATGCGGCGAACCTGCGTGAACGCTTCTTCAATAATGGTGACCTGGCCCTTGCTTTGCAGAATCTCGATTGGGAAGGTGGCGCCCATCATGGCAGGCATGCCCTCCGGCAGACACATCGTGGCGCGATCGGCCAGAGGCGTTCCCTTCGCCGAAGCTTCACGAGCCGCCTGCGTTTTCGCCTGCTGCTCCTTTAGAAATTGGGGTTTCAGTGGCGGCTGAGATTGAGCGGGAATCGATGCATCCCGTGCGCGTTCCCAGGACCCGGTGATGTCCGGAATGCCGGCGGCCGACTGCGGCGCCTGAGCGTACGAGGAAGGGGTATGAGAGAAAGCCGCAAAGACTAGAATGCCCGCTGCGGCGAGCAGGGCCGTTTTCGCGGACATCACGGCCGTTGCTCCTGCTCGGGCGTCCGCTTGAATGTATTCTCGGCAGGCACACCGAGTGCCTTGGTTTCGCCGTTCGCCAGCGTCACTTCCAGCAACAGGCCGACGGCTTCCCCACTCGTGACAGGCGCCATGACCACCTTGATCGAATCGCCGAATCGGATCATGTTCGAACGCCATCCGATCCGCTGCATCATATTGATGCTGGTTCCTTCCAGCGTGTAATGCTTCACCGCGCCCTTGGTATCGCGCACATCGATTTCGAGGTACGCGTGCGGATTGGTCCACTGAAACTTGGTGACGGTCCCCTTTAGAGTCAGGGTTCGCGTGTGGTCGTACATGGCAAATGAGTGATGAGCCTCCGCAGCCGTCGCTGCCATCAACAGGACAACCGCCAAACACAGGCTTCCACGCATCGTGAGTTTCTCGAAAATCATTCCGTTTTCCTCCCGGGATCCAGGTTTTCGTGGACTGATCCTATCGTCAGCACGGATTGAATAGCAAGCACTTGGGCCGCTCCGCGAGACGCTCCGCCGAGCGATAGTGTCTCAGTTTAAAAATTTGTCTCTCCGGTCGGCCATAACGATGTTCAGACAAGAAAGGATAATGAAAAACGCAAATACGGTCCAATAGTCCAGCTGAAAGAAGTGCGACAGGAGATAACTAACAGCCGCCAAAATGACAAGCCATATTGCCGTTATTCTAAGATTTAACTTCATACCGACCGCTTCTTGTATGGTCCACGTGATCCCGACTTCGTCGTGTGCGCTTTGACGACTAATGCCAGATCCTCATACGTGCAAACCTGCTGGCTTAACGCTGCTTCCATGGCAGGCGTCACTCTAAGCGATTTGTGAACCTTGATCCAGTTGTAATAGACCGTATAGAGCGCAACCATCCAAACATGATTCTCGAATTTCTTTGAAAAGCCGTTCGACGCTAGCGTGGTAACGGCAGCCCCGAAGGCAGCTTTTTCCCGGCCTTGGATTTCGGAAACGACTTAAGTACTTCGCGGAGCAACGCCCAGTTATCGAAACCATCTTGAGAAAGCCAGTCTTCACCGCGGCGGACGATGACGAGGTCATACGATGGAACGATGATCGTGAACTGACCGCGGCTGCCGGCCGTGCTGTAGGCATCTTGAGGCAGGTCGGTCTCGCCGTCGGGCACCAGCCAGAACTGGCCGCCGTAGATATGGCCGAGATCGCGAGTGGCCGGAGCGGCGGTGCGGACAAAACGGACCCAGCTTTCAGGCAAAATGCGTTTGCCGTTCCACATTCCGCCATTCAGATACAGTTGACCCAGGCGCGCGAGGTCGCGGGCGTTTGTATAGACCTGACTGCTGAGGACGTAGTCGCCAAAGCGGTCGATGCCCGGAATGGTGTTCCGCATGCCAATGCGATCGAACAGCGCGCGGCGCGGATACTCGAGATACTTCTGCTCGTCGGCGAGCACCATCTTGAGTGCATAGACACCGAGCAGCGAGTCATAATTCTCGTAGTCCCAGGTCGTTCCCTGTTCGCGAACGATGCCGCGATTGAGAGCGCCGGCGGCAGAACTGACTCCGCCGAAATATCCGAGTGGAGAACCGGCGACGTAAGCGTCAATCGTGTTATCGACGGGATAGAGACCGCTCGACATATTCAATACGCTTCGCAGCGTGATCTTTATCCGCGGATCGGAATCCGGCGTCCGGGATGGTCCCGGCCCCCAGTTCCGGATCGGCAGCGGCGCATCCAGAGCGAGTTTGCCGTCCGCCACGGCGATCCCGATCAAACTGGCGGCGATGCTCTTCGCCGTCGACCAGGTTCGCGTCTTCGTTGTCATGTCCACGTTGGGAGCATAGCGCTCGAGAACGATGTCGCCTCTGTGAACGACCAGGAGACTCAGTGTGATTTGCGAAGCGTGTCCGGCTTTTTCCCGATCGAACGCGAAATCGGCGGCCTCGTTCAGCGCCTTCTCGTCGATGTAAGCCGGAAGCGGTTTGGGCGCGATGAGGTCGCCATCCGGCCACGGAATCTTTGATGCATCGCCTGCCGGCGGCGGAATCTGCAGAACGGGAAGACGATCGACACTGGCGAATGTTTGCTCCGGCCCCAGCAGGACACAACCCAGACCTTCTCGAAATGCCGCCCGCATCACGGGCGCCGGGCTCTTCCCGACTTCGCCAACAGCGACCGTCTTGAATTCGCGATCGATCTGGATCTGATCCGGAGGCGCCAGCGGCATGAGGTCCATCTTCAATTCTGCGGCGTCGAGCTGATCCATCGTCCGGTTTGAAACGAACAACCCATTACAGATGAACAGCGCCTGCATTCCCGCGTCGACAACCGCGCGATTCGCGCGGTTGTAGTCGTATCGTGTGGCGGTCTGCTGCCCGCTGACAGCGAGTGCGAAGCAAACAAGAATGACAACAACGACTA
>Ga0134122_10003153_pt1 | contig 12190 bp, 10 predicted proteins | sample KB302_FD_96461 | JGI IMG/M metagenome (GOLD analysis project Ga0134122, IMG submission 96461) | Terrestrial soil microbial communities without Nitrogen fertilizer from Kellogg Biological Station, Michigan, USA - KB3-0-2 | ecosystem: Environmental > Terrestrial > Soil > Unclassified ...
ATGAAGGTTTCGCTACTTATTCCGAGGTTCTGTTCTTTGAACATTACCTGAATATCGATCCGGGGGAGTTGATGAGCCGCAGTTATGACGACGGCAAACTCTCAGGCGTCCTTGGCGGAACGGTCACCGCGGAGAATCTCGATAACCCGTTTGACGACCGTGGAGCGATTTACACCAAGGGTGCGTGGGTTCTTCATATGTTGAGGCACATACTTGGCGACCAGGCGTTTTTCGAAGCTTTGAAGGACTACCGCCAACGACATGCGTTCGGAAACGCGTCGACGCGCGATTTGCAACAAGCCTTCGAGGATCACTACGGGTCTTCCCTGGATTGGTTTTTTCAGCAATGGATCTACGCGACTGGGCGGCCTTCTTACAAAGTATCAACCGACATCGAGCCTTCGAACACTTCCGGAGGCTACGTCGTGAGCGTGACGATCAAGCAGAAACAGTCGCAATCGATACCGGGACGTTCGCAGTCGGTTTACATTATGCCGCTTGATGTCACGATCCATTTCGAGGATGGGACCTCACACACCCAATCGATTCGGAATGATTCGAGGAAACAGACGTTTTCGATAGCTGTAACGAAGCGCCCGCTAGGGGTCGGGCTCGACGAACGCAACTGGGTGCTCAAGAAGGTCAAGTAAGCTCGGCCTTGGGCGGTTCTAAGGGCTCTTTTGGCCGAACCGCCTTAACCGTTCCGCTTGGGGAAACGGCCGCGTCGACCTTGCTCTTGATTTCCGGTGGAATTTGCTTGTTGAAACAAAAGCGTCCCGAGAACCGAGTCACAAGCCCTTCATCAGCCAGCCGTTCAAGAGCCTCCTTGAGTTCTTTTCGTCCTACAAGCGGGAGGCCACTGGCAATCTGGTCGACCGCCAGGACCCGATACGCGTGGCTGAGTCCGTAACCCAGGACTAAAAGCCTGACGTATCCCGGCTCTATCCGTGTATCCGACAATCTGGCTACCATTTGAATCTACCTGCACTTTCGCACCCAAAATGATGGCTCACCCCAGGTACGCGCGGACTCGAAGCTGCCTCTACTATTAACTGACGAGGTTCACCTCCGTTGCAATGCAAAGAGGCATGGATTCGCAACAACTGTTTCACCGCGGGCGAGAGGTAATCGAACTTGAAAGCTTCAGCAGCGGGTTGCTAAGATGCTCAGTCGCTCATAACAACGGTGAGACGACTGTGTAGTGTAGCACAACGTGGGAGGATTCATGCCTGAGTTCATAAAGGTGGCCAACACAACCGACCTGCCGCCCGGCCAGGGGATGGTCGTTCAAATCGGAGGCCGCCCGATCGCTTTGTTCAATGTGAACGGCGAATTCTACGCCCTGGACAACACCTGTATGCACCGAGGGGGGCCGTTGGGTGAGGGCTTTGTCGATCAACGCAATCTTACCGTCCAGTGCCCATGGCACGGATGGATTTACAGCCTTTCAACCGGCGTATCGACGTTTGATCCGATGGCAAAGGTAGAGAAGTTTGACGTTTTGGTCGAGGGCGACGAGGTAAAAGTTGCCCTGGATTAACCGGAGCGCGAAACGCCTCCGAGGAGGAATTAGCTCAATTGACTTCAAACGAGACGTTTGATGTAACGGTAATAGGTTCGGGACCGGGCGGCTATGTAGCCGCGATTCGAGCCGCACAACTGGGCTTGCGAACGGCAATCGTCGAAAGAGACAAAAACCTTGGTGGCACCTGTCTGCTTCGCGGGTGTATTCCCACAAAAGCGCTGCTTCACACCGCGGATGTTTTTGACGAGTTCAAACACGCAAAGAGCGTTGGCGTCGTAACAAGCGGCGTCTCGCTGGATTTCGATCAGGCTCAAAAGAACAAAAATAAGATCGTCTTGAAAGGCGCAAAAGGCGTCGAGTTCCTGATGAAGAAGAACAAGATTCAGGTCTTCAAGGGAACCGCTCACATCGACGCACCGGGCCGTATTACAGTCACCGCGGCCGACGGCGCAGCTCAAAGCGTTCAGACCAAAAACATCGTAATCGCTACCGGGTCCGTGCCTCGCTCGCTTCCGAACCTGCCGATCGACGGGAAACACATAATCACAAGCGACGAGATTCTTGAGCTGACTGAGATTCCCAAATCGCTGATCGTGCTGGGCGCCGGAGCGGTCGGCGTCGAGTTCGCTTCGATGTTTGCGCGCTTTGGATCCGACACGACGATTATCGAACTGCTGCCGCGGTTGCTCCCTATCGAGGACGAAGACATCAGCGCGGAACTTGCGAAATCTTTCAAGAAGCAGGGCATCAAGGTATTCACAAGCGCGCAGTTTCAGTCTGCCGTGATCGAGAACGGTCTGGTCAAAGTGACTGCGAAGGTTGGCGAAGCAACTCAGGAGTTCACCGCGGAGAAGTTTCTGGTCGCGGTCGGGCGCGGAGCTTACACAAACGGCCTGGGGCTCGACAATACACGGGTGGAACTCGAGCGCGGTTATATCAAGGTTGACGATCACATGCGGACTGCTGAACCCAACGTGTACGCAATAGGCGACGTCATCCCGACGCCGTGGTTGGCTCACGTCGCGAGCGCCGAGGGAATCCTCGCCGTTGAGACAATCGCCGGCAAGAACCCGCGGCCGATCAACTACGATCGCATCCCCGGGTGCACTTACTGTCAGCCGGAAGTCGCGAGCATCGGACTGACCGAAGCAAAAGCTCGCGAGCGGGGCTACGACGTGCAAGTCGGCAAGTTCTCGCTGCCCGTGCTTGCAAAGGCGCAGATAGTCGGCGCGACCGAAGGGATGGTCAAGATCGTAAGCGATAAGAAGTATGACGAAGTGCTTGGCGTTCACATCATCGGTCCGAGCGCGACCGAGTTGATCGTTGAGGGCGGCGCCGCGCTTCAGATGGAAGCTACGGTCGCCGAGATGATCAACATGATCCACGCGCACCCGACTGTGTCGGAAGGAATACACGAGGCTTTTGAAGACGCGCACGGTATGGTGATACATGGAGCTTGATCGTTCGTTCCGGGTTCTGGGTCCCGGGTTCGTGGTTAAGAATAGCGAAACGAGAATACAGCTCTCAGGGAATAAGGAGAAATGACAAGCCCGCTGATAGAAATCGGTTTCATTGTCGGCGTGCTTATTCTCGCTGGAGTGATGATTAGGTTGGGAGTGCTACAGAAGAGAGACAAGTACCCAGGTCACGCGGTCAACTGCGGATGCGGGTATCACAGAAGACGATAATAAGAGTTTGAGCAAGGTAATGACTGAAGAGTTACGATCCAAAGAAGGGTAATATCCAGGAGTGAAGGCGCTAGAGACCTTGAACCCTGAACTCTGAACCCGAAACCGATCTGATGGAGCTAAACAAGACCCAGCAACTCGACTTGCTCTACTTTATGCGGCTGACTCGGTCGCTTGAAGACCGGCTCGACAATCTTTACAAACAAGGCAAGATTGTCGGCGGTCTGTTCCGAAGTCTGGGACAGGAGGGCACTGCCGTTGGCTCGGCCTATGCGCTGGACAAAGATCAGGGCGACATCCTTTCTCCGTTGACGCGGGACCTGGGCGCTATGCTTGTGATGGGAGCTTTGCCGCGCGAAGTGTTCGCAAGCTACCTTTGGCGCGCGAGCTCGCTTTCGCGGGGCCGGGATCAAAACATCCACATCACCGATCTCGAACGCGGCTTTATCGGAACGATAAGCCCGCTGGGCACGCTTGTAGCAGTGATGAACGGCGTGCTGGTTGCCTCGCGGATGCAGAAGAAAAAGACGGTGGGGATGGTCTACATTGGCGACGGCGCGACAAGCACCGGTGCGTTTCATGAAGCCGCGAACTTCGCGGCGGTGCAGAACCTCCCGCTTGTAATCATCGGCGAGAACAACGGCTACGCATACACCACGCCAACGAGCAAGCAGATGCGAATTTTGAATCTGGCCGATCGCGCGAAGGCTTACGGGATGCCGAGCGAGATAGTAGACGGCAACGACGTGCTTGCGGTTTATCTCTCGGCTAAGCGGGCTGTTGATCGAGCGAGGGAGGGCGGCGGGCCGAGCTTTATCGAATGCAAGACGTTTCGCATGCGAGGACACGCGGCTCACGACAATCAGTCTTATGTTGCGAAGGAAACACTGGAGCAATGGCGCAAGCGCGACCCGATCGCGCATTTCGAAAAGGAACTCAGGGACAAAAAGGTCGCAGCCGCTGCCGATATCGAGCAGGTAACCCGGAAGGTAGAGGCGGTGCTCGACGAGGATCTCGGGTGGGCCGAGAGTCAACCGGCGCCCGTTCCCGAAGACGCGAGCGCCGGCGTGTACGCTGAAAGATAAGGAATCACAACTCGAGGCATCGTGGGGAAGTGAAGAATATCAACGAAGCTCCGTGGAATTGTTTGGCTCGCCGAGATAGTCGACAAGCTCGCGATCAAACACAATATCGAACCATACGAGGTCGAGGAACTTCTTGATAACCATCCGACTGTGCGGTTCGTCGAGAAGGGCGAGCGAAGGGGTGAGGATGTTTTCGCAGCTACCGGGCAAGCGCCGCTGGTCGATATTTACTCGTCATATTCATCTACAAAGCAACGAAGGAAGCATTGATTCTGACCGCGAGAGATATGACCCTTAGTGAGAGAGCTATGGCAAAAAGTAAGGTAAAGAAACTGCCGAAGTTCGAATCGCTCGATAAGCTCGTCGAGTTCTTTGAGAGAAACGACACGAGCAAGTATTGGAATGAGATGCCCGAGGTCCATTTTGATATCTCGATCAAGAAGAAAACTTACCTTGTCGCCATTGACGATGAACTGGCCAGGGAGGTCTCCGAAATCGCAAGGTCGAAGAGAGTAACATCCGAGAAATTGATCAACTCCTGGATAAAAGACAGGCTGTCGAAGGCTAGCTAACCGTATGCCGCAACTTACACTACTCGAAGCAATCAGACAGGGGCTCTGGGAAGAGATGGAGCGCGATCCGCGCGTCTTTATACTCGGCGAGGACGTAGGCGCGTACGGCGGCGCTTTCAAGATGACCGAGGGATTCATCGGGCGCTTCGGCGAAGAGCGCGTCATCGACACGCCCATCTCCGAGAGCGCGATCGTGGGTGCGGCTTGCGGGGCTGCGATGATGGGTATGCGCCCCGTAGCCGAGATGCAGTTTATCGACTTCATCTCCTGTTGTTTCGACATCCTCACCAACTACGCGGCTAAGAGCCGCTATCGCCAGGGCATTGGAATACCGATGGTCGTGCGCGGGCCGTGCGGCGGCGGAGTTCACGGAGGACCGTTTCACTCGCAAAACGTCGAGTCGTTCTTTCTGAACACGCCCGGCCTGAAGATGGTCGAACCTTCCACACCGTACGACGCGAAGGGTTTGATCAAAGCTGCTATCCGTGACGAAGACCCGGTGTTGTTTTTTGAGCACAAGCTTCTGTATCGCAACCCTAAGATCAAACAGGAAGTGCCTGACGGCGACTACATCGTGCCGATCGGCAAGGCAGCGGTTCGACGCGAGGGGCGCGGCTTGTCGATTATCACCTATGGCGCAATGGTCTACACCGCGCTGGACGCCGCGGAAAAGCTCCAGCAGGAAAACATCGACGTCGAGATTATCGACTTGAGAACCTTGATGCCGCTAGACCGCGAAGCAATCGCTGAAACGGTGAAGAAAACCAACAGGGTTATCATTCTTCACGAAGCCACTCGTACCGGTGGAATGGCAGGCGAGCTGGCGGCGATCATCAACGAAGAGGCATTCGAGTATCTGGACGCTCCGATAACGCGAGTGACCTCTATTGACACGCCCGTGCCGTACGCGCCGCCGCTCGAAGAGTTTTTCTTGCCGCAGGTGGACGATGTGGTCACGGCCGCGCGCAAGTTGGCAGCATACTGATACTGATCCGTGATGCCTGATTCGTGAACATTCACGAATCTCTCGTCGCGAATAACTGATGGGAGAGCTATGAGCGAAGAAGTGAAGATGCCTCAGATGGGCGAGTCGATCGCCGAGGGAACGATTGTTCGATGGCTGAAGCAGGTCGGCGATTCGGTAAAACGCGACGAGCCGCTCTTCGAGATATCGACCGACAAGGTTGACGCTGAGATACCTGCGCCTGCGTCGGGCGTGCTGACCGAGATCAAGGCCAAAGAAGGCGAGACGGTCGCCGTCAACTCGGTAGTCGCGGTCATCAACGGCGAAGGCGCAAAGCCCGCGGCCGCCGAACCGGCTGCGGAAGCCAGTTCTGAGAAGGCGCCGGCTCCGGCAGCGAAGGAAGAACCTAAGCAGGCCGCACCCGCACCGCCGGCCGCAAAAGAGCAACCAAAGGCGGCACCTCCAACGGTCGCGGCCGAGCAACCTGCCGCGCAAGCGTCGCCTGCCCCGGCGGCAGATCGTCAACCGCGCGCAGAAGCCGGTTCAGTTGAGGAGCTACGGCAAACCAGGTCCTCACCGCTGGTGCGAAAGATCGCCGAGGAGCACGGCGTTGACATCTCAAAGATCGAAGGCACCGGGATCAGTGGGCGCGTCACCAAGACCGATATCCTGAGCTTCATCGAAAAACAAGGGGCCGAACCAAAGGCCGCCCCGGCGTCCGCCGAAGCCAAGCCGGCTGCCGCCGCATCAGCAGCTCCGGCCCGCCCGCCGCAACCGCTTCGTGTGCCGGCCGCCGTCGAAGGCGAGGTCGGCCCGCCGCCTTTCGCGGAAGGCGATCGCTACGAGATTGAACCGATGTCGATGATGCGCCGCAGGATCGCCGAGCGCATGGTGGAAAGCCGGCGACTCTCTGCTCATGTGACATCGTTCATGGAGGTAGACTTCAGTGCCACTGCCAAGGTTCGCGACGAAATCAAGGGCGAATATCTCAAGCGCGACGGCGTGAAGCTGACCTTCATGCCGTTTATCATCAAGGCGGTGATCGAAGGCATCAAGAAGTGGCCGATCATAAACGCATCGGTTTGGGGCGATCAGATCGTCTACAAGAAAGACGTCAACATCGGTGTCGCGGTCGCGCTGGATTGGGGCTTAATCGTTCCGGTCGTTCGCGAAGCCGACGAGAAATCGCTGTTAGGCCTGGCGCGAACGGTCAACGATCTCGGCGAACGCGCGCGGTCGAAGCATCTCAGACCGGACGAGGTGCAGGGCGGGACTTTCACGATCACGAATCCCGGTGTGTTTGGCGGACTTACGGGAACTCCGATCATAAACCAGCCGCAAGTCGCGATCCTCGGCGTGGGTGTGATCAAGAAACGTCCGGTTGTTATCGATGACGCAATCGCGATTCGGCAGATTGGGATTCTGGGACTAAGCTTTGACCACCGAGTCATCGACGGTGCGATAGCTGACCAATTCCTCGCTGCCGTTCGCGATGTGATTGAGACTGCGGAGTACACAAGTTAGTCGTTTTTTACGGGGGCCCTCCGTGGCCGCCCCTCGGTTGTGAGAAGCTTCTTGCGGGCGCATCGAGGGGCGGCAACGGAGGGCCGCCCATACAGGTCCCAGTGTTGTTTATGACCACCGAAGTAGCTCAGCCCCTCCGAGTTTGCGAAGCGAGGTGGCTGGGCCGGGTCAGCTATTCCGAGGGGCTCAAGCTTCAGGAACAAGCTGTCGAGCGCCTTCGTTTGGACGAAGCGCCCGAGCAACTTCTTCTTCTTGAACACCCTCACGTGTTCACGCTTGGCCGCGGAGCCGACGGCGCCCACATCCTTGCGGGCAGGGAACAACTTAAATCACAGTCGATCGAAGTCCACGAAACGGGTCGCGGCGGAGATGTGACTTATCACGGACCCGGGCAGCTTGTTGGTTACCCCATCATCAATCTCAAACCCGATCGCTGCGATGTGCATCGCTACGTGCGGGATCTGGAAGAAGTGCTGATCAGAACGATCGCGGACTTCGGGGTCACTGGGACGCGGATAGCGGGGCTCACAGGAGTGTGGGTGGGCAACGAGAAGATCGCGGCTATCGGCGTCCGGATCGCGCGATGGATCACGAGTCACGGCTTCGCGCTGAATGTCAGCACCGATCTAAAATACTTTCAGATGATCGTGCCGTGCGGCATTACGGATAAGGGCATCACTTCCCTGTCGCTGCTAACCGGCCGTCAGATCGAGATGTTCGAAGTTGCGGAGTCTGCTTCGAAGCACTTTGGAGACCTGTTCGCCCGAACGATGAACGTCCAACCTCATTAATCAGGGCTCGATGTAGCTGGCATTCGTCGCTGGACGAGTAGCCGGTTCCCACAGCTATCGAACTATCGAGCATCTCTAGGCATGCATCCGCGCTATGAAGATCAAGGTTGTGGTTCACGAAGCCGAGGAGGCTGTTTTGGGCCGAAGTGCCTTCTATTCCGGGCTGCGCTACTCAAGGGGAAACCTTTGAGGATCTGCTCCAGAATCTGTATGAGGCGGTAGAGGGTTGTTTGTCTGTTGATGTTTCGCCCGCTCAGACCAGCGATAGCGCTCGAGTTCTGGAAATCGCGATATGAAAGCAGTGTCCGGGAAGACCCTGGCTAGGGCGCTCGAGCTCAAAGGCTGGGTTCTGTTACGTGTTCATGGAAGTCATCACATCTACGGGAAGCCAGAAAACGACGCGCGCCTCTCGGTTCCAATCCACGCAGGTCAGCCTCTCAAGATTGGTCTGCTGAAACATCTGATGAACATCGCCGGGCTTCCGACGAGGACCTTTGATCCCATCTACTTCCTCGCCAGCTTCAACCCAAGCTCCATTTCCCTATCATTTCCCGCAATCAAGTCCGCAATCGTACGCTCGACCGGGTAATCCGGAACCACTCCGCGCGAAGCTTGCTTGTAGCCGCTGACCGCCATGTAATAAGTCATCAATGGCACTCGCAGAGACAGCTTCGTGTTTGGCAGTGTAACCATCGGCATGAACCCGGAGCTGTTCCCATAGTAGCCGCCGGCGGATTCTTCTCCGATAAATGTAGCCAGCTTGTGAAAGTGAGCTAGTGACAGGAACTCGGAACTCGCCGAGAAGCTCCCGCCGTCGATCAGGACGAACACCTTGCCTGCAAAATGGGGCTTGCTCGGTTGCTTGATGCCCCAGTTCGGATGGCCGATCGCATGAACTTTTCCGTCCGCGCGCGTCTCGACGAGCTTCTCTGGGATCTTCATGTTCGAGGTTGTATATTTCGCGAAGCTGAATGTCATCGCGTTGATGACCAGGTCGTCGTAATACTTGAACGGCTTATCGATCAGGTACGAAACCAGCAACTGGCCTAACTCGTCTTCGCCGCCGCCGTTGCCTCGCAGGTCGATGATCAACGACTTCGAGCCCTTCGCCTGAATCGACTCGAAAGACTCTTTGTAAAACTCCCGAATCCCCTTCTTTTTCTCGGCGTCTACAAACCCGCCGAAGCCGGCGATCCTCATCTGCGCGATTTTGCCGTCGTCGGCGAACTTCAGCGTAGCGGCCGGACCCGATGAGTCGTCTTGCGGGTAGCGCGCCTTCGAAGCCTCGCCCATCTTCGGCAATTCGACTCCATTAAAGCGAAGGTTCTGTCGCTGCTTAGAGCCCGGATCCGAGACAACCAGGTCATACGGGCTCTTAAGACCTACCAACGAGATGAGATTGACAATGAAGCGCGTGTCGCTTATGCGAACCTCGCGCGAGGTCTGGACATCGCCGTCGGCCCCCACCGCGGCAAGCATGATGTCGATGATTCGTGAAGCCGCAATGCCGTTGATCGACTGAATTTCTTTACCCGCCAGGGTGCCTGGGCCCGCCGGGTTCGCGAGGTCCGAAAAGTCGCGAAACACATACGCTCGCTTGTTCAACACCTTAACCCTCAGTGGCAGCAGCAGCGCCGAGCTGTTCAACTCTTTCCGGATCGGGTCAGGCAGCGAGACGCTTGTGTGGCCACACTTGATCGCGGCGCTCACCGGCGCCAACACTCTATAAAACTCAAATTCGTCCATCGGCCGGTCAATCGATTTGAGCGCGGAGTCAAAGACTCGATCCATGTCGGCTTTGCTGGTGTAGCGGTAAATGCCGCTGTGCCCTTCTTCGAGGGCCTGTCGCGCGATCTGAAAGTCCTCAATAAGCTTTTCGCGGGAAATCTTCTCAGATGCCGGCAGGCTCTGAGCAAGTCCGCAAAAAGAAACCCCAACCGTGCAGATGAGAACGAGTGATAGCCGCCTGGCCTTTTTCATGAGCACCTCCGAAAGATCCGTTTTATTGGGCTTGATCGCTCGAGCCGAGACCTATCCCCGCCGTAGTGTCCCGTCCAGTGAAGTCGTCAATCTTACGAACGGCTGCGCGAATGGGTTCAGTCTTAATGGGCCATTTGGACGTGACATTCACACACCAGACCAGAAAACGATTCGTGAGTAGTTACGTTTTCCACGTGACTAGCGGAGGCAAAAAAACAGATGCGGACTGGTCGAACAAGCAGTCGTTTCGGTGGTTTAATCGCCGCCTCGCGTGAGCAGGATGTTGGTCCCGTCTTCGGTGCCGTTGATGACTACAGCGATATCACCGGCACGCAGGATAGCGTTTCCGAATGGCAGATTCACGTTCTCGGTGGGTTTGAGCCTGGCGGTGTACCATTCGATAACTTTCCGAGCTGAGTCTTTTGTCTGCAGGTGGAGCACGCCCTTGCCTCGTCCGCTGTTCACGTCCGTCAACACCTCGGCCCCGGGGTACTTCAGCGAATCGTCGATGCTTGTGCTACCGGTTGCAGGCGGCAAGCCCGGCAAACCGGGAACTCCTGGCACCCCGGGAGCGCCGGGAGGATTCGGCGGCGGAACAAGAATCGCCGGCGGCCCTTGAGGCGGGCCTGAGCTGTTGAACCTGACGAACAGCGCCGCGCAGAGCAAGAACAGAAGTATCCCAACGGTTGCAGCCAATACTATGATTGCTGTGCGGTATTGTGATCGAGGCGCCAGATCGTTCGTTGCCGGCACAACCGGGGATTGAACAGGAGAAAGGTACGCGGGCGTAGTCGGAAACTGATTCACTACTTGCGTTGGCGAGTGATACTGGACCTCCGGTTCGAGCTTTCGCGTCGTCAGCTCCGAGGGATCAAAAGCCCTCCCGCAGGATCGACAGAACCGCGACGTGTCATCGACTTGAGCTCCGCAAGTGGTGCAGGAAACGGTTGCCATACGATGACAAAGCTTAATTTGCCTGGCACCGATACCGCAAGGTTGGCTGGGACGGCGAAGAACCCTTTCGCCCCGCCGGTGACCTCTGCATTGTAACTAGCCGCTCTATCCCCACGTCACAGGCCCTGCGATCAGACTTCGCGAACTGAAGACGGTTCAGTTATTATCTTTGGCGATCAGGCGCCCGCATCATCTCTTTTTTTTGGGAAGGGACCAATGGCCGACCAGGCAAGTCGAGGCAATAACACGGTTGGTTTGCAGCTCGCGTTAACCGCGGCCATCATTCTTCCGCTTGTGGTTTTCAATGCCTCCTGCTCAAAGGGAGCGTCCGGCAAACAGGTCGACGCGGCTTCGTCGGCTAAGCCGGTTTCGGCACGTGTCATTCAGGCCGATCTCAAGGCCATTCGCAGGAACGTCGAATCAGTAGGCTCGCTCTTCCCGCTCGAAGAAGTGACCGTCAGCTCGGAGGTCGAAGGGAAAGTCGATCAAGTGCTGGTTGATGTGGGCGACCACGTAACGGCAGGCCAGCCCATCGTCAAAGTTTCGCCGACCGAGCTTCAACTCACCCTTGATCAGCAACGCGCGAGTATGCGGCAAGCGCGCGCCAGATTGGGGCTCCCTGATAACGGCGAAGACCTCAAGGATGTGCGAGCCGCCGCCGAAGTCAAAAAAGCAGCGGCAGACCTCGCGGACGCCGAGCAGAAGTACCAGCGCGCGAAGGCGCTATTCGAGCAAGGGCTGGTGCCAAAGCAGAGCTTCGACGAAGCCGAGTCCCGCTACAACGCCGCGCGAGCGGCTTACGATCTGTCGGTGCAAGCGATTGAAAACCTGCGGGCTCAACTTGTGCAATCGCGCGCGTCGTCTCAGCTTGCTCAGAAGAAGGTAAACGATGCGGTCATCCGCGCGCCGTTCGCAGGCCAGGTCAAAGAGCGAACGGTAACTCAAGGCCAGTATCTGAAAGTCCAAACACCCGTTATGGTGATCGTGAACGTGAACCCGATTCGCGTCCGGCTAAAAGTCCCGGAGAAGATGGCGTCGTGGGTTCGCGTGGGACAAGAGGTCACTGTTTCGGTGGAAGCCTACGCCGATCGGACTTTTACCGGAAAG
>Ga0134122_10003157_pt1 | contig 12186 bp, 11 predicted proteins | sample KB302_FD_96461 | JGI IMG/M metagenome (GOLD analysis project Ga0134122, IMG submission 96461) | Terrestrial soil microbial communities without Nitrogen fertilizer from Kellogg Biological Station, Michigan, USA - KB3-0-2 | ecosystem: Environmental > Terrestrial > Soil > Unclassified ...
GACAGGCGAGCCGGGAGGTTGGCGCCACGTCGGGCAGCGAATCGAGAAGACCTTCCTCCTCCTCGCGCATGGGGGACAGGCGGCCCGCCCAATCGGGGGCGACGCGGACGTGACAGGTGGCGCCGCCGCAGAGGGCCTCAATCGGCAAGCCATGGTCGCGAATGACTTCCATGACGCGCCAGCCCTCCACCGCCTCCAGCGCCTGGGTGGCGCCGCTCTGGTCGCTGACCCTGATGATGCCCATGCCGTTGCCCGTTGCTGCCCACTGTTCACAAAGGCATCGCCGCGACCCCCGGGGCGACGGGCCGTCGGAAGCGACCGTATCGGGGAGTTAAATAGAATGATGTTTCCTTATTTCGCAACATTAGGCACTAAAAAGAAAGAGAAAACCTAGCTTAGGCCAAATGAGAGGATAATTTCACGAACCCGGTCAAAGTCCGAGATGTTTTGCCGGTTTTGCCGGGGTCGCGCGATGATGGGCGTTCCGCGCCGGCGGCCGCGGGAGGCGATGGCGGAGGGCTTCGACGGCTGCTGGCCGGCCAGCGAGGTCGAGGGCGGTCGGCGGACGGCGCGCGCCGCGTTGGCGCCCCATTGCCCCAGCAACCTTCACGCAAACATCACCGTTAATGTGTTGAGCGCGCTCCCACGAGGCGTGATAGAGTAAGGCAATGGTGGCACCACACGCACCTCGATCGGCTCTCGAACGCGGCTTCGAGCGCAAGGTTGGCTTGAGCCGATGGGCTTTGGTGTTTGAGCAGCTGTGGCCGCGCGCCTGGGCGCTGATCGGCCTTGCCGGACTGTTCGTCGCGGTCTCCCTCCTGGGCCTTTGGGCGCGGTTGGATGAGCTCACCCACAAGGTCGTGCTCGGGCTGTTCGGCCTCGCCATTCTCGCGGCCCTGGTGGCGCTCGCCCGGGTACGCTGGCCGACCCGGGCCGAGGCGATCCGGCGGGTGGAGGGGGTGTCGGGGGTCAAACACCGCCCCGCCTCGTCCTACGAGGACACGCTCACGCTCAACGCCGAAGACGCCCGCACGGCGGTGCTGTGGCGGGTGCATCGCCAGCGGCTGGCCCAGCTGTTGGGCAAGCTGCGTGTCGGCCGGCCGGCGCCACGGACCGATCGCTACGATCCCTTCGCCGTCCGCGCCCTGTTGGTGCTCGGCGTTCTCCTACTCTTGGTTGCCGCCGGCGACAGCACGCAAGACCGCCTGTGGGCCGCCTTCCGGTTCGGCCCCCTGGCCAAGGGCGCGGAGGCTCGACTCGATGCCTGGGTGACGCCGCCGGCCTACACCGGCAAGCCGCCCATTATGTTGGCCGATGGGTCGCACGGCGGCTGGCAGCAGCAGGAGCGGCCGGCGGGAGCCTTTGAAGTCCCCGACAAGAGCCTGCTCGTGATCCGCGCCAGCGGCGCCGGCGTCGGCGACCTGTCGCTCGAGGCCCCGGCCGGCGCCCAAGGCGCCAGGCGCCGCTTGGAGGCACCCGCCCCGGCCAACCCGGGTGACGTTGCCGAGATCCGCACCGAAATCAGCGTCTCCGGGCCGGTCACCGTCTACAGTTCGGGCACGCCGATGGCGAGCTGGACCTTCCAAGTGACGCCCGACCTGCCGCCGAAGATCAGCCTTCTGAAGGAGCCCGAGCGGACGCCGCGCGGCGGCCTGAAGCTCAGCTTCAAGGTCGAGGACGACTACGGCGTCGTATCCGCCGAAACGCGGATCCGGCGCGTGGCCCCGAAGGAGGACACTTCGGCCACGGCCTGGGCACGGGCGGGGATGAAAAAAGGCCCGCGTCCTCCCCTCGAGCGGCCGCCCGCGTTGGCCTTGCGGCTGCCCAAAGCCTATCCCAAGCAGGCCGAGGGCCAGAGCTTCCACGAAATCGGCGATCATCCCTGGGCCGGCATGAAGGTGCGCCTCACGCTGGTCGCCAAAGATCTCGCCGGCCAGGTCGGCCGCAGCGACACCATCGACATGGTGCTGCCGGAACGCCGCTTCAGCAAGCCGCTGGCGCGCGCCGTCGTGGAGCAGCGCCGCCGCCTGGTCGAGGATCCGCGCGATCGCCTCCAGGTCGCGCGCGCCCTCGACGCCCTCACCTTGGAGCCCGAAGGGTTCATCGAGGATTTGCAGGTCTATCTCGGGCTGCGCTCGGCCTATTGGCGCCTGCAGCGCGACACCACGCGGGCCAGCCGCAACACCGTGATTGCCCAGCTGTGGGACGTTGCCCTGCGCATCGAGGATGGCAATCTCTCCGACGCGGAGCGCGCACTGCGTGCCGCCCAGGAGCGCCTCTCCAAGGCGCTTGAAGAGGGTGCCTCCGACGAAGAAATCCAGCGCCTGATGCAGGAGCTGCGCCAAGCCCTGGCTCAGTTCCTCGAGCAGTTGCAAAAACAGGCGGAAAACCAGCCTCCCATGCAGGGCATGGATCGCAACAACCAGTTCATGACGCCCCAGGACCTTGATCAACTCCTGCGCAACCTGGAAAACATGGCGCGCTCGGGCAATCGCGACATGGCCCAGCAGATGCTGTCCCAGTTGCGCGATCTGCTCGACCGGTTGCAATCGGGGCGCATGGCCGATCAGGGCCAGAGCCGGCAATTCGGCAAGATGATGGATGAATTCGGCAACATCATCGGCCGCCAACAGCAGTTGCTCGACGACACCTTCGGCCAGCAGCGTCAGCAGGGCCAGGGCCAGAAGGGTCAGCGCGGCCAGCAAGGCCAGCAAGGCCAGCAAGGCCAGAAGGGTCAACAGGGCCAGCGCGGGCAGCGCGGGCAGCAGGGGCAGCAGGGCGAGGGCCAGGGTGGTCAGGGCGACGGCGACGAGCTCGGCGATCGCCAGCGCGAGCTGCGCGACATGTTGGGCAGACTGCAGCGCGGCATGCGCGAATTTGGTCTCAATACGCCTGAACAGTTCGGCGGCGCGGGCGAGTCCATGGAGCGGGCCGAGCGGGCCTTGCGCGACGGCGATCTCGACGGCGCCGCGCAGGAGGAAAGCCGCGCGCTCGAGCAGCTGCGCCAAGGCGCCCGCGAGATGGCCCAGCAGATGCTGAACCAAATGCCGTCGCGCTTCGGGCTCAACGACAACAACGGCGAGCTCGACCCGCTCGGCCGGCCCCCTCAGCGTACGGACGGTCCGGACCCCGGCATCGGCGTCAAGGTGCCCGACCAGATCGACGTCCAGCGCGCCCGCGAGATCCTGGAGGAGCTGCGGCGACGCTTGGGCGAGCCGACGCGTCCGCCGATCGAGCTTGAATACCTGGAGCGCCTGCTCAAGCTGTTCTAGGGCCGCAGCCCCGCCAGCGGCCGCCGGGCACCTCCCGCCTCCCCCGGGAGGCGCAAGCGCCCCCAGTTTGGGGGAGGGCAGCGCCACACTTCTCATTTGAATGCCAGGGACTTGCTCGCTAGAGTGCAGTCCGCGTGTTTTGCGGTAATCCGCCGGACCCGCGCACAATCGGGTGGGGACCCACACAACAAAAAAACGCGCGACTGGCGTAGGGAGCGGTAATGGACATCCAGGATATGCGCATTTTTGCGCGCGTGGCGGCTTTGCAAAATTTGTCCGCCGTCGGTGCCGAGCTTGGCCTCACACCGGGGACCATCTCCAAGCGCATTCAGGCCTTGGAAGACCAGCTCTCCGCCCGCCTGTTCGACCGCACCACCCGCAGCATCCGTATTACCGAGGAGGGCGCCACCTTCCTCGTCCACGTCGAGCGCATTCTGGCCGAGATCGAAGTGGCCTGCGCCAGCGTCGACGACCGGGTCAACAAGCCCAAGGGCAGGCTCAAGATCGCCGCCCCGGCCTTTCTCGGGCGCCGCTACGTTGCCCCCGCCCTGTGCCAATTCATGCGGACCTATCCGCAAATCGACGTGCAGGTCGACCTGCAGGATCGGCCCGTGAACCTGCAGGAAGACGGCTATGACATTGCAATTCGCACGGGCACCTTGTCCAACTCAACGCTGATCGCCAAGCGCTTAGCACCCGATCGGCACATCATCGCTGCATCTCCCGCCTATCTTGCGCGCAAGGGGCGACCGACGCAGCCGGAGGATCTTGCCCGGCACGACTGCCTGGTCCTCGGGGACCGGGTGCAGTGGCCGTTCAGCAAGAACGGTCTCGAGACATCGGTGCGCATCCAAGGGCCGATTCGCTCCAACGACGGGGAGCTGTTGTGCCAAGCCGCACAGGATGGGTTGGGCCTCATCCGTGCCTCCGAACTCGTCGTGCTCAGCGAGCTGCGCTCGGGCAGGCTCACCCAGGTATTGGCCGACTATGAGGTCGGCAACAACGCCGCCGTGTGGGCGCTTTATCCGAGCTCCAAGCATCTGCTGCCGCGCATGCGCGCGCTTTTGGATTTTCTGGGCGCCTGGTTCCGCGACCTCACCAGCGGCCAAACCGGCGCCCCGCTGCTCGCCACCCCCAGCCTCGGGGCCGCCGTCAACGGCCGCCCGCAGGCACCGGCCGGTTGAAGCCCAACCCCGCCCGCTAAAAGGCGCGCAGGGGAAAATAACGCAATAGCAGTTCCTCGTAGCGGCCGGTGGCACGGATGTGCTTGAGGGCGGCATTGATCAGGCTTTTCAGCTGCTGATCCTCACGCCCCACCACCATGCCAACGCCGTCGCCAAAGTATTTCGGCTCGCTGAACGGCCCGCCTTTGAATTCGCAGCAGCCCTTCGAGGCAGTGCCGTTCAGCCAAAATACCAGGCTGATGCCGTCGTCGAACAAGAGGTCGACGGCTCCGGTGATCAAGGCGTCGCGCGCAAGTTCCGGCGTCTCGAAAGCGCGGATCGAACTGTCGGAGAAAAAGGCGCGCAAATAGGCTTCATGCGCGGAGGCCTTGGCGACCGCGATCCTTTTGCCCTCGAGCCCTTCCGGCGTGACCTCGAGCCGGCTCGCCGTGCGCGGACCGGCAAAGCGACCGGGCGTGTGGTAGTAGCGATCGGTGACATCGACGGCCTTCAGCATGTTTTGACTGATGGCATGGGAGGCAATGATGGCATCGGCTTCCCCGCGTCGAAGCGCCGGGACCAACTCCGACCACGGCCGCACCTGGATGTCGCAGGCCGCGGCCAGCTCCAGGCAGACGGCGCGAGCGATGTCCACATTGAAGCCGGTCAGCACGTTGTCTTCGTCGAGATAGTTGAAGGGCGGATAGTCACCTTCGGTGAGGAAGCGAATGACGGCGCGTCGTGACAGCGTCTGGTCGGTTTCGGCCTCGGGGGCGGCCGGCGGGGCTTGGGCGCGCAACGGCGCAGCAACGCCGAGCAGGGCGCCCAGCATGGCGACCACCGCAAGCCAGCGGGCGGGCGTGAAACGTTGCGGTCGCAGCATCATCTTTGGCGTTTGCCCTCGTGTTGCCGATCCTGCGCCGGCGGGCATCCGCCGCGGCGCCCCGTCGGGTCAGGAACGGGTCTTGGCGGATCTTGGGCCGCCGTCCCCCTGCCATTCTAAAGCCAACCGCGAGTCCCGCCCAGAGCGTCGACAGCATCAAAAAGCGCACCACAGCGCCTTGAACACGAGGCAAGGCGCCGCCTCAGGGCTACTCAGGGCTTGCCCCTTGGGCTGCCCCTCAGGGCTGCCCCTCAGGGCTGCCATGGGCGGCGCTGCGCCTCAGCCGTGGCCGGTGGCCGTTTGGCCTTGGCGATTTCGCGCGCCAGCGCGCCCAGCACCTCGCCCAGGCCCTGACGGGCAACGGCCGACAGCACCAGCGGTTTCTTGCGCGCCGCGCCGGTCAGCGCGGCAACCTTGGCCGGCAGCTCGGCGCGATCCACCGCATCGCACTTGGATAGGGCGACGATCTCCTTCTTGCGCTCGAGCCCCGCCCCATAGGCCTTGAGCTCGGCGCGCACCGTGCGGTAGGCGGCGACCACGTCCTCGCGCGTGGCGTCGACGAGATGCAACAGCACGCTGCAGCGCTCGACGTGACCGAGAAAGCGCGTGCCGAGGCCCGAGCCCAGGTGCGCGCCCTCAATCAGGCCCGGTACATCGGCGAGCACGAAATCGAAACCGTCGATCCGCACCACGCCCAGGTGTGGATTGAGGGTCGTGAAGGGGTAGTCGGCGATCTTGGGCTTGGCGGCGCTGACGCTGGCAAGGAAGGTCGACTTGCCCGCATTGGGTTCACCGATGATCCCGACATCGGCGATCAGTTTCAAACGCAGCCAGATCGTCAGCTCCTCGCCCGGCGCACCCGGATTGGCTCGGCGCGGGGCCCGATTGGTCGAAGATTTGAAATGGGCGTTGCCGAAGCCGCCGTTGCCGCCGCGCGCAAGGCGAGCGCGGTCACCGACCTTGACGAGATCGGCGATGAGCGTGGCCTGATCTTCCGCGTAAATCTGCGTTCCCGGCGGCACCGCCATCAGCTTGTCCGCCCCCCCCGCCCCGGAGCGGTTCTTGCCCATGCCACCGCGGCCGTTCTGGGCCTTGAAATGCTGCTGGTAGCGGTAGTCGATCAGGGTATTGAGACCGGCAACGCACTGCGCCCAGACGTCCCCACCCTTGCCGCCGTCGCCGCCATCGGGGCCGCCGAACTCGATGAATTTTTCGCGCCGGAAGGAGACCGCGCCGGGACCGCCGTCGCCGGAGCGGATGTAGATCCTGGCTTGGTCCAAAAACTTCATGGGCTCCGCCGCGGCCGACCGCTCAGCCAGCGCCGATCCGGCCCAGCCAGGTGCGCCAGCGCCGCCGCTCCGCCAGGCCGCCGGCAGTGGGGGCGATCACCAACAGGGCACGTTGGCGCTCGAGTCGATAGGTAATGGCGTCTACTTGGTAGCCGCGCGCCGTACAGGCAATGGGGATGCGCTCGACCTCAACGAAGCCGAGCTTGGCCAAGACGCGCCCGGAGGCGGGATTGTCGACAAAGTGGGCGGATGAGAAGGCCGGTAATCGCCGGTCACGGACGCCATGGGCCAATACGGCGCGGGCGGCCTCGGTCGCATAACCCTGGCCCCACCAAGGTTTGCCCAGCCAGAAGCCGAGTTCAGCCAGGCCGGAGGATCGGCGATAGAAGCCCGCGCCGCCGATCAGGCGCTGTCCTTCCGCTTCGATGGCAAACCGCACCTCGCCCCTGGCAGGCTTGAGCCAGGCCAGGGCCTGGGCTTCGTCGAAGGGATGGGGGATGTCGCTCGTCATCGAGGCGACGGCCCAATCGCCGGCGAGACGGGCAAACTCCCGAGCATCGGAGCGTTGGAAGGGCCGCAAGAGCAGGCGCTGGGTTTTGATCGTGAACATGCGGCCGGCGTCTATCTGCGCGCGTCCCGAACTCGGTACGTCACCCGCCAAGCCGGCGGCGACGTCGCCTGGGCGCGCCTCAGGTGCACCCACCTGGGCGCTATTCGGCGGCACCTTTGGCGGCCGCTTTCACCGACACGAAGATCCGTCCGTTGCGCTTGGTGGCAAATTCGACGTTGCCCTCGGTCAAGGCAAACAGCGTGTGGTCAGTGCCCATGCCGACGTTCGACCCGGGGTGCCAGCGGGTGCCACGCTGGCGCACGAGAATGTTGCCGGCAAGAACGCGCTCGCCGCCGTAGCGCTTGATGCCGAGCCGCCGGCCCGCCGTATCGCGGCCGTTGCGCGAGGAGCCGCCTGCCTTCTTGTGTGCCATGGAAAAACGATCCTTGCTGAGCCGGCAATCAGGCGCCGATGATATCCTTGATGCGAACGGTGGTCTGTTCTTGCCGATGGCCTCGCTTGCGCCTTGAGTTCTTGCGCCGCCGCTTCTTGAAGGCGATGACCTTGGGGGCCCGGCCCTGCTCGACGATCTCCGCGGTCACCTTGGCGCCCGCGACGCCGGGAGTACCGATTTTGGCCGCCTCGCCGCCCAGCATGAGCACGTCGGCAAACTCCACGGTCGCGCCGGCGTCGCCGGCAACCTTTTCGATGCTCAGAACATCGTTGGCAGCGACGCGGTACTGCTTGCCGCCGGTCTTAATGACAGCGTACATCTTTGAATTCCTTAGATTTCCCGCTGCAAATGCCACTCACTCACGCACACGGGAATCGCGCGCGAGGGATCGTGGCTCGGATCGGCGCGCACTATCGTGGAGGGGCGGGGCAAAGTCAACTTTGCTGATGGCGCGGGCGGCAGCGCGGGTTGACAGGCGCGCAGCCTTCAACGATGGTGCGGCCCAATCCAGACGGCCCCATGACAACGAGCCGCCGCCTGGCACGGGTCGGGCCATGGCGCCGCGAACCGGAGGCCAGGAGGTCAACGTCCGCCAGCGCGTTGCGCCCGCGGGCGCGCTTTATTATTTGGGGTCGTCGCTCCTGGGCAAACCGGATCGGCGCGATGGCGAGTTTTTATCGACAGAAGCGATCATCGCTCTCCCTGGCGGGGAGGGGCCGTGGCGCCGCGGGGTGGGGCGGGGCGGGGCGCAAGCGCGTGTCGGCCGCCGCGCGCGAAAGCACCCGTGCCGCGGGCGCCGGCCAGGCGCACCCAATCGCAAGCGCAGCTGCTGCTGGAGCCTAAATGTTCCAATCGCTGTCAGACCGCCTCTCGGGCATCTTCGATAAACTGACCCGGCGCGGGTCGCTCAGCGACAGTGACGTGGCCGAGGCCATGCGCGAGGTCCGCCGGGCGCTCTTGGAAGCCGACGTGGCGCTGGAGGTGGTGCGCGACTTCACCGAGAACGTGAAGGCGAAGGCGATCGGCCAAGAGGTGATCAAGTCGATCACACCGGGCCAGATGGTGGTCAAGATCGTGCATGATGAGCTCGTGCGCATGCTGGGCTCGGAGGCGGAACCCATCGACCTTGCCGCCCAGCCGCCGGTGACCATCATGCTGGTCGGCCTGCAGGGTTCGGGCAAGACCACCACCTGCGCCAAAATCGGCTACCGGCTGAGCAACCGCGACAAGAAGAAAGTGCTGATGGCCTCGCTCGACACGCACCGGCCGGCGGCCCAGGAGCAGTTGCGGGTTCTGGGCGAGCAGGCCGAGGTCGACACCTTGCCGATTGTGGCGGGACAAACGCCCCAGCAGATCGCCCAGCGCGCCTTGGATGCCTCACGTCTGGCCGGCTATGACGTGGTGCTGCTCGACACCGCCGGCCGCATCCATATCGACGAAGCGCTGATGCAGGAATCGGCCGAGGTGAGCCGCATCGCGCAACCCCACGAGACCCTGCTGGTCGCCGATTCGCTCACTGGCCAGGACGCCGTCAAGCTTGCCAAGAGCTTCGACGAGCGGATCGGCATCACCGGCATCGTGCTGACGCGCGTCGATGGCGACGGCCGCGGCGGTGCCGCGCTCAGCATGCGCGCGGTGACTGGCAAACCCATCAAGCTCGTCGGCGTCGGCGAGAAGTGGGATGCGCTTGAAGATTTTCACCCGCAGCGCATTGCCGGGCGCATTCTGGGCATGGGCGATGTGGTTAGCCTGGTGGAAAAAGCCGCCCAGACGATCGACCTCGAGAAGGCGCAGAGCATTGCCGAGAAGCTGCGCAAGGGCGCCTTCGATCTGGAAGACCTAGCCGATCAGCTCAAGCAGATGGAGCGGCTCGGCGGCATGTCCAGCATGCTGGCGATGCTGCCCGGCATCGGCAAGATCAAGCGACAAGTCGACGATGCCAACCTCGACAACAGCATCATCAAGCGCCAGCGTGCCATTATTTCGTCGATGACGCCGAAGGAGCGGCGCCACCCGAAGATGCTCGATGGCAAGCGCAAGCGCCGCATCGCGGCGGGCTCGGGGACCCGACCGGAGGACATCAACCGCCTGCTCAAGATGCACCGTCAGATGGCGGACATGATGAAGTTGATGGGCAAGCAGCGGGGCGGCTTGATGCAGCGCATGATGGGCAAGGGCGGCGGCGCGGCGCCGAGCCCCGCCGAATTGGAAAAGATGCAGGCCGACCTGGCGCGGCTCGATCCCAAGGTGTTGGAGAAACTACCCAAGGACTTGAAGGGTGGTTTGCCCAAGGGGCTGCCGGGATTGGGGGGCGGGCTCGTGCCGAAGCTGCCGGGCCTGCCGGGTTTGGGTGGCGGGATGCCACGGCTGCCGGGCTTGCCCGGTCTGCCGGGCAAGAAGAAGTAGCAAGCCGCCGCATGCCGCTTGAAAACTTAGACACTCGCACAACGACCTAGGAGATAAGCATGGCCGTAAAGATACGTCTCTCGCGCGGGGGCACCAAGAAGCGACCCTACTTCTACATCGTGGTCGCCGATTCCACCTCGCCCCGCGACGGTCGCTACATTGAGCAGATCGGCACGCACAATCCGCTCCTGCCCAAGGACAACGCCGATCGCGTCAAGCTCAACCTGGAGCGTGCCAAGCACTGGCTCGCCGTCGGGGCGCAGCCGACCGACCGCGTGCTGCGTTTTCTCGATGCCGCTGGCCTCGCCAAGCGCACCCAAGGCAACAATCCCGATAAGGGCAAGCCGAAGAAAAAGCGCCTGGAACGTGAAGCGGCGGCCGCCGAGGCCGCGGCCAAGAAGGCCGAGGCGGGCGAAGCCAAGTCGGCATGAGGCGCGCCGTGGCCGAGGACGCTTCTGGGCGCCTACTCCTCGGCCGCATCGCCGGCGCGCATGGGCTCAAGGGCGAGGTGCTGATCCAGTCCTTTGCCGAGGTACCGGAAAGCATCGCCGCCTACGGGCCGCTCTCGGACGCCGAAGGCGGCAAGACCGTCACGATCACGCGCGCCAAAGCGACGGCCAAAGGCGTGGTGGCGCGCCTAGCGGGCGTCGGCGACCGCACGGCCGCTGAAGCCCTCACGGGGATGGAGCTCTACGTCGCCCGTGCGCGCCTGCCCCCGCCGGCGGAGGATGAGTTCTATCACGCCGACCTGATCGGCATGCTCGCCGTCGACCTCGAGGGGCGGGTGCTCGGACGCATCAGCGCCGTGCACAATTTCGGCGCCGGTGATTTGATCGAGATCCGCTTGGCGGGGTCTGACAAGACCGAGCTGGTGGCGTTCAGCGCGGCCACCGTGCCGACTTTGGATTTCACTGCGGGCCGGGCGGTGGTCGTGATGCCGCCCGTGCATCAGGCACCGCCGGCGACGGTCTAGTGGCCCTGCGCGCTCACGTGGCTTTGCCCTCGAAGAATTCCTTCATCTTGGCAAAAAAGCCCGAGGAATGCGGCGAGGTCTCGCGATTGCTCTCGCGCTCGAATTCCTCGAGCAACTGACGCTGGCGCGCGTTGAGGCTCTTGGGCGTCTCGACCTCGACCTGGATGTACATGTCGCCCGTGACCTTGGAGCGCAACACCGGCATGCCCTTGCCCTTGAGGCGGAACTGCTTGCCGCTCTCGGTACCCTCCGGCACCTTGACCCGGGTCTTGCCGTTATCGATGGTGGGAACATCGATCTGGCCGCCCAGCGCCGCCGTGGTCATGGAAATCGGCACGCGGCAGAAGATGTCGGCGCCGTCGCGCTGAAAGAACTCGTGCGGCTTGATCGACAGGAAAATATAAAGATCACCGGCGGGACCGCCGCGTAGCCCGGCTTCGCCCTCGCCGGCGAGGCGAATACGCGTGCCGTCCTCAACGCCCGCCGGGATATTGACGGAGAGCTGGCGCTCCTTGACCACCCGGCCCTTGCCGCCGCAATCGCCGCACGGATCGGAGATGATCTCGCCGCGACCGTGGCAGCCCGGACAGGTCCGCTCGATGGTAAAGAAACCCTGGCTGGCGCGCACTTTGCCGATGCCGCCGCAGGTGGGGCAGGTCGAGGGCTTGGTTCCGGGATTGGCGCCCGTGCCTGTGCAACCCTCGCAGGTCACGCTGGTCGGTACCCGGATTTGCGCGGTCTTGCCGCTGTAGGCCTCCCGCAAGCTGACTTCCATGTTGTAGCGCAGGTCGGCGCCGCGCTCGCGGCCGGAGCGCCGGGCGCCACCGCCGCGCCGCCCGCCCATGAACTCGCCGAACAGATCATCGAAAATGTCCGACATCGAGGACGCGAAATCCGGCCCGAAACCGTGGCCGTGCCCGCCCCGGCCGTCGAATGCTGCGTGGCCGAACTGGTCGTAGGCCGCCCGCTTCTGCGGGTCCTTCAAGGCCTCATAGGCCTCGTTCAGCTCCTTGAACTTTTGCTCGGCGCTCTTGTCGCTGGCGTTGCGGTCGGGATGGCAATCTTTGGCAAGTCGGCGGAAGGCCGACTTGATATCCTGCTCGCTTGCCCCTCGGCTGATCCCCAAAACGTCGTAGTAGTCGCGCTTGGCCATGGGCCTGAGTTTCCAATTCTCGCCGTCTTACGCGGGCAGCTCC
>Ga0134122_10003158_pt1 | contig 12185 bp, 15 predicted proteins | sample KB302_FD_96461 | JGI IMG/M metagenome (GOLD analysis project Ga0134122, IMG submission 96461) | Terrestrial soil microbial communities without Nitrogen fertilizer from Kellogg Biological Station, Michigan, USA - KB3-0-2 | ecosystem: Environmental > Terrestrial > Soil > Unclassified ...
CAGGACAACTTGTCCCTCATCAAGTAGGACCTTGGACAAAAGTTGAAAGATCACTAGGTATAACCCTAGTGATGGAAGTTTTTACACCCAAGAGCAAAAGCTGTTGAAGGGCTTCGGCAGGATGGTCGATGATCTTCTATAGTATTTTCATCCCCAGCTCTCACTTCGAGGCCGTCTGTCAAATGGGGAATGAAGAAGACCGCCTTTGTGCCTTTCTGCGTATTGCTCCTACCATAGGCCTCTTCTCAGAGGCCCCTCTGCCATTCTGATTCGGTCCTTCCATCGCTTCCCTGTGCATGCGCCAGCGCGGGATACCTCCTTTGGGCTAACCCCTCCGAGTATTTCGTTCAGTTGATCCGGTGGTAGCCTTGAGGGAATCAGACCGTGAAGTATCCGTATGCTTCATAAGATAAAGGGAGGCAGAGCATGAAGCCCATAGTTTTGACCCTTCAGGCTGTCTGCTTACTGGGTCTCGGGGTACTGTCAGGCTGCACGAGCACGATGCCCACTTCTACAGCCGCCACTCGGTTCGGCACCAGTCAGGACCAGGCAACCATTCAGGTCTTACACAAGCGACTCCACGAGCGGGAACGGACGGTTGCCATCCAGAGCTATCAGATTGAGGTGCTGTCCAGTCAATTGGAGGCGCTGAAACGCATCGATCAAGACACGAGGCCGCAACGGCTGCCCATGCGGAACTCGGTGACCGTCGCGCCCTAAGCGTTCAGGAGAGACGACGGATTGCTTGTTTTCGACGGGCACACGAATTACATCCGAGGAGGCACCATCATGAAATGCAAACGATGCGAAGGCCTGATGGCGGAAGACCAGTTTTATGACTTCGAGGGGACTCAAGGCTTCATGTGGATGAAGGGCTGGCGGTGCATGAACTGCGGGTATGCGGCTGATCCTGTCATCGAGGCCAATCGTCATCTCCACGAAGCGACCGTGGGCGTATGACCAGGGACTAATAAGGAGCGTTTCGTATCATGGGCACAATTCTGATTGTCGATGACGAGCCGGGCATCCGTGCCCTCCTGCGCACCATGCTTGAGGCTGCGGGACATGAGGTGACAGAGGCTGTCAATGGTCGCCACGGGCTTGACCTCTATCGCCGCAGGCCAACGGACTTGATTATCACCGATATTGACATGCCCGAACTGAATGGACTGGAAATGCTGCTGGACCTGACGCGTCACTTCCTTGGTGCCAAAGTCATTGCGATTTCAGGCGTCGGCGGGGAAAAGAATGTCTTGGATGTGGCGAAACTCCTCGGAGCGCGGCGGACCTTTCACAAGCCTTTCGGCATGCCGCAGTTGCTGGACGCGGTGCGCTACGAACTGGAGCACTAGTCCGCTGGATCGAGAGAGAATGGGGATTCTTTCGGAAACGAAAAATACAACCGCACCACGATCAGCAATTGCGGCAGCCCGAACGACTCCGTGAACGAATTGTTGAAAAGCAACTTTTTGAGTCGCATTGCTACCACCTTGCTACCGGAATACCCTATCCAGGCTCATCCAGCGCGAGCCCGATTAATCCAAATACTCGTTGTTTTGCTCAAATACATGTTCCTGGGTCTGCTGAGTTTGGTCAATGGGGCATCGCTTAATCAGCGGGCCGTGATTTCGAGATAGTGTTCGCGCCTCCCCATGGCGCACACCCGGCTCACAGCATGCCGACTTCCCCCAGTATGTAGGCCAATCATGGCGGCCATTCTCATCATTGATGAATAAGAGCCGTTACCGAGAATGCTGTTCTGTAACGTTCAGCTTGAAGGAAATAGCGGTCCTCTGATCGCCGGGCCGACTGAATCACAAAGCTAGAGTGAACTCAATTTACCGAGAAGCTCAATGCCACTCAACTCGATGAGCTCTCGCTCGTCAGGCGTGAGTGTACCTCCCTGTTCCAACAAGAAATGAATGGCTTCGCAGGCGTGGATGAAATTCCAGACCTCTTTAACTATAGGACTCAAACGATCCTCCTTATAAAACAGGAAGAGCTGTGGTGTGTGAAGGTGATCCTGACCGAATTAATTGCGGGTTTACTTTTGAATACAGATGACAAAAGTATACGTCTCCTGAGTATTTGCCCTAAATGTGGGAGGATCCCTCCGATGATGGAGACTCAAGGCTGAGGGCTCCAGCGCATTAAGGTGCTCTTGGTGAGGCTCCATAGTTGGATTCCTATTCTCCGAAGTATCCACATAAACTGGAGTAAACGGTATCAGTATCGAGCGGTATCCATGAATGTTTTTGAGCGGTACTCGAATACTGCCGAATGAATGGAGCTAATAGGGATGGTGCTTGATGAACAGGGGACAATTTGCGTAGGGCGGGTGACTTGAAGCTTCTCAAAGATGTTGGCCAGGTAACGTTTAATGGTCTTGTCGCGCTGGCCGAGGGCCGTGAGCAGGGCGCCTTCTGGCGCGAAGGACAGGGATGAATGTCGTCTGTAGAATCCCAAATTCAGGAGATGGAGAAGAGGATATTGCTGCCGAAGGGAAAGTGAGGCACAGATGCGAAAGGCGGAGATTGCCAGGCGAATTCATCAGCAAACAGGGCTCCGGAGAAAGAGGCGGCCAAATTACTTGATGGCATTCTTGAGATCCTCGCAGCCGCCCTCCGAGAAGGGGACCCGATTACCGTCCCCGGATTTGGTAAGTTTACGGAATTTCAAAACAGGCGAGTCGCTGATAATTCCTGCACGCAGAGTGATGACGTTTCGCTCGAGCGGCGTTCTCTCAACAGATGTAAATGCCGTCCAGCAAGATCCGATCCGCGTGTTGGCGTGAAGGAACTTGAAGCCCTTTCCTCTAGGCCGCTCGGGCGGTATGATTTGGCGGCCGAGCCGTCAGGATCTCCCGCACCTTGTGACCCAACGTCTGCGCCGTGAAGGGCTTTTGAAGAAAGGCGAACCCAGGTTCCCAGGCCGCGGTGGACATAAAAGCCTTGTCCGTATAGCCGGAGATATACAGCACCTTGATGGCGGGGCGTAGCGCCAGGACCTGATGAGCCAACTCAGGCCCACTCATGCCTGGCATGATCGTATCGGTCAGCAGGAGGTCAATGGCTGTCGTGCTTTCCTGAACCACACGCAGGGCGTCCTGGCCCTGTTTCGCGGCGATCACCGTATACCCATGTTGCCCAAGGATCACCTGCACCAGTGCGCGCACCTTTTCATCATCCTCCACCAGCAACACGGTTTCAGAGCCGCGAAGTAGTTCGGTCGGGGCCGCCTCCGCTTCAGGTAGTCGGACTGCGTTCGCGACTCGTGGAAAATACATCTTTAACGAAGTGCCCTTACCCAACTCGCTATACACCCAGATATGCCCGCCGCTCTGTTTGACAATCCCATGCACGGTAGCTAGGCCAAGGCCAGTCCCCTTGCCTGGGTCCTTGGTGGTGAAGAAGGGCTCGAAGATGCGCGCCTGTATGTCGGCGTTCATCCCGCATCCCGTGTCGCTGACGGCTAGCATTACATAGGATCCTGGCGGGACTAACGCGTGTGTGCCGGCATAGGCCTGGTCCAGTTCCACGTTCCCTGTTTCGATGGTCAATTGCCCTCCACCCGGCATCGCGTCTCGTGCGTTGACGGCCAAATTCATGATGATCTGTTCCAGCTGTGTGGGGTCGACTTTTACCCGTCCCAGCGCGGGTTGAAGGCAGAGGATCTGGGTGATGTCCTCGCCAATAAGACGCTGCAACAGGTTCGCAATCTTCGACACGACCTCGTTCAGGTCCAGCACTTTGGGCTCTGAGACTTGCCGTCGGCTGAACAGGAGCAGTTGGCGCGTCAGCAACGTGGCCCGATCTCCGGCGTCCTTGATTTGTTGAATGCTGTCTCGCACGACAGAATTGGCACAATCAGGATCACTTAATACGATGTCACTGTAACCGGTGATCACCATCAGGATGTTATTGAATACGTGTGAGATGCCTCCCGCCAATTGTCCCACCCCCTCCATCTTCTGGGATTGGCGCAACTGGGCCTCAAGACTCTTCTGCTCGGTCATGTCACGAGCAATCTGGGAGAATTCGATGGTTTTTCCCGTTCCGTCCTTGATTGGAGAGAGGGTTAACGCGATCGAGATGTCCTTCCCGTCCTTACGTTGCCGCACCGTGTGAAAGTGGCTAATGGCCTCTCCGAGTTTGAGGCGCTCCACAAGCTGCATTTCTTCTTCGAGACAATTTTTGGAGATGAGGCCACTGATCGGTTTTCCGATGGCCTCGTGGGCGCTATATCCGAAGGTGCGTTCTGCGGCGCTATTCCAGCTCGTCACGATTCCGTCGAGGGTCTGGCCAATGATCGCATCCGCCGAGGACTCTACAATGGAGGCTAATCGGACATGGTTGTCCTCTGCGCGTTTGCGATCGGTAATGTCAGAGAGAAACGCATTGAATTCATATGTGTCACCGACTTTCAACGGGGTAATCGAGAGTTCCAACGGGAACTCGGTCCCGTCTCGGCGCAGGCCTGTCACTTCGAGAGAGCGATTGAGGGCCACGCCTTCCCCCGTGCGTAAGAAATGTTGCACGCCGTGCTCATGGCGCTCGCGGTATTGAGGGGGGATAATCAGATCCGCGAGTCTCTGTCCGAGTGCTTCCCCACGAGCCCACCCGAAGATAACCTCCGCCCGAGGATTCCAGTCTATGATGAGGCCTTGGGCATTAATCCCAATCAGCGCGTCCAGTGCCGTATTCATAATCGCGCGCAAACGAGTCTCACTCTGCCGCAGAGCCTTCTCGGCTAGTTTGCGCTCGATAGCATAGTGAATGGCTCGGAGCAGTAGCGGGCCATCCAATTGTCCTTTCACTAAACAGTCCTGGGCTCCTTTCCGGAGTGCCTGCATGGGCATCACGTCGTCATCCTGACGCGTCAGCACAATGACCGGCAGGTCCGGGGCCTGTGTCTGGATTTGTTTGAGTGTTTCAAGCCCCTGACTGTCAGTGAGTGAGAGATCGAGTAGCACCACATCGGTCTCGCCGTGGGCTAGCGTGGTCAGCCCCACACTCAACCGATCGGCGCAGTCGAGGGTCGTGTCACACTCCGTCTGCTCCAGCAACAGGTCTCGAAGCAGGCAGACGTCATCCTCATTGTCTTCAATCAGTAGGATTCGCATGCATCACGCCTTCGGAATTGGTCGACGGCTCATTTTATGTTTTCTGAATGTTCGAGCGGCCGCTCCAATGGTCCCGCCCATTCCGCCCCAGGTATGGCGAACAGGCAATGAGCCTCTAGGTGGGGATAGAGGCCCGGCGCCGCGGCTGCTCAGTCGTCCAGTTCATGCCCTGATTGCCACTGGTTCCCCCTTCATCAACTCCGTAATCATCTGCCCCAAGTGCCGCTGCTCCGCCTCGGTAATGTGAAAGAAGGCCAGTCCGAATGTCTGGCCGCTCACCCACTGCACACTTGCCGCTGCAATGATCAGCGGCCATTCAATGTCCGGCGTGGAGATTCGCAGCTCCAATGACACACCCGCTTCCACCGTGATCGGACTTTCGACGCGGCATCCTCCTGTCGACAGGTCCAGGATGAGGCCAGTCCCTTGCAGTATCGAGGGAGTGGAAAAGGTGGTATGGAATTGCACCCTGAGGCGCGGCGTCGTTCGGCGATCCGTGATCTTCAGATCCATCACGGAAAGGCCGTCCACTTTCCCATCGATGATGCGTTGCCCAAACGCAATTCCATGGATATCGGCGTCCTGCTCCGACGAATACAAGACCTCGGCTGAGAATGTGCGGGTTCCCCCGCCATGGGGATGGTCCATGCAAATAAGGATGTGAAGCTGCCACGCATCCCAGGATGTCTGATACTGCGGCTGGGATTGAATCGTGTATCCCTGATATCCGACCGTCTTTCCCATCGCCGTTATCCTTCCCTTTCGGTCCGGCATTCAGAGAAGAAGATGGACGCTTCTTCGCATCTGCGGATAACCTTCAACAGGCGAGTGTGCTGGTCGGGCTCCATTCGGATGAATTCGACGCCGAGCTCCCCCCCCCTCGACCAACGGCTCACGGCCAGATCGACTCGGAGTGTGTCGTGAGGCTCGCCAAGTTGGATCTCCACGTAAAAATACTTGACGTCAGGCGCGCCGGCGGGACATTGAATCCGGCACCCTTCGCGGGAGATGTCCCGCACCGTTCCGCTCTGAGCGATTTTGCCGTTGCTGAAATACGCGGGCAGCGAGACCGCAAGTCTGGCAGACTTGCGCTGTTCTGTCGCGCTCGACGGGGGCACGGCGTCGGGTTCTGCAATCTGCCCCGTGAGCACCTCTTGGATGGTGCCAAGAAAGAGTTCTTGGTTGAACGGTTTCACGAGCACCCGGTCGGCCCCCAAGGCAAGCGCGTCCGCTCTCCAGTCGAGCAGGCCCCTCTCCCCACCTCCGCTCATGACAATGAGCTTGGGTTTTCTCGCGACATGTTTCATCTCCAACAGGACGTGGATCCCGTCCTTTTCGGGCATGAAAAGATCGGTCACCACGACGTCGGTCGGCTCCCGATGCCACAGGGCCATTCCTTCGCGGCCATCTGGAGCGTCGAGGACCGTATGGCCCACCCGCTCCAGCATGCTTCGAAGCATGCGGCGGAGGAATTCTTCGTCGTCAATAATGAGGACGCGTGACATCGGTGACTCTTTCTCGCGCAGCGGTTGAACCCCCATATCCCGAGACGGTCTCCACATTGGGTGCTGATGCATTAGTCTTGCTTGTTTCAGTATAGCCGTACTCCTAATAAAATCCATTTACGTCTATTGAGTGCTGACCTGCTCCAATCAAATCGGGTCTTGCAGTTAAGTTTTCGACAGGTGAAAGGAGGGGATTGCACGAAAGTGTCACAACGAAGTAGAGCAATTTAACCCTATCACTGCCTCTACTGAGCCCCATGCCCCATTGTAAGACGAAGACCGAGCCGTTGATTTAGAGCTCTCCTCGTGAACGCCTTCCCTTTGGCATCCACCTCCATGACTATGTCAGTTAAGCCGTTCCTCAGCTGTGAGAAAGACGACGGTTCGTCCTTCGACATCTTATTTTATTGGCTCCCCAATGAACTCGAAGCGCAGTTCAGAACAGCCATCTTGGATAGCTTTTGTATGAAATGACTCTCTCTAGGTAAAGAAGCAGTAAAGATAAGGATGGAGATCTCTTGAATTAACGAATATTTGTTATTTCCTATTCAACTTTTTTCGGTATACCCCCCATACCTTGTGGGAGTTGACTCAGTGTTGATCAATGCCTATTTTTTAGGCAAAGAGTTTAAAGATAGGGAAAACGTGTGGAATTTAGATGACAACATGACCTTATGAACAGAGTTATCCACAAAAGCTGGGGAAAGGATTTCATGAATATTTTGTCCAAGGGATAGGAATCGCGCTCGCCATCTGATGCGGTTAGATCAAGAATGAATCACTGGCTGTTTGATCTGAGAGTGCCCGTAGCGTGATATGCCGACCAAAGCTGCAATCACAAAAACCCTTGACTCAGTACCATGGTATAGATTGTACAAGCTGTCGAAAGGTGAATACATGACCTCAGCCTTGACAATCGGCAAGCTCGCGAAGGCGGGCGGCGTCAACATTCAAACGATTAGATATTACGAACGACGCAAACTTCTCCGCCCTAAGGCGAAGAGGCCCTCTGGGTACCGCATCTACGATGATGGGGCGTTGAGACAATTGCATTTCATCAAGAACGCACAAATCCTCGGATTCACGCTGCACGAGGTCCACGAGCTCTTGAACCTACGGGTTAACTCCGCCCGATGTCGGGATGTGCAGCGTAAGGTAGAGGCCAAATTGGTGCAGACGAGGGCCAAGCTCAAGCAGATTCGGGCACTCGCTCATGCCTTACAGGACTTAATTCAGACCTGCAATGCTGTCGAGTCAACCGATCGATGCCCGATTTTAAAGAGCTTAGAGAACTCCCCAACGAGTAGGCGGTCGAGAAAAGCGGTAGCACAGAGTGCTTGCCTATCGAATAAGGAGAAGGGATGGAAATGACCTGTCCAAAATGTCACGGCCAAAGCGTCACACCTGTGGAGGTCTACCCCCGCGACAAACCAAAAGAATCGTCCTCGCCCCTCTGGGCCTGTAAGAATCTGAACTGTCTGCACACATGGCCGAGGGAAAGACAGCCTGGTAACTAGGACCGGCTGTTACAAGCTAGACTTGCCGTACACAAATCGTTGCGATGTTCCCCAAACACCATCCCGGTTAGCTCCATTCAGCGGTATTCGAGTACCGCTCAAATATATCATTAGGTACCGCTCAGCGCTGCTACCGCTTCCCCCATTTCTCGTGGATAATTCTGGGGAGTAGGGATCTGGGAAGGGGCTCGAGGATCGTTGGCGACTATCCTGCTTATTGATGACGACGATCAGGTGCGGAGGCTCCTCCAAATCGCCCTTGAGGATGCAGGCTATCACGTGTTGAGCGCGGCAAATGGGAAAGAAGGGTTGCGTCTTCTGCATAATCAGTTGGTGAATGTGATCGTGGTGGATATTTTTATGCCGGATATGGATGGTCTGGAACTGATCCAATTGCTTCGCAAGACTCGATCTGCCAATAAGATTATTGCAATCTCTGGAGGGTTAGGTGAGAGGAACTATCTCGACACGGCCAAACACTTTGGGGCCAACGACACCCTCAGTAAACCATTTAGTATGCAAGAATTCCTGTTAGCGGTCGCGGCTCAATTGCAGTCCTCGCACCCGTAGGCCCAGCAGCCACGGCGTAGGTCATGCGCAGGAATTGAATGGCGCAGGTCGAACTCTGTCCAAACCCTGTAATAAAGAAACGTTCCTCAGAGGGGATAGTATCGCGCGCAATCGCAATTGCTTATAGCTTTCATCGCGAACATCGTTCACCGACTCACTCCATCTCATCCCATTTCCCACTGAGCGCCGTTTAAGACAAGGACATGCTTGCCTACTCGAACGTGTGTGCGCCTCCCACAGGGACTAACACGTTAAGAAGCTATCGAGTGTGGCGCACTTCTTTTGAAGTGTGTTTGTACCGCCCGAAATAACGCTAAAGATCAGGGAGCGGGTTATCAGAGCTAAAGGGAGATAGTGGTGGTCGACCATTTTGTTTCACACGACGGATTGGTATCGAAGGGTCCGACGAGGGGGTGGCAGCCTCTTCCGATGGCTTCTGCGTGTCCCTGGGACTGGGCGCGGGGTTGGGGAAGAACACATTCAATAGCCAAAGCAGAATGCCTGGAGCTTTCACAAACGTAAATCCCCCCGCGATAATCACGAGGACCACCACCGCGAATTCCATCCATTCCTCCTGCTGTGTGGCCGCCTTTGTGGCGTCCTCAACCTCCCAGTCAGTCACGCGAGCCTGGAGTACGGCATCAATGGATGCATACACCTCGGACAGCGATTCCTCTCCAGTGAGGGCCGCATCCAGGGGTGTGAGTATTTCGTCCATCACATGGATTCGCTGTACCAGGGAAAGCGATCGTCTCTGGAACAGGACGACGGCTCGACGCCGTGCCTCCGTGAGGAATGCGCTTTTCTTCTTCGTGCGTTCTTGTTGTGTCCGATCATGCTCAAGATGCTCGGCACGTTTGCGATCTTCTGCATCCTGAGCCCGTCGCGTTTCTTTCTCTTGCCGACGCTGGATGGAGATATAGATTCGCTCACGAATGTCTTCCACGAGTTCGCGCACCTCTTGGGGGGTGAACTCATCCAGTGGTTCGTTTCTCAATTCCCGATCAATCGCGAGTCTGGCCTCGGCGCGCATCTCTGCCGTGATGGTCCTTGTGAGTGACCAGTAATGATCGATCGCCTGGCTTTTCGCAGTTTGTAACACGCGCCGTATCCGCTGGTGCGGCGACTCCTGAGCTTCCCCCGCTTTTGGGGACCGCGACCCCGCGCCTTGTAAGGCTTGAATGAATGGAGCAAACGGATCTTTCGTGTGAGGCAGCGGGGTTGGGGGCGATGTTGTGTGATCCGGGTGTGCCTTAGGGAGTCCTTCCCTAAGGGAGGCAGCTGCCTTCTGCTCGAGTTTGTGTTTCCGGTATGCGTCGCACCACTTGAGATGGGCATAAAACGATTGTGGTGAAGGGAAGTCATCGCGCAGGCAGAAACGACATGTGTACATGGGGATAATCCTTTCTTGTTCACACGGTGGCGGTGAGAGCGTTATCGGCCCGTTCGATCGTTCTGGTTTCCAGGAGGGCGATACTATTGCGGAGATGCTGAGGTGCTAGATGCGCATAGCGCATGGTCATGCGAATATCTCGATGCCCTGCGAGCGCGGCCACTTCGGGTAGCGACACGCCTGCCTGAACTAATCGGCTGACGAACGTGTGGCGCAGGGTATAGAGGCAGATGTCGTGTAAACCGGCTGTGGCTGCCGCACGCTGCAGGGCTCGGTTCACCGCAGCGCAGGTATACGGATGACCCGCTGACGAGACGAAGAGATGTTCGGACTGAGCGCTCTCGAGATAACGATGGATAATGTCGGCGGCTCGAGTCGTCAAGGGGATTGTGAGTGGAAGTTTTTGCGTTTTGGTTTGTTCCCTTGGGATGTGCAGACATGTTTGTCCTAGCTGCACCCATGAGCATTGGAGTCCCACGAGGTTTCCGGGCCGAAGACCCGAATCGAGTCCAACAATTACGATGTCGCGAAGCCAGGCAGCACAGCAGGCTAGGAGCCGCATTTCTTCGTCGTCGGAAAGCCACCGTGTCCGAGCGGTTCCCTCTTGGTTCAAGGTGATGCCGATAAATGGGGAACGGGTGGTCCAGCCCCACCGGATGGCACAGCGGAACGCCGCTTTGAGCACGCCCAGTTCCTTGGAGGCAGTCGCAAGGCTGACCTGCGCGAGACGCTGGGCTAAATATTCTTCGATCAAGAGCGTGGTCAGGTCTCTCAGCAGCAATGTTCCCCAGCGTGTGACGAAGCGCGCCAGAATGAGGCGATCCCGGTCTCGGGAACCCGAGGACTTTCGAGGTGTCACCATCGTGAGATACTGTGTAATGAGCTCTGCAACGGTGTGATCTCCATCTGGAGGGGGTTCGCCGAGCCAACGCGCGCGTGCGATCTCCGCCTTCCAAGCATGAAACAGCTCTTCTGCGAGGTGACGGTCCTCGACCATGGTATTCATGCGGACGCGCTGGCCGTGCAATTGTGATGACATCCACCACGTCCGGGAATCGCGTCGTCGATAGATTCCCATTAAGGTCTGTCCTTTTGTGCATAAACATCGGCTGCGGAGAGCGGCGACGCCCTTCTTCGCAACCGTTGCCGATTGCTGATTTGCCGGATCGCTCGGTCCCCAGCTCGCTGGATCATGACCCGAGAGACTGCGGTTGGGTTCGGTGATAGAATGGGTCGGGTCACTAATGGCGCAGAGTCGTCGGGCATGCGAGAACGATCACGGATCCACCGCTCGATGTCAGCACGAACGAACCGGATTGAGCCATGCAACTTGAGACTCGGGAGTTTTCCCGTGGCGGCCCACATGTAGGTAGTGCTGCAACTCATGCGCAGCCATCGAGCGACCTCAGCAGCAATCATCAGTTGTGAAGGAGCGTCGCTCATTGATTAATCTTGACAGAAAAAAGACCTCTCCAAAATCGGGAGAAGGTCGTGTCGTAAGCTCTTGAACGAACATACGAAAACCTGGACTCAATCGAAAATGAAGATATTCGGGGACGTAATATGGGGACTTGCAAAGAAAGTCCTGGCTCGGCTCGTTGCCTGCCAGCGCCGCATGAGTCAGAAGAAATGGGCGGACGGAATTGATATTCGCCGATTGTCGGGTAGAGAGTGGCTCCGGCTCCTAACCGGAGAAACCAACATGGCTGCTCTCGTGGGTTGGTGTGCGAGATGTCGGACTGGGAAATGTTTCGAGACCACCTGTCTTCATTGCGGCGCGGCACTCCTGCTGTTCGACAAGCCTTTCTGGTTACAGATTGGCCGGAAGATTCGACTGGCCCTTCAAGAGGACCGCACCCTCCTGTCCTGCGTCAAACGTGATCGGGAGCGTCTCTACGGCACAAAGCATAAACCTAAGTTTCCGGCGTCACTGGAATGGCTGCTCAACTCCTGGGAGGAGGCTCCTCCCCCTTCCCATCGGGCTTTCGATCCAAAAGCTCACTATCTCGTCGCCAACTGCACTGCGTCTCTGCAGAGCGTAGGTCTCTCGACAGAGGAATCCATCGACGTACTGACCA
>Ga0134122_10003161_pt1 | contig 12184 bp, 13 predicted proteins | sample KB302_FD_96461 | JGI IMG/M metagenome (GOLD analysis project Ga0134122, IMG submission 96461) | Terrestrial soil microbial communities without Nitrogen fertilizer from Kellogg Biological Station, Michigan, USA - KB3-0-2 | ecosystem: Environmental > Terrestrial > Soil > Unclassified ...
CATGCGGAACAATCCCGAATACGCGATCAAGACCATCGCGAGCAACAACGAGCTGCCGATGGAGATCGCCAAGATGGAGTACGAGAAGACCTTCCTCCGGCTCTCCCAGGATGGAAAGATGACGCTCGCCTCCGTGCAGAAGGCCATGGACCTGGCCGCGGCGAGCGGGGTGAAGGACATGGCGCCGGCCGCCGAGGTGTTCATGAACATGCCGATCAGCCCGACCAAGCCGTAGCGACGGACGATGCGCCGGCACGAGCGGTTCATCGTCGCCGCCGGCGTCCTCGGCCTCCTGGGCCTGTGGGAGGCGCTGGCCCGCCTGGGACGGCTCGACGCGAGCCTCGCGCCCGCGCCGAGCACGATCCTGGAGGCGCTGGGCCGGCTCCTCCGGCGCCCCGAGGTGCTGCAGAGCCTCGGGGTCACCGCGTGGGAAGCGCTCGCCGCCTTCGTGATCGCGGTGCCGGTGGGCCTGCTCATCGGCTTCACCCTCGCCGAGGTGCCGGGGCTGGGCGGCCTCCTCCGGCCCCTCGTCAACTTCCTGTTCGGGGTGCCCAAGTCGATCTTCCTCCCCGTCTTCATCCTGGTCTTCGGGGTGAGCATTCCGCAGAAGATCGCCTTCGGGGTCTTCACCACCATCTTCGTGCTGATCATGGGCGGCATCGCGGCGGTGCAGTCGGTGCCGCCCGAGCTGGTCACGGTGAGCCGGGTGTACGGGGCGACCCGGCTCCAGGTCATCCGGGAGATCTACCTCCCCGCGATGGCGCCGATCCTGCTGGAGTCGGCGCGGCTCGGCATGGTCTTCAACATCACCGCGGTGCTCCTGTGCGAGATCTACGGCGCGCGCGACGGCATCGGCTATCGCATCGCGGCGTGGGGCGAGAACCTCCAGATGCCCCAGCTCTACGCGGCGCTCGTGCTGGTGGCGGTGGCCGCGGTGGCGGTCAACGAGGCGCTGCGCCTGGTGGAGACCCGCCTCGGTGCGTGGCGGCAGGGATCGTGACCCGCCCCCTGGTCGCGATCCGCGGGGTGTCGCAGCGCTTCGGCGCGGACGGGGCCGGCGTGCTCGCCCTGGACGCGATCGACCTCGACATTCCGGATGGGCAATTCGTCTCGGTGGTCGGCCCCAGCGGGTGCGGCAAGTCCACCCTGCTCTCGCTCGTCGCGGGCCTGCGCGCGCCCTCGAGCGGCGCGGTCCTCTGCGACGGCGAGCCGATCACCGCCCCGATGCCCCGCAAGGTCGGGGTGATCTTCCAGGAGGCCAACCTCCTGCCCTGGCTCTCCGCGATCGACAACGTGGCGTTCCCGCTCAAGCTGCGCCGGGTGCCCCGGAGCGAGCGCCTCGAGGCCGCGGCGCGGATGCTCGCCCTGACCGGTCTCGCCGGCTTCGAGAACCGGCTGCCGCACCAGCTCTCGGGGGGGATGAAGCAGCGCGTGGCCATCGCCCGCGGGCTCGTGCAGAACCCGGCGGTCCTGCTGATGGACGAGCCCTTCGCCTCCCTCGACGAGCAGACCCGGATGGTGCTGGGCGACGAGCTGCTCCGCATCTGGTCGGAGACGCGCAAGACGGTGCTGTTCGTGACCCACAGCCTCAACGAAGCGGTCTATCTCGCCGATCGCGTGGTCGTCCTCAGCGCCCGGCCCGGACGCGTGGTCGACGACGTGGCGGTCGACCTGCCGCGCCCGCGCAGCTTCGCGATGACCTCGAGCGAGCGCTTCGGGATCCTGAAGGACCGGATCTGGCAGCACATCAAGCACGCGGAGCGCCGATGACCCGCCTGCGGCTCGGCCAGGCCGCGCTCTACCTGGGCATCCTCGCGGCCTGGGAGGGGCTTCCGCGCGCGGGTGTCATCCCGCGCCTGTTCGTGCCGCCCCTCACCGAGGCGCTCGGTACGCTCATCGCCGACCGGCGCGAGTACCTGGGGAGCCTGCCCACCACCTTCGGCGAGATCGCGGTCTCCTACGTCATCGTCTGCGGCGGCGGCATCCTGGCGGGCCAGCTCATCGGGGCCTCGTCGGCGGCGCGGCGGATGCTGCTGCCGGTCCTGCGGAGCGCCTACGCGGTGCCGCTGGTCGTCCTCTACCCGGTGATGATGGTGTGGTTCGGCCTGGGCTCGGAGTCGAAGATCGCCTTCGCCTCGATCTACGCCTTCATCCCGACCCTGCTCACCGCGGTGGCCGGCGTGGCCGCGCTCAGCCCCGCGCTCGCCGAGACCGCCCGCGCCTTCGGGGCCACCCGCGCCCAGCAGATCCTGTACGTCTCCCTGCCCGCGAGCCTGCCGTCCATGGTGGCCGCGCTGCGCCTCGGGGGCGCGCTCGTGATCGTCGGCGTCATCGTGGCCCAGATGCTGGGCGCGGCCGACGGCCTCGGCTACCTGATCACCCGGCATCGCACGCTGCTCAACAGCCCCGGCGTCTACGCGGGCATCGTGCTCGTCCTCGGCATCACCGGCGTGCACGAGATCCTCCTCCGCCGCCTGGAGCAGAAGGTGGCGGCGTATCGGCAGTCCTGACGCGAAGGAGATCCAGACCATGACCCAGCAGATCCTCGCCACCACGGTGGTCGGCAGCTATCCCCAGCCCGACTGGCTCGTCGACCGGGCCATGCTGTCCAAGGGCGTCCCACGGGTGCGCCTGCAGGCGATGTGGCGCGTGCCGGAGGCACTGCTCGAGCAGGCCCAGGACGACGCCACCATCGTCGCGATCCGGGACATGGAGCGGGCCGGCATCGACATCATCAGCGACGGCGAGATCCGGCGCGAGAGCTATTCGAACCGCTTCGCGACCGCGCTGGAGGGCGTGGACGTGGAACGGCCCGCCCTCATCACCGATCGCTACGGCAACCAGACGCAGGTCCCGCGGGTGGTCGGGGTGCGTCGGGCCCGCCCGGTGGAGCTGCGCGACATGCAGTTCCTCCGTCGCCACACCGACCGCCCGGCCAAGATCACCCTGCCCGGGCCCTTCACGATGGCCCAGCAGGCGCGCAACGAGTTCTACCGCGACGTGGAGGAGCTGGCCATGGACCTCGCGGCCGCGGTCAACATGGAGGCGCACGAGCTGCAGGCCGCGGGCGCGGACGTGATCCAGCTCGACGAGCCCTGGCTGCGCAACGATCCCGAGGGCGCCAAGCGGTACGCGGTGCCGGTGATCAATCGCGCGCTGGCCGGCCTCACCGTGCCCACCGCGCTCCATCTCTGCTTCGGCTACGCGGCGGTGGTGAAGCACCAGAAGCCCACCGGCTACTCGTTCCTGCCCCAGCTCGCGGGCACGACCGCTCAGCAGATCTCCATCGAGGCGGCCCAGCCCAAGCTCGACCTGGGCGTGCTCGCCGAGCTGTCCGGCAAGTCGATCATGCTCGGGGTGATCGACCTCGGCGATCCCGCCGTGGAAACGATCGACCAGGTGACCGCGCGCATCCGCGCCGGACTCGCCCACGTCCCCGCCGAGCGGCTGATCCTCGCCCCCGACTGCGGGATGAAGTACCTGTCCCGCGAGACCGCGTTCGGCAAGCTCTGCGCGCTCACCGCGGGCGCGCGCGCGGTTCGCGCCCAGCTCGCCTAGCCCCGCTCGCCCAGGAGGAGGAGCTCCCATGCCCGTGCTACTGACCGACGATCCCCGGCCCGGCGTCCGCCGGCTCACGCTGAACCGCCCGGAGAAGCGCAACGCGCTCAGCAACGAGCTGCGCGGCGCGATCCTCGACGCGCTCCGGACCGCCGACGCGGATCCCGCGGTCCGCGTCTCGGTTCTGCGCGGCGCCGGCCCCGCCTTCTCCTCCGGCTACGACCTCTCCGCCGACAACTCGGTGAACCAGCCCTACTACTCGCCGGGCGGCCCCGGACAGTGGGCCCGACACGTGGTGGACGGGTGGTTCACGATCTGGGACCTGGCCAAGCCGGTGATCGCCCAGGTGCACGGTTACTGCCTGGCCGGCGGCAGCGAGCTGGCCGCCTGCTGCGATCTGGTCTACGTGGCGGAGGACGCGCGCATCGGCTACCCGCCCACCCGCCTCATGAGCCCGCCCGACAACCAGTTCCACCCCTGGCTGATGGGTATGCGCACCGCCATGGAGATGTTCCTCACCGGCGACGCGATCACCGGCACCGAGGCGGCCGCGCGCGGTTTCGCCAACCGCGCGGTCGCGGCCGCGGAGCTCGAGACGACCGTGCTCGGCATCGCCGAGCGCATCGCGCTCGTGCCGACCGAGCTGTCCCAGATCAACAAGCGGGCGGTCCACCGGGCGATGGAGATCATGGGGCTGCGCGCGGCGATCCGGGCGGGCACCGAGCTACAGGCGCTCGCGTTCACCACCGCGGCCAGCCTCCAGTACCGCGCCCAGTTCAAGCGAGACGGGGGGAGCGTGCGCGACCTGCTGAGCCAGCGCGACGCCGCCTTCGGCGACTATCGCGAGCGCGACAAGCCGGGCTAGGCCGAGATGAAGACATTCGTGGCGATGGCGCTGGCCGGGGTGGTGGCCGCCGCGGCGATCGGGGTGCCCTGCGCGTGGGCCGAGCACACGCACACGATCGTGCTGGACCGGACCGTGGTGAAGTTCGACCGACGCGGAATCTACGACTACCGCGTGTCCGTGAGCGAGACCAAGGCCAGCGCGCACAACGGCGAGGTGGTCGTCGACTGACGCGGTCGCCTCGCGCGGGGCGACGACCGCGGCCGTTTACGACCCCACGAAGCCGATATAGGCGCCGGCCGCGTGCTGGGGCGGCACCAGCAGGGCGCGCTCGCCGGTGTTGCGTACCCCCTCAACCACGTCGGGGACCCGGTGATCGGCCAGCGCGCGAGCCGCCGCCGCGAGATCGCGCGTACGGTGCAGCACCTGGAACGGTCCGGGGCCGCGCCGGGCCAGCGCCTCCGCGGCGGGGCCCGGCTCCATGGGCTGGGCCACCGTGAGCCCGGTCGGGCCGAGGTCGAACACCGCCATGTCCGCCTTGATCACCGCGCCCCGGTGGATCGCGGGCACCGGCCGCCCGAGGACGCGGGCGTACGTGCGGGCCGACGCGGTCACGTCGGACACCGCCACGTACACGCGCTCGACGCGCGTCACGCCGTTCGGATGGCTGGGCAGGCGGCGCGCGTGCGCTTTCCGCTCCGCGAGCGGGGTCAGGTGCTGGATGAAGAAGATCGGCAGGGTGTCCCGCGGGCCCAGAAACGCGGCGCGCCACCGCAGCTCCTGGCCCTCCAGGGTGCGCCGGCCGCCGTCGCGGATCTCGCCCACGTCCACCCCGCGCGCGCGCATCGCGGCCACGTCGGCGGCCAGGTCGTCACTCTGCAGCGCCACGATACGGAAGCCGCCGCCCTCGTCCAGGTAGGCGGCGAGGCCCGCGTCCGGGCTGTCGGGCACCACCGCGCTCCGATCGCGGATGCTCAGGATCTCGAGGTAGTCCTCGTCGTGGAAGGCGATCGCGTTGTGGGTGGGCCGGCCGGTATGCGAGCCGCCGGGGTAGACCGTGAACCCGAGGCGCGTGTAGGTCTCGATTCCCTTGGCCAGGTCCGGGACGCAGATCATCGCGTGGTCGATGCGGGTCAGCACGCGGCCACGTCCCCTAGCACGCCTTGCAGGGCGGGTAGTCGCGGTTGTACACGGGCAGCTTCAGGTACTCCTCGGGCTTGTAGTTCCAGAACTGCGAGATCGCGGGAAAGGTGTGGATCACGGTGTTCTGCAGCTCCCCGCCCTTGCGCTCGACCTTGCGGACGTAGATGTTCTGCACCGGATTGCCCCACTGGTCGAGCTTCACCGGCCCACGCGGCGCGTCGGGAATCTCGACCTTGCGGAACGCGGCCATGAACTTCTCGCGGTCCTCCACGTTGCCGCCGACCAGCTTCGCGGCCTCGCTGATCCAGCGCGCGCTCGTGTAGCACGTCTCCGAGAAGTAGGACGGCACCTTGCCGTACTTCTTGCGGTAGTCCGCCACGAACTTGCGGTTGGCCGGGGTGTCCAGGGCCGCGCTGTACATCAGCGGGGTGACGTAGCCGAGGGCCTCGTCGCCGAAGCTCGGCAGGATGGACTCGTCCACGATCACCGCGCCCCCGATCACCGGGAGCCGTCCGAGCAGGCCCGCGTCCCGGTACTGGCCCGGGAAGCGGAGCGCGGAGGCCGCGACCACGATGATGAAGGCCGCGTCGGCGTCGCGCTTGAGCTGGGTGATGTACGGCGCGAGGTCGCTCGCCCCGAGCGGGGCCCACAGCTTCTGGACGATCTGGCCCCCGGCCTCCTCGAAGCTCCGCTGGAACCCGCCGACCACTTCGTAGCCGAACGCGTAGTCGGTCCCGAACACCGCGACCTTCTTGTAGCCCAGGGTCTTCGCCACGTACTCGCCGAACGGGTGCGACGGCTGGCTGCCGGTCCACCCGAGACGCACCACCCACTTCGACGGCTTCCGCTGGGTGAGATCGTCCGCCGCGATCACCGGGAAGATGGTCGGCATCTTGAACTCCTCCGCCTTCGGGGCGAGGGCGTAGCCGATGTGGGCGAACACCTCGCCGACCACCATGTCCACCCGGTCGCTCTCCACGAGCTTGCGGAACTTGGTGATGGCGGTGCCCGGGTTGCCCGCGGTGTCCTCGACGATCAGCTCGACCTTGCGGCCCGCGATCTGCTGGCCGGCCTCCTCCAGGTACATCTCGAAGCCATTCACGGTGTCGCGCCCGATCTGGGCGGCGCCTCCGGTGAGCGGGGCCAGGAAGCCGATCTTGATCGGCTTCGGCGCCTGCGCGGCGACGGGCGGCGAGAGCGCGACCCCGCCGGTCAGGACCAGCAGACCCAGGAGCCAGATCGAGAGCGCGTGTCGTGGGCGCATGGCTATCTCCCCGCTGAGATGCTGAGTTCTCCGGCGGCCAGCCGGGTGAACTGGCGCTTCATGCCGTTGACCTGCGCGAGATACCGGGCCGCGTCGTGGTCCCCGCACTGCTGGCCCGGGATGAAGCGGAACCCGCGGCGCGCGTAGGCATCGCCCGCGCCCTCGCCGCAGAGATGGATGATGGCGGCCAGATCCTGCTTCTGCCGGAGCGTGGCGGTGACGATGCGCCGGCGCTCCAGGGTACGGGCGACCATGCGATCGAGCATCGCCGAGGTCAGCTCGACCGCGTGGCTCGGCAGCACGCGCGTGTAGAGACCCCGGAACCAGCACTCGTCCTCGGCCACCACGTGATCGCGCACGCAGAAGCGCTTTGCCTCCCGGAAGGTGGGATCGGTGATCTGGTACATGCCGACCGCGCTCGACGCGGGACGATACACCTCGAACGGGTGCCACGCCACCTGCCAGCGCCAGTAGGTGCGGGCCACCGGATCGCCCGCGCCCTCGACCTGGGCGAGCGCGGCGAGCAGCTCGGGGGTGATGGTGGCGGTCGCGTGGCGGCGGAAGAGCGGCGCGTAGCTGCGCCAGGTCTCGCCGGGCGCCTTGGTGAGCGTGCCGCTCACCGGGAAGAACAGCTCGCTGGGCTTGCGGATCACCTGGTACGTCCAGTTCACCGCCGACCAGACGATCACGAGCGCGAGCGCGAACACCACGAGGCGCACCGCGAGCGGCGCCGCGAGCAAGAGCCGGCCCGCGCGCCGCAGGCCGCGGCCGAGCGCCCGCAACGCCGGGCGCAGGCGAGCGGACCGCGCCCGTCGCACCCCGGGCTTCCGGGGCGCGCCTCCGGCGACTCGCGTGCGGGCGATCGTGGCCATGCCTTCGACTCTACGCCCCGCGGGGTTCCGAGTAACCCCTACCCGGGAGGAATTGCCGGGCCCCGAGAACACATTCCCGGGGGCCGGCGCAAGTAGCTGATCTTACGGCTGCCCGGCCTGGCATTTCCATTGCTCCCCATGGCTATGCCAAGGAGGAGCACCCATGACTGCCACGAGATGGATTGCCGGACTTTTCCTGAGCCTGCTTCTGATCGGAGGCTTCGCGCTCGACGTGAGCGCGCAGCAACCGGCCGCACCGCCCGCGCCCGCGGAGACCACGACGACGCCGGCGCCCGATAACCCGGCCCGGCCGGCGCCCCAGGGCGACTCGAGCGTACAACCCGCGCAGCCGGCGGCTCCGTCCACGAACACCCAGGTCGAGACCCGTACCGAGCGGACCGAGCGCGTCGTCGAGCGGCCCGCCACGTTCCTCGGGGTCAACGCCACCGTCGCGATGGTGATCGGCGCGGTGCTGGTGATCGTCGTCATCATCGGCATGGTCGCGATGAGCCGCCGCGGCGATGACGTGACGCACACGCACACCCATACGCGAGGAATCTAGTAGTCGTAGATGTGCTCGATGGAGGCGCCCGCCGCCTCCAGCGTCCGGATCGCCGCGGCGAGGTGCTCGACGGAGACGTCGAGGCCGAGCCGCCGGCGGTCCGGGCGCGACTGGATCGAGGCCTCGAACAGCTCGGTGGTGCCGGGCGCCGGGGGCAGCGGATCCGTCGGCGCCAGGACGGTCACCAGGATCCGGTGGTTCCCGGCGATCTCCGCGACGTTCCGGCCGCGCCGGGCCAGGCGCACCAGCAGGTCGGTGTAGACCTGGTAGCGCGGGGTCCGGATCAGGGTCCGGCCGCCGCCCAGCTCCCGCACGACCCGGATCTTGGGCTCGCGGGTCAGATCGGCGGGCTCGAGGCCGACGATCACCGTCCGGATCTCGAGGTCCGAGGCGCCGAGGGCGGTGGCGGAGGCGTAGCCGATGAGCGCGCCGTAGACCGCCTTGGTACCGTACTCGCCGCTGAACGCGACCCGGCGCTCGATCTTGCGCGCGAGGCCCTCGCCCCGCAGCGGCGTGCTCCGCCAGAAAGCAAGCAGGCGCCAGCCGAATGGATACTCGTACCAGGGCGTCTGCCGCAGGAACTCGGCGTAGGCCTGCATGTCGCGCGCGGCGAACTCGTCCTCCGCGGTCCGGGTGGGGCCCCGGAGTCGCTCGAAGGCGCGGCCGATCGTCAGCTCGTAGGCGCCCTTGATCGCGAGCTCGGCGGTGAAGCTCCAGCCGATCGTGTAGAGCATGATCCGGGTGTCCGTCCCCACCGGGCCCCGCGCGGTCACGACACGGGTGAGCCCGCACAGATTGCCCCAGAACCCGGTGATCTGGCGCCAGTACGCGAAGCCGCTCGGATCGCCGTGGCGGAGCACGCCGGCCAGGTCCTCGTAGGCGTACACGATGTGCCACTCCGGATACGACAGATAGCTGTCCGACTCGCGGCGCGCGTACCCCCGCTCGTCCACCAGCGGCGCGCGGGTCAGCGTGCCGGACTCGCGCGCGGTCGTGCAGGCGACCTCGATCCAGAGGATCGGCGCGGCCAGGATCAGGACGAAGACGACGAGCGCGCCCGCGAGTCGCTTCGCCCAGCGGCGCATCTCAGCGCGGCGCGCCCGCGGGCGTCGCCCGGCGGCGGGCCAGCACGAAGCCGGTGAAGGCCGCGAAGCCTCCGATGGCGATGTGAGGCAGGTTCATGAGGACGCGGATCGTGAACGGCAGGTCCAGCACGCCGTGCAGGAAGATGCCGAGGTCGAGGTAGCCCGAGCCGGTGGCGAGGCCGAGCAGCCCGTCGAGGCAGTAGAGCGTGCCGAACCAGCGGAAGTAGGTGACGGTCGCGCGCGTGGACCACCAAGCAGCCAGCGCGGCCCAGAGACCCGACCCCGCATGGAGCGCGTCGTCGAAGATGTCGAGCGCGAAGAGGCCGAAGGTCCGGCCCTCCGCGTCGGTCAGCCCGGGGATGTAGTTGAGGCTGGTCACGAACGCGAACAGCACCGCGTAGACGCAGGCGAGGATCCGCAGCGGGTTCACGGCGCGAGGTACCGGTGCCACAGCGTGTTCCGGAACAGAAGCCCGGGGTCGTAGTGGCGCTTGCGGGCCACCACCTCCTCGACCCGCGGGTAGGCCCGCGCGATCTGGTCGCGTCGGGCGTGCAGGCGATACGGGAGGTAGAAGCTGCCGCCCGCGTCGAGGGCCGCGTCGATCAGGCGCTCGGTCATCGCCCTCATATCCTCCTCGTCGGCCTGGGTCATCCGCTGCGAGAAGAGCAGCACCGCGGCCACCCGGTTCCCCCGCGCATAGGCCAGCACGCTGGTCCGATCCTCCTGGACGTAGCGTAGCGTGACATTCAGGAGATCCTGGCGTGATGCGGGAATCACCGTCCGGGACGCGGCCAGGAAGGGCTCGAGGCCCTCCGCGGGCAGGAAGTACTCGTGGAGGATGTCGGTGCGCGACCGGTCACGGCCGGCCAGGTTCGCGACCGGCTCGTTCAGGAGGCGGTTGCGCGACGCGATGCCGGAGGACGCCTTCGGCCCCGCCACCGTCTCCGCGTACCAGCGGGCCCGCTTGGCCCGGTCCGAGCCGATCTGGGCGCGAAAGACCTCGCGGGACAGGGTGACGAAGAGCCCGCCCGACGTCGCCGGCGGCGGGGCACCCGGCGCGGGCCGGAGCGTGACCAGCAGGGCCTCGCGGAGGAACCGCTGGGTGTCCACCGCGAGGCGCCCGTAGGCCATCCGGATCGAGGCGTCCTGCCCGAGGCTCCCCGCGATGCGCGGACCGAGCTGGGACGCGGGCATCAGCTCGTAGGTCGGGCGCAGCAGGACGTTCTCCGTCATCGCGACCTCGAGGTCCACGATGACCCCGAAGAGCCCGTACCCGCCCATCGCGAGGGAGAAGAGCTCGGCGTTCTCGGTCGGCGAGCAGGTGACCACATCGCCCGAGGCGAGCATGAGGCGGCACGATCGGACGGTGGAGCCGAAGGGCCCGTACGGCGCGGGCCAGCCGTGCGCGTTGACCGAGAACGTCGCGCCGATGCCGAAGTCGTGGTTGGACTGCATCACCGCGGGCGAGAAGCCCACCGGATCCAGGGCTCCGATCACCTGCCGCCATCGCGCGCCCGCGGCGACGCGGTAGGTCTGGGCGCTCCGGTCGAGCTCGATCCAGGGCTCGGCCGGCGTCACGTCGAAGGTCATCGCGACGCCGTCGCGGATGAGCGCCTGCCCGCCCATCGAGTGGCGGGCCGCGCCCGGCGCGACCGGCCGGCCCTCCGCGGCGGCCGCCTTCAGCTCGGCGCGGAGGGCGTCGAGCCAGGGGTCCCCGGTGATCCGCGCCGGCCGCCAGTGCCGGGCGACCGGGGTCGCGCTGAGCCGGCTCGCGTCGTCCAGGACCAGCGGCTTCGCGGGGCTCTGGCCGACCGCGGGCAGCGCGCGCAGGACCGCGGCGGCGGCGCCCGTCCCGATCAGCGCGCGGCGGGAGAGGGTCCTCGGCCTCACGGGCGCGATCCCGGCACGACTCCGGCCGGGAGCGACTCGACGTGGGCGCAGATGTCACGCGGCCGCGTCAGCCAGACCCGCTCGCGGTTTCCGAGGATATGCTGCAGGGCGCGGCGCAGGCGGCGGATGCGGTACGGGCGGCCGATCACGAAGGGATGCAGCGAGATCGGGCACACCAGCGGCTGGCCCGCCGACTGCGCGAGCATCTCGTCGAACTGGTCCACGATCATGTCCGCGAACTCGTCCGCGGTGTAGCGATACCAGACGATGCCGCGCGTGTCGTTGACCTCGATCGGGTACGGCACCGCGAGGATCCGGCCCTGGCGGGTGCGGAGCCAGATCGGCTGATCGTCCATGGTCCAGTCCATCACGTACCGGTAGCCGGCCTCCTGCAGCAGGTCCATGGTGACCGGGCTGTTGGAGAGCCACGGGCTCATCCAGCCGATCGGGCGCGCGCCCTCGTGCCGCGCGATGGTGGCGGTGGCTTCCTCGATCAGCGAGCGCTCCTGGTCTTCCGGAAGATGCCCCTGCTCGTCCGAGTTGGTCAGCCCGTGGCCCAGGATCTCGTCGCCGCGGGCGCGCAGGCGCGCCGGGATATCGGGCGCGACGTCGTACACCGCGGCGTTGAGCTGCGCCTCCGCGGGCAGCCCGAGCTCGTCGAGCAGCTCGAAGAGGCGCCAGATGCCCACCCGGTTGCCGTAGTCCCGCCAGCTGTAGACGGAGTGGCTCTGGGCCTGGTCCGGCGGCGCGATGGCCGCGCCCTTGCCGACCCCGAAGCCGAAGGCCTCGATGTTGAGCGCGATGTAAACCGCCAGCCTCCGGTTGCCCGGCCAGCTGTAGTCCGGCCGCGCGGTGATGCTCGAGTAGTCGTAGCGCCCGTGGGTCGGCAGCATATGGTCTTCGTCCTCCCGGCCCGCTATCATACGTCCTCATGAACCGTCAGAACATCCAGCCAACCTCCCTCAG